>Ga0307513_10005969_pt1 | contig 15985 bp, 9 predicted proteins | sample 15_EM_MG_FD_202174 | JGI IMG/M metagenome (GOLD analysis project Ga0307513, IMG submission 202174) | Populus trichocarpa ectomycorrhiza microbial communities from riparian zone in the Pacific Northwest, United States - 15_EM | ecosystem: Host-associated > Plants > Roots > Unclassified | place... | reverse complement strand
CACGCGGCCGAGCGCTATGTGCATTCGACCGCCGAGCGGCCCGATCTTGGCTTCGATCTCAAGGTGACCTCGCTGCGCATGTTCAGCGTGTACGGTCCCGGCCAGGCGTTCGACAATCCGTATCAGGGCGTACTGGGCATCTTCATCGGCAATCTGTTGCGCGGCGAGCCCATCCGGATCTTCGGCGACGGCGAGCAGACCCGCGATTTCGTCTATATCGGCGATGTGGTGGAAGGCTGGATCAGCGCGCTGAACAGGCCGGAAGCCGTCGGCCAGGTGATCAACCTGGGCAGCGGCCGGGCGCGGTCGATCCGCGAGCTGGCCGAAACCGCCATCGCCGCTTTCGATCCGTGTGGCGGCCACGAGATCACCTATCTGCCGGGGCGGCCCGGCGAGCAGCGCCGCGTGCAGGCCGACATCGCCCGCGCCGGGCAAATCCTGGGCTGGCAGCCGCGCACGCCCTATGAGCACGGCCTTGCCGAAACGGTGCGCTGGGCCAAGGAGCTGTTCGGCGCCACGTCCCTCGCCATGGCTGTCTCGGGAGGCGCGCGTTGAAACTTCTGCTCGTCACGTCGGTGGACGCCTGGACCCGCAGCGTCGCCACGATCCATCACTATGCCGCAACGGCCCGCGCGAACGGCCATGATTTGGCTGTATATGGCGAGCCCAAGCCGGAGCTGCCGGGGCTGCCCTTCACCACCGAGCTGAGCGGCGTGGACATGGCGCTGTTCGTCATGCAGGTGCCGGGCGACCTGCCGGACATGCCGTATCTGGCGCGCCTCATCGACACCGTGTCGCGGAAGAAGCGGGCGGTGGTTGACCTGTGGGGCCGCTATAACGACACCATCCGGCTGGAGCACGATTTCAACCATCTGGAGAAGCTGGACGGGCATCTGGGCTGGGAGTGGGAGGAAGCCTTCCGCGCGATCTCCGGCACCCTGTTGCAGCCGACCCTGTCGCCGCTCAGAGCCGATGTGGGGTCGTTCCTGTTCCACGGCTACGATGCGGGCTCGGTGGTCCGCTCCTGGGACAATGCGGCGGCGGCGGCCTCCGCCTGGCGCGCCAGCGGCACCGATGAACGCCCCTATGGCGTGATGTATGTCGGCAGCAACTGGCAGCGCTGGAGCCAAGTTCGTGCGTTCCTCGAAGGCTATGCGGTGCGGCGCGAGAAGGTGGGCCAGGCCTGCCTGACGGGCTGGGATTGGGGCGAGCGGCCGAACTGGGCCATCGACAAGGGGCTCGCTGGCATCGACACCGATCCGGGCTTCCTGGAGGATATCGGCGTCGCCATCGGCCAGGGCGTGCGCTTCGACGAGATCGTGCCGCTGCTGTCCAAGGCGCGCTTTGCGCCGGTTTTCCACCGCCCGCTGTTCCGGCATCTGGGCTTCGTCACCAACCGCAGCTTTGAGACCTTCCACGCCGACAGCCTGCCGGTGCTGATGCTGCCGCGCGATTTCGTCGAGGCGGTATATGGTCCGGCGGCGCTGGCCTTGGTGCCGGACGGCGATATCGGCGCCCATCTCAGCGACACGCTCGACCGGCCCGAACGCGCCTGGGACGCGCTGTTGCAAACCCGCGCGCATCTGGCCCGCCAGCATTCCTATGCGCGGCGCTTCCAGGAACTGGCCGCAATCGCCGACGGACAAGCTTAGCCATGAACATCCTGTTCGTGATGAAGCATCGTGGCAATGCCGGCAACACGCATGCGGTTGCGGATTACATGCGCGTGGGCGAGCGTTACGGCCACCGCATCGCGATGTATGGCGAGAAGCTGCCCTGGCTGCCGGAGCTGGATTTCTCCACCGACATCGATGCGTTCGACAAGGTGGTCTATCTGTTCGAGTCCGAGCTTTACCGGGTGAATAAGCTTCAGGAGGTGGCGCTGCTTGGCCGCTTCGCCAGGGCCGACAGGCTGATCTTCGATATGGACGGCATGTATAATCCGCTGATCCATCTCGACAATTACGACCGCAACCACTCCCATCAGTGGGAACGCGACCAGTGGATCGAATTCTACGACACGCTCGCCGACAAGGTGATGAAGCCGACCATCGCAGCGCCGACCGCGCCCAATGTCGTGCCGCTGGTGTTCTACGGCTACGACCCGAGCCTGGAAATGGCCAGCAAGGATGCGCCGGAGAAGGTCTACGATATCCTCCATGTCGGCCATAATTGGTGGCGCTGGAAGGAGATCGGCGGCGAGGTGCTGCCGGCCCTGGAGCCCGTCCGCGAGCGTATCGGCGAAATCGGCTTCATCGGCCTGTGGTGGGACAAGCCGCCTGTGGAAGGCCCGGAGGCCGGCCCCTGGCAAGCCTTCGCCTCCGACCCGGCGGTGGTCGACCGAATGCGCATCAAGATCACCGACGCGGTTATGTATAACGAGGTCGTGCGCACCATGAGCAGCGCGCGGATCAACATCTTCACCCAGCGTCCGGTGCTGCATCATCTGCGCCATCTGACGCTGAAATATTTCGAGATCTTCTACGCCGACACCATTCCGCTGTTGATGCTCGACGCCGACCATGCCGCCGCCGTCTACGGTCCGGCCGCGCGCGAGCTGGTGCTGCCGGGCAGGGTTCAGGCCAAGGTGCTCGACGCGCTGGAGCGGCCCGAGCATTACCGCGGCGTCGTCGAGGATGTGCGCCGCCATCTGGCCGCGCACCACTCCTATGAGCGGCGCATCGAGGAGCTGGTCGCGGCAATGAGGCATTGAGCTTGTCGCCGAGCAGCAACAGGATCGGCCGTTATCCCCGCGAAAGCGAGGATCCAGTAAGCGCAGGCTTCTCAGATCGAACCGAGACGCTGCGGAGTACGCGATTCCTGCTTTCGCGGGGATGATGGCTTAAGACTCGGCCGGTGAGGTGCTCGCCTGCCGTTCCGCAATCACCGTTCAGTCCGCGAAGGCGCGGCAAGAGGCACCCGATGAAGTTGGTGTTCGTCTATTGGGGCTATGAGAATGCGGGCAGCATGCTGGACCTGCGCGGCTATGCGCGGGCGGCAGCTGAAATGGGGCATGAGGTCACCATCTATGGTCCGCCCAATTCGGCCTTCGCGCTGGACTACAGCCAAGATCTGAAGGGCGCCGACGCGGTGGTGTTCGTCTTCGAATGGACCACCAACCTGCAATTCGGCGACCGGGTGGACTGGATCCGCCTGCTCAGCGCGGTGCCGCGCGAGCGCCGCATCGTCATCGACTGCGACGGCGCCTATAACGACCCGATCCTGTTCAACGGCGATTACAATCACAAGACCGAGGACGAGGCGGTAAAATGGTGCGCGGTGTGCGACGCCATTACCGACAAAGTGTTCCAGCCAACGTTCCGGCCGAAACGGGCCAACGTCCAGCCGTTTCTGTTCCACATCTACGACACCACATGGGAAACCCCGCTGGACTTCTCCGCCAAGGAGTTCAGCATGATCTATGTCGGCCACACCAAATTCCGCTGGCATGGCATGTCGAAAGTGCTGCGAGCGCTGGAGCCGATCCGCGAGCAGGCGGGCCGCATCGGGCTGGTCGGCGAGGGCTGGGACAATCCACCGGTGTGGACGCAGTGGCAGGCGATCAAGGATAATTATTACGTCGATCGCGACTATCTCGCAAGATTGCGCGTCGAGGCATTGCCGCCCGTGCCGTATTCGCAAGTGCCGGCGACGATGAGCAAGGGCGTGTTCAACCCGGTCGTCTACCGACCCTTGTTCGAATATCTCAGCATGGTGACGTGCCGGACGTTCGAAACACCGGCATCCAACACCATCCCGCTGTTTTTGCTCGACAAGGACTATGTGCGCGACATTTATGGCGATGCCGCCGCCGAGGAGCTGGTGCTCGGCGATGAGGGCGCGGAGGCAAAGATCGCCGACGTTCTGGCAAGACCGGAGCATTACGCCGACATCGTGCGCGGCATTCGTGCCGAATTCGGCCGCAAGCACAGCCAGCAAGCGCGCCTGCGCCAGCTTATCGAGCTGATCGAAGCGTGACCGCCACGGCCGGACATAGCGCGGGAGTGACAGGGCAGCCCATCGGCCAGGCCCAACCGGCCGACGCTCAGCGCATGAAAATGCGCTATGGATTCAACGAGATATACGGCTGGTGGCATTCCTCGCGCGGCAAGCATAGCGAGGCGGTGCGCCGTCGGCTGCGGCTGATGGACACCAAGGTGATGCGCATCTTCGCCTTCGACCAGCCGGTGCCGAGCCCGGTGCGCGACTGGGGGCTGTTCGCCGCCTATGTGCAGGGCGTGCTGGATGCCGGCGCGGTGCCGATGATCACCTTCGCCAAGTTTCCCGCGCCCTACGACAAGCCGGAGCATATCCGCGATTTCGTCTCGCGCTCTTGCGACATCGTGTGGAACTGCATCGAGCAATGGGGCGGCGAGGCGGTCAGCCACTGGTATTGGTGCATCTGGAACGAGCCGAACAACCTGATCGTCGGCGGCGACGTCTCCTTCGAGCAATATCGCAAGATTTATCAAGAGGTTGCGAGTGCGGTCCTGCCGCTGCTGGAGCCGCATCTGAATGGCCGCAAGGCGCTGATCGGCGGTCCGGCGGTGGACGGCACGCACCGCATCTACTGGCTGGACTGGATCGCCCGGCTGATCACCGAGGTGGACGACGGGCTGATCAGCTTCGTCACCTGGCACCGCTATGGCGACTGGCGGCCCGCCGTGGCGAGCGCCAGCCTGGGGCTGGAGATGTGGGGCTCGCCGGACGCACCCGGCGGCGAGGTGTTCGAGCGCCTGCTGATGGCGCAGACGCCAGCCTATGAATCCGGCGCGCGCGGCGTCGCGCGGCTGCTGGCGGGGCGCGACATCGGTAATTTCTGCGGCGAGCTGAACGCCATTTCCCACCATGAGCAATATTATACGCTGGGCTTGAACCAGAACGCGTTTGGCGCCGCTTATTACGCCTCGGCGCTGATCAACCTTATCCGCGGCGGCGCGGAGCTGGAGATGCGCTGGACCGCCACTCAGCATGAAAACGACGCCTATGGCCTGATCGGCATGAGCGGCGAACCGACGCCTGCGGGCCTTGCCAAGCAGATCTTCGCCCAGCATGTGCGCTTCGGCGATTGGGTGCGTTTTCCCACGGTCTCCGCCTGGATGCCGCAGGTGGACGCCATCGTCGCCTGGGATGGGGCGGGCCGGCGCAGCGGCGTGTTCGTCAACACCGGCGCGCGCCCGCTGGAGTTGGTGCCATGCGACTGGGACGCTACCTTGAGCGCCTGCGAAACCGTGCAGCGCGTTGACGCTACCACCGGCAGCCGCATCGCGCGCGCGCCCTTCGACGGCCGCATCCGCATCGAGGGCTATGGCCTTGCCGTGGTGACCAACGCCGCCGATACCGGGGAGGACTGAGGCCGCCGCGCCTGCCGAAGGAAACGTGCCCAGGGAAACGCCCCTGCACGGGCGCGCTTGCCGCCTGCCTGCAACAAGCCGGTCCGGAACGGAACTCACCAGGGCCGCGCATGCGCGCGGATATGGCTGCCATGGCATCTGGAGCGCGATCAGGAAAAGTGGTCTTCCGGTTTTCCTGCAAAATCGCGCGACCAGCAAAGAATCGAGAGCGGCCACAGAGCTGTGGTGTGGCCACCCGAAGTGATCCCGCTCGACGGCGCGTGCGTCAACAATCGGGCGATGCGGCTGAAACACCCTTGCGGCAGGGTCACGGACGTGCAATCGAGCCCAGGTACAAGACGTGCGACATCGCTTTACCCGCCCATGATCCTCATCGAAGCCCCGCACGTTTTTGTCCCCACTTCCTGCGGAGACAGGCTTGGCGGCGCCGGGCTGTTGCGGATCAGGGCGCGGCGGCGCTTGAGAGAGATAGAGCGAGATCCGAAAAGTGGACACCACTTTTCGGAAAAATCGAGCGTTAAAACAAGAGTCTAGAGCGAGATAGCCGAGCCAAGCTAAAATCATCCCGCTCTAGAGACGGGATTGCGGGTGGGACAAGCATTGATGGTGATGGAGGGGACAGGTGGATAAAGCGCTCGGATGGGTTGGGGAAATCTTTCAGACACTGCTGAAGCTGATGCCCTGGCTGGTGATCGTGCCGGCGACGCATGGCGGCGTGGCTTTCGTGCGCGGGCACCGTGTCAAGGAATGGAAGCCGGGCCTGCATTGGTACTGGCCGGTGGCGACCACCTACACCTTGATGATGGTTGTCCGGCAGACGCAGCTTATTCAGACGCGCGTGCTGATGACCAAGGACGGCCAGACCGTAATGGTCGGTGCGCTCATCACCTATGTGGTGGATGATGTCGTGAAGGCGGTGGCCCATATCGCCGATCTCGCCTCCGATGTGATGGAGCGGACGCAAGGCGCGATCTTCCTGGCGGTGACCTCGCGCACGCTGGCGGAAATCCACCAGGATCGCGGCGAATTCAACAAGGAGCTGACCGAGCGAGCCGCCGCCTCGCTGAACGGCTACGGTGTGAACGTGCAGCAATGCCAGCTCACCGAATTCGCGCCGTGCCGGGCCTTTGCGCTCAACAACCGCTCGACGGTGGGCAATTACAATCTGTGGACCCATTTATAGGCGGGTTCGCAAGGTGGCGACCGGATGAATGGCCCGCTCGGAGCCCTTGTTCGCGCATCATCCCCACTTTCGCGGGTGATGCTTGGAGCGGCAGAGCTTGAATTGGAATCGGAAGCGCCGCTCTATTCCTTTGTTTTGGCATCGGATTTATCCGAAAACCGCCTCGCAGTTTTCGCTCCGATGCGCTCTATCCCCCGGTGCTGCTGCGCCCGAACTCCACCACGGTTCCCGGCGCGCCGGGTTGTAGCGCGGGCACCACATCCACGCCCACCTCGACATGATGCGAGCCGCCGCCGAGCAGCACGCCGGTGACGGGGCTGACATCCTGGAAGTCGCGGCCATAGGCGATGCTGATGTGCTCGTCGGCCGGGATGATGTCGTTGGTCGGGTCGAAATCCACCCAGCCGATAGTGGGCGCCCAGACGGACACCCAGGCATGCGAGGCATCCGACCCGACGAGCTTTTCCTTGCCCGCCGGTGGATGGGTGAGCAAATAGCCGCTGACATAGCGCGCGGGCAGGCCCATCACCCGGAAGGCGGCGATCAGCAGATGGGCGAAGTCCTGGCAGACGCCGCGCCGGATTTTCAGAAGCGCGTTGACGGTCGTCGCGACGTCGGTGGCGTCGCCGTCATAGGTGAATTCGGTGTAGATGCGGTGCGTCAGGTCCATCGCGCAGGCCAGCACCGGACGCTGCGGCGGAAATGACACCCGCGCAAAGCTCAGGAGGTCGCGGCCGGGCGGCGTGTGATGCGAGGGCGGAATGTATTGCGCCACGCCGAGATCGTAGGGGCCATGCGGGGGCGACACGCGGCGCGCCACCAGTTCCCATGGCGCGGATGCGGCGAGGTCGATGCGGGGCGGCGCGTTCACCTCGATCAGCATGCGCGACTGGAGGAGCAGCTCGGAATGGCTCTTCTCGATGGCGACGGCCGAAGTGGGATTGCCGAAATAGTCGACGAAGTCGGTGCGCTGGGCCGGGGTTGGCGCGATCGTCAGGCCGTGGCGAATCACACGCTGGCGCTCATGCTGGCGCGGTGCGAGGTGGACGAGGTGATGGGACTGGGCGACAGGCGCTGTGTAATGATAAATGGTCTTGTGACTGACCTCGAATATCATGGCCTCGGTCCGAGTAGGGTGTTTACCCGCTTCACCTGGTCTTCGGTCAGGTTGAAGTACCGCCGCGTGATCGCTTCGGACAGCTTCGGTAACTCTGTACTCAGCTGGGTAAACAACGCCTTAAGCTCAAGCCTGCTTCCGTTCTCGTCGGCCTGCGCCAACGCATAAACATCGGCGAGGCGCACGCCTGTGGCCAACTCTAGCACGATTTTGCGCTCGCCGGGTTGCTGGATCGCCTGCGGATCGCGCGGCAGCCCGTCGAAATGCTCCGAGATCGAGGTCAGTTGGAAGCCGACGCTGCGCGGGTTGGTCTCGTCGGCCACCAGCGTGTCGAGCACCAAAGGCAGGAGCGGCGCGAACAGATAGCGCGAGCGGTAGGTGAGCATGCTGTCAGCCACCTCCAGCGCGAACAGCAGCGCCACCGACTGGGCGCTCTCGTCGCCGGCATCCTGGAACAGCGCCAGCAGCAGCTCCGACAGGTTGCGCGCCCGCTCCAGCCGCCGGCCGATCTCCATGAACGTCCAGGCATAGGTGCGGGTCATGTTTTCCGCCGCCATGCCGTGGAAGGAGGCAAGCGTGGTGATGCCCTCATGCAGGCAATCGAGCAGCTCGCCAGGACCGGAAGGCAGCGTCTTGCCGGGCCAGAACGGCGAGGACTGGAAGTTTTGCAAGGTGCGCCACAGCTCGACCGACAGCCGGTCGCGGATCAGGCTGGCGACATGATGCATCCGCTCCAGCGTGTTGGAGAGGCCGTAATTGCGGCCGCGTCCGGTCATCAGGGTCAGCACCATCGCCTCGACGGTCTTGGTCGAGTTTTCGTCGCGCGACATGCTGACGACGCCTTCATCCTTGGCGAGCAGCACCTCAAGCGCCTTGACCACCACCTCGCGGTGCTGGCTGGCCATGGCGTCGGGCTCCATCCGCGACAGCGCGCCGCGCAGCAGCCGCATGGTCCAGTCCGCGCGCTCGGCATAGCGCCCGAGCCAGAACAGATTGTCGGCGATCCGGCTGCGCAGGCCGGCCCCACCGCGCGTGATGGCGGGGGTGTCGAGATGGCCGCGCAGGCGGCTGGTGTGCGGCGGCAGCCGCTTGTCCGACAGCACCCAGACGTCGCGCGAATAGCCCGCAGGCGAATGCAGCGCCACACCGCGATCCGGGCCGACATCCAGCGCGATGCCGCCCGGCATCACCTGATATTCGCCGTTGACCAGCGTCGCATAGAGCCGTGCGGCGAAGGGCTTGGCGCGCAGGCCGTCCGGCGTCCATGACGGCACGGTGGAGAAAGCGACCCGCTCCTCGGCGACATAGTCGTGGCCATGCAGCTCGATTTCGTTTTTCAGCTCGTCGAGGTCGGCGCGCGAAAGGTCCCTGATGGCGACGCCCTGATGGGCGCGGCCCGGCCGGCCGGTGCCTTCCTGCGCCCGGCGGATGGTGATGTCGCCTTGCTGGGCAAAGATATGCTGGCGCGCATGCTGCTCGCCCAGCCACCAGCGCTGTGGGTCGCCCAGCAGCAGCTCCTCGCCGAGCAGGTCGCGGCTGAGCCCGGCCAGATACGGCCCGAAGCCGCGATTCTCGGCGACCGCCGTGCCGACGGCGTTGGTGGACAGGTTCGGATGCTTGCGCAGCGCCTGGACGAAGGCCGGCGGGCCGAAAATGCTGGACGGGTCCAGCTCCAGCGGGTCGGAGCGCAAGCCCTCCACGCAGCGCATCACTAGGTCGAGCGGCTTCAGCCCCTCCAGCGCCTTGATGTAGAGATTATTGCCCACCACGCGCAGGTCGCCGCCCTCGACGAGTTGGAGGCTGAGATAGCGCGCCAGATAGGCGTGGCCGAAATAATCCTCGTGATGCGGGCCGGGCGTCAGCAGCGCGATGGAGGCGTCGTCGCGGCCGGCGCGGGCAAGCAGCTCGCCTTGCAGCATGTCGAAGAACGGCGCCAGCCGCAGCGCGTTGCAGCGGGCGAACATGTCGCCCATCACATGCGAATGCACGATGCGGTTGGCGAGCGCGAAGCCGGAACCGGCGACTGTCTCGGCATGGCTGTCGATCACCCGCCAGCTTCCGTCCACGCCGCGTGCGATGTCGGCGGCATAGAAGGAAAGCCGCCCGCGGCCGGCCTCGGTGCCGACCAGCGGGTGCAGGAAGCTCTTGTCGCCCAGCACCAGCCCCGCCGGAATCTTGCCCGCGCGCAGCAATTCTTGGCGGCCGTAAATGTCGTCCAGGATGGCAGCGAACAGCCGGGCGCGCTGGATGAGCGCAGCCTCCAGCCATCGCCATTCCTGGGACGAAAAGATCAGCGGAACAAGGTCGATCTTCCACGGCTCGTCGAGCGCCGCCGTGTTGGAGAACAGGTCTTGCGCGATGCCGTTTTCCCGAACATGACGGCGGAGCCTGTCGGCGCGGTCGCTTTGTTCGTCCGCATTAAAATCGCGGAAATTCTCAATAAAACCCTGCCAATGAGGGCGGATGCCGCCTTGCGGATCAACCATCTCATCATAATCGCCAGCGATCGGCGCGTAACCGGCTGCGGGGTCGCAGCTAGCCGCCTCGACGCCTTCGGTCTTTGTCGTCATATCGATCGGGACAACCCTTAGCGCTGACCTGCTGGAAAGGATCGCTTAAGTAGGAAAACACTGCGTTAACCGGAATGAACGAGCGGTGAAGGTCAGCACAACTAGAACTCTATAGTCCTTTACCATACCATCGACGTGGGGCATTCGCCACCGGCTACACGGCTTTTTCCCGTGCCATGTGGCCAGTTTATCGTGATTCGCTGGAAAGAGGCGGCCCGGTATCCGCCTGTTATTATTTCCCTAACAACCTGTAGCGGTGGCTTGGCCGCATACGCGCAGTATGCAGCATAAGATGCACAGCATTGCGCAAAACGCGATTCCTCAAAACAGCCGCAGGTCGAGCGTCAGCGGATAATCCGGGTTGACCTTCGGCTCGGCGGGGTTCATGCGGCCGGGCGTATGGCCGATGGACTCGAACCGCGCCAGCCGCCGGCTTTCGGCCTCATAGGCATTGACCGGGAAGGTGTCGAACGAGCGCCCGCCGGGATGGGCGACGTGATAGCGGCAGCCGCCGATGGCGCGCCCGGTCCAGCGATCCACCACATCGAAGGTGAGCGGGGTGTGGGTGGGGATGGTCGGATGCAGCGCCGAGGGCGGCCACCAGGCGCGGAACCTCACGCCGGCGACGAACTCGCCCTTCATGCCTGTCGCGGTGAGCGGCAGCGCATGGCCGTTGCAGGTGACCATGTGGCGGCGGTCGGTCATCTCGGAGACCTTCACCTGCACACGCTCCAGCGATGAATCCACATAGCGCGCGGTGCCGCCGGCCACCCCGACCTCGCCGAGCACATGCCAGGGCTCCAGCGCCTGACGCAGCTCGACCTGGAGGCCGCCATGGTCCACCTTGCCGTAAAGCGGGAAGCGGAACTCGAAATGCGGTGCGAACCATTCGGCCTCCACGGGGAAGCCCGCCGCCTTCAGATCCGCGATGACGCCGAGGAAATCGGCCCATTGGTAATGCGGCAGCATGAAGCGGTCCTGCAATTCGGTGCCCCAGCGGATCAGCTTGCCGCGATAGGGCTCCTCCCAGAACCAGGCCACCAGCGAGCGCAGCAAAAGTTGCTGGGCAAGGCTCATGCGGGCATGCGGCGGCATCTCGAAGGAGCGGAATTCGACGAGACCAAGCCGGCCGGTCGGCCCCTCGGGCGAGTAGAGCTTGTCGATGCAGATTTCCGCGCGATGGGTGTTGCCGGTCACGTCGACCAGCAGATTGCGGAAGATGCGGTCCACGAGCCAGGGCGGAATATGCCCCGACACCGGATTGGGCACCTGGGCGAGCGCGATCTCCATCTCGTAGAGCGATTCATGCCGGGCCTCGTCGATGCGCGGCGCCTGGCTGGTCGGGCCGATGAACAGGCCGGAGAACAGATAGGAGAGGGAAGGGTGGTGCTGCCAATAGGTGATCAGGCTGCCCAGCAGGTCCGGACGGCGCAAAAATGGGCTGTCGGCCGGGGTTAGGCCGCCCATCACGATGTGATTGCCGCCGCCGGTGCCGGAATGGCGCCCGTCCAGCATGAACTTCTCGGTGCCGAGCCGGGTCAGATGCGCGTCGTCATAAAGCGCGGTGGTGATGTCGACCGCCTCGTCCCAGGTGGTGGAGGGCTGGATGTTCACCTCGATCACGCCGGGGTCGGGCGTCACCTTGATCACGTTGAGGCGCTGGTCGAAGGGCGGCAGATAGCCCTCGATATGCACCTTCTGTTTCGTCGCAGCGGCGGTCTCCTCGATGGCGGCGATAAGGGCGGCGTAATCCTCCGCGTCCTCCAGCGGGGGCATGAACACCTGGAGATGGCCGTCGCGCGGCTCGATGGTGAGCGCGGTCCGCACGAAGCCGAAGATCTCCTGTGGGATGTCGGGCAGGCGAACCGGCGCTTCCAGCACCGCGGCGCGGCGGTCGCGCAGCAGGATTTCGCGGCGCGGCAGCGGCCGTTGCTGGGTCAGCGGATCGACGGGGATGACGCGCGGATAGTTGACCGGCGTGATGTAGGCGAGGCTGGCCAGCGGCAGGCGGAAGCCGGAAGGGCTGTCGCCGGGGATAAGAAACAGCTTGTCGCGGCGGAACGCCCAGCGCTCCGTCACCCAGCGCCGGCCGCGCTCCTGGCTCTGCCACACCTGGATGGGCAGCACATAGCTGACGGCCTCGGTGAGGCCCCGGTCGAACACCCGCATGAGGCGGGCACGCTCCTGCGGGTCTTCCAGCTTGTTGCTCTCGGGATCGACATTGAGCGGCAGCTTCTGCTCGACCAGGAGGAAATGCGACGGGTCTTCGAAGGCGGGCACCGCGCTGCCCTTGGGCAGGCCCAGCGTGTCGCATAGCGTGGTGGTGAAGCGCTCGGCGTCGGCGACGGTTGCCGGCGTGTCGGTCACCTCGCCGTCGATCAGGCTTTCATCCTGCCAGAGCGGCTCGCCATCGGCGCGCCAATAGCAGGCGAAGGCCCAGCGCGGAAGCTGCTCGCCGGGATACCATTTGCCCTGGCCGTAATGCAAAAGCCCGCCGGGCGCGAAACGCTTGCGCAGGCGGCGCATCAGGGTCTCGGCGTAGAGCCGCTTGGTTGGGCCGACGGCCTCGGTGTTCCACTCGCCGCCCTCCATGTCGTCCACGGCGACGAAGGTCGGCTCGCCGCCCACCGACAGGCGCACATCGCCGGCTTGCAGGCGCTCGTCCACCTTGCGGCCGGCGACGAGGATGGCGTCCCACTGTTCGTCGGAATAAGGCTTGGTGACGCGCGGCGATTCCTTGATGCGGTCGATGCGCATCTGGAAATCGAACTCCACCTCGGCCTCTTCATGCGCACCGCTGATCGGCGCGGCGCTGCTCGGGCTGGGCGTGGCGGCAAGCGGGATATGGCCTTCGCCCGCCAGCAGCCCCGAGGTGGGGTCCAGGCCGATCCATCCGGCGCCGGGCACGTAAACCTCGGCCCAGGCATGCAGGTCGGTGAAATCGGCCGATGCGCCTTCCGGGCCGTCCAGGGACTTCACATCGGGCTTGAGCTGGATCAGATAGCCGGAGACGAAACGCGCGGCCAGCCCGTAATGGCGCAAGATCTGCACCAGCAGCCAGCCGCTGTCGCGGCAGGAGCCGGAGGCGTTTTTCAGCGTCTCTTCCGGGGTCTGCACGCCCGGCTCCATGCGAATGAGATAGCCGACATCGCGCTGCACCTGCCGGTTCACATCCACCAGGAAATCGATGGTGCTCGTTTCGTCGAGACGCAGGCCCGCGATATAGCGCTTCAGCAACGGACCGGCGGGCGCGGGCTGGAGGTAAGGGGTCAGTTCCTGCTTCAGCTCGGCGTCATAGGTGAAGGGCCAGGGCTTGGCATAGTCGTCGACGAAGAAATCGAACGGGTTGATGACAGCCATATCGGCGACGAGATCGACCGTCACCGAGAAATCCCGCGTCTTTTGCGGAATGACGAGCCGGGCCAGATAGTTGCCGAACGGGTCCTGCTGCCAGTTGAGGAAGTGGTCCTTGGGCGTCAGCGTCAGCGAATAGCTCAGGATGGGGGTGCGGCAATGCGGGGCCGGACGCAGGCGGATCACCTGCGGTCCCATCATGGTCAACCGGTCGTAGCGGTATTCGGTGCGATGGGTGAGTGCGACGTGAAGCGTCATGGAACCCCCTAGAGCGCGATCAGGAAAAGTGGGCAACGGTTTTCCTGCAGAATCGCGCGAGCAACAAAGTAGCTGGAGCGGCCACCGAACTGTGGTGCTTCCAACCGAAGTGATCCCGCTCTAAGCATCACCCGCGAAACGCGGCCTAGCCGGTTTTCGCGGAAAATGATGCGCAAACAAAGTGTCTCGGCAGATCATTTGCCCGCCTGGCGGCGGGAGACCTGCTATGCGCATCGATCCCGGACGCGGCGGCCGCCAACACGCGGTAAATCGATGCCCGAACCAAGTAGCAACGCCCGGTGCATGAGTTGCCCCCTCATCCAGGCGACGAAGCCTCCCGCTGCTTCGCATGCGAATCCGCCCGGCGGAAGCGGAATTATCGCGCCCGCCCAACAAAATAGAACGCCGCGCGCGGGCGCGTTCCATGTCAGCCCTGGGTTTGAAACTGGCCGGAGGTCTGCGCCTGCGATTGGAAGAACGGCGATGTTTCGAGAGGCGGCTGCGCGGGCTTGGGCGGCTCTAGCGGATGGCCGAAAAACGTACCGGCCAGCTCGGCGGTCAGCTTCATCAGTTCGGTCTGCACCCAGTCGTTGAAATCGTGCAGATGCGCCAGAATATGCTCGTCGCGGCTATGCACCTGGAGGCGGGACTGGAACGCATCGGCGTGCTCGAAGGCACGCTGGGCGTTGCGCAGCCGGAACTCGCTGCGAAGCTGGGTGATCATCCGCTGCATCTCGGAGGCGCAGAACGCGATCGAGCGCGGCAGGCGGTTGTCGAAGATCAGGAAGCGCGCCACATCGACCGGCTCCATGCCGCTGGGATGCACACGGCGGAAGGCGTGATAGGCCGAGGCCGAGCGCAGCAGCACGTTCCAGAAGCTGGATTCCTGCTCTGGCGTCATGTCGGCCATGCCGGCGGTGCGCTGGGCGAACTGCACATCGAGCAGGCGGCTGGTCTGGTCGGCGCGCTCCACGAGCAGGCCGAGCCGGAAGAACGGCCAGCTTTCATCGCGGTAGAGCGTGCTCTCGGCCACGCCGATCTCGGCATAGCAGCCGCGCTTGATGGCGTCGCAAGTGCGCGACAGGCGCAGCTCGGTGAAGTCGCTTTTGGTGAAGGCCAGCAGCCGGCTGTAGAAGTCGTTGAGCTGCATCCACATATCGGTGGGGATCAGCGCCCGCAGCGCCCTGGCATTCTCGCGCGCGGCGCGCACGCTGCCCTGGATCGAGCTGAGATTTTCCAGCTCGGTCACATAATAGAGGATGACGTTTTCCGCCGTCGTTTCCGTGTATTTCTCGGCGAAATTCTCCTCGTCGGCATAGAGCGCGACGATCCAGGCCCAGGATGTCTCGGGCGCGCGGCCCCGGCTAAAGGCGACATGAGCTTCAAGGATGCGCGCCATGCTCTCGGCGCGCTCCAGGTAGCGGGCAAGCCAGAAGGCGCACTCCGCGTGGCGGGAAAGGAGGCTGCTCACTTGGTCTCTCCCCGCAGAACCCAGGTGTCCTTGGTGCCGCCGCCCTGGCTGGAATTCACCACGATCGAGCCGCGCGGCAGCGCGACGCGGGTCAGCCCGCCGGGCAGCACCCAGGTGTCGCGGCCGGTGACCGCGAAGGGGCGCAGATCCACGTGGCGCGGCTCGACGCCGTCATCCACCAATGTCGGGCATACTGACAGGTCGATCATCGGCTGGGCGATGTAGTTGCTGGGATTGCGCAGCAGCGTCTGCCGGCATTCGTCGAGCTGGGAGCGGGTGGCTTTCGGCCCCACGCAAATGCCATAGCCGCCGGACTCGCCGACCGGCTTGACCACCAGCTTGTCCAGATTGTCCAGCGTGTAGCTCAGCGCCCGCTCCTCCCGGCACATATAGGTGTGGACGTTGGGCAGGATCGGGTCCTCGTTGAGGTAATAGCGGATGATGCGCGGCACATAGGCGTAGACCGCCTTGTCGTCGGCGATGCCGGTGCCGACCGCGTTGGCCAGCGTCACATTGCCCTTGCGCACCGCCCGCATCAGGCCGGGCACGCCGAGCATGCTGTCCTTGTTGAAGACCTCCGGGTCGATGAACTCGTCATTGATGCGCCGGTAGATCACATGGACGGGCGTCGGGCCGGCCACGGTCTTCATGAAGACGCGGTCGTTCTCGACATAGAGA
>Ga0307513_10005968_pt1 | contig 15985 bp, 22 predicted proteins | sample 15_EM_MG_FD_202174 | JGI IMG/M metagenome (GOLD analysis project Ga0307513, IMG submission 202174) | Populus trichocarpa ectomycorrhiza microbial communities from riparian zone in the Pacific Northwest, United States - 15_EM | ecosystem: Host-associated > Plants > Roots > Unclassified | place... | reverse complement strand
GCTTACAATGAACGGTAGGAGGTATTCATACGTTGATATTGCTTGAACATCGTGCAAGCCTAAGAACAGCCACTTCATCACTGTCGAGGCTGCACGATCATAGGTTGAGTGAATGGCGCGGGCACCCGGAAGTCGCTGGTCCCTCCAGGAAACAAACTGTTGAACGAGCTTCGTGAATCGTTGCTTGTGATAAACGTCACGGACGCCGAGAAGGTCGAAGGTCATAGGCTGAGTCTCAGACTCGCGAACAACACATTCGACCGTTGGGACACTCGGGTGCGGTTTCCACTACAACTAGATGAGTAGGAAGTAGAGAGGGAGCGAGCTGAATCTCCTCACTCGTATCTTGTCATAAAGCTGCAAGGCGTCTGCGATGTAAGCTCGAACCTGAAGAGATATGAGGACCAACTATTTGCCGGGCGTAAAGACGTACCTCGTCGTGCTCACTGGCCAATTCAGCCCAGAACCCTAAAGGAGATCTTAACATCAAGCTACATTGACTCTTTATTTACTCACTGTCCGAGAATGAGTCGGTCCAGCAAGAGAACCGCCAGCCTAGTGCCTCTGCAAGGGTGTGGACGAAACAACACACTCGAATAGCTGGTTCGGTGACTATTGTTAGCAAGGCGTCACAGGAACAAGATGAGTGACACACGTTCAAAGGATGATTCGCCGTTAAAGTCGACCTGGTTGACTTCCTTAACCAAGTAGTCGATGATCGGTTGGATTCTTCGGGGGTCTTTGTTGCCGAGGATATACTGAAAGGCTGATGAGGCTTCAGTTCAGCCCGGGAGCAGGTGGCGTACCTCCAGGAAGGACATCCAAATCATCAGGGTGTCAGTTTTCACGTTCGGACCAAGGAATTTTGGAATCAACGGCGTCAACCAAGCCCAAAGTCGCTGTTGAGCTGGCATCGGCCAATGTTTTGAGCCTGAGAGTGATTTAGCAACCTATTCAGTTAATACTATCGAAGTTCTTGTACCCCCGATAAGACCGGCGAGCAGTTCAGCGGCGCCACGTTGCTTATTCTCGTCTGTATCCTCCAGGAGCTCCACGAAGACTGGTTTGTAATGTTCGAGGGGGTTTTCTCCAAGCATTTGGACTACAAAGAACGGGGTTGAGTAAAAGAAATTAACTGGAGGCTGTTCCGCATACAGATTGACTTGACGAACGAGACATTGTCCTGGTTGATGACTTCAGAGTTGTTCTCCTCTGAGTAGTGAATCTTGAGCTTTGACCAGTACTCGGGGTCACGAAGTACTTCACGAAGAGTGTTGACAGCACCTTGGGATGCTGCCTCCCATGGCTCGAGGGGAGACTCCTCACCAGGAGCGAGATACAAGTCGGTTGTTTCGGACCAAGCTAACCAGCCACTGGTCGCCTTTTCCTGGAAAACCCTAGGTAACCAGTCACTCGCCAATCACATTGCATAGAGATGTAACATACGGTTTCTTCGAAGCCTGTTTCCAATCGACGGGCTCCTTAAATTGGGAAAGGTAAATTTGCGTCTTGTTGTTGGTCAGGTCCTCGATAGGAAGAGTTTTCCGGAGGGGATTGCGGTTCATTTGGATGCCGATATCCTCGTTGCTCTCGCTGAAAGTCCTGAGTTTGATATACCGCAATGTCTTCATCACCGCCCGTTGAGCGTACTGAGGTTGACCATAAGCAGGATTCCTCGAAACGGGTCCAATGACTTACATAACGCATGGATGGGTGATCCGCGAGAGCCTGATCCATAAAGAACTTGAGCTGAGGTGCATATAGGGGCTGATCCCGTCGAATAAGGGTTCGTAGAGCGCGTATAGCAACTATCTCGTAACGCCAGTGCGTATCGTCGTCATTGGCGATACCGAGGAGCTTTTCTATGACCCCCAAAGTGTTTTTGACCATCCCTGCCGTCCGCCTTTTGCAATTCTCCGTGTTCCGATGAACAAGCCCGTCGTCTTTGAACTGGTTTGGGATGGCCTTCTCCAGGAGCTCAATACTATGATCAAGGCGTTCAGAAGGGACGTTTGGAGCAACGAAACATGGCTCGACGAAATTTGCGAGACCTGGGTAACGAATCAGCGGAGAGTGTAATTATGACGGGCAACCCACAGTTCTCGGCAATCGTGTTGACCACATTCTGGATGGAAGGCTAAATGCAACACAGTGAGCACACAGGCAGGAGAAAATTAGGGGATCAGATTGCCTTTTCGTTATGCTGGCATGCGAAGAGTCGCTCCACGAACAAGCTGGCCTGCTCAGGTTCGCAGAGCGCAAATTTTGCTATAAAGGATTGGGTGAGTAAGGCATAGTAATCACCGATACGTTACCTACCCAAGCTAGGGCTATTTAAAAGGTAGAGAGCCCCTTTCATGCGGTCATCTTCGACACCTGGAACCATTGAAGCATAGATCTTGGGCAAGAGTCGTAAACGAAGGCCATCGTAGTACTAGGTACCATTTAGAGTGGAAAAGTATGGCAGGATCCCAGAAACGTACTGTCATCATGCTCTCAAGAACTCCCTGAGCCTGGGCACGAACTGAGAACCGTGAATATTAGTCTACCTCAGAATGGAGAGCACACACCCGTTGGGTAGATATACATCGACCACTCAGCCAGTTCGTCAATCATCTCATTTTCGATATTAGTCCTGATTCGTTCCAGGTTGACCCACCGCACTCGCGCTGATTGGTAAAACCTCCATGGGTCAGGAAAAAGTTAGGGCTTTGTTTCATATGAGAAGGAAATCCGTCCATACCTTGCCCTCCGGACCCATACAGATCGGGGCCAAGACTTTTGCAACGAATGCTGCCTCGCAACGCTGATCTCCTCCTTGTACTGATCGCGCTGTGTTGAATAATCTTCGCCGTTGGTGGCGCCGTTCTCGAACAAGTATGTTCTAATGGATTGGAGCTACCAATTGAAACACTTAGTTCAGGGTTGAATATGAGATAGAACGACTCACCAGCATAAGGATTGCATCGACAGTGTTCTCCTCGCCTTGATTACGCAGGACCTTGGACGCGCTGAGTAGGAAGTTGGAGAACCGCCGACGGTACGAGATGAACTTCTGGAATCGTGAGTTGTCCGGATCACTGAGAGGGAACCCACAAGCGATGGGTTCCCCGCTTGCAATCATCTCAGGAAGACTGTCACTGTCCCGACACGACATTAAGTAGGCATACCAGACGAACAAAAGTACGTACGACAGGTCACTCGTCGCGTAGTATACCCTCCGTTCTTCCTCTGTGGCTTCCTCCTTCGCCAAGGAAGCAATGCCTAAAAATGCGTCACGGACGAACGACAGATAGCGACAAAAGTCATTCCTCCAGACGGCGTCCCGCGCAACATCGTCACCTAGGAGCGCCCCGAGCTTATCGAATGTCGGAACGACGAGTTCATCGAAGATCTCAAAGGCGAAGGCAATTTCGTCCGCATTAGGGACATGCCAGACAACCTGGCGGGCAATATTTAGTTCACTATACGCAATTAACAGTTAGTAGGGTCTACCTTGGCTTCTCCGGGTGCATAAAGTTTGCCCCAGTACTGATGGTGCGAGTGCAAAAATTCGGCACTGTACCACTCCTCAGGGTTGACCCACCGGTTCTCGAGCGGGTATGTATGGGTGCAGGATAGCAATACGCTAAACAGTAATCTCCCAGTCCAGGCGAAACCTCGTTTGGAGAAAGTCTTATCGAGCAGCAGTCGAAGCACGTCCTTAATTTGCTGCTTGTACGGCAGGATTGCAGTTCCATCATTGAACATTGCCCCTCGAAGAATGGCGAGGTTCCAATGAAGGGTCGCATCCGAGGGTAAGGGATCCGACATTGAAGTGGTCCTGAAGCATAACTTTCAGGATGAGGCCTCGGCCGTCGTCAAGGTACATACCTCAGAGAACTAGCGCCATGCTCAATTTCCGCCTCTATGCTCCGAATGCAGAACGGCAAAAACCTGGCGATAGTCTTCTTAGGATCTGCATTCGCAACGCACTCGACGAGCTGATGGATGGCGCGAACAGCATTGGGTCGTACGTTGTTGCTCGCGTAATCGAAGATGAGGTTCAGAACTAAGTCGAACAGGGGTTCAGACAGGTGAGCGCAGATCTGCGAGCATGCGCTCCCAATGTTATCGATTATGGTTACTGTATCCATGCATAAACTTTAGTTCCTCCATAATCAAGAGGTGAAGAGACAACGACTCACCCTCATCGGCACCACCTGCCCTAGTACCCGCCTGTCCCTCCTCCGGCAAATTCTCCATGAGCGTGATAACCCGATGGAAGAGCGACGTAACAAAATTCGCAAAGCCACATGTCGACACCCTCACAAGTGCGTCTTCTTCCTCATTAGACAGCCGTGGTTCACCATCATGCTCCTGCTCGCCGAACCCGTTGCCAGTGTTGAGCGACGGCAACTGCAGGCGCATCGTACTTGCATTGCGCGAGGATGGGAAGGACGGCATAGGGGAGCCCATGCCATTGAAATGGGTGACGCTAAACTCGGTTAGGTCACCGAATTTGATGTACTGTGAGACGTCGACGAGGAAGGAGGTTGTGCAAAGTGTCTTGGTGGGGTCGTTCTATAGAATAAATGAGTTGGTGTGATCATCAAACAGCAGAAGGACTGACCAGGTCGATCCCAGGGATGAGCAACTCCAACACCGGTAGTAAATGCTTGGCTCCTGGGTAGTAAATATCCCTCGAGACCATACCCAGACCAACGGAGCTCAACGCTTTCATGATCGCAATCGTCCGTTGAGTCTCCGTCAAGGCTTCTAAGGATGGAACGGCTCTTTCCAATATGGACGGAAGGATGAGATCAGGTTCCATGATGACCATCGACTTGAGTGCGCTCTGGACATTAGATACGGTCGTGTCATCCGTGGAGAAGATGGCGAGGAGTGCGACAGTGCGGAGACAGCGGACGAGTTCTCGTCGCATAAGCGGGGTAAGTCGCTTAGACTGTTTGGGATTTTAGGAAGGCACACTGTAGCAAGGATACCAAAGGCATACTTTCGGTGTCTTGCAATCCGGTTTCTGCTCTTCATGCCACCGTTTGTTGAACTCGTATACGAGATACTTGACAAAAGCGGTAAGGTCGCTGGTCCATTTACCCGAGTTGGTAGGGTGGAAGAAGCTCTCGACCGAAATGATGAGTTTGCTCAGCGCGTCGAGTGCCTTGGAGCCTCCAATATATTTCTTCTCCTTAACGCGCCCGAATTTGCTTCCAAGCCCAGCAGAGAGGTAATCAGCAACTTTTCCGTTGGTCGGTGCTCCGTGTGGAGTCACCATGCCACTTGAGAATGGAGTCACCGCGGGTGTGGCGGCTCCAGAGGCTGGAGCGGGGATGCCATCCTGCATCATCGAGTAAACAATGATGCGTGCGAGCGAGACTTTAGGAATTTAAGTTGGTCTTTGTGCCTTAAAATCGGAATACAGCGAGCTCACAAATTCGCCACGTGCATTGCGGCAGTCGACTTATTTCAAACGCGGCCTGGCCATCAACGGATGAGCCAGTGGTAAGCGAACCAGCGTCAGCCAATGGGATTTCTAAATGTTTGACGGAGCGAGTCAGTAACGAAAATCCGCGATGTGAATAGCACCGACCCATGGACGCGAGACACTTGCACATGATAATGCTCCATTCATCATCGCTGAATATACCTACGCTCTTGTAAAGTCCTTGCCACGGACCGTCGGAATCACGTCTATCCCAGCGAACACGGGATGGCGGGTCGCCAGAATCGTACGGGATCTCGTCGACCCGTTTCGGGTCACTGGACGTGGGGTCTACGTGCATCTCTGCAAGTTTGGACAGGAAGCCGAGCATGCGTTCGTCGTACGACCATGAGTTTACCGATTCCCACACCCTAAAGAGCATGGGGAGGTAGTACTGAGGGTGACTAAGGGGAAGGAATGTGAGAAGGTAGTACTGATTCGCGAGGATTTGCTAAAGATTGCATGTAAGCCTAGGCGGCGGGGACGTGGGCAAGCGTGGCTTACATCGAGATTACTTCCGATGATGCTAGGCACAAATTCTTGCAAGATTTCATCAATACACACTGGGTGAAAGAATCTCCTTGTAGTCTCCGCGACGAAGCCCATCTGGTACGTCGTCTGGCTGGATGTGGGGTCTCAATACAGAGCTTGACATTGCAGAGTGGAGGTGCGGACCTAATCTCAAACTGGCGTCTCTTGAGAAAGAGGTCCTTTTTTAGGAGCCTGTAGACCGGTTTCCACGGCAGTCGGAGGTCATCTACGCTAAGTTTCCTCTTCGAACGAACCAGCATGGAGAGGGTGTCCATGCAGGAGGAAACAACGTCCATTTGCATTCCTGGAAGGACACATACTTCATAATAGAGCTTTGCAAGTGCAATCCGCTTGTCCTTTGGAAGCGGATATTTGAGGGTTAGCCACCTGAGAGGCTCAACGCGTCAGCCGGGGACAAATGCCCAGTCGGAGCGTTGGAGTAACTGACGAGGCAAAGATTGAGTCCCATTGAAGAAGACCGTAGTCATAATCGCGCGACTTGACTGCCTGGGCCAGGCGGGACAGGATGAGGTCAAGTTGCCGCTGCATCTCGGCGTTAGATTCGATGGAATACGGAAGGCTGGCCGCATAGTTTCTGAGCTTTATGAGGCCACAGTCATCAGAGTTTCCAATGTCATCTGGTATGTGCGACCCAGACAAGGTACTGTTCATTGTGGTGGAGTAGGTCTAAGTCGTGTGCGGTGCAACGTCGTGAGGGTTTATCGTCAAGGAATACTCAGGAAGGGAAATGCAAGTCGTAGGAAGGAACATGTTGAGGATGTTGCAACAACGCTACGATTATCTTACAATGGAGACAAGCCTTGGCAAACACGACTGGGTTCAGCGCAGCAACGGAAAGGTCCGGGAAGTATGACTGGATTACATGGGCTTGCAAGCTCCAGAAACAAGCAAGTCATATCCTAAAGACCGTCGAGGGTGAGGCCAGGGCTACAAGAAAGCGAGAAGAGATGCATCGACGCAGACAGAGACAAGACTAACTTGCTACTTATATTTTTCTACGGAATGAGCATCCTATGGATTTGTAAGTGAGAAAGCGGTTATTAGAAAGTGTACAGTCAGACTCACCTTCGGTCAGGCGCGCCTTGCCGCCAGTCGGTTGACAGAGGACCGTCGAGCACGAGCCGCAGAGGACGACCGTCTGTGCATGTGAGAATACGGTCGTAATTGCAAAACAGCCTAGCAGACGGCGGGCCCCATCAGCATCGACGCACGCGATCAATCATCGTGTGGTTGCTTACCGGGGCACTTTACGTCCATGAAATACGAATTGGGCGACTGCACGATGCGCTTCAACTTGTGCTTCTTCTTTTCAGATTCGATGGATGGGTTGAGCAGATCGACGGCGAGAGTCTATTTAATTTTCACAAAATTCACGAGAAACGATCAGGGGTCGGAGAACGGGGAGGCGCGTTGGTTGCGTCAGTGGCTGATGACAGCTCAATCAGGATGACGCTGACCATTTTTTACGGTTTTTAGCAGCGAGGTAAGGGACGCCGGGGAAGAGGAAAGAAGAGGCTCAAGCTGTGGCGACCAAATATAACCAAACACCTGACTCGGTCCCGCACCGAGCTCAGAGCCTTTGGCATGAGTTTAGTTCTGCGTACTTAGGTTGTTGGGCATTCGTGAACGGTGGCTGCAGCGTACACGCGCGTTGGTCGAAATTCCAACGTTTGTACGTCCTTTTGTTCTCGATCCAGCTCGCGAGTTTCTGCTTGAATGACCCCATCTTGTCATAGAACCTACAATATACGCTCTTTATCTCATTATTTGACACATTCGTCCCCACTTTCTCGTGCGACACATATTGTCCCCTCGACACAAACGACAAATGTTAAAGGACGGTCCTTCGCAAGTTCCACAGACCCTGAAGCACCCAGAGACTCCAATGAACCTGTTGTTGTCCTCGGAGGTGGCATTACCGGACTTGCAACCGCATTTCACCTTAGCCGGCGTTGTCCTCAAGCCCAGATTACTCTCGTAGAGAACCAGGACCGCGTTGGAGGATGGATGCGGTCCGAACGCGTCGAACTGGGACAAGGAAAAGGACATATGGTTCTTGAAGCCGGTCCACGAACGCTCCTTCCGCGCTCGCAAGCATTACTCGAGCTTGTACGTCCACACTCCCACCGCTATGAAACAAACTCCAATCCATGAAACAGGTCCACCTCCTTGGCCTCGAACCCGACCTATTAACCGCATCCAAAACCTCAGCCGCAGCGCGCAACCGCTTTCTCTACCTCGCCCCTCCAGACGGGAAAGGTCTCACCGCCCTCCCTTCCACGCCGTCCTCAATCTTCACCTCACCATTTCTGCCTCTCCTCACGCCTTCGGTCCTTCTCGAACTCCTTCGCCCACCAAACCGCACCCTCCCGGTGCCCGTGAGCCCCGACAAGAGGGAAGAAATGAGCCACAGGATGAAAGTCTACGACGACGAGTCGGTCGATGGCTTCCTCTCACGCCGGTTTGGCCGGAAAGTCGCGCGCGTGTTGGGGAGTGCAATGGTCCATGGCATCTGGGCGGCGGACTCGCGCGAGCTGAGCGTACGGGCGAGTTTTCCGAGTTTGTGGGAGGTTGAGGAGCGTGGGTGGGGTGGGGTCATACGCGGCGTCTTGAGGGGGTTACCCAAGAAAATGGCTGAGGGAGAGCGGTATGATATTGGAGAGTTGTTGCATCGCCTAAAGGGGGTGAGTGTGTTCTCGTTTAAGGATGGGATGGAGAGCTTGCCCAAAAGGTTACTGGGTAGGCTGAGGGAGACCCCGAATGTGCGAGTCATGCTCGGGATGGCGGTGGAATCGCTGCAACCGGGGGGATCAGGGATTGGGGTAAGTGTGCATGCTTCCGTCATGTCTCATATCCGAACTCTTCTTCTAGGTCCAGCTAGCAGACGGTACAGCCCTCCGAGCAAATCGGGTAATCTCGACCATCCCACTCCCAAAACTTCATGACCTCATCCCATTATCTGCCTCTCTCCCACATCTCAAGCACAACCCCTACGCAAGTGTAACAGTCGTAAACTTCATCTTCGACTCCCCGCCCTCCGGGCTGCACCCAGCAGGGTTCGGTTACCTCGTCCCGCGCCCAGCGAACGACTACACGCTCGATCCGTCGGTGACGACGGGTATCCTCGGGACCGTTTTCGACTCGTCCTCTCTCGCTTCGCAAGACTCGACGCACGGAAGGGACTACACAAAGCTGACGATGATGTGCGGTGGACCATGGGGAGCGGACGCTGTTCCCTCTGTGGAGATGCTCGTCGGTCGGCTATTCGAGCATTTACGTAAACCGAGGATCGAGCCCGTCGAAGTGCGCGTGCACCAGAATGTGGAGTGTATCCCAACGCCGCGGGTAGGCCATTTGGATCGGATCAAGGAGCTGAGAGATGCGCTAAGGGATGGGAACTGGGGCGGGAGGTTGGTAATTGTGGGTGCAGGAGTGGATGGTCCGGCAGTCCCGGATTGCGTTGAAGCAGCAAGAAGGGCGGCAATTGAGGTTTCGGGGTGGCAATAGATCAGATAACTATGCACATGTACCACTTCGTAAGTTCTCATCCTCGCTGGACTGGTATGGAAATTCATTTCTCGAAAGCAGTCACCACGGCTGCACCATAAACATCCTATAATAGTTTGAATACAGAAATGTTGTAACATATTAAGCACATACAGACTACAGAAGATGATCGCAAATGTTCTCCGGACCCGCAAACTAGCGACCGTCACTCTTCCGGCTCCCGTTCAGCCTCCATCTCCTCAATAGCACGCGCCCTCATTACAGTCCACACCCGATCTCGCAATTGCTTGACCTTGCCGAGGGTGTCTATAATTTCTTCTAACCGTTCCTGACATTCCCGGCTATCCTCCTGTAGCTCCCGTATGAGTGCTACCGACTTGGTCATTAAGTCGAGTTGGTGGGGTTGGGCTATAGTGACGGATTGTGGTGGGTGACCGGGGGGTGTAAAGTCCAACTGCATCGTTGATTTTTGTGTAAACACACGCGCGAGGTTCAGCCGCATAGACGTGGATCCAAGGTTGTGTGGATCAGCAGGCATAGTGTTCGTGTTACTCCCGTTGACAGCGGAATTGGTGGCACCGTTTGTTCGCTCCTCTTTCTGAGTTCGTGCATCATAGTCAGTGAGAACGGCCCAAAACCTCCCCAGAGCACGATTCAGAGCAATTTCGCTTTGTAAGAGTTCAGAAGCGCTCTTCTCTAGGCTACCAACCAAGGGAGAGCGGAAGGATCCGCTGATGTTTGGATCGAAGATGGAGGCCGTGAACGAAGACTGGTGCAAAGGTGCTGGGAGATATGGACCAACAAGGGGCGGAGAGGGGGAGCGAAGGTGGGGGAGAATGGGATCGCAGGGTATTGCTTGGCCAGTAAATTCAGGGAGGATGTGGCGTAGCCGCGTCCGAGCACGCTCTTCGATCTACAGGAAACCAAAAAGAGCAGTTAGGATACGTAGCGGTCAATCCGAGTAAGTTGTGAGACGCACATCGTATTCTTCGCGTCCCGGACCCCAGGCGACCATCTTGCCTTTTCGCACAAAACGCGCGCTCCTGAGGTGCTTGCGTCCCCAGTTGCCCATGGGAGTACCAGCTTGGAGCTCGTCGTCATCGCTATCATAGGGGCGGCTTGGGTAGTACCATTCATTTCTGTCGCCGGAGGGCAGGATCAACCTAATGCACAATAGGGTCAACTCGGCCACCCACAGACCCTAGCATCTAGTATAAAGTACTGATAATGCCTCAGGGAAGAGAAATGAGCTCACGTTTCATCTGCTTCGTCGTCTGGCCGCGGTCGTTTGCGGGACGTGGGTAAACCTTCGTCCGAGTTCGCCCTCGACGAGGTTCCTAATGCATGTGGGTGATGCATGGGCCTTGATTCGTACTGCCTGTGCTGTTGAGAGTGCCCCGTATGGCCGTTGCGGTTTTCCATGTGACGGGTCAAAGGGGTGTGGGGTTGCTTTTTGCTTGCTACGACGCACAATCACTGGATAGACTGTGGAGCGATGTCTTGAACCTAGTTATCAATAGGATCTGGTCTAGGGCGCAGGTCCCTTCGTATCTGCCTGAAGTGGCGACCGAGAATATGGCCGTGTTTGTGCGCCAAACAACGTTCTTTGAAGTGAGTCACATAAATATGATCCAACGCTCTACGTCTAGATGCCCTGTATATCCATGATGCTCAAGTCCTGTCTATGTGCTCTTGTCCGTAAGAACTCTCCACAACGCCCTCATCAACGTGCCTTTGGTCATCATCACACTTTGGGGATACATCCACATCCTGGCGTGGTAGTACAGTGCCGATGTCTCGGGTTCCTAAATGGCAGTACCTCAGGAGCAGTAGGGAGCAATACACAGACGCATCTTGCTTACCTTGTCGCAAATTTCCGCAAATTTGGCCATCAGCTTGCTTGCAAATACGCTGAGCTTGAGTTTCTCTCCCGGCACCGGCTCTGTCGTAGGGAACATGTAATCACTATCCTTGGACGTATCCCTGAAAGGGCCACGCTCATTGGAATGGAACAAATTTATCAGCACGAGCAACTTACCATGACCAAGCAGTACAAGCATGCTGGCGCTGGAAGAAGGTCCTCGAGAAATTCTTAGGAAGATCGGGTCCTTGTGTTGTGGCGAGCATGCCCTCAAGTTTCGCCGCGCCGACACAAGCCTTCACCACCCCGAGACCATACACGGGGCTCGCCTTCATGATAGAATCGCCAATTGCAATAAAATTCTGGGGCAGGTTCTTGGTTTTATGGTACTCGACCAGCGTGCAATTATCTATGAGGAACTGCATGAGATGCTGAAGGAAAACGGACGGAAGAATTGAGGGGTGCACCCACTGATGTGATACGTCTCATACTTGCTGTCCTCCCACCCGCCATCAGCAGAGAGCGCATCCACGAGCTCGCAGTACCATTCCGGGACTGGCTTGCCACCCGGTGCGATTGCAAGAGCACGATGGAAGCCCTTGATCTCTTCAGGAGTGCTTGGCATATCCTCTTCTGTGACTCCCCATCCTCCGAAGCCAATGTAAACACTATCTCCATCGGACTTGCTGCCGAACGTGGCAGTCGCACCGTATCGCGGATGCGAGGGACCGGACCAGAACCATTCTACAGAAAATGTGAGTGCAGAGACAGTAGTGGAGTGCGAAACACGTACCAGAGTCGTACCAGCCGCCAGGCAACATTGTAAGCTTCGCCTTCTTCTCTTCAGGGACGTGGTAAATAACTAAACATTTGAAGGTAGTGAGAAAATCACAAAGTTGTGACTAACTACATACCGCCTCCGTATCGCACATTAGGGTTGAATTGAGTGACCTTTGGTGCAGGCCCACCAGCTCTAGGAAGCCATTTGGTACCGACAGTGGCAGAACCACTACAGTCTACACGAATAAATCAATTCTCCAAGACGAGGTAGCACGAGTCAAGGAACGTACCAGCTACAAAAGCAGCCTCGACCTGCTCCGACTTGCCTCCCTTCGGAGTGTAAGCGACCGCTGTGATTTTAGCCTTCGTATCATTGAAGACAAACCCTGTGACCAGTGCATGGATGACCCGAATGTTCTTGTACCTCTCCAAAGTCAGCCGACGAAGCAGGGGCTCAAGGGTCATTCGACCAGTCCACATTGCTTCGGGCGGATTTTCAATCTGCAGGTTAGGGTGTTTAGGGAGACTCTTTGCACCGGGGTAGAGAACAGCAGGGGAATGAATCATCATTCCCGAATACCACCAATTCAAGTTGTACTGGCTGATACGTGCGCCGGCGGCAATAGCGTGTTTGTCAAAATCTTGGAACCACTTTCTGAGTGCGAGAAGGAGGAAGGGCTGGTACTCTGCAAGACATGTTTAATAAGACGAAAGTGAAGAAATCTGGGTGGCCGCGTACGGTGCAGGGCACTAGGGTAGAACAGTCAGATATTCGTTTAATTAATCGGATTGACTACTTTACAAAGTTTGGACTAGCCGTGTGCGCCTGGTTTGATGTGCCTGCAATCCATTTGGAAGCTTCTTGACGCCGGCCATCGGACTGTTCTCGTCTGCTCCCTCGTCCGGTTCGATAATGATGACCTATAAACCCCATATTTGTACAGGTCAGGTGCGCGAGATTCTAAATGTTTGCCGACTAACATCATCGAAATGATTGGAACACGCCAACGCGGTCATTAGACCTGCGACACTGTGGATGTGTGAGTTAATTGAGCCACAAATATTATAATAACGCGTACCTTCCACCAACGATGACCGCACAACCACGAATTTTCTTGCCCTTGTGAGGCTTGCCAAGGACGGACAACTCGTCGATGGCAGTTTCATTGGTAAATGCTCTCCTCTCCAAGTACCTCGAGGATATTTTGTAGAAGGCGTAGAAGAGAGGGAGTCCCAACAGCCCCATGACTACCAGCTGCATCTCGACTGGAGACTTGTGAGACAAACGGAAGAATGAAGCAACTATTTTTTGTGTATAAGTTAGATTATTTGGGCGTCAGAACGAACCACGGAGGTTGTGCTGATCAGATCTCCGGCCGTCTGTCAGGGGCGCCTCCTGTCGCGGGAGACTAGACAAGGGAAGCTCGAGCCTCGTGAATTGCACTGGTCTAGAGAGGTGTAAGGGCAAGATCTGATGCGGGTTCCCGTCCTGCATGGGCTGGTCCCTGATATGGTCTCTAAGAAGGCTGACGAACACCGCGTTGGAACGGAAGTTGGAGCGGGAGTTGGAAGAAGTAAGCGGCACCCGGGCAGGATACACAGCATGCCAGACGTTTGAATCTGCCGAAGCAGCCGCACGAATACATTCTGGCCCGGGCACGCGGTGAAAGGCGACGTCAGCAGCGGCAGCTATGATGCTTTCGACAGCGCATCAAGTGTCCCCGATGTGCCTCCACCAGCGCTACCGCTTGGCACACCGTTCGAATAGGAGCAGCCATGCAGGCTATAACTATGCGATGCGGACTTCAGAAAAAAGCATACATTTCATTATTAATATACATCACGTTTTAACACGTCCTTTGTCAAAGCACCGCGATCGGGTGATGACAATGCTGACAGAATATTATAAAATAATCTAGCTGGGCAGACAAACAGCAGCACACACACAGGGAATCCAAATCCTGACATGCCTACGAATTGCCCAACCGAGGGTAATTCGTGATTCGTTGTTACTCTAATTTCATTCAGACCATAGACATACCATATATAAGTAGTTACTTGTAGTTACAAATAGACAAGGGCTTTTCCGTCACTCCGCTCTGCAACGTTGTGGATGTACATTTGACCATCATGGAGACATATAAGGGGGTTTTAGTGGGTAAGTCAGGGCGGCAGACTGTCCAACGGGCAAACGACCCAAAAGCAAGCCGTCATGGAGTCCCACATACGGCGCCTCACGGCAGTACGGTGCATGATGTATTTCCCCCCCTTTCCCCCCCAAAAAAAAATATTCATAGAGACATATCAGGTTCCGTGTATTGTAGAGAATATCCAAACGTACGAAAACACCCTAGCACTTCAAGCGCTCATGGCGCCATTCCGACCTACTAAATATAGTGAAGAAATCCCTCCCAGGAGCTTCTGTCCTCAGGACTCTTCAAGGTAATGCATACATTAACGCTGACACTGTGTGACTTTCAGAAATTCAGACAAATTATATCACCGCAATCACCAATGAGCCTACACGGCGAGAATATGAATATGTATGTACTCGGCGGATCGCGTTTCATCCTGCGAGGCTGCAAGCCTCGCTCAGGCTCAGTCCGATCGTACTGCGCTCAAAAGGCCCTAGATCGCTGCTTTCGATCAAAACTCGTGTCACCAACTTTAGTTGTATTTGTTTTACTCTTCTCCTGGTTTATGCGCCTATCTTTACAAGTGTACTCTAGTACACAAGTAAGCAAGGGTATTTTTATCCCGCATCCTTTTTCTAGTCGACTCTTGCATGCTTTCCAGTCCATTTTAGCCGGATCCCGTATGTCTTCGGCGTCCCCTGTGCTCTTTAGGCGGGTGCAAGGGCTTTGGGTTCGTCGGATTCGTCTGACTTGCTCCACTCCTGCAACCTGGTATCCCAACAGACGGCCAAAACAACGTCATCTCCTGCGACTTGTGGCTGCTCCTGCGACCCAGTACCCCAACGGACGGTATAGTAATCAATTATCAACACAAGGAATAGCCGTTGACTGTCAGCGGACGTCATAGCCATTAACTATCAACAGATGGCCATTTATGTTGGAGATCGGTGTTTTCGGTGAGCACACGCCTTCCATGCCAGCCGTATGCAAACCACATGGAGACCTGATGGAGGCTGGTTACTCATGTGTGTTGAATCTTTGGGGGCAGAGTGGCACGACTGCCGGTGTGTGATGCTGTGATGGAGGTCAGCTTGCACATTGCTATGTCATAGCCTTACATTTCTTTTTTTCCGACACAATGTATTTAGTAGGTCCTCAGAGTTGCGAATAGAAGAGCGTCACCCACGATTTTTGAGAATTTACTGTGTGATACTTGCTCATCTTAGGTCGCTCGGGTGCGTGTCTACTCCACTAATTAATGCCCAATCTCTCGTTCTTCTGCTCGCCTAGGCTTAGTACACGCCCCGGACTTCAATTAATATTTTTCTCACTGCCTATTTACGGCTCCTTATTTTACTGCCGCACAATATCAATATTATAAATCAACCAGTAAGTTCACTGTGAAGCACAATTGTATGGAAGCGGTACGTACACACCCATTTCCTTACTGAGGGGTGGCTAGGTTTTGTGAGCAACGGGACAATATGCCTCCTCGAGTGACATAGAATACACTGAAACGACTATGTGTAGTACTACTGGGTGTGTCATATAAGAAACCTTCGCCAGAAACTATAGAACCTCTTTACCAGATACCACAACCCCATAGACTTTAATCACACCAAAAGTACCTGGTATCAAGCTCTTAGTTGGGTTCCATCTGTTCCATCT
>Ga0307513_10005967_pt1 | contig 15986 bp, 10 predicted proteins | sample 15_EM_MG_FD_202174 | JGI IMG/M metagenome (GOLD analysis project Ga0307513, IMG submission 202174) | Populus trichocarpa ectomycorrhiza microbial communities from riparian zone in the Pacific Northwest, United States - 15_EM | ecosystem: Host-associated > Plants > Roots > Unclassified | place... | reverse complement strand
TTCATGTGGTCTCTAAGTGTTCTAACCCGAATATTCTCATTATTCTCATTATGAAGCGATTGGTTATCTTCTTCGGCCATATTTTCTGAAAATGATGAAGATACCCTACAAAGTCTACCATTTAATGTACGTGACCAAACTCTCATGCACGTGTAGAAAGAGAATAAAAAGAAGAAGAAAACAAAACAAAAAGAAACAAAACAAAAAATAAACAAAGTTAGATACAAGAAAAGTGAAAATAAAATGAATACTATAATTTGTACAAGAATTTGCCTCCCCGACAACGGCGCCAAAAACTTGACACGACCGAAAGATTGATGTCTTCTCCCAAGTGCAGGAGTGTCGAAGTAATAAATAACCCGGCAAGACCGGGGTCGAACCATAGGGAGGTTAACTATATAAATTATAGATAATAACAACAAAAACAACAAAAATAATAATAATAAGTTTAAAGAGAGTTTTGAGATGTGATATTGATGTAAGGATTAAACAAGGATAAAATAATTGTTAAGGTTAGAGGATCCACTAATGGAATTTCAAACAAGTATAGTATAAACTCTTTTTATTACTTGACTGGAAACCACACACAAAGGAGGTTCCAATCGGATTATAAATTGTTAACACGATTACATTAGTTATCTTATTCGAATAATGCTAATACTTGTAAATGTTGTCAGGCATTCATGATTATAACTTATGTTAACAACAAATCAAGTTCCTTTCATAGCACATGTGTCGGTTATACCATACGGTTGGGCTATGAAAGTGCCAAGTATTTGTTGTACCAATGGTTATACAACATATATCTAGATTAACCATTTAACAAGCAAAGTATTAAAAGTGAACAAGATAACAAATATAAAACATGTTAGTATCAAACATTAAGGTCCATGTTGAGTTTATATTATACTTATTCTGACACCATTAGTGTATCCTTTTTACATTGACATGACAAACTTAGCTAAACATAATGAAAGAGAGAAACATAAATAAACAAGGAAAGGAAATGAAAAGCATAAGCAAGAGATTAATATAAGCAAAACTTAAGCATTAAAATATATAAAGAGAGAGCAAGAGCATGATCTTGATCTGAACACCAAGATGCCCAAATACATGGCAAATGCCTCCTTTTATAGGCTAAAATTCAGAACTATTGATTTGTTGACTAATTGATGAGTGGGTGGCCACATCTTGACTTGGTGACAATTCTTATCTTCTTGTCTGCCAAAAACGTCATTTATAACGTCATAATTTGAATAGACTTAAATCATGAAAGTTCTAGGAAATTGTCTCAGCTTTCCAGGGTAAACATTTGAGATCGTTTGGGCTTCTAGAACTCGAGATATGGGCTGAACACTGAACAGTGTTTGGGCTGCAAGACAAATTTGGACTTCTTCGTTGTTGCTATAATTTGGACTTAGAAACGGCCTTGTTAAATCTTGGACTCCCCATGAAAGTTGTAGGTCTATGTCTTACCTTTCCATCCTTATAAAGTAGACCTAAATCCAAGATCTACAGCTCCAAATATGACCCGATTACCGAACAATGTTCCAGTTTGGACTGCACCAACATCTCTTTTCTAAGTTTGGCCATCTCTTTGTCCTTTCAATTTGAGTACTTCAACTCATCAATCAATTCTTTTATTTATGTGATAGGCCTGCATTTAAGATGAACATTTACCATAAATTAAAGGTATCTTATATTATTAGATATGTTATTATAAAACATGCTTTAATTAAGGAGTTATTGATACTTCAAGTGCAAAATGATGATATAAAACCTTGATAAAAATGCATTTTTAAGTACTAATCACCAAGGTAGTGGAAAATCAATGAGACTAAATAGACATTGGATGGAAGATTAGTATGATTTCTACAAGTATTACTTTTCATTTCTGTATTGATTGAGCTATATTTTAAAGTTTGGATCAATTAACATATTGTTGCTCTTGCTTTTCACTTGAATGGTATTTGGTATAACTTTGAAGTATCATCCCTATTATTTATTTTGTGCCTACTAATTGATGGTGGATACTTGGTTATGAGCTTATTTTCCGGTATCTTCTTCTTTGTTCTTTTAACAACTTGTCTGATAAGATTTATCCTGCATAATTTTTTCACTCATTCGATATGGTTTATTTTGCCATGGTAGGGGAAAATAAATGAGACTAAATAGATATTGGACGGAAGACTAATATGATTTCTACAAGTATTACTTTTTATTTTTATGTTGATTGAGCCATGTTTTAAAGTTCGGATCAATAAACATATTGTTGTTATTGCTTTTCACTTGAATGGTATTCAATACAACTTTGTAGTACCATCCCTATTCTTTATTTCTTGCCTTCTAGTTGATGATGGATACCTAGTTATGAGCTTATTTTCTAGTATCTTCTTCTTTGTTCTTTTAGCAACTTCTCTGATAAGATTTATTCTATATAATTTCTTATTTATTCAATATGGTTTATTTTGCCAAGGTTGTGGAAAATGAATAAGACTAAATAGATATTGAAGGGAAGACTAGTATGATTTCTACAAGTATTACTTTCCATTTCTATGTTGACAAGTCGAGCTGTAAATGGTTGGTCCAATTGTTCTTGTATACTAGCTTTTTGTTTCAAGAATTTTGAGGGGAATTTATATGAATAAAAGATAAACCCAACGATCTTCGAGAATTATTGTTGGCTTCAGTCCTAATTTCCTAGTGAAAACATTTCATGCCTGGTAAGGCAAGCGAGCCCAACTAGATTGGATGATAATTTGGGTTTATATGTCTTCTAACCAATTTGTTCAAATAGACATAGTCATCCGTGCTTGACTTTCAAAGCAATCATCTCATTTAGAAATACCAAAAAAGCTCAATAATCGACACATGGTTAGTTAAACTTTTAGAAAATAATAAAATACATAGAAAAAGATGTTAACATCATGAATGTGTTGAAAATTAAATTTTGGCCATATTTTGGTTTATTTCTCCTAAATTTTTTTCTATCATAATAATAAAAATTTGGTAAGGCTAATAATTGATATCTTCTTAGCAAAGGTGTTAGGGAACATGCAAGCATGCTAAAAATAGTACATGCGTGTATATCAAAATAAATACATGTATGGGTCAAGTAATAAATATAATAAATTTGAGGTCAGAAGTTTGATGGGAAAGGTAATTTTGGCATGCGGAAATGTGAAGTTATGGATATGCTTGTCCAAATGAATTTGGATTTCACTTTAGAAGATAAACCAGAGGATTTGGATGATAAAAGCTGGGAAAGGATAAATCAGTTGGCCTGCAGTTCCATCCGACTTTGTCTTGTAAAGGATCAGAAGTATGCATTTTCAGAACAAAACTCTGCAAAGGAATTATGGCAAACACTTGAGGACAAGTTTATGAAGAAGAGTATAGAGAATCATCTCTACTTGAAGAAAAGGATCTTCTGTTTTCAGCACAAGAAATGTGCTTTCATGAATGAGCATCTGAATGATTTCAATAAAATGATAGCTGATTTGAAGAATTTGGATGTGGAAATCGATGATGAAGATAAGGCTCTGTTATTATTGAATTCACTGCCTGACACTTATGAACATCTCGTCACCACTTTACTATATGGTAAAGAAAGGAATAAATTCATTGATGTGTCCAATGCTTTGGTGAACAATGAGTACCGGAAGAATGACCAAATTGTTCACAAGGAGTCAATGTCAGAAACATTGACAGTTAGAGGCATAACAAACCTTAGAAGATTTCGAGGGCGAGGAAGATCTCGCTCAAAATTCAGAGGAGAATCATCAAACAGATGATATCTTGCAAAAGATGAGTGTGATTTTTGTCATAAAAAAGGGCACTGGAAGAAAGATTGTCCAATCAAGGGCAACAAGGAAAAAGATGAACCAACTGTGAAAGTTGTACGAGATGAAGATGAACGAGACTCTGCATTCATGGTCTCATCACCAAAAAACCATTCTGGTGAATGAGTTCTTGATTCTGCATGTTCTTATCACATATGCTCTAACAAGCACTTATTCTCGAGACTCGAAGAGTTCGATGGAGGAGTTGTGTTAATGAGTAATGATGATGTTTGTGAGATCAAAGGGATTGGCACTATCCATCTGAAGATGCATAATGGGGTAGTCAAGATACTAACAGAGGAACGGTATGTACCTGACTTGAAGAAAAATCTCTTCTCACTTGGAGTCCTAGAATCCAGTGGTTATAAGATTATCATGCATGGTGGAGTCCTAAGAGCAATCCGTGGTGCATTCATTGTCTTGAGAGGCATGAGGATAGGAAACTTATATTTCCTGGATGGATCTACAGTTACTGGTACAACAACTATTTCCAAAAGCTTAGAAGATGATGAAGCAGATAATTCTAGACTTTGGCACATGCGCTTAGGGCATGCTGGTGAAAAGGCTTTGCAAGGATTAGTCAAGCAAGGTCTATTAAAAGGCGTCAAGATTGGGAAGCATGGGTTCTGTGAGCATTGTGTTCTTGGAAAACAGACAAGGGTCAAGTTTGGCACTGCGGTATATAACATAAAAGGGATTCTTGATTATGTTTACACAAACATATGGGGACCTTCAAAGCATGAATCTCTTGGAGGAAATCATTGGTTTGTTACTTTTATAGATGATTTCTCAAGACGAGTATGGGTGTACATGATGAAACATAAGGATGAGGTCCTTGATATCTTTTTGAAATGGAAGAAAATGGTGGAGACTCAAACTGGAAAGAGAGTTAAGACTTTTCGGTCAGATAATAGTGGTGAGTACACTTCAGATCCTTTCTTTGAAGTTTGTTAGGATGAAGGGATCAAGTGACATTTTACTGTGCGCAAAACACCACAACAAAATGGAGTAGCAGAACGCATGAACCGCACATTGGTGGAGAAAGTCTGATGTATGTTATCACATTCAAGACTAAGCAAAGTGTTTTGGGGCAAGGCATTAAGCTATGCTCGTCATATTGTTAATCGGTTACCTTCAGCAGCATTAAATGGAAGAACCCCCTTTGAGGTATGGTCAGGCTCTTCTTGCAAATGATTATGACTATGCGTATATTTGGTTGCTCAGCATATTATCATATTACCGAGTCCAAGCTAGATCTTAGAGCCAAGAAAGCTACATTTTTGGGCTTTAGTGGAGGAGTAAAAGGTTACAGACTCTGGTGTTTTGAATCAAAGAAAGTGATTTTGAGTAGAGATGTCACTTTTGATGAGTCTAGCATGTTACAACAAGAGAAATCACAGGAGAAGGAAAAACAGTCTGGTGATGCACAACAGGTAGAGTTGGAGACTTCAGTCATTCCTATAAAGACTATTCAGGCAATCCCTACTGAAGGAGATTTAGATGAAAGCTCAAATGAAGAGGATGCAACAACTCCAACAACCACACAACAAGAATCCATTGCGACGAGTAAACCAAAAAGAGTTATCAAGAAACCTGCTCGGTATTGTAACATGGTGGCTTATGCACTTCCAGTGATTGATGATGGAATCCCCTACACCTATAAAGAAGCAGTACAGAGTGTAGAAAGTGCAAAATGAAAAAAGGCAATGGATGAAGAGATGAAATCTCTCCATAAGAATCAGACTTAGGATTTGGTACAACTCCCTAAGGGAAAGAAGACAATTGGTTGCAAGTGGGTATATGCCAATAAGGAAGGTAATCCTGGAAAAGACAACATTCGTTTCAAAGCAAGATTAATAGTAAAAGGCTATGCTTAGAAGGAGGGGATAGATTATAATGAGGTGTTCTCTCCAGTTGTTAAGCATTCATTAATCCATATTCTGCTAGCGTTGGTTGCAGAGCTTGATTTGGAGTTAGCCCAACTTGATGTGAAAATTGCCTTCCTACATGGAGATTTGGAAGAGGAAATTTACATGTCTCGGCCAGATCATTTCAAAGTCACTGGGAAAGAGAATTGGACTTGTGAACTGAAGAAGTCGTTGTATGGATTAAAACAATCTCCTCGCCAGTGGTATAAGTGATTTGATAATTTCATGACAGAACATGGATACACACGGAGTCAGTTTGACAACTGTGTATATTTTCACAAACTTCTTGATGGTTCTTTCATCTATTTGCTCTTATATGTAGATGATATGTTGATTGCATTGAAGAGCAAGGTAGAGATTGATAAACTGAAAGCTCAACCGAGAACTGAATTTGAAATGAAGGACCTTGGAGAAGCTTAGAAGATTTTTGGCATGGAGATTCAGAGAGACAAAAGAAAAGGCACAGTCTGTTTGACACAGACCCAATACTTGAAGAAAATTCTACCAATATTTGGGGTAGATGCTAAGACCAAGCCTGTAAGCACACCTTTAGCTCCTCATTTTAAGTTAAGTGCTTCAAAGTCTCTACGTACAGAGGAAGAGCGCAAACATATGACTCAAATTCCGTATGCAAATGCAGTTGGTGCATTAATGTATGCAATAGTTTGTACGAGACCAAATATTTCAATGCTGTCGCTATGGTGAGCAGGTATATGCATGATCCGGGAAAGGTTAACTGGCAGGCAGTTAAATGGATTCTACGGTATATTCATGGCACAACTGATATTGGTTTGAAGTTTGAGAGGGATGATAGACTCGGACAAAATTTAGTTGGTTATGTGGACTCAGACTATGCTGGTGACTTAGACAAGCGTCGTTCCATAACAGGCTATATGTTTACACTTGCTAAAGGGCCTGTAAGTTGGAGGTCAACGTTACAATCAACAGTAGCTTTGTCAACAACTGAGGCAGAGTACATAGCAATAACGAAAGCTTTCAAGGAAGCTATTTGGTTATATGGGTTGATTGAAGATTTGGGAATGGTTTAAGAGCACGTGGATGTCCATTGTGATAGTCAAAGTGCTATTTGTCTTGCAAAGAATTAGGTTCATCATTCCCGCACCAAGCACATCGATGTTCGATTTCATTTTGTTCAAGAAATTGTGGATGAAGGGGATATTCTGCTACAAAAGATTGGTACCACAGATAATCCAGCTGACATGCTCACAAAATGTGTCTCAAGGATCAAGTTCCAACATTGTTTGGACTTGGTCAACATCTCTCGGTGTTGAGCACCTTCAGGGTGCAGCGTCATATGGCGTATTAGAGGTAGTATTGATTGATCACAAGGATTGGATGGAAAAATCTCGCCAAGATGGAGATTTGTAGCAAATTTATGTCAACATTTTTCACCCACCATCACTTATGACTTATGACAGATACACTAAAGTCAGCCGCAATATTTATTGTGATAGTTAGCAGTTGGTTGGTATTTGTTGGTTGTTGTCAAGGCTTTCATTTCTCCTATAAATGGAGACAAAGAGAGAGCAAGAGAGTGTAAGTGTGCAGTGAGTGCAAGTGCAACTGTCAGAGTGAAAAAGAGCAGAGAGTGAGAAACATCAAGTGTAAGAGGAAACACTAGGTTTTGTGGGATTATACCGGGTTGAATTGAGTGTTTGTATTATTTCTCCAATAATATATAATCTGCTGCCTCTGTGAACATACCTGGTTTTGGGGAACCATGTAAATATACTTGTTTGTGTTTTTTGTGTTTGTTTTCAGTCCCGTATGCAACCATCATGATTTACAGCAAACCACAAATGGATGACGGTTGAACACTGGTTGTTGAAATATTTCAACAACAGCTACTTTATTCGCTCCCATGATTGACTGCAAACTGAATTCTCAAAAAAATCAGCCAAATCCAAGTAATCCTGTACAAAAAAACTGAAACTTCCGCAAGATAATAAAATACTACAGGAAGTAGATGGTTATACGGCCGCGACGACAATTTCTTATACAAGGCTATGAGACGCAGGGAGAGATATAGAAGACAGCAAAGTAGACACAAAAAGGCAAGGCGGCAGCACCCGGACTAGACTCGAGTTCAGAATGCGCAAGGAAACAGATTGCAGTGGAGGATATAAGAATCTGATCATTGAATAAATAGCAATGAACCAGTGAGGGTTTCAAAATCAGCAAGTAGGACTCTTCAACATTCGAGTATAAAATACTAGACTATACATTCATGGAATAAAAACAAATAAAACATCTGTTCAAATATACCAACATAGCACAACTGCTATCTTAAATAGTCATTACAAGCACAATTTTGAGAGAAAAGCGTGTACCAACGGTGCATATTTATGGCTCCATATAGCCTGAATTTGTCTTGCAGCGTGGAAGAAAAACAAGAGCATCGATTGCATCATCATTCAACAACCAAATTTTGGTAAAAATAAATAAATCATAACACATGCAGAAGTAGATCAACATAGAGACGAGCAATCATACCAACTTATTCTCAATAACCAAGCAGCTATAATACAAACTTGCACTGCTGTTAATATGCAGGACGCCTCACATGTCTGCAATGCACCATGATGAATCTTCAGATCTGAGAGTTTGTTGGAAGCAAACTAAAGGATATTTTAGAGGTATTATGCTTTGCCTATTGTGTTTGCCTTCTGTATCATTCTATTTACCTCTTACATCTTGATACGCTCTCTTAATGAGAAAAAGAGATTAATTGTAATTCAGCATAGAGATCAAAACTTCCTCTTAACTTGCTTGAAGTATTCAAGTTGGTACGATAATGAAGTGATGCTGTGGAGATTTTGTTTGTCCCCATCCCATCCTCATGTTTTGGAAAATTTCTTTGCCATACTTTCATTTTCCATCTCCATGCAAAACAAGGACCGCTACGCCACCTCACTTTCGATACATATCTTTCTTTTTTATACATTTTATTTCAAAAATTAAAAATTGTATCTGCGTAAGGTGACTATTTACCCCAAAAACTTGCGTAATAAAATAAGAAAAATAGTAGTTTACACACAACAGGTGAATACCGGCTCTAAAGTTCAGTTATAACTCTCTCTTGCAATTAACTTCCAAATTACCTCATTTTCATAACTCATTCAAAATAAATTTCTTTGTGGTTACTATGTAAGAAACGTAAAAAATGAAAAGGAAAAGGTAAAGATGAAGTTGGGTGAAAGAGATTGAGCCTAAGAAAACAGGCCGACTCAATAACTAGTTAGGTTAGGTTTGTGTTGTGCAAATAACTTCCAAATTACCAATTCTGCTTCATCTTCTGTCAAGAAAATTTGGTGGTTCTTGGAAACCTGCCACATTTGGCTTGGTGTGAAACAGGTTATAGGAGAGTCATGATGTTTTCCATTTTCAATTGCCATCTTTGCTCTTCTCCAACTGCATAAATATTTCGTTGTTTTGTTACATAATCCAAAGGGCACATTTCATTTTTGCTTCCTTTTGTCCCCTAGATACCTCATACCTCCCTGAAAATGAGGAAATCTATTGTTGAACTATGTGACACTGTTGCCACTCGTGGTGCCTGCCTATCTGCTGCTGGAATTGTAGGCATTATCAAGAAATTGGGGAGAGACACAGTAAAGGATGGTGAAAAGCAGAAGTCCGTGATAGCAATGGATGGCGGGTTGTATGAGCTCTACTCTAAATTTAGTACCTCCATGGAAAGCACTCTCAACGAGTTACTGGGAGAAGTTCCTGACAACATTGTCGTTAAGGACTCTAATGATGGCTCGGGCATTGGAGCTACTCTCCTAGCAGCCTCGCATTCCCAATACCTGGAGGTCGAAGAATCTTGATGACAACCCATTACTTTAAGTAGTGTTACATTTTTGTTTTTTGTATTATGCCTTTACACTCGACTGCAAATCATCTAGAGCTTTTCAACCTAGTTCTTGTGATGATGCCAGCGAAATCCATATTTTGTGGTAGTAAGTTGAGCAGTAGATCAAATACTCTTTTGAAAAGTGCCATTAGTGGTCCCAAGCTTCAGTGTGGGAGTCTGTCACTCTGCTCCTCTTTACTTTCCTCTGTCATTTACATGAATTACACAATAAAGTGGGGGATGCAAAATCATTTTGAAGGTGAAAATCTGGATGCAATCTGAAGGATGAGATGGGTCTCCTGATCTGATGAGGAAACTAATGATGTCGAGCATCCCATTTTGGCTGAGAGGCTGACATAAAAACGGTGGGCCTTAGGATCTAAGAAAGGTTCAGATCAAGCCTTTAACATGACAAATTAAAAAAATACAGCTAGGATGATTGAATATTGCAAGAAACCAAGTCAAAAACAAAGTCTAAGTTGCAGCTGAGTTGGAATTGAAGCAGGGCTATGATAATAGCAGAGTCAGTTTTCTATACAAATTCTAAGAGATTTATCTAATCGTAAGGACTAGACAAAAAAAGAAAGAATTAAGTATCATGAAGACTTCTAATTAGAGAATAATCCTGAAGAAATTTGGCAGCCAAGAGGGAGTATAAATAGAGCAGAACACAACTGAAACAGAGGTCAGAAAAACATTCATTTCTTCTATGCTTTTGTCAATTTTTCAATAACTATGAACTAAACTCCTAAATTGGATTCAAGAGGGATACACACCATCTCCATTAGCAAGTTGTGAGAAGTAATGTTATCATTGTAATTCTTTCATATTCAAGTATTTATTTTTTCTTGTTCAGAATTATGTTATCAGTTGATATTCAAGCTTATTGAATTGTTTTGAGATGACATATATGTTTTATAGTTTCTTTCAATTAATAATTATTGTTAGGGACTAGAGTAAGAAGCAAAAGAATTAATTTGATTGCTGCAACTCTCATCTTGATTATTTAGGAAAGAATAAACTAAGTTAAATTGTCAAGCTTTTGAACGTTTGCTTAGAATAAATACACAAATTTTATTCCTAAGACTACTGCTTAGTGAATGAAAATTTCTTTCAATATTACATTCGTTTGATAGTAACAAATTGATGAGATATTTTCCTAATTAATGTACTTGTAATCTTATCGATTTTCATCAGCTTTAAGGGATATCAAATTTATTTGCTTGACGTGAAAAAATATTTATTTTACTTCGATGATCAACAAATTTATAAGAATAAATGTATGGACCCTTGAACTGATTTAACGACATATTAATTTATTATTTTCAAAATTATTGTTTCTTAAATTTTTCATTCAAATCCCCCGTTCTTTCTCATTTAAGTATATTGTCGGAAGATTAAATGAAATTTCATTTGGGTTCGACTTGGTTTTCATGATCATACTACAAATTTATTTTGTTTGTGATAATTAAGTCAGAATTATATATTCATGGTTCCGACGACCACCTAAATTTTGTCGTCGTTGCTTGGGAAGTTTTTATTTAATTTTCTTTTAATCATAAATTGATTTATGATAAGATATTCTCGTACATGTTAACTAGTTTTTGATCCTGAAGTTGAGAGAACCGCAAGAGTAAATAGAAAGGTCAAGAGGCAAAAAGAGAACTTGCCAACCTTAATGCTTTCAACCAGCAATTCTGAAAGCAAAAAAGAAGAAGAAGTTTCTGAAAACATGGTCGAACAGAACATAAAAGGAGTTAGCAACTCCCAATATGAACTAGCAACCATTATGCATTGAATTTCCAAATATTGATGTAGCATTTGAGTTAAAATCTGGTTTGATTCATTTACTACCTACTTTCTAAGGCTTTATAGGTGAAGCCCCCCACAAACGCTTGAGAAAATTCCATGTGATTTGCTTAACCATGAAGTCGCAAGGAGTAACCGAGGAACAAATTAAAACAAGGGTTTTCCCATTTTCTTTAGCAGACAAGGCGAAGGATTGGCTTTATACCTTCCATCTAAATCTATTACCACATGGAATGATCTAAAAAGGAAGTTTTTTTAAAAAATAATTTCCAGCTTCTAGGGTAGGTATGTCTTTAGAGGATATTTTAAAATCCTTGGCCACCAACACACAAACATTTCAATAAGAGATGAGAGCAAGCATTCAAAATCTAAAAAACCAAATATCACAGTCGACTTCTTTAGTGCATAAAATAGAGGCCGGATCAAGACAACAACCAACACCCAACAAAGAAAAGAGAAACCGGCTGAATCACCGGATCTACCAACCAACAAGGTAAGTAAAAATTTTGCCTTACCAAATTCTAATATTTTAATTCATCCCCCTTTTCTTGGCCGATTTGTGAAACAGAAAAATAATGAGATAGAGAATGAAATCTTTGAAACTTTTTGGTAGGTGGAAGTGAACATTCCATTGTTTAAATTATTTTATAACCTCAATTTCAAAAGCATTCTTAACCAAACACATTAAACTACTTTTTCTTCAACCTCAATTTCAACCATAGTTTTAACCAAACACCTATTTTTTCAAACCAACTTCAACTAAAAGTACTTTTTATAAAACAACTTTTTTCAAACCACAACCACAATAGCTATTACATCATGAAATAAATTGATAGTTTTTAATTTAAATATTGTAGATTTAACTTTTGTTATTACATCATGAAATAAATAATACTTTATATAAAATATTTTTTATTGTTTCATTAAAATATCTACAATTCCATCACGTATGAAATACATCCGACAAGGACTACAGTTTTTTTGGTTTTTTAAGCGCGCAATAACATCAGGTAAAATATAATCAAGAACGAAATTAGGATTGCGATCAAATTCTGCAAATGCTACTTTATCATGCAATCTTTGTCTAATTTATGTAGTTTCATTAAATAATGTTAAACACTAGCTTTTCGAATAAAAAACAATTAAAAAATTAAAAATAATTTTTATTTTACTGGGTTGAACCTGATTCAATGTATTTTAAACTTTGAACCGGAACCGGTTTGGCCGGAACCGTATGCATGTTACACTGTTCATGCGAATTAATTAGCATGAACAGTGTAACATGCATACAGTGTATAGTGTATGCAAGTTACACTGCGCATGCTAATTAATTAGCATGCATAGTGTGTAAATATGTGTTGCCCATTGTTTACTGTTGAAACAAAAGCAGCCTCCTGCTGCTTCACGATTACTGAGTTTGTAACGCGATAAAAGGTGGGACCCATGAATAGCAAACAACGTTTTTTTCTGTAACCAAACATATATTTGCTGTGTTTTATTTTAACCGCAGCCACAGCTGCGTAGACAAACAGACTCTTAATGTCATGCCCCTGTCAATTTACAAGGATTTGAATTTAGGACCTTTAAAAGAAACAAAAGCAATAATTCAATTAGCGGTTATGTCAAATTCATACCTTAAAGGCATTGTTGAGGACGTTCTAATTAGAGTAAATGAAGTGATTTTTCCTGTTGATTTTTACATCATTGACATGAATGATGAGTTTGCTTCAAATCTAACTCATATATTGTTAGGTAGACTGTAAACCCCGGTAGAAAATATATATATATATTTGAGAAAAAAAAATATTCTCGAGAATTGAGTAAATTAATTGATATGACTTGTACAAATATGAAATATAAAAAATTAAATTTTTAACGAAAAATCACAAACCAGCTAATTTTATATTATAGCACGTAACTTTCAATCTGGTCATCAGATTAAGTTGAATTTTGTGTGGAGTCTTATAAATTATTATTTTAACTTAGGTTAAAGTTTCAGAATTTTTGGAGTATGATAAGAGTTTTTTTTCAAATAATAGAATAAATAGCACAAATGAGTTTTAAAAATTTCCCTAATTTCTTTAGGGACCAAATTCAAACTTTGCCCAAAACAACCCTCTTTATAAGCTGCCACCAATGAAAAAAGAAGAAGAAGAGGGAGTGTGCAGCCGGCCAAGAGAAGAAAATGTGAAAAGAGAGCTTTTGTCATTTTTCATGGAAATTGCTTGAAAAAAAAAGTGTAAGATAAAAAGAGTATTAAGTAATTAAAGAGAGGGTTTGATGCATTAAGGAGACTATAAGGAGTTTAAAGATTTTAAGTGTGCTTGTAGAGAAGGAAAAATTGAGCTTAGAGGAAGTGTGAAGGGGATCTTGATTCAACTTGTTTTGGCTTTTGATTCTTCATTCCATAAAGGTAAGAAAACTCTCCATAATTATCCATTGTGTTGTTTTTCATGTTTGTTCTTGGATTGAATATAATTGGTATTATGTGAAGGTGAGTTCTTGATGTTAGGGTGGTTTGAATGCATGCATTTATATTTATTATATATTTGTTGAGGGAATAAATGTTTGGGCTTGTCATTAATTAGGTTAGTTTGTAAAAACAAAGGAAGAAAATGAAGAAGAGAAAAGAAGATTGAGGGGGATAAAGAGTGGTTTCCACCTTGGATTTGTTATTAATCCCTTATTATGTTATGAGTATATATGATCTTATTATGTTGATTGGTGAAATTTTATACATTGATACTTAGTTATTGTTATGTGTAATTATGGAAGTTTTAGATAAATAGAAATGATGGATGTAATTTGTGAAGTTGCACTAGTGTATTGTATGTTGGCATGAAAAATATAAAAATAAAACAAATAAATGGGTTAAAGTTAATAAGTGAAAGGTTGAAGAATTATCATGTCACCATTTTTATTTGAATTGATGTAATTGGAGATTTTTGATGACTTAAATGGATGAATTGAGTTTGGATGATGGAGAATTACTAACATTTAACATTTTTAATGCTATAAAATATCCATAAGACTCTGAATATGTTTTTCATGTTGATGTAATTGACCCTATTATTCAAGATGATCATGAGCATAATTTCTTGAAAGATGAGTTGAACTTTGTATTACAGTATAACTAGATAGGTAGGGCTCCGAAGCTTGAATTGAATTCTTTACCCAAACATTTGAAGTATGTGTATTTGGAAGAGGATGAAACCCTGCCAGTGATTATTGCAAATGATCAAATCGAAGTCCGAGAAGAAAAACTATTAAGAGTTGTCTAGCCAAAGACAATAAAAAAAAGGTGCTCTTGGAAGGCAGCCTAAACATGGTGTTACACCACGAATAATAAAGATTGTTTTTTTTTTTCATTTGATTGCTTTATATCTCAATTCAGTATTGTTTAATTGATATTTCCTCAACCATATTTTCTTTGCCAGACTCTATTATCTTAGGTAAAAATATGGAGCACACCACAGGACATACCCAACATTAAAGATAGACAATATTGCGTAAAAATAACGGCAATTTTCCCTTCTCTCTTTAAAATATTTAACTACAAACATTGAGGTTGATGTTCATATTAAGTGTGGGGGAAGTAATGTGCTTTAAAATGTTAACATTTTTGGACCAAAATTTTTGTTTTTGAGTTGTTTTTCAATGATTGGAATGTTCACTATGCCATTATACAGTTTTGCATATGGATTCATTCCGTCGGTATAAGGAACAAAACCAGTCGGTAAAATTATTACCGACGGTATCTCCGACGGATTTATTCCGTCGGCGTCATGAGCGTCGGTAATTATAATTCCGTCGCCATTTCTGTCGGTAATAAAAAAAACAATACCGACGGAAATGACAACGGCATTACAGACGGATATGCGCGCCAAATTTACCGACGGCTATTTCGTCGGTAAAATTCAACGGTAATTCCGCAGGAATATCCGTTGGTAAAATTCAAGTAATTACCGACGGAATATCCGTCGGTAAAAGACACGGTAATTTCGACGGAATTTTCGTCGGTGATTGGGGCACGGCCGTAAATATTGTAAACGATACTACAATACCGACAGACAAATTTTCTCTGTAAATCCGTCGGTATAAATTTAAAATATTTTTAAAAAAATTCTTAATTAACAGTTAAAAACTTATAACCAAATAAATTTTCATTAGACATTAAAAATGTAAAATTAATGTTAAATAATATTCATCGAAATATTCATTACAAATTTAATGTTTTAAAAAAACAAAATTAAACTAATTAAAATAGCGGCGGAGCTGGAGGAGGAGGAGGAGGAGGCTGGTTGTTGCCGGGACCGTACGACCAAAAAGAAGGAGCACATGGATCATCACCCATCTTTGATCTAATCTCCATGACCATTTGATGGAGCTGAGCATAATCCGTTGAGAGGCGTTCATATTGTTGTTTCAAGGCTAAAAACTCCTTTGACTGGGTGCTCGATACTGATGGAGAGCTCCCAACGGTTGAGACACTACGGGCCGACCGTAATTTTTCGGCCGTCGTGTTGGAGA
>Ga0307513_10005966_pt1 | contig 15986 bp, 12 predicted proteins | sample 15_EM_MG_FD_202174 | JGI IMG/M metagenome (GOLD analysis project Ga0307513, IMG submission 202174) | Populus trichocarpa ectomycorrhiza microbial communities from riparian zone in the Pacific Northwest, United States - 15_EM | ecosystem: Host-associated > Plants > Roots > Unclassified | place... | reverse complement strand
TCAACAAATTCAGGCTCGAGCCAGCTCGAGCCTTCCCTCACGAGCCTATATATTCCAGGCTCGAGCCCTGTGGTAAAGATCGAGCGGCTCGAGTCTCGTTGCTCATCAGCCGAGCCGGATCGAGCCCCTGGTCCGGCTTGACTCGAGTCGGCTCGTGATATACACTACTAGTTCCCCCTCGCATCTCAGCTCCCCCAGAAGAAGAGTTTGAGTTTTGTTAGTGATCCTGGTCCTATTCGGGTTGGGTTGAGTGGGCTGGATATCATTTATGCCGAGTTTAGGCTGAGTTTAAGAATTTACAACTAGGGTAAACCCATTGCGAGACTTGATTTTATTCACCCATTGCCAAACTCGTGGAGAATACCAATGTAAGAAAACTCCAGATTTTGGTATGTGACTAGCCTTGCCCAGCCATTTTCTTCGTTGGTATGCGGTCACTCACTATTAATAACTGCCTGTATAATCCCGACCCTGCCATCTCATGCCTTAGAGTAGCTCTATCAACCCCCCTCTCTACCCTCCCCGGCACACGAAACTAGAGAAGTTCTACAATCCTGCTGTTACCCGTCCCCCACAATGAGATAAGCACATGCTGTCGGAGTCTGCACATATTACACAGTGTTATGTGTTGAAAAAAAGGGCAAGAACGAGTGCGGGGAGGTGATCCAATGAGGTGGAGTCTAGTACGGTGCTGTATGATACCGGTACAGCTTGCTCGACACACCATCCAATAAACGGGTAGTATGAAAGGAGCCCGACACCGGGAGTACCCGGATTACTTTATGCCAAGTCATCATCCATTTGAAAGGCCTAGTTCAGCGCTCGGTATAGCCACATCCGCCAGGTGCTTACCGCTACTTCCACCTCACTGGAATTCTTATTAGTAATAATAGAATAGCAAGAGCCTATTCAGCGTAATACCTTACGTTACTAAAGTGGGATATATAGGATGTTCTTGTTCCCCTTATTGATATTCTTGTGCGCTCGGAACAAGTTAGCGTTTCCGACGGGGAAGTTGGCCACAATGGCGAAGCTGGCTACCTACAACCACCAAAAATCCCGGCTTACAGCAAAAACCAATTGCTCAACTATTCCACAACCATATAGGAAGAGATGGGGGAAAAAAATGGGTGAAGCTTCGGTTAGCCTCAAATAATTCATCCATGCTAAAAGGAACCCCAGAATCCTTGTTTCTGGATCTACCAAGTCACGTTTAGGTAGTACATTTAAAGAAATTACAAAATCTACCATTTCTTGACAACCTCAGTACCTTAGGAGCTGAATATCTGACAGCTTCCCTCCTCAATATTGGCAATCTGTATCTTAAGTAGTGAGGTTGCCAGTTATAGTAGGTCAGTCTCAGGAGTAGATTTTGCCCTGTATGCTACTTTACCAGAAGGAAGATTATTTCTGGACCATTTACTAACTCCTAACATAGCTCAAGTGACCCTTGGAAACAGAACATGAAGCCTGTTCCTATAAACGTGCCGCAAGGTGTGTCAGAATTATGTGAAATATCGAAGATATGATGTATTTAATACAAAGAGGACTATGTAGCCGATTGGGCACCTGCTTTGGCATTGCCATCGCGAACGCATAAAAAGTATAGTGTTCCTGCTGTTTGAAAGATTGTGGTGAATAGTGCTAGTAGCCAGCGCGGGCCATATATGAGAATGACCTCACACTTTAAAATTTACTGTCATGCTGGAGAAAAGGAGCATCAAGGCTATCCTCTGGTGTAGTTAAAATATAATAAAAGAGAAGAAGCTTGACCGAATACAAGAATTAATGATGCAAGTAATAGTAACTACTGCTGACCATGTTTGGTTATGGTACTAAGACATAAATGTTTAATAATACCAGATTCCGAATACACGATAAAATTACAAGTAGATTAATCTCCTTTGGTTATGTAATGTTTCGTTTGGGGATAGAAGGCCAATATTGTTTCTGTTCAGCCAGATTAGAGGATTTGTTAACTTGTATACCTTCGTAGGGGGTTTGTTTAGGTTCGGCCTCAAACGTGGACTTTAAATCACCTATATTACCCTCCCGAGCATGACTAGCCATTGTCACTGTCGATTGAAAGTCCACCGCCTTTCTCAAATATTTTTCATAAATGAAGGTCTGCCAGATAGAAGAGTGACGACTGGTCTTTGCAGTCCTCTACCGTCGACTGCCGATCTGTAACTTTCGGACGGTATCTTCAGAACCTGTTGGAATTTTGCTGCCCATCACATCCAGATTCATCGACGGAACAGAGCTACCACGAGGACAACTTCTCATCGAAAGGACCAGAAGCACTAGTTCCAGACTATCTTTCGTTTTGATACCTACTTCACCACTGTTAGTTTCATACTCATCATCCATGACCCTGCATACCTAGTTCACCACGTATCACCCATTGCGAAACATCGTAAGTGCAAGGTGTAACAACATCAAACACATTATCGCCACCACAACCAACACAACACTTGTGATATCGACCGAATCCTCCATCCCTGAGTCCATCATGGTATCGATAGCAAAGCGCCTTACTACATCCTCGGTAGATGGGATTTTACCTCGGTTATGAGTCGGAGGAGATTCGGCAAAGATGAAGAGTGGAGGAAATGCGAGGAGAGAGTCGGCATGCGCAGGTCGTATGTCCGAAAGGGAGCTTATGATTTGAGGAGGATAAAAGGACTCCTGTTTTCCCTTTGTTCGTTGTTTTGATCATCCATCAGACTTTCGCTTTTCTCCCCGCTCTATCTTCTGTTCACAGACTATCAGTCACTCGTTTCTTATTTGTTCGTTATCGGATTTGCTTTCTTGTCATCTTTCCTTTTCGTATCGATAAAGGTTTTGGTTCTCCCACCTTTCGTGATCGAATCCACTGTGCACCAACCATTTTGTTGAAAGAACCTACACTTCACCTGCAGACTTACTCGATTACCTGAAGGGCCCTCCGGTCACCTGCGATCCCACCCGTCAGTCGGAAAGCCCAGTAGGTTCTGCGACTTGAGAGAACTCCAGTCACCGCCCGCCAGCCGGTGCCAGCTATTCATCAGGAAGGGAGCCGAGATACCCGTCAGTCCAGGGTATCTTTCTCAATGCCGTCTCCCGTACGGACTAAAAGGCCGCCCGGCCGGACGCTTAGGTTCACTGCTTTCCGCCCAGCCTTCTGATTTCTTTCCTAAGCTTAGTGTCTATTTCGGTGATTTTGTCTTCCAACCTCCCAAACCCCTTACCCATCCTACTACACGACTTTTTCTGTTGGATTGCCTATAGGGACCATAGTTATGTGGTTATGTGGATGGGGAATTATATAGGTATGCAGTTATGCCGATATGCAGACATCCAGTTGTGCGGGGATACAGTTGTGCGAGATGTAGATATGTGGGCATGCTGATCCACGGCTGGGAGATAAGCGATTCTGAGGTATGCGGTTTTGTGGTATCCAGCGACTAGGAACCAAGCAATGAATTGTTACTTCGATATCTCATACCGGTAGGGATATGATACTGGGTTTTTTGTGTTGGTTAATACCTATTAAGATCGGACATTAGGTGTCGGGGATTTGGCTTCATGATGTTTGTTTAATCCTCTATGCCATCAGGCATAGGGGTGTCAGCAGAGAGGATAGGCTTCAGATCTCACGGAGGAAGATGAGATATGGAACTTAGGATGACTCTAGAGTGCTTGAGATCCATAGGGATTAGGATTTGTCTGCTTAGGGGTTTCTCTAGAGCCTTTGAGTTGCATGAGGTTTTGGCCTTGATGGATGGAGAGATAATACAGTGTTCCCAAGCGTCCGGTCTGCCCTGTAGGCACCGCCAGGACCGCAGTCCCGGGCGTCCCGGGCGTCTGTCTCAAGCTGTAGGGCAAGAGCGTTCGTCTTCCAGGAAACACTACCGTCTAAGAGGGGGACTGTAGGGCCCTACAGTCCTCGACAGATCGGTAACTCCCGAATCGTACCTGCCGTCCTCACCTGCCATCTGCAGTCCTCACCTGTCATCTGTAATCCTCGCCAATTACCTGTAGGGCCCGCCAGTCACCCGTAGGGCACGTCCGTCATCCGGAGTTACCCGGAAAATTGGGCTACCTGAAACACTTGCAGTTCCGGCCAGTCCATCCCCGGCTCCCTTTCAGGTACTGCCGTCCATCCAGTCCTGAACCGAAGACGGACGGACTGGACGCTTGGGAACACTGGATATATATCTTAGCCTGCTCTCAACAAACTGGAAGAGAGAGAGTAGCCGATAGGTCCACTATTCTTCCATGTTCTGCTGCGCTTGGAGTCTATTGCGATTGTACTTTTCTTCTCTCATTATTCCCTGCTTTCTTTACTTTGCGACGAACTAACTCTGAAGACTTCGTTTGAGGTAATTTACCGAGGCGAGAGCATTTAAGTGAAGCATAGTTGAAAATTGCATAAGCGCGGGGCAAGAATTGCCATTGTCTAGATTATGGGGTTTGTGATTCCGCCCACGAGCCCCACCTAGCTGCCTATTAGTGAAAATGATGGCTTATCATAGGGCTCTCCCAGCATAGTAATTTGCGTGTACAGTTTGCCACAGGCATCAGCAGCCCTCACAGCCGGATAAGTGGGCTTCGTGACCCATGAAGGTTCATAGATAACTACTGCTCCAGTTATAGAAACTCGCAGAACTCTATATGTATAGTCGTGGTAAGGGAGGTGCCGGATAGTGTTGGGGTTGGGTCTGCCGTGGTGAAGGGAGATTATGGCATGATTGCAAGGGCATTATAGCATTATTAGGACCCGACCAATCCCCTACGGTAGCCAATACAACAACCAAAAATGCCTACTAGCAATTTGGAGTAAAGAAATATGTCTGCTAGTGTCTTGTTGCTTGTTTGTCGCGACTGTACTCAAAGCCCTCGTTCTGGGGTGGTGGCCGATCGAAGTAAGACAATCTTTGAACCCCATTCTGAGTAGCAACCCTGGGTCTATAGACAACCCATTAATTTTAATAGGGTAATCCGGTTGGATTTGTGGTACCACGTGCCTGACAGCCTTGACTGCGGAATAGAGAGTTTGGGGAGTTTATATAGTGTCTACGCCAACGCCCAACATCTTTTAGTTATTCCTTTCACTTCCATTACACCACATCGGTATACCATCAACAAAGCATCACACTATGATCAAACAAATGTTTCATTTCAAACTCACACACAACCTTTTCGTTGCTGGTATCCGCCTCCGTATGGGATCTTACAGAAGATTCCACACTACTCAGGTAAGATACCGATTAATGAATAATTTTGGATTACATCTACTAACCTTTCTTCTCAGAGGAAATCTATTGTAGAACATGTATCCCAATTCTCCAACGGCAAATCATCCGAGAATGATGGACATTATAGGAGCCGGAAGGGGTATTCCAGGCAGAATGTGGAGTTCATGGACTATATTTCAGAAGTGCTAAAGGTAAACCTCATTATAACATAACAATAGGTCTTTAGGCAACTTGACTAAATGGTATTAGGGTGTCGTGAAATGCAACCGTGCTATCGAAGCTCTTGGTGATTCGTCAAAGAAGTTGGAGTGTGAGATGTATAAATTTAAGACCAGGCGCAGCGAAGAAATCGAAGAACTGCACGAGAAGATCCTGAAACTGGACGACAAGATAGGGGAAAAACTGGACGAGAAGATGGAAAAACTAGGCGAGAAGCTTGTGGGACCGGACGACAAGATCCTAGAACTGGACGAGAAGGTGGGAGAAAAACTGTACGAGGAGATGGAAAAACTGGGCGAGAAAATTGGTGAACTGGGGGAGAAGATCGGGGAACTCAACTAGAAGATAGGAGAAAAGCCGGATGAGACAGAGCTCAATGATTCAGTTTTCCTATTGTGAGGATACTCTAGTTGGCTACATCTAACCTCTAAATGGGAAAAGTTGATATCTCTTTATTTTGCTGTCCTTACAAAGGAGCCTATTCCTTTTATTTTCCGTGTGCAGCATCGTACTGAAATTGACCAGCAAGCCACAATTTCTGGCATTCTCTAGGCCATGTCATTTAATTTTTAAAACCCTTTGTACCCTATAAATATCCCCTCCATTTGTATGTTCAACCCGCATTTTGGATAGAATATCATGACACAAACTCTACACTTTGAATCAGTTACTGGGAAGGTCTGTGACAGTAGCAGCCACCGTGGAAAAACAAGATCGGTAGTTGTACCAACACCTTTTGTAAGTTAGGTGACCATGTATTTTAAACAACTATTGGGTTGTTGGGGGGCGCAGCGCATCCAATCCCTAGTTACCGAATGACACGAAATCTTTCGTGATACGAGCAATGATGATAGACAAAAAAGATATCAGGGAACAAGAAAGAATATAGAGATCGTGTGCAATAGCCAATGACTTTGACAAAACAAGAGATGACCGTAGAACTGTAAGAGAAATGAGATGTGTGACTGATAATTAACGAATAAAGGGAAGAACAAGCCACCTTATATCCATATCAACAGAAATCCTTCTTCCCGGGCACACTTCCTGCGCATGCCGAATCGCTCTCCCACTTTCCACCTCCTTGTCATCCTTCCATTTCGCTTTGCTGGGACACTTCCGAGGTAGAGTTCCTGGCCGAGGGCAGAGTTATGCCACCTGCCTCGGGTCGAGTACATCGCTGAGGGTGAGGTAGATGTTCATCTATCTCCAGTGTTTGTGTTTCATTGTAGGTTTCGCATCAGGCACGCGGGGTCGGGATGTCAGATGATGAGAAGCTAACAGTGGCGGGACACAGTCAAAGCAACCGTCTGTTTAAGGTTATCGTGTTGCGTTTCCTATCATGCAGAACCAGAAAATGTGTATGTGGTGAGCAGCCTAAAATGGCTAATCTCCAATAATATATACGTTTGCCCTCTCCACTGGAGTCGAGTGCTAGATATCAAGGTTTGCTCACTGGGCGATTCAACAGTATGGAGGGTTAGCCTGTGCAGATCATATCTTAGGAGTAGACAGGTAGTGAGGGGGGAAGCAATAAGGGCATTTTTCTTTGCTCTAGGAATCCCCGGGTGAGCAAGGCATATCCTAGGTACGTGGCTAGCTTCTTTAGAAACAAATACCTCTAACAGCCGGCTTGCTAGTTCCTTAGTGGCATGCAGCTGGTGTGGCCAGGCCTCAAGGAGGTACCGCCAATGTAGGGGGTAGTGACCGTTGATGTTTATTGCGGCATTAGGCATGGTATGGCCGAGATATTTCTTGATACAGTTAACCTTATTGTATTAATCTTTCTGCTCCGGGGTAAAAATGAGAAAACTTGGAATTGTTCTAGCCCTGCAGGGAGCCAATATTTCTTTAAACCCTTCTATAATCCCTTAGACAACCTCAAATAATGACTTTTACAGCAGCCCCTGAGCTCGTGGGTTGTTGGTTATTTAGGGGAGCTTGAAGTTGGTCATATTCGGGGGTTAATTGAGGTTAACTATTCACAATTGAGCAAAACTAACTGGTAAGGTGGGGGGGTTGATTTGCATTGAACAATACCGCACTCTACTTAACGAGAATGAAGCAGACAGACTCATCCTAGGGAGGTAGTGGCTCTTGTTACCCTACCATTCTCCGCAGTTCCCTATCAAGTAGACAGCTTCACTCACTCCGGCGATCAGACTAGAACCGGAATGTTTTCTCCATAAACTGGATAAAAATGTTGTAACTGAGGTCAACAGCTTTTTTCATCAGGCGATCAACAAATTAGCGTCCGTCTGAGAGGGCGGGTGTGAGTAGCTTGTGAAGTGATCTACTGGGAATGGCGGAGGACGGCAGGGGATTGCCGGAAACCGTTTGTGTGTTCTTCCATATCCAGCATGGTCGGCTATGGGGGAGTAAGTCCGCAGGCAAAGTGGCGGGTGAGGCCCCGTGTAAAGTGGCTAGTCATGTGGCTGGAGAGGCCTCGAGTGAGGCCACGTGAAACTGGGAGATAGTGGCTGGTGCGTTCCTGTATCGATAGTCGGGGACACCTCCTTTGTTTCTCTCTCAATCAACTACGGTCGTTTTAGCAGGAACTATCGAGGACCTCATGACAGATGTCTCATGGTGCTATAATGATTCGTTGGGAGGTGTATGATTTGAACTTAGGCTAGACCTGAAGCCCAAGCCCAAGGAATATAGTCCCCTACAGTCCGGCTGGTCATCGCCTTCCCGGGCGTAGTCCGTCCTAGTACACTCAAAAAACACGGACTATGAGCAGTAGTCTATCCCGTCCTACCCCGGGGACGAACAGACTGGACGTGGAGCTCATACGGGGTTTTACGCTCACTAACCCTTTTTATTTTATTTTCTATGTATTTGTAGAAAGTTTATAGTGTAGCTAGCGGTAGATAGCAAGGTGTGAATGGTTGTCACGAACCTGGAGCTTAGGGGTAGGGTACATGGGCCTTGTAGCTAGCACAGGGAGTAGAGGTGAGACGAGAACCGCAACAACCACCTCTACGATTGAGGACATTCCGCATCGTGATCTTTGCTTTGTGAATTTATCGATTTTATCTACGTGCTTGGTGAACTCCGATAGTGTGTGCGGCGATTACCTCTACCGGTCTTCTGTTTTCTTTTTCTTTCCTCTCCACGATTTCCCAGGATTCAATCATTCATTTCAGCGAGAGAAGTATTTACCTTTCAGACGGAACTTCCGCCTGTACCCGTTCTTCCTTTTCAGTACGCTGCCTCCCGCACTCCAAGGAGTTCTGACCGGATGCTTGGGTTAATTCCTTTCCTCCCAGCTTTCCGATTTTGTTGCTAAGCTTGGTGTCTATTTTGGTGATTTTGTCTTCCAACCTCTCGAACCCCTTACCCACCCTACTACACAACCTTTTCTGTTGGATTGCCTATAGGGCCCGCAGTTATGTGGTTATGCGGATGTGGAATTATGTGGGTATGCAGTTATGCCGATATGCAGTTACTTTTAGATTCCGACCGCGAAACAAATACGATACACCACGAGTGACGAAAGGGTGAAACGAAACGAAACGAAACGCCAAGCAACTTACAACGAAAACGATCGCACACTTCATGGGAGGGGAAAATCATTTTACGAGCAACAACAATCTCAGGCTCACGCTCAATGACGGATCCAAGATGCTCGATGCTCTCTCTAACTAACTAACTAAGAGCGATCACAAGAGTATATATCAGTCACAAAGACATCGTATCCATCCATGAGCCATAGTGCTGCTCCATGTGAGTCCTCTTCCCACATCATGACTCCGGAGCTGACAAAAGGAAAACAAACTCTCCCACTGCCGCCGGTCTTCCAGCTCTCTCGCACTGGCCTTACCGTGCTTCCGCTTTTCCCCCGGCTTTCCTCCCTCGAAAGCTGACCCGAAAACTATCGCACATTCCTGCATTCGCAATGCTTTCCCGAATGTACAACCCAAACGCCCATAGCCGAACCCTATACCGTAAAAACTAAAATAAACGAAGAATGTGCTATGTCGTTGGACTTTCCTCCTCTGGTAAGATATGGTGTTTTTTTGCTTTTATCTCTTTCGGGGCGGCTGAACCGCTCTGTTTTTGCAGTGTTTTTCGCCCTTTTTCCAAAGTAGGGAATCCCGAACTACATACCACATTTTTCGTTTATTTTAGTTTTTGTACCCGAATCCAAAACGAGTCTCCGAAGACAAACCCATGCCTGAATCCTCAACACATCTCCGAACACAAACCTATGCCCGATGCCGGAGCCATATGCCCGGATCCTCAGCGCATGTCCGAAGCGACAAACAAGTGGGCTCACGGAAGCTATCTGAACAGAGAAAGTATCGTGGGAGTATGGCGAGCAGCACCATTTTCAACAGTTATGCAGGGATGCAGCTGTGCGGATATGGGGGTATGCGGGTGTGCTGATGCAGTTCTGAGGTATGCGGTTTTGTGCTGTGCGGCGACTAGAAGCTAAGCAGTGAATTGTTGTTTTCATATTCCACGCCGGTAACTTTAGGGACATAATATTGGGTTTTTTGTGTTTGTTAATACCCATTGCGATCGGACATCAGGTATCGGGAATTTGGCTTCACGATGTTTGTTTCATCCTCTATGCCATCAGGCATACGGGTGTCAGCAGAGAGGATAGGCGTTGGAGCTCACAGAGGATAATGTGATGTTGCGACTTAGGACGACTCTAGATTGTTTGAGATCCATAGGGGTCAGGATTTGTCGGCTTAGGGTTTTCTCTAGAGTGTATTGAGTTTCACCAATTTATTGGCCTTTCTAGATCGAGGGAGATATCTTATCCTGCTCTGAACAAACGGGGAGAGAGAGCAGCCGCAGGGCCCACCATCCTTTCATGTTCTGCACCGCTTAGAGTCTATTGCGATTGCACTTTTCTTCTCCTATTCTCTTTGATCTCTTTGCCCTACAACCAAATGACTCTAAATACTTCGTTTGGGGTAATTTACCAAGGCGCGACCATTTAAGTGAAGCATGGTTGAAAAGGGCATAAGCGCGGGCCAAGAATATTCATTGTTTGGATTACGGGCAGTAGGGGTTTGTGGTTCCCTCTACACCCCCCGTATAGCCGCCTATCAGCGAAAGTGATAACGTATCGTATCGCTCCCCTTGCATAGTACTTTGCGTGTACAGTTTGCCACGGGCCTCGGCAGCCCTCACAATCGGATAAGTACAGTACACAGGCTTGGTGATGCACAACAGTTCATAGATACTACTCTAGTTGTAGCAACCCGCCAAACTCTATGTACCCATAGCCCTGGTACTGGGGTGGTGGCCAATCGAAGCATGATATGACAATCTTTGAGCCCCATTCTGAGAAGTAACCCTGTGTTTATAGACTACTTTTTATGATAGCATGAACAGTCTGGCCGTGTTTGTGGTACCACGTGCCTGACAACCTTGACTGCGCAATAGAGAGTTTGGGGAGTTTAAATAGCGTTTATGTCCACGCCCAACAACTTTTAGTTATTTCTTTCACTCTCATTACACCACATTGGCACGCCGTCGACAATGCATTCCTCTATCATCAAACAAATCCCTCATGTCAAGCTCGCACGCAACCTTTTCGTTGTTGGTACCCACCTCCGTATGGGATCTTACAGAAGATTCCTCACTACTCAGGTAAGATACCGATTGATCAATAATGTTGGATTACATCTACTAACCTTTTTGTTCAGAGGAAATCTATTGCAGAACAGGTATCCCAATTATCCAACGGGGCATCATCCGAGAACGGTGGACGTTATATGACATGGGAGCGGTTTTACAAGCAGCATGTGGTGTTTATGGACCGTATGTCAGAAGTGCAAAAGGTATAACCTCTTTAAAACATAACAATAGGTCTTTGGGCAACATGACTAAAAAGTACTATTAGGATTTCGCAAAATATAACGGTGTTACCGAAGCTCTTGGTGATTCCTCGAAGAAGCTTGAGAGTAAGATCGGCGAAGTGGAGGCCAAGCTCAGCAAAGAAATTGAAAAAGTGGATGAGAAGACGGGGAAACTGGACGAGAAGATGGATACTCGGTTCGGGAATATGGAGACGAAACTGGACGAGAAGATAGGAAAACTAGACGACAAGATAGGAAAACTGGATGAGAAAATGGACACTCGGTTCGGGAATATGGAGACGAAACTGGATACTCGGTTCGGGAATATGGAGACGAAACTGGATACTCGGTTCGGGAATATGGAGACGAAACTCGAGAAAATGGGTACTAAAAATAGCTCTGAGTTTAAGAAGCTTAGCGAGAAGATCACTGATTTGCATGGGGTATGTTCTCAACTTTTAGACACTAGTGAAGCTGCTAACTTGTGATCAGGACCAGAAAAAATTTTGGGGAATTTTGGTTGTTGCTATTCAGGCCATCGTCCTTCCGGTATGGTTCAAATATCCTGTACAAATTACCGAATGTTCTACTAATATTTTGCAAAGCTCACCGGTTACATCTACACTCGTGTGAATTACGAGAAGAAGCCTAAGGAGGAGAAATAACAGCTTTTCTTTTGTACGAAAGCAGAGTGTCGGGCTTGGTGCGGTTGTCTTGCTGGGCTCGGTGATTCGGTTTGCATATTTTGAGAATACTCTAGTTGGCTACACAGAATCTTGTAACGAGAAAATTTGATATCTTTGTTTTGCTCTTTTTAGACTGGAGGGTGAGCCTTTCGCCTTCCGTGTGCAACCCCGTACCGCAATTGCCCAACAAGAAGCCAAATTTTCCTGTGTTCTCTAGCCTAGTCAGTGGGTATAAATCGATAGCTTCAATCACCATCCCGAATTACCTACGTAAATTGAAGAAATTTTCCCGAAATGGGTCCTCATCTACCGCTACCGCAATCGAATTTCCCTATAAAGCGTTCTATAACGGTAGATTTTCGGGGTAGCGACAGGAGGATCTTTGAGCTGCAATTCTACTTACAATGACTAGTAGAGCTTGAGTGACGTCTATATCGCGAAAATGCAGAGAGAGAAACTGGAGAAGGACAGGGTTGGATTGACATTCCACACCCGCTGGATTTCATCAACCAACATAACTGCTTAAAGAGAATCGTACCCAACCATTAGATGTCTGTAAGTTGAGATAACCCTGTTCCTGTTTCCTCTTTTTTTGTTTAGTCACATAACTTGTTCAGAGCGCACAAGAATATTAATAATGTAAACCACATCGCTTCCCCTTGAAAGTCACATCATATCACTCACTCTCTTGCAAGGAAAATCATTCGGAAGTGAAGAGCTTTGTCTTGGAGCAGATGGCAATTGACTAATTTAATTACATGACTAAGGGGAACAAGAACAGCCTATATATTCCACTTTAGTAATGTAACGCATAACACTGAATGGCAATCCCCACAGGGTGAGACATTTTATTTCAGGCCAGGGGGGTGGACGGCAGGGGACTACCGGTATTGAGGACCGCCGGGAAAGGGTGAGGACGGCAGGGGACGGCAAGAGTGATGTCTCATGATGTGAAAAGAATTCGTTAGGGTGTGTGGTTTCGGCTTGGCTGGTACGGGGGGTCCAAGCGCTGGGACTATACGGTACTCGAGCAGTCCGTCCGGTCCTCACCTTCTCGGGCGTAGTCCGTCCTGGCACCCCCAAAAAGACCGACTATGAGCCGTAGTCCGTTCCGTCCTCCCCCGAAGACGGACGGTCTGGACGGTTGGGAACACTGTAGAATCCGCTCTTCTCCCTCGTGCGGCGTAACCTCGATACTGCAGGAATCATTTCTTGACATTTTCATTCTTTCTCTCGAATCTCGAACACAGTTACTTCCATGGATAAGACCTCTGTTACAGAACGGCCACATTACGCGGAACATTCGAGAAAATATTAGTGAACCCCCGTCACTCCCTGGCATCTCAGCTCCCCCGAAAGAAGAGCTTGAGTTTTGTCAGTGACCCTGGTTCTATTTGGGTTGGATTGAGTAGGCTGGACACCATTTATGCCTTTTCCAGGCTGGGTTTAAGAACTTACAACTGGGTAAGTTAGATCCATTGCGAAACTAGATTATATTGACACAATGCTAAACTCGTGGAGAATATTAATGTAAGAAAACTCCATGTTTTGGTATCTGACTAGCCTTATCCACAAGTTTCCCAACACAGCCGCGCTGCCAACTAAGACTATCAGGGATCTTAAAATAGCCTCAGGCCCTTTAGATTAATCTCTTTTGGTTATGTAATGTTTCGTTTGGGGATAGAAGGTCAATATTGTTTTTGTTCAGTTAGATTAGAGGATTTGTTAACTTGTATCCCTTCGTAGGGGGCTTGTTTTAGGTTCGGCCTCAAACATGAACTTTAAATCACCTATATTACCCTCCCGGGCATGACTGGCCTTTGTCACTGTCAATTGAAAGTCCACCTCCTTTCTCAAATGTTTTTCATAAATGAAGGTCTGCCAGATAGAAGAGCGACGACTGGTCTTTGCAGTCCTCTACCCATCTGTAACTTTCGGCCGCTATCTTCAGAACCTACACTTCACCTGCAGACCTAGTCAATTACAGGAAGGGCCCTCCGATTACCTGCGGTCGCGCCTGTCATCCGGAAGGCCCGGTAGGTTCTGCGACTTGGGGGGACTCCAGCTAACGCCCGCCCGTCGGTGCCAGATATTCATGAGGAAGGGAGCCGAGATACCCGTCAGGCCAGGGCGCCTTTCTCAATGCCGTCTCCCGCACGGACTAGAAGACCGCCCGACCGGACGCTTAGGTTCACTGCTTTCCGCCCACCCTTCTGATTTTGTTCCTAAGTCTGGTTTCTATTTTGGTGATTTCTTCCTCCAACCTCTCTAACTCCTTGCCCACCTTACTACCCAAATTTCTCTGGGGTTACCCATAGGGCATGCAGTTATCTGTTTATCCGGATGTGGAGCTATGTAGGTATGCAGTTATGCGGATATGCAGTTACTTTTAGATTCCGACCGCGAAAACGGTTGAAAATCTTGGTTGCGGGGGTAATGATTTACGGTGAGGATTTTAGGCAGTGGACTGAAACCGCTTAAGTGGAGATGAGAATCATGATTGATTGATGACAACTTGGTGGAAGGAAAGACTTGAGGAAAGTTGTGTGCAGGAAGGAAGGTGTGAAGCGAAGAAAGGTGTGAAGGAAAGAAAAACAAGTGGGGTGAAAACATTTTGAGAGCTTGCGCGTCCTTTGACTAGTGCGTACGTATGCCTCTGCGGGCACAGAGTGCGGGCACATCCCGCATCAAGTGCGGCCATCAAACTGCCATTTCCAAAAAAAAAACAATACGATACACAGCGAGTGACGAACGGTGAAACGAAACGACGCCAAGCAACTTACAACGAAAACGATCGCACACTTCAGAGGCTCGGAAAATCTTTTACTAACAACAACAATCTCAGGCTCACGCTCAATGACGGATCCAAGATGCTCGGTGCTCTCTCTAACTAACTAAGAGCGATCACAAGAGTATATATCAGTCACAAAGACATCGTATCCATCCATGAGCCATAGTGCTGCTCCATGTGAGTCCTCTTCCCACATCATGACTCCAGAGCTAACAAAAGGAAAACAAACTCTCCCACTACCGCCGGTCTTCCAGCTCTCTCGCACTGGCCTTACCGTGCTTCCGCTTTCCCCCCGGCTTTCCTCTCTCGAAAGCTGCGCGACCCGAAAACCATGGCACATTCCTGAATTCGCAATGCTTTCCCGAATGTACAACCCAAACGCCCAAAACCGAACCCTATACCGTAAAAACCAAAACAAACGAAGAATGTGCTATGTCGTTGGACTTTCCTCCTCTAGTAAGGTATGGTGTTTTTTGCTTTTATCTCTTTCGGGGCGGCTGATCCGCTCTTTTTTTGCAGTGTTTTTCGCCCCTTTTCCAAAGTAGGGAATCCCGAACTACATACCACATTTTTCGTTTATTTTAGTTTTTACGGTACCCGAAGCCAAAACGAGTCTCCGAAGACAAACCCATGCCTGAATCCTCAACACATCTCCGAACACAAACCTATGCCCGATGCCGGAGCCATATGCCCAGATCCTCAGCTCATGTCCGAAGCGACAAACAAGTGGGCTCACGGAAGCTATCTGAACAGAGGAAGTATCGTGGTAGTATGGCGAGCAGCACCATTTTCAAGAGTTATGCGGGGATGCAGCTGTGCGGATATGGGGGTATGCGGGTGTGCTGATGCAGTTCTGAGGTATGCGGTTTTGTGTTGTGCGGCGACTAGAAGCTAAGCAGTGAATTGTTGTTTTCATATTCCACACCGGTAGGGACATGATATTGGGTTTTTTGTGTTTGTTAATACCCATTGCGATCGGACATCAGGTATCGGGAATTTGGCTTCACGATGTTCGTTCCATCCATGCCATCAGGCATACGGGTGTCAGCAGAGAGGATAGGCGTTGGAGCTCACGGAGGATAATGCGATGTTGCGACTTAGGATGACTCTAGATTGTTTGAGATCCATAGGGGTCAGGATTTGTCGGCTTAGGGTTTTCTCTAGAGTGTATTGAGTTTCACCAATTTATTGGCCTTTCTAGATCGAGGGAGATATCTTATCCTGCTCTGAA
>Ga0307513_10005964_pt1 | contig 15987 bp, 12 predicted proteins | sample 15_EM_MG_FD_202174 | JGI IMG/M metagenome (GOLD analysis project Ga0307513, IMG submission 202174) | Populus trichocarpa ectomycorrhiza microbial communities from riparian zone in the Pacific Northwest, United States - 15_EM | ecosystem: Host-associated > Plants > Roots > Unclassified | place... | reverse complement strand
GTCGGTACGCCCATCACTTCGCCAGGGTAAACCATCAGACTGTTCCACGACGTGGGCGAAGCGAGGGCAACATACCCCGGGAACCATTGTCCTTGTTTTTGCATAATTTTCCTACTATAAGATACGAATTGTGTGCCTTCAAACGGCGCTCTCAGGCAGCGTTCCCGCCGCTTTCCGCTTCAGCCAGTAGGAGCCATTCGGCCATTCGTATTCAGCAATGCTCGCTACATACATTTCGCCACTGCAGATGCACGTCAGAGAAAAGACCCTGGGGTGGGAGGACTGCACTTGAAGTCTTACCTGTAACCCTCCTTCGGGTCATCGGGAACGTTGTACCTTCCATTCTCATTGATCGTGCATGGGTTGACAAAGTGCTCGTGCAAGTGATCAGCAAACTCGAGGACATTCCGTTCCATAGTGCCCGACACCACGATATAGTCGATCAAACTTCGGAAACTTCAGCCAATGCCAGCTTCGGTGGGGTACCATAAGGGAAGGGGACCAACCTCAGATGAACGACGTGCTCGCACAGGCCCACCCCCCCGGCATGAGGACATACGGGAACGCCAAACTTGGCTGCCATCAGCAAAACGGCGAGAACCTCGCTCACACCAGCGAGGCGGACAGAGTCGATTTGGCAGACGTCGATGGCTTCGGCTTGGAAAAGCTGCTTGAAGACCATCCTGTTATGCGCATGCTCACCGGTCGCGACACCAATACCGTACGGCTTAAGAGCCTTTCGGATGGCGGCATGACCGAGGATATCGTCTGGAGCAGTGGGTTCCTCAATGAACCTAGAGGGTGAAGGTCAGAACGACCTCGCGGAAACTCGAGCACCATGAGTCTGTACCAGGGTTTAATCTCAGCCAGGTTTTTGGTATACTCGATCGCCTGGTTCACCTCCCACACTTGGTTCGCGTCAATCATTAGTACCCCACCCGCCGGCCCGGCGTTCTTTCCCTTCAATTCTAGGCCATTTGTATCCCGAGGCTGCATGCCCTTGGGGAGATATTGAGGATCATCAATTATGGATCGGATGAGTTTGCCTCGTCTGAGGTCAGACTCGAAGTCGCTTCCGACTTTCATCTTGAAGTGGTTGAAACCCTTGGCGATGGCTCCTTTCGTCAGCTGGAGGACTTTCTCGTCCGAGTATCCGAGCCACCCTACTGAAGTGATGTATGCGGGGTAGCTTGATGAAGGAGGTTGATTAACACCGTAGATCTTCGGCATAAACGAAGAGAAGTGAAGTCACCCAAGTTTTCGGACATTTGCTTCACGTTCAGCCTTGCCAGTCTCCTTTTCCTTCAACCACTCCAAAGCTTCCTCAGGGGTAACAACGTCGGTGATGTACCGGAAAGTCGTCGAACGGACCAACTCCTCCTACAAGACAACGTCAGCTCATGATTACATCTCGCAAGGACGCAATGAGACCCATACAGGCATCATGTCCACGATGAGTTTCCACAACGGTTTTGACCTTGATCTGGCGTACATGTCCCAGATGGCATTTCCAACAGCCCCGGTGGCGATGTGGATGACGCCTTTTTCCGGACCGATCCTAGCGGGAGGTGTTTTCTCGTCAATTCTGGGACGGGAAGCGGAGGAATCGGAGATTCCATACCAACGGAGTTGCGAGTCTGCGGTAAGGTGGGCCCATGTCTTGCCCATATCGGCAAAGAGGTCCTCAACTTTTTTGCCAACAATACGATCTGCGACATTGTGGATTGCTTGGCAAACCTAGGTCGAAACGATCGTTCGAGACTATCTCGGCAGAGGAGCGGCTCCGGGCGTACGATGTCATTGCCACGCCCAATCGTGAACGTCATCCCAACGCCTTTAAGATCTGGAGAAGACGTCTTAAGGATAACATACGCCGACGAATAGTCGCAATCGACGTTCCTATCAGTGCAAAAAACAAGTTGATAAGTTCATCCGCCTCGACGCATTCCGTCGATGGGGGTCGGAGCCAGAAACTCAGCTTACATTGCATCAGTTCCATCTCCAGTCAAAGAGGTTGGGAAGCGGACATCATGGGTTTCGTAGCCTGTGATGGTAATCCCTGACATGATGGACGAAGACGATGGAGCCAGGGGAGACCGCCGACCTTGTACTGATTCTAATCCTCCTTTAGCCCTAGGGTCACGATCCAATATTCGGGATTTCAACGCGCCCAGTTCCCACCATTGGTCCAGAGGCTCTGATCGGGCCGGTTCCCGCAAAAAAGCGGGAGTCACGTGCAGCTCTCTCACGATCACATGGCGAGGCACCCTGGTCGGTGGCGTTGGTGGCGCATCGACGCGGTTGTGATGCAAACTCCCGCTTTCGAGCGGCCTCGGCGATAAGAAATCCAGACATTGTAACTTACGTGGAGTGTACGCGATGTATGGGTTGGTCACAGGATGGGTCGGGGTGACAAATGTGGGTCGGCAGTGGAAACGCGGGAGACTACATTCGAACGGCTATCGCGATTGGAAGTCGGAACGCGTCTCGAACCTCGTATCAACCTTTTTTAACGAGTGACCCGCACACGACCACCGCCACATGGGCTGGAGGGGCAAGCACGACCCCAACAAGGTGACCTGACTCCACCTCACGACCCCGGAATTGTATTATCTGAAAACGCTTCTGCATAACTGAAGTACGGTTTAGTACGAGCGAGATCGGCGTGAGCCTTACCGCACAGGAAAATAATACTACGGTCCCCACAGACGGTATGGACTGAATATTGTATCCTAGCTGATGGTCTCAGCCCTGGGCTCTACCGCTTGTCGGATTAAATAACGATTGAAACTTGTAACCAGAACTCGAAGTGGCCCAGTCCACCCCGAACCCCCCGCGTAATCTTATCAGCTCTTGAACACAATGAACCCTGTCTCCATCTGATCCCAACGGCGAAAGGTGACGGGGGATTGCCGGGCACGCAAGGGTGGGATGTCAAAATGCGTCATGGGCGGGGGAGGTAAGTATAGTACGTGTCTCGTCGGCATCCAAGTTCAACCCACATGATCATTGAATATTGATGGGTGAGTACCCCCACAAACGAACAACGCGGTGCGATCAGTACAGCCCAGTGGATGTCCACCGCGTTCCTTGACTAGTCACTGAAGGCGAAGCGGGGAAAGAAGAAGGCAAAGAAGGCGCCAGAGCACGGCCCTCCGCCGATCACCTCGTCTTTTCTCGTTGAGTGTGACTCGAATGGGCCTGGTGAGAGGTCTGCGTATGAAAAAATGAGACGCCTGAAGGCGCTCCTGAGGCCTGAGTGGCAGAAAGGCACCGAAAATAGTTTTCGACGAACCGTGACGCGTGATAGACGAAGTCCGTGGTTAAGTCGCCACCACCCCGGCTCGCGACTGGCATGGTCCAAGCTCAATAATCCAATCTCCGACCGCCTTCTCCTTTCCTCCGCCCCAGTCCAGTCCAACCTGTGCATGAAGCCTTAGAAGACGTCTTCTTAACACCCTCGACCCTATTGCTCCTCGCGTTAATCGCTCCTCTTGAAGCAGCGGACGAACAGCAGGGACCCACTTTCATCCGGTTTGGGCGTCAACCGAGACCCCCCATGGCTGGCGCGCTTCGGGGCGTCAAACCGCGTCAAATCGTCGAGAAGGCAACCAACTACCATGGCCGAATTTGGACTCCGAACGTTGAAAGGAGAACCGCGATGAGATTGGATCGACGCACCGTGGAGGGTGGTAGATGGGGAGACGCCCCAAGGATTCGTATCCGGGTATCTATATTCGGAGGGCACACGTAGCCTCTGCCTGCCCCTCGGCTGACCTTCCGATGGTGGCCGTGCTCGGAGGTGGTCAAAAAGAAGACACGAGGCGGGGGTACGTCCGGGCGCCTATCCACATGTATGCAGAAATCAGAAGCGCCTGAAAGGATGAAAGAGGGTGGCCAGTATAGCCTATGGAGTATAAATATCAGCATCTCTGAGGGGGGAGCCGCTCGCTATCTAGTCACTCAGCTTCGCATTTCCTCGCGTCTACTTCAACCGCATCTCGATATTCGATATGTCCTCCTCTTCCAACAACTTCTCTGGTGCCACCTTTGACTACTTGGTCCCGGAGAACAATGGCTTGGGTTTGACCGGTTATGCCTTCGATGTAACCAACGGCGGGCCCTCCACCTGTGAGACCAGCGGGTCTTACTTCGACACCTCACTCGCTGGTCTCAGCACACAGGAGATCGTAGAGTGGTGGTTGGGTCCTAAATCGGATTGTAGGGCCGACCAGTACGCGGGGAGCACGCTCCTCGACTGTTCCCGCGATGAATTCGCGGGTCCATACGACTCCCAGATCGGAGACGCCCCTGGATCAAACGGGTTCAACAGTGGTGAGCCTTACCACACCCCATCGTGTCGTGAACACAGGGCTCGATGCTAATACCAGCCCTAGATTATGGCTGCGGCTTCGACGCGTTCGGGCAACAGCACATGGACGCGTCTGAGCGCGCAGGTCCCTCCACGGCCTGTCCCCCCATGGCCTATCCGTCGACGGTCCCATACCTCGCCCGACCCACACAACTGCCCTCACCTCCCTCGGCCACTTTTACTGGTCCCGCAATTGACCCCCCTCCCGTCCCGACACTATCGTGGGGTTGTAAGTGTTCATCATCCCTTCGATCGAGATTCGATTGTTTACCTGCATGATTAGATTCCCCACTTCCCACCACCTCATACATGGCTGCCGGAAACGACCAGCCTCGTATGTCCGACCGGCCGCTGGCCGAACCAAGTGTGGACAATCAGTGGCCCTACCAGACTTCCGTTGGCAAGGGCAAGGCCCGAGCCGCGGACCATTTCCCCCCATTCCACCCGTCGACTACCGGGGACACGAGTAAGTACACACCCTCTTGGTCGGTTTGGGTAAATCACTTACCCTTTACAATAGTGTGGCAATGCCAACAGCCATACGCACTACGAGACTGCGACGCGGGATCAAACCCGCAGATGGTATGCAAATCCGCTCGTTCTTCGTTGAAGTTCGTCTCGCTGATCACGGACTCACAGGGCGCCAGCGCCCTAAACACCGATCTTTCCACCCAGGTAGCACCCTCAACTGGACCTCGGCGGTCCGTGAAGCGCGCGAAGGGGAAGGGAAAGGAGACGGATAAGGCTGAGGGGAGGCGGAAACGCATCCCCAAGAAAAACCTCGCGCCGGGCATCAACTGGCCCAACACTTGTGAACGATTTTGTGCCGAGATGGCCAAAATTTACTACAGTCAACCTACCGGGGAGGTTATCAACCCCGAGATGGCTTACGCCAAAGGAAACAAATTCGTTAAAGAAGACCTCCACCTCTCAGTAAGCAGCCTTTTTTACTGTGATCGTGATCATCGCTTAACGAACTGGTTCATCTGGTGACAGCCACTCGTGGTGAAGCTGTTGGGGGAGCGATCAAGTCGGGACGTGGAACAGTACTTGATTGGCATCCTCAACGAGCTCCGTCCACGGACTGGTGGACAGAAGAGGGGCGTTCGCTACATGCTCGAACGAGGTAAGCGAATCACTCACCCCTACATAAAATTAATCCCAACTAACCCTTGTTCTCCATAGTTGCGCAAGAACTCGAGAACGAGCTGGTCGTCGTAAATGATGACTTCGCCCTCCAGAGCGGTCCCCCAAATGAGATCAACCCGGAGGGGCTGGACGCCTCTGAGGAGGCGGTAAAACAGAGGACCGTGGAACGGGCGCGAAGGGAGGGCATCCGCACCAGTTTGGAGCGGATGTCCCTCTTCTTCAAGATACCTGAACCGAAGCACCTCTGGACAAGGCCGCAGACACTCTTTTTCGGTAAGCCGACTACCTTAATCTTGAAGCCGGTCGGGCACTCACCACGATTATTCTAGCCACCACATATCTTGTGTTTGGTGCAAGAGTATTCGGCGACGGGGGCGAGTTCTTCACACCAAAGCCCCAGCTGTAGATGATTTATACCTATAGCTATACGTAATATTTTTAGAACGTGGATACCAGCGTTTTGTATAACAAACGATAGATACCTTGATACTACGGGGTGTGGTCCCCACGGCTTCTTCGCGAAGTTGATCGAACGCGCAGAGTGAACCTGAGGATCGTTGTTGAGTCTCCGTGAACCTGTGAGCATATTGAAGTCAGCATTCAAGGCGGGATATACAGTGTCCTCGGACGGACGGACTCCTCGAGTATGCGATGAGTAACACGACGCAAAACGCATCAAGATACACAACTTGAACATCCGAACGAACAAAACAGAGAGGTGGTGAAGAGACGCATCGAGGGGCGGATGACCACCTCACAGCATTGCATGGTGAAGATTTTATACCTGGACGCCTCGTGATGACGGGGCCAACGTTAATCCCGCTTGTCTTCTACAAGCAAGAGGAGCCATATTCACGGGCATTCACGAATCCGGTGCATCGGCGGGTCTACAAGGATTTGTAAAGATCAATGCCCTCTCGTTTCACCGAAGCGGACGAACCAGATAAGTATCTGGGAAAACGTCCCCCCGTTGTCCGTCCTGCGGACACGCGGAACAAGGTAATGTTCAGCCATGGTATTCATCCAGCCATCGATAGAAGCACCGATGTGAAAAATCGAGCACTGCTTTGCACATGCACGCACACCCTTGGTCTGTCGGATCAGATCAAGAGTCAAATCCGCTCTTTCATACTGCCATTAAATAGGCAGAGGCACGGATTTATACCCATCCCAGGAACAAGATAAGTTCGACACGGTATATCTGCCGAATAATGAGTGGGAGCGCAAGGATCTGGAAGTGCAAAGAGAAAGGGGAGGTATATTGACGTGGGAAAACGACTTTCAAGGTCACTGATCCACGGTCTCGCAGGTTTTTGATGCGCCCTAGATCGCCATCGATAATACACAGAACACTGCATTCCTCCAGGTGGACCCCATTTCGAACTAGCAAGATGTTAGTTTGCAAATGACACGGTCAACTTGAAACACACTCGGGGAACGCCTCGAGGCATTTATGAATACCCCGATTTTACACAGATAGCGAAAAGGGTATACGTGCTCACTCTTCGGGCTGGAGAAAGAACATCCGAGAAATGTCACAGTGGATACTATGTACACAGGATCGGAAACGGAACGGGCTTCTACGTTGATTCTCGTTTGAAAATACGTCAAGGAGAACCATGGATAGGCATGCAAAAAGGCGAGGAACGTCGGCGGAGGGTCGACGATTGGGGAGAGGGGGTGAGCGGAGGATACAAGTGGGGAATGGGTGCCTCGAAAATGGACAAATGGGGGGCAAACGAATATGATTCTGGGTGATCAGCCGATCGCACCCATCCTAAGCCCACCACTGCGGATACAGTGAGTCTCACGAGGCACGTCGTGATAAAATGACCGCCCATCTCTATCGAGGCGTGGGTTTCTCCTCGTCGCCTGCCGACTGCGGCGTGCCCCCGTACTACGTTGACTTCGAACTCATGGACAATGATTCTCAACAACAGAAACGTCAAGACAACGTCCTCTCCTCGCTGGATGTGGCCATCGAGGTCTTGAACCTCGCGGAAAAGATCTTGAGCATCACGCCAGCCAAAGCTGCTTTTGGCTCCGTTGCATCTGGAAAAACCTACGCAACTACGCGAGACTATTTGATGCCACCCGGGTCATGCGGAAATATCGTATAGTTGGCGTATAGCAGTCCTACTATGCAATAGTACCATAGAAGTTCGGTTAGCGAGGGGATAGTCCCCGAATAACGAGCCATTAGGAGCAGGATAGACCCCGCATAGACACTCATTCGATCACACATAGACGCGATTAGCTCTCTATTTAAGCGCACCGGGTGACCTTGAGTTCAACGTCGCATTGAATCGAAGGGGGAAAACGCTCGACGGTGATTTTACCCAGGCCATGAGACTCGAAGCCTCTGCAGAAAGGAAATTAGCGTCGAGGTCACGGAAGGAGTTATCTCAAAAAGCAACGCGGCTTCCGTTCATCCAACTCCCGAGGTACTCGTCCGATTGGTCTCCACAAACGGCCCGTCACTCATGTTCTCTCCCCAGCGGTTCGATCTGTCACTTCTGGTGATCACACCCAAGGCCACTGTGCACCGGTTTGTCGTCGTTCGAGTCAGAGTTAAGGGAAGGGTCGTCGGCGCCCCTGACCTCATCGTTTGAAGTTTCGTTTCCGGGGCACCACAAACCGGGTCCGGACAGACCAAGGACCCTGATCCATGATCCAACCCTCGCGAACCACAAGGCTTGGATTCTCCCCGGTACGTGCTCATAACCAAAAGTACCAGACATGACCTTCCTGACCCTCATTTAAGATTGGACCTATATCGTGTTCCCCAAGGCTGAGGTGTTCAGGGTGCCCCTCGTTGAGTTGGTGCCAGATCAAATGCGACTTGGAATTCGGCAGGTGAACCAGAAGACAAGTGCGTGGCAGGATCGCTATGTGTCTCCCGAGACGGGAGAGTTAATTGTGTGTGGCATTCGTTCGTGACCGTATCATCGACGTTTCTCTGTAATGGTTTGGCAGCCCCTCCTTTCCAAAGGTCTCCCGAAACCTGAGCCGCTCCCGGAGCCTAAGCCTAGGAAATCGAAGAGTTTTAGGTCGGGAAGGTTGAAGGGAGGGGAACTTGTGGCTGGGGAGAAATCCAGAACCCGGGACAAGCCCGGAGCCGGAAACCCTCAGAAACCATATCTACGCCCCCCGGACGAACGGCAGGGTCGCCCGAACGCATAAGGGATATGACCTCCAAACGGCGATGGCGCCCGGTCCGGGACTGCTGTCGAGAAGTCAACCAGTAAAGGAAGGGTTTCGATGTCAAAATATCTATCATTCAATGAACAACGAAACCCCGGTCGGCCTGTTTCGCCGCCCCTCTCATCATACGCCTCTGGCTAAATCGTTTTGGCCTCGTTTGTTCGTTCGTCTTTCACATCAAGATGCAGATCACGGTGCTCCATCGATGGGTTGATTCCTCGGGGTGCTAGAAACGCATCTGGTGGTTCATTTATGCCACCCGGTAACACCTTGGGGCTTGATGAATCGACGGGCCGCGGGTCGTCAGAGGGTTCGAAAAGATGGTGGTAATGGTTACAGGGACTTGGCACGGTTTGGGTTTAACTGCTTGGTGTGGGGCATTTTCAATGGATTCCAGATACATTTTGGGAGATGGGATGGCGAAGGAACCAAGGAGACGTCACGGAGTGTGTTGCCCCGTGCCAACGTGGAATGCGTGCCCCCGTATCTTCTTCTTTGCCCCTATTGCTCGCAGGCAATTTTACACTTACAGCCCACCCCTCCTCCATCCTTCGCTCGCTGCTCTTAGGTGCACGTCGGGATAAGACAATCGTTTTCGACTGGAACCCGCATTCTGATTTCCGCCATTCCGTGTACTTTACGAGGAGCCCTTTCCACAGTGGTCCCGTCCCGGGCTCTGCCGCTGGTCGGCCTCGCACCTCATGAATAATCGTCTGCCACTCGACGCGCCGACTCTCCAAGCCCGGCCCAGCTCTCCGTTTGCCCCCAGGCTGGGACCCATGTGCCACATAATCGATAGTCGATCCTCTGGTGAACGATAGCTTGGCTCTCGTCCGAAGGGATCGATAGACTGAGAGTCCCCTCGGTCACCCAACGGAACTTGGCGATCATCAACGTCAACCTCCCGCTACCCGTCAGATGGATTACAGATCCCTAACCTATCTGGTTCACTCATGCCGATCGTCACCCACCCTAGCCGTGGCAACGCAACGTGATGCTCGCCGTCAACCAGTCGCTATTTGGATCGGTCATTCGCTAATCTCACGCGTTGCTTTCGTTTCTGATCATCACGATCAAGACCGAAGCAAAGCTGCGCGTCCCAGTATCGGGCCTGCAGATCTCAGAGTCCACTTCCTGACAAACAGTCCTTTGCGTGTGAAAGTGGACGAGAGGCCAAATGTTGTGCCCACCGTAGTTCGGGGGTTTGGACACTTGAGGTCAGACTCCGGATCGCGAGTGCTGCATTCAATCTGCTGTTTTCCATTATCATCATAGGTTCGCCCATGCTACGATATACCACCGAACCGACATTCAAAGTGCGCAGAGAATAAACAATATCAGAAGTAGTCCGCTCCACACGTCGCACGATCCTATCATGCCCCCTCGGTTCTGTCACTGGGGTGGTGAAACAGCGACTACGGGGGGCCCGCGGCGATCTAGGATAGACAACAATAGCGGTACGCTTTATGGTGTGTGAAGACAGTGGGCCCAGGCGGGGCAATCCCGTGGCCCTTCTGTCCAACAGAAAGATGGCAAATATCACCTTACCTCCGGCTCAATCCAGGACACTTGAAGGCGAGAAATCCCGCGATAAACTTGCGGCTACTACCCATCAGGTGCAGTTGGTCGGCGGACGAACTACAAACTCCCCATTTCATACGCATCATCACTCACCTAGCCGCGTCGACGCGACGTGATGCTCACCGTTAAGCGGTATGTACCGGCTTGGATCGGCCGCCCACCAAGCTTAGGCATCACTTTTCAACGTCTGATGATTGTCGCCAAGACTGGACCGAAGGACGGCTTCGCGTCCCAGTGTCCTGCAGATTGCGGGGCCCGCTTTCTGACATACGATCCCTTGAGTACGAAAGTGAGTGAGAGGTCAAGCGTCGCGTTCGCCGTAGTTCGGGGGTTTGGACACTTGAAGTCAAACTCGGGATTGCGAGTTCTGGGCTTAATCTGTTGTTTTCCGTCATCATCAGGAGCTCTTCCACGCTGTGATGGATCACCGGCTTGGACGGGGTAGGAGACCCGGTGGCAGCTGCGGGATATCGGATGTTGTATCTGGGAGGATATAAAGCCCTCTGTCCAACATTAGGTTTCCCCAGTGCAGGCACTCCTTGATCCTTATTCGCAATCTTCCATCCTCAGGCCCGGTGCCTTCTACGACCAGCCACCTTCGTTATCTTCACAGAAGCCAACCCTTTCGTCATGTTTGCCAAAGCCGCCATCTTCATCCTTGCGCTCGCCGCCTTCGCTAACGCCACACCGTATCCGGGTACGTCGCACCCACTTTCGGTCATTTCTCCTGCTTACGTCAGTCACAGCTGCCAACCTGGAGGTCCGTCACACCGGTGCCGATATTCATGCAAGGGGGTGCGGTCCATCCAAACCGTGCTCCGAAACATCCGGCCCCACTCACGTCGACCACGACATCAATACCAAAGGCTCACCCAGTACCGTCCTGTCAATGATGAAGCCGAGTCCGAAGAAGGGTCCGAAGCGCCGTTAAGTAGCAACAACTGTTTCGGGGATTGGAACCGAGGCGGATGGTTGGCAAGGAGCCGGTGGAACGACTGGGATCCGTTAGGGCAGTTCTAGGGCTTCTGCTGTCGTTCTGATGTATGTATATGTCAAGTAGTGCGACGAATCGTAATGAAGGTCCATCGCCCTCCCGTTCGTGATCCGGCGATGTTCCGCCGCCGCTCTCACTCCCGCCTCATGAGGCTCGTTTCGGATAGCTCAGACTCTTCCCTCTCACCTCACTTTCGCCCCATCCACCATCATCGCCCGCTACCGCTCCCTCGACCCTAAATCCAATGTCTCCATTTCTCAAGGTCCGACCCACTCCCCTTCTGATGTCAAACTCTGGGGAGGTTCCAGCCTCGACAGATCCGTGAATCCCGCCACCCTCGCCCGTCCACCACACTCTCCTAGAATCCGTGGCCTGCTCCGAAGGAACTCAAAAATTGTTCCAGGCTTTTACGATTCCGTGGAAGTTGAGTCGGTGTTTTCCTGATGGATCGGAGGCGGTCACACCCAATTTCGTTCCCCTGTACACCTGGTTATGTCCCGTGTTTACATCGGGAGACACCGTGGTCTGGATAATAGCAATCGTAGCCAATTCACAAGCACAGAAAAGGTGGATGTCCACATGCAAGTCTCCTGGGTGCTTATACAGCGAGCAGTCTGACACGCGATGAGGATCACCCGTGTCCTATCTGTCCTCGACTATTTCTACCTCACGGTAGCTTCCAACGAACTCTCCCTGGAGGCTGAGGGTTGGTTCACGGACCATGGGTTCGGCTCTTACGCCTTTATCTTGTTGTCATGATTGAAGGGAGGAAAATACCAACCTACAAAAACATACGGCAGGATCGGCTCCCAGTACCAAGACCCCGTGGTAACGAAATTCTGGTGGGAGGAACCCTCACAGCCCACGCGTAGGGCAAGAAATCAAAACCCTGCCCTCTTGCTATCCCACCTCTTCAACGTCACTCCCGGTGCCGACCGGGTTCCCCCACGCCAACCTGTCCTCAACGAGGGCCATATGACCTTGGAATGGTCACACCCGCACTTACTGGACAACACTCCTTCTACCACCCAACTGCGTTCCGGGTGTGTCTGTTTCCTTTTCTCACTTCCGTTCCACTCTCACCCTCCCTTTGGCACCTGTAGGCCTTAGCCCAAAAGATCTGGGTGTTGATGGGAATGCGCGGGATGCGTTTTCGTACCCCTTGAGTGGATGCCGTAATAGGATATGTTTTGCCGTGATTCGCTGACCAACCATGGGATCCGTGATGATTGCGACTTGTGTGACGTACGGTGGGGTGCTATGTTGAAATACCTGTTGAACGGAATGTATCCCTCGGTATCTCCTCCCTTGTACCAGTTTCCTGCAATTCTACATTCGCAACCCACCTTTCCTGTGCTTTTTTCACGCTGCTCTAGATGCACGCCAGGATAGGACGACCATCTTCGACGGGAACTCGCACTTCTGATGATCTATGCTTGACGCATCAGCAATGCCACCCCCTCTGTTGCTTGGCAAGAAGGCAATCGACTCGGTCTTGGAGCGGATTGTGAGTAGATCTTGAGTCGAAGCGTTGGGTTCCCTATTCAAGATCTTCTACCCGACTCGCTTGCTCGACAAGCACATTGCTGATGTTGGCGCTCTCCTTACAATGATCAGGGTACGTTTAATCTTCTCCCACGATGAGATTTGCTGGGTTCACGGATAACCAGGACTCATTGAAAGAAACTCGACGACCTCAGCCAGTCCGTGTGTGATGCGATAAATCAATTGACGACGTGAGTTGAGTTAACAATACACACTTTGACTGCTTCCACCCATCGTGCTCTTGATTGCAGAACCGTTGCAGAAATACAAAGGAATATCATCAAGCAGAGGGGACGGAATGCCGCCTCCCGAATTTTTCATGCGAGGAATGATAAGGAGAAGATCATCACTTTGAGGTCAGACCTCAACAGGATCCTTCACGTCTTCAATGTGTGTTCAATACATTCCTGGTTGGTCGTTGCTAACCGCCCCCTCTACAGACTGAACCCACCCCCAGCATTCATACTATAGTTGCCGATATGCATCAGAGCATGTCGAAGGGTCGTGGGGACACCAAAGGTCAAAATTTGGTGGTACTAATGTGACCCCTTGGCCTCCACATCACCCGATGAATACTTACCACACTCCAGGCTTAGATCAGGTCAGCAGTCTCGACTACTGAGGGATCTACTATCTTATACTGCGTTTAGCGTATTCGGAGAACCGCCACCCCCACCACCGAGGGTCTGTTACGGACGCGGCGAGTTGATCGAGAAGATCGTTCGTCTCGCAGAAAATCTCACCCCAATTGCTCTCATTGGTCCCGGCGGAATTGGCAAGACATCCACCGTCCTGACCGTTGTCCACGACCATCGCATCAAACGGCGTTTTGGTGACAACCGTCGGTTCATCCGCCGCGACGAGCTCCCCGCATCACGCGCTCATTTCCTCCGCCGGCTCTCCAAGGTCATCGGTGCAGGCATCGAGAACCCCGAGGATCTGACCCCCCTACGATCGTTCTTATCTTCGAAGGAGATGATTATAGTCCTCGACAGTGCGGAATCCATTCTCGATCTGCACGGGACAAGCGCACGGGAGATCTATGCCTTGATAGAGGAGCTGACCCAGTTCAACAACATCTGCCTTTGCCTCACCTCTCGCATCTCCACCATCCCTCCCCACTGCGAGGTTCTGGACATCCCGACGTTATCGATCGAGGCTGGACGCGACGCGTTCTATCGGATCTACAAGCATGGCAAACGGTCCGATCTGGTCAACAACATATTACAACAACTCGATTTTCATCCTCTGTCCATTACTTTACTTGCTACTGTTGCTCAGCACAACAAGTGGGACGCCACCCGACTGACGAGGGAGTGGGAAAGACAGCGAACGGGAATGCTTCACGCGCAGCACTCCAAGAGCCTCGCGACAACGATCGAACTTTCACTTGCCTCCCCGACATTCCGGGAACTTGGCCCTGACGCCAGAGGGCTTCTCGGGGTCGTCGCCTTCTTTCCCCAAGGTGTCGATGAGAACAACCTTGACTGGTTGTTTCCCACCATCTCCGACAGAACAAATATCTTCGACGCATTTTGCATTCTTTCCCTGACGTACCGAAACAACGGGTTCATCATGATGCTTGCGCCGCTCCGAGACCATCTTCACCCCAAAGATCCAAAGTCATCCCAACTCCTCTGCACAACCAAGGAACGTTACTTCACTCGGCTATCAGTTGACCTTTATCCTGACAAACCTGGGTTCGAAGAGGCGCGATGGATCACGTCGGAGGATGTGAATGTCGAGCACCTGCTCGATATATTCACATCTATCGATAAAAACTCGGACGATGTTTGGGATGCCTGCGCCAATTTCATGAGGCATCTCTATTGGCACAAAACTCGGCTTATTGTACTGGGGCCCAAGATCAAAGGGCTCCCGGATGACAATCGCTCCAAGCCCAGATGCTTGTTCGAGCTCTCACAGGTGCTTGACTCGGTTGGAAATTGCGCGGAGCGCAAACAACTCCTTACTTGTGCCTTAGGGCTCCAGAGAGAGTGGGGGGATGACTCTCAGGTTGCTAGGATATTGAATCACCTGGCTGACGCGCACCGACGGCTGGGCCTTTACGAGGAAGGGGTAGAACTGGCGAAGGAGGCGTTACAGATTTGTGAACGGATCGGTGACGCATCGGAACAAGCACTGTCCTTGTACCTCCTCGCTTGGTCGCTGTACGCGGACGAACAGCCCGACGCCGCAGAGGAAGCTGCATCCCGCGCGATCAATCTCCTCCCAGGGAAAGGTGAACAATTTCTGGCCTGCAAATGTCACCGTATTTTTGCCGAGATATATCGTCTCAAGCGCGATCCGGAGAAAGCTGTTGACCATCTTGAGGTGGCACTCGAAATTGCATCTTTCAACTGGCCTGATCGGTTATTCTGGATCCATTACGACTTGGCGGCACTGTTTTTCGACAAAAGGACATTCGATGACGCGCACGCTAGCATCGAACGCGCCAAGTCGCACGCGGTTGATCGTTCGTACCTTTGTGGTTGCGCGATGTACCAGCAGGCTGGGTTTTTGTACAGACAACAGAGGTTTGAAGAGGGAAGGTGCGAGACTCTGGGCGCCGCCGAGGTCTTTGAGAAGCTCGGGGCTGCGGGGGACCTGGGGGATTGTAAGGGGCTCCTCGGGGATATCGATTCCCCTCCACATATTAACTTTTTATCCTAATACCAGGGAATCAAACGGTATGGTTGCCCCGATCCCTTTAGAAGTAATCTGGCACAGGTCGCCAAAATTTCGTCACCCCACCTCATCTCCCGTTCGGTTCTCCAATACCGCCACCATCCCCACATTAGGTTTATCCGATACTGTAGCATCGGACAACCTACCAGTGCCTCGTGCAAGCCGAGACGCCCCGTTGTTAATGATTCCTCCTCGCACTGATCCGATCGTATATACAACATGTGCAAAGACCCAGTCTATATTGATTGCACACCTCTCGGGTTTCAAACGTTCTCAATACAATCACCAGCCTGTGTTTAAGAGTGGGTAACCCCAAGCGGTAATATCCAATATCGGTCCCTCAACGATCTTCGTTCCTCCTCTGCCTCGACTGCGTGAATCAGATCACAGTGCCCTGGGGTATTCGCATCAGCTCCTAGCATCTTACAATACTCCCAGTGAACCATAGAGATCT
>Ga0307513_10005963_pt1 | contig 15988 bp, 15 predicted proteins | sample 15_EM_MG_FD_202174 | JGI IMG/M metagenome (GOLD analysis project Ga0307513, IMG submission 202174) | Populus trichocarpa ectomycorrhiza microbial communities from riparian zone in the Pacific Northwest, United States - 15_EM | ecosystem: Host-associated > Plants > Roots > Unclassified | place... | reverse complement strand
GTCGGGACCGACCTTGAACGGCGCGACCGTCAACCGCCGGCGCGCGAACGCGGCGAGCAGCCCGGTCGCGACGGTGGTCTTGCCGTGGCCCGAGGCCGGGGCCGCGATGACGACACGGGCTACCACTCGATGCCCTGCTGTCCCTTGCGGCCCGCGTCCATCGGGTGCTTGACCTTGGTCATCTCGGTGACCAGGTCGGCGGCGGCGAGCAGGTCGGGGTGCGCGTCCCGGCCGGTGATCACGACGTGCTGCGTGCCGGGCCGAGCGGCCAGCGTCGCGATCACATCGGCGACATCGACCCAACCCCACTTCATCGGGTACGTGAACTCGTCGAGCACGTAGAACCGGTGCGTCTCGGCGGCCAGGTCGCGTTTGATCTGCGCCCAGCCCTCGGCCGCCTCGGCGGCGTGATCGCGTTCGGTGCCGGCCCGCTGGATCCAGGACCAGCCCTCGCCCATCTTGTGCCAGGCGACGGGTGCCCCGCCGGTCGCGCCCAGCGCCTTGAGCGCGGCCTCCTCGCCGACCCGCCACTTCTCGGACTTCACGAACTGGAACACGCCGATCGGCCAGCCGGCGCTCCAGGCCCGCAGGGCCATCCCGAACGCGGCCGTGGACTTGCCTTTGCCGTGTCCGGTGTGCACGGCGAGCACCGCTTGGCGCCGCCGCTGCCGGGTGGTGAGCCCGTCGTCCGGCACGGTCTCGACTTTCCCTTGCGGCATCAGGCGACCTTCCTCTGGGCAGTCCCGTTGACGGGCCGGGCGGCCGTTGCGTTCAGGGCCTCGAGCGGGATGACCTCGGCTTCCAGCGCGGCGGCGAGGCGGCGGGCCAGGCCGAGCCGGACCGGGCCGGACTCGCAGTCGACCACCACGGCTGCCACGCCGCGCAGTACCGGCGCGACCAGGACCGGGTCGGGGCCGCTGGTCGCCCGGCCGTCCGTGACCACGATCAGCAGCGGCCGGCGGCGTGGGTCGCGGCGGCGCTCGGTGGCGATGGTCGCCGCGGCGGCCCGCAAACCCGCGGCCAGCGGCGTACGCCCCCCGGTGCGCAGGCTCGCCAGCCGCTGCACGCCGACCTCGTGGCTGGACGTGGGCGGCAGCACCTGCTCGGCGCCGGCGCCCCGGAAGGTGATCATCCCGACCCGGTCGCGCCGCTGATAGGCATCGCGCAACAGCGACAGGACCGCGGTCTTCACGACCGTCATGCGTTTGCGGGCGGCCATCGACCCGGACGCGTCGACGACGAACAGCACCAGGTTGGCCTCCCGCCCGACGTGCACCGCCTCGCGCAGGTCACGGGGTTGCACGTAGCTGGGCTCGAATGCCGCGGCGCTGCGGTGGATGGCGGCGCGCAGGGTGGCCGGGAGGTGCGGGGCGCCGGCGAGCTTGCCCTGCGGGATGCGCGAGCCGACCACCCGGCCGCGGCGGGCGAAGGCGGGCGAGCGGCGCCCGGCGTGGCCGCCCTCGCCGCGCGCGGCGATCCGCAGGGTGCGGGGCCGGAACGCGGCACCGGCCGGGGCCGCCTGGCCGCCCGCCGGGGCCTGCCGCTGGCCGCCGGTCTCCTCGGGCGCCTCCGGCCCGGCATCGGCGCGCGGTCCGGGCTCGTCCTGGCCGAGCGGCCCCGGATCGGGCTGGTCCCGGTCGTGCTGGCGCGGACCGGGGCCGTTCGGCTCCGGTCCGCCGTCCGGCGGTTTCGGGCCGTCGCCGTCCGGTGGCGGCGAGTCGTCCGGATCATCCGGATCGCCGGGGTCGCCGGCCTCGGCTTCGGCCAGCGCCTCCTCGAGACGCTGCTCGTCGGTGCCCGGCGGATCCAGCGGATCGCGCCGCCGCCGGTGCGGCAGGGCCAGCCGGGCCGCGTCGCTGACGTCGCCGGCCGTCACCCGCTCCCGGCCGTGCCAGGCGGCCAGCGCGACCGCGCAGCGGGCCACCACGATGTCCGCGCGCATCCCGTCGACGCCGTAGGCCAGGCAGATCCGGGCGATCCGGTCCAGCTCCCGGTCCGGCAGCGTCACCGAGGCGGCCGCCACCCGGGCGGTGGCGATCCGGGCGGCGAGGGCGGTCTCGTCGCTGGAGAACCGGGCCGCGAACGCGACGGGGTCGGCCTCGTACGCCAATCGGCGCCGGACCACCTCGGCGCGCTGGCCGGCCTCGCGCGGGGCGGACACCGTGACCACCAGGCCGAACCGGTCCACCAGCTGCGGCCGCGGCTCACCCTCCTCGGGGTTCATCGTGCCGACCAGCAGGAACCGGGCCGCGTGCTTGACCGAGACGCCGTCCCGCTCGACGTGGGCGCGGCCCATCGCGGCGGCGTCCAGGAGCAGGTCGACCAGATGGTCGGGCAGCAGGTTGACCTCGTCGACGTAGAGCGCGCCCCGGTGCGCGGCCGCGAGCAGCCCCGGCTCGTAGGCCTTGACGCCGTCGGCCAGCGCGCGCTGGATGTCGAGCGTGCCGACGACCCGGTCCTCGGTGGCGCCGACGGGCAGTTCGACCAGGAGCGCCGGCCGGTGCCCGCGCGGCGCGCCGACCTCGTGCGGCCCGTCGGGGCATTCCGCGTCGGGGGCGGCCGGGTCACAGGCGAACCGGCAGCCACGGACGACGTCCACCTCGGGCAGCAGGGTGGCCAGGGCGCGCACCACGGTGGATTTGGCGGTGCCCTTCTCGCCGCGGACCAGCACCCCGCCGACCGCGGGGGACACGGCGGTGAGCAGCAGCGCGAGCCGCAGGTCGTCGAGGCCGACAACGGCCGAGAACGGATAGGCGGGCGTCACGGAATCAGGTCCCCTTCTCCGCGGGTGTCCACGCCCGCGCGTCGGTGTCACGAGCGGCCGGAGTCTCCTGGCTCCCGGATCATCGCTCCCCGCCCGCCTTCCGGCACCATGCGCCGTGGCTGTCCAGGCGGGTCGCTCCCCGGTCACAGTGGCGGGACCGTCCCGGATTCGCACCGGGTTCCTCCGCTACCGCTCGCCGGTCACTCTTTCTCACCGCCCGCCGCCGCGTCAACGTGACGCACAGCCTTTTCGGTGCCGGGCGACGCGGCGGGGGCCAAGGCGTCCAGTTCGGTCAGGACGTCGGTCACCGCCAGCACCGAGCGTTCGATCAGCGGTCGCAGGCGGCGGTACAGGGCCGCGTCGGCGGGGTCGGGCCGGGTGGGTGCGCCGATCGCGATCAGCGTCGCGGCATGGTCAAGATCGGGCAGCTCGCCCAGGGCGTGCAGGCCGAGCAGGCAGGCGCCGAGCGCGGTGCCCTCCGGGTTGTCGGCGATCGCCACCGGCAGGTCGGTCGCGGCGGCCAGGGTGCTCACCCAGAGGTCCGAGGCGACGGCCCCGCCGGTGGCCCGGATCTCGTTCACCGTGATGCCCTCGTCGGCGAACGTGTCCCGGACCAGCGCGAGCTGCTGGCACACCCCCTCGACGGCGGCCCGGACGAGGTGCGCCCGGCCGTGTTCACGGCGCAGGCCGAGGTAGGCGCCACGCAGGCCGGCGCGCCACCACGGCGCCCGTTCGCCGAGCAGATAGGGCAGGCAGAGCAGGCCGTCGCTGCCGGGTGCGACGCCGTCGGCTTCGAGGAGCAGAGCAGCATCGCGTACGTCGGCATCCTCGCCCTCGGCGGCCGGCCGGTCGAAGCTGCCGGCGAACGTCTGACCGGCCCAGCGGACCACGGACCCGGCGTTGTTGATCGCGCCCCCGATCACCCAGCGGTCCTCGGTGAGCGCGTAGCAGAACAGCCGACCGGCCTTGTCCGCGGTCGGCGCGTCGACGACCGTACGCATGGCTCCGCTCGTGCCCAACGAGACGGCGGCGACGCCGGCCGGGGTGGCGCCGACGCCGAGATTGGCCAGCGGCCCGTCGGCGGCGCCGATGATCAACGGAGTGCCGGCGGGCAGCCCGGCCGCGCGGGCGACCTCGTCAGCCAGCCGCAGCCCCCGGGTGGTGGGCACGACCTCGGCGAGTTGATCCGGCCGAACGCCCGCGATCTCCAGGGCCTCGGGATCCCAGCGCCGCTCGTGAATGTCGTAGAGCCCGGTGCCGGAGGCGACGGAGAGGTCGAGCAGGAACGGCTCATGGGCCAGCCCCGCCAGCACGACTTCCTTGACGCCGCCCCAGCGCGGGGTGTCCCGCAGCGTGCCGGGGTCGGTCGCCTTCCACCAGGCCAGCTTCGTCAACGGCGACATCGGGTGCACCGGGGTGCCGGTCCGGGCCTGCAGCGCCTTGGCCCGGCCGGCCGCCACGATCTGCTCGCTCTGCGCACCGGCCCGGCCATCGGCCCAGGTGACCAGCGGCCCGAGCGGGCGACCGCCGGCGTCCATCGGCACCAGCCCATGCAGGAACGCGCTGAGACTGACGGCGACAACCCGGTCGCCGTTGTCCCGACACTGCCGGGCGACGTCGACTAGCGCCTCGAGGGCGGCGTCGCGCAGCTTGCCGGCGTCCAACTCGGCCCGGCCCGGCCCGGGAACGGAAAGCGGATAGTGAACGCTCTTGTGCGCACGTACAACACAGTCAAGTCCCGCGGCAATCGCCTTCGTGGCGGTGGTCCCGGTGTCAATCCCAATCACGACATCCACGAACGGCCTCCCTCATCCGGCTCTGTCATGCCCGCCGCACGCCGCCGTCACTCCCCGGTCCCGACGCGTCCCTCAAGGTGGGACGGTCCTTCAAGGTGAGAAAGGGGAGGCGGTCGGCGGGCGGCAGGATTCGTTCGAGCAGGCGGGCCAGGGTTTCGCGTTCCTCGGCGGTGAGGTCGGCCAGCATCTCGTCGTCGGCCGCGTAGACGAGTTGGTCGAGTTTCGTCAGGGCGGTGGCGCCGGGCGCGGTGATTTCCACGATCTTGCGGCGACGGTCACCCGGGTCGGGGCGGCGGACCACGTACCCGCGGGCCTCGAGATCGTCGAGCAGGGAGACCAGGTCGCTGCGGTCGAGGCCGAGCCGGTCGGCCAGGGGCGCCTGCGTCGCCGGCCCGCGATCGGCCAGGCTGGCCAGGATGCCGTAGTGCTGTTTGCGCAGCTCAGCGCCGACGAAACGGTCCGCGATCAGGCGCTGGGCGCGCAGCGACGCCCGGCCGACCAGCCAGACGACCCGGTCGCTGAGGCGATGGGTCGGCGTCACAGCAACAGCCTAGCCCCGGGCGTTGACGAAGCCGGCGAGGCTGAATAACGTGGGTGTTGCCCATTATTTGACTTCCCCACGATGGAGGATGACCTTGCGGCAGGTGCGCTACCACGAGCACGGCGAACCCGAGGTGCTGCGGATCGACGAGGTCGCGAAGCCCGAGCCCGGCCCGGGACAGGTGCTGATCGAGGTCGAGGCCACCGGCACGAACATGATCGACACGGTCTTCCGGTCCGGCACCGGGCTCTGGCAGCGGCCGCTACCCGGGTCGCTCACCGGCGACGTGGTGGGCCGCGTGACCGGGATCGGCCCCGGCGTCCGGACGGTGTCCGTCGGCGACCGGGTGGCCACGCTGTCGGAGGGGGCCGCCGCCGATTACGTCGTGGCCGAGCCGACCTGGCTGACCCCGGTGCCGGCGACCGCCGACGCGGCGGAGGCGACGGTGCTGGCCGCGATCGCACCACTCGCCCGCGGCCTGCTCCGCGCCGCCCATCTGAACGGCTCCGAGACCGTGCTGGTGCAGTCCGCGGCCGGCGGCGTCGGCCACCTCCTCGTGCAACTGGCCCTGCTTCTCGGCGCCGGCCAGGTCATCGGCACCGCGTCCACCGAGGCCAAGCGCGATTTCGTACGATCCCTGGGCGGCACGCCCGTCGACTCGGCCGACCCAGGCTGGGCCGCCAGTGTTCGCGAGCTAGCACCGGACGGCGTCGACATGGTGCTCGACTCCGTCGGCGGAGCCGTCTTCGACGCGGGCGTCGAACTGCTCGCGCCACTGGGCCGGATGGTGACCTACGGCGCGATCGGCGGCACCAGGCCCACCGTCAGCGCACTCAACCTCTTCGCGCTCAAACAGGTCAGCGGCTTCTCGATGATGGCTTGGCGCGCCGCCCGCCCCGAGCAGGCACGCGCGGACATGACCGAGATCGCCGACCTCTTCGCGGGCGGCCGGCTGCGCAGCGCCGTGCACGCCCGGCTGCCCCTGGAGCAGGCATCGACCGCCCACCAGATCCTCGACGCCCGCGCAAACTCCGGCCGCGTCGTGCTTGTCCCATAAGCCAACCAGCAGCGGCCGACCGGCCAACGGCTCCTCGCACTCGCCGGCGGGCCTTCGGAATGCGACCTCATCCCCTGGGCGCGACCAGGCAGAGCACGTGCCCGTCCGGGTCGGTGAGCACGCCCTGGCGCTCGCCCCACGGCTGATCGGCCGGGGCGTCCACCACCGTGGCGCCGGCCTTTTCGGCGAGCGCCGTGGCCGCGTCGACGTCATCGACGAGAAAGCTCACCGCGACCCCGGCGAGCCCGGACGTCGGTGGCCGCTCGTGCAGCATCACCTCGAGATCACCGCCGGGCACGCCGAGCATCACCACCTCGCCCTGCCGATATTTCTCGACAAGCCCGAGCGCGTCCCGATAGAGCGCAAGCGAACGCTCCAGATCAGACACCGACACGATGATCCTGCGCAGTCCCCGAATCGCCATGGTGGCGAGCCTATCCACCGGGTACGACAACACCGCCCGGCGAACCAGACGGGCCGGGCTCAGCCGGCGAACATCGCCGCGTAGCCGGCGCGCAGTTGCTCCCAGCCATGGTCCATCGCGTCCTGGCCGCGGATCACGCCGACCGGGTCGCCGGCCAGCAGCCGCGCCAGCACCGCGAGGCAGAGGTGCCAGCCGGCCGCGACCATGGCGTCCATGCCGGGCTTCGCGAGCGTGTGGCGCAGGGTGAGCCGGGTGCCGCCCTCGGTCGGTTCCAGTTCCCAGCGCAGCACGTCGTCGCCCCACGTGTACTCGAGCAGCCGCGGCTCGACGGCCTGCCGCACTGTGCCGGGCACGGGCATCTTGGTGTCGCCGTCCACCATGGTCAGCGTCGTTTCGCCGGGCGTCCCGAGCGCGCGCTCGGCGGTGAACGGCGCCCACTGATCCAACTCGGCCGGGTCGGTGAGCGCCCGCCACACCACGCCGGGCGGATGCCGCAGGTCGCGCAGGAAGATCAGCGTCCAGGCGTCGCCGTCGGGCACGACGCGGGCGTCGGCGAGCGGTCCGGGTTCCAAGGTCATCATTACTCCTTCTCATCGAGGCGAGGGGCGTCCTGGTCGCGGGCGTCGAGGCGAGGGGCGTCCCGGTCGAGACGAGGGACGTCCTGGTCGCGGGTGTCGAGGTGAGGGGTGGCGAGGTCGCGGGCGTCGAGGTGCCGGGCGAGGGCGTCCAGGTGGCCCGTCCAGAGCCTCCGGTACGGCGCCAGCCAGGCGTCCAACTCGCGGAACGGGCCGGGCTCGAGCCGGTAGATCCGCTGCTGGGCGGACGTGCGCACCGCGACAACGCCGGCCTGCTCATCCCCAGCCGGCCGACCAGGTCACCGACGCTGCACTCGGCCAGCCGCAACTGATCGACGATCCGGCGGCGGGTCGGCTCGGCGAGCACGGTCAGGGCGTCCACTCCCCGACCATGCCACGCCAGTTATATAACCGTCAAGGCATGCACGAGACCAAAGCGAGGCGCCCCCGCCAACCGGCAGGGGCGCCCGCAAAGCAAAGCCAGAAACTACCGCTTGTCGATCGGGACGAACTTGCGCTCCGCCGCCCCCGTGTACAACTGGCGGGGCCGGCCGATCTTCGTCGCCGGGTCGGTGATCATCTCGCCCCACTGGGCGATCCAGCCGGGCAGCCGGCCCAGCGCGAACAGCACCGTGAACATCTTCGTCGGGAAGCCCATCGCCTTGTAGATCAGGCCCGTGTAGAAGTCCACATTCGGATACAGCTTGCGGGAGACGAAGTAGTCGTCCGACAGCGCGATCTCCTCGAGCTGGAACGCGAGCTCCAGCAGCGGATCCGGCTTGTCCATCTTGGACAGCATCTCCTGGGCGGCCTTCTTGACGATCGCGGCGCGCGGGTCGTAGTTCTTGTAGACCCGGTGGCCGAAGCCCATCAGCTTGACGCCTTTTTCCTTGTTCTTCACGCGGTTCACGAAGGTGCCGACGTCGCCGCCGTCCTTCTTGATCTGCTCGAGCATCTCGAGCACCGCCGCGTTCGCCCCGCCGTGCAGCGGGCCGGAGAGCGCGTTGACCCCGGCCGCGACCGACGCGTAGAGGTTGGCCTGGCTGGAGCCGACCAGCCGGACCGTCGACGTCGAACAATTCTGCTCGTGATCGGCGTGCAGCACGAACAGCATGTCGAGGATCTTGGCGATCGCCGGGTCCACGTCGTAGCGCACCGTCGGCAGGCCGAACGTCAGGCGCAGGAAGTTCTCGACGTAGTCCAGCGAGTTGTCCGGGTAGGGCAGCGGGTGGCCGATGCTCTTCTTGTAGGCGTACGCCGCGATGGTCGGAAGCTTCGCCATCAGCCGGATCCCGGAGATCTCCACCTGCTCCGGGTCGGTCGGGTCGAGCGCGTCCTGGTAGAACGTCGACAGCGCGGTGACGGCCGAGGAGAGCACGGCCATCGGGTGCGCGTCCCGCGGGAAGCCGGAGAAGAAGGTGCGCATCTCCTCCTGCAACAGCGTGTGCACGCGGATCTTGTCGCCGAACTCGGCCAACTGGGCCGGTGTCGGCAGCGCGTCGTGGATCAGCAGATACGAAACCTCGAGGAACGAGGCGTTCTCGGCCAACTGCTCGATCGGAAAACCCCGGTAACGCAGAATTCCGGCGTCACCATCGATGTACGTGATCGTCGACGAGCACGAGGCCGTGTTGACGAACCCGGTGTCCAGGGTGACGAAGCCGGTCTCCTTGAGCAGTGAGCTGACGTCGATGCCGCCCGGGCCCTCGACCGCCTCGCGTACCGGCATCGACAACTGGCCACCAGGGTGGTCGAGCTTGACATCCGTCATGTATTTCCCTCACTTCACCGGCAGATGTCCCCATGAACCTGGACTTCACCGTAAACCCTCAACCTGAATGGGTCATCAGGCGCCCGCTCGCTGAGGCATTGATCACCCGCAGCGACGGAGGCCGCACATCATAGATAATGGTCGGTGGAGGTGGGTGTCGATGCGGACCCCGGAGGAAGCCCCCGTCGTCGTCGGCGTGAACGGCACTGCGGCCGCGCTGGCCGCCGTCCGGTTGGCCGCTCGGGAGGGCGTCGCCCGCGACCGCCACCTGCGGGTCGTGCACGTGTTCACCTGGCCCAATCCGCATCCACACGTCAAGCAGCGGGATTACGCCTCGGCCCGGCGCGACGCCGCCTGCATGGTGCGCGCGGCGGTCGGCACCGCGCGCGGCTCCACGCCGGGCGTGCGGGTCACCGGCCACGTGATCGACGGCCTGCCGATCCGGGTGTTGCTGCAGCTCAGCCGGCGCGCCGAGGTGCTGGTGCTGGGCCACAACGACCTGGCCGTCGAGCCGCGGTTGCCGATCGATTCCGTGCTGCTGCAGACCGTCTCCCGGGCGCGCTGCCCGGTGGCGGTGGCGCGCGGCCCGCGCCCGCCGGCCGGGCCGCTGCTCGCCGCGGTGGACGGCTCGCCCGCCTCGATGCACGCCCTGCGGCACACGGCATTCGAGGCGAAGCGGCGCGGTGTGGCCGTCGAGGTGGCACATGTCGTCGAGCGGCCCGGCCCGGCGGCCGAGGCGGCGGGCCGGCGGCTGCTCGAGGCCGCCGTCGCCGCGGTGCCCGAGTTGCCGGCGCCGCGGATCCGGTTGCTGATCGGCGATCCGGCGACCGCGCTGACCCGGGCGTCCCGGCACGCCCGGATGGTCATCGTCGGCCCGCGCGGGGCGGGCGGGAGCACTCTGCTCGGCAGTGTCGCCCAGCATCTGCTGCGCCAATGCGCCTGCCCGACCGTTTTCGTGCACGGCACAACCGCCGGAGAAGCGCTGCCACCCGGTAGCGTGCATTCGGCGGGGACGCTGGCCCGCTGACCGCAGTGGGTTGGCGGAACGGCGCCGTCCGGGTCCGCGAGCTTGCTACCGTTTACCGACGAGTGCCGGTGACCGGGGAAAAGGTCCTGCCAGGGGGCGATGGCGGTGCGATCCACAGCTCCGCCGACCGGGGGTCGGCGGCCATGGCAGTGGCAACTCTTTGCCACCGCCGGGGTCGCCGCGACCGTGTTGTACGTCGCAGGCGTGTCCGATGCGATCGACACGCTCGCCTTCCTCGTGGTCGGTGTGGGCACCGTGGTGGCCTGTTTCATCGGCCCGCGCCGCTACGGCGCCGAGCCGCGCCAGGTCTGGCTGCTGATCGGCATCGCAGCGCTGTGCTTCCTGGTCGGCGTCGTCGTCCGGCCCTGGGCCTCGGGCCAGCCGCAGCCGTTGCCGCTGCTCGCCGACGCGGCCACCATCCCCGGATATCTGCTGCTCGCGGCCGCCGCGGTGATCCTGTTGCGGGCCCGGCAGAGCGTCGAACGCCACGTCGTGCTGGACGCCCTGATCGTCTGCCTGGCCGGCGGGCTGGCCAGCGCGCTGCTGCTCGCCGCCCCGGCCGCCGGGGTTCCGGGCCGCTCGGCCGTCATGTCGGTGGTGGCGGGGCTCTATCCGCTCTTCGACATCATGGTGCTGCTGTTAGTGGCAAACCTCACGTTCACCGCGATCACCTGGCCGTTCAGCCTGGTCACCTGGATCACGACGCTGTGCCTGATGTTGATCGGCGACCTCGCGTACGCGGTGATCGGGGTGGCCGGCAAGACGTACGCCTCACCGATTCTGGATGTGCCCTTTCTGCTGGCGTACGTCCTGCTCGGGGTGACCTCGCTGCACCCCTCGGTGGTGGCGCTCAGCCGGGCCGCGCGCCGGCCCGTGCAGGCCTGGTCCTGGCGGCGGATGCTGCTGCTCGGTCCCGCGATGGCCATCCCGTTCGTGCTGCTGGTGACGATCGGCAACCGCTCGTTCGGCTACCGGCTGACGATCGGCGTGGTCGGCGCCGTCATCGTGGGGCTGCTGTTGTTCCGCGCGGTGTCGGCGGTCCAGGCGCAGGCCGCCGCCCAGCTGCACTCCGAGCACCAGGCCATGCACGACCCGCTGACCGGGTTGCCGAACCGCCGGATGCTCTCGGCCGAGCTGGAGCGGCTGCTGATCAAGGTCGACCGGGGCGGGTCGGCCCGGGTCTGGGTGTTTTTGCTGGATCTGGACGGCTTCAAGTGGGTGAACGACTCCTGGGGTCATGACACCGGTGACCAACTGGTCATGGAGGTGGCCACGCGGCTGCGCACCGCGCTGCCGACCAGCACGATGCTGGCCCGGGTGGGCGGCGACGAGTTCCTGCTGGCGTACGTGGGTGAGCAGCCCGGCGCGCTGCGGCTGGTGGACGAGGTCCAGGGCTGTTTCGGCCGGCCGCTGCCGGTGCGCGACACCGAGGTGGTGATCAGCGCGTCGATCGGCATCGCGCACGCCACCGGCGAGGGCAGCCCGTCGGTCACCGCCGAGGCGCTGTTGCGCGACGCCGACACGGCCATGTACAGGTCGAAGGCCGAGGGGCCGGGCCGGTCCACGATCTTCGACACCTCGATGCACGACCGGGTCAAGGAGCGGATCGAGCTCGAGGCGGCGCTGCGCGTGGCGCTCAGCGAGGGCCAGCTGTACGTGGCGTACCAGCCGATCGTGGAGCTGGAGACCGGGCGGCCACTCGGCGCCGAGGCGCTGGTGCGCTGGCAGCACCCGACCCGTGGGGCGATCCCGCCGATGACCTTCATCCCGGTCGCCGAGGAGGCCGGCATGATCGGCGCGCTCGGCACCTGGGTGCGCACCGAGGCGCTGCGCCAGCTCTCCGACTGGCGGGCCGACGGCACCGTCGCCGACGACTTCTATCTGTCCATCAACGTCTCCCCGCGCCAGCTCAACGACTCCGACCTGCCGCTGGTCATCTCGTCCGAGCTGCTCCAGTACGGCGTCCCGGCCCGCGCGGTGGCGCTGGAGATGACGGAGTCGGTGATGGTGGACGGCTCGAGCGTCACGTCCCGGGTCCTGTTCGAGCTGCGCGAGCTGGGCGTACGCCTGCTGGTCGACGATTTCGGCACGGGTTTCTCGGCGCTGGGCTATTTGCGCAAGTTCCCGGTCACCGGGGTGAAGATCGACCGCTCGTTCGTCTCGGGCCTGGGCCAGAGCGTCGAGGACGAGGAGATCGTCCGCGCGGTGGTGGCGATGAGCTACGCCCTCGGGCTGAGCATCGTGGCCGAGGGCGTGGAGACCCGGCTGCAGCGCGATGCCCTGGCCGCGGTCGGGGTGACCCAGGGGCAGGGCTGGCTGTGGGGGCCGGCCGTGCCGCCGGGCGACTTCGCCCTGCACTGGCACGCCGGCCCGCAGGCCCAGCTCGCCGGTCTGGCCCAGCCGCCGGAGACGAGCCGCCGGACAATCCGGGTTTCTGGGGATCGATCGGGCAAACGTTAAACTCCGGCAGGTGACAAACCAGACAACCCCCTCTGGCGTACGGCCGACAAGTCCGGCATCATTCGCTCGGCCCGGGTCCTTGCGTCGGCGGCCGCCGAGCCGATGTCATGGAGGTTGACGGTGACCACGACGGCGGCGGGAGGGGACACGATGGCGACAATGCTCGGATACCAGGGCAGTGTCCTGTTGGTGGCAGTCCTGCTGTTGCTGGCGGCCGGCCTGACCGGCGCGCTCTACGCGGCCACCCGCGGCGATGCACGACCCGCCGCCGGCGAGGCGCGCCGCAGCCGGTGAGGGTTGCCGTCCGGGCCGGATCGGGCAGGCTGGGCTGATGCGCTTCGCGACCTGGAATGTGAACTCGGTCAAGGCCCGGCTGCCCCGGCTGCTGGAGTGGCTCGCCGACACCAAACCCGACGTGGTCTGCCTGCAGGAGACCAAGGTCGCCGCGGCCGGCTTCCCGAGCGCCGAGGTCGGCGAGCTGGGCTACGAGACCGCCGAGTACGGCCAGGGCCGGTGGAACGGCGTCGCGCTGCTGTCCCGGGTCGGCCTGGCGGAGGTGCGGCAGGGCTTCCCCGGCGAGCCCGGCTATCCGGAAGCGGAGGCCCGCTCGATCAGCGCGATCTGCGCGGGAATCAGATTCACTTCCGTGTACGTCCCGAACGGCCGCACCCCGGAAGACCCGCACTACCAGTACAAGCTGTCCTGGCTGGCCGCGTTGCGGGACGCGCTGACCGGCGACATCGCGGCCGGGCCGGTGGTGCTGGCCGGCGACTTCAACGTCGCGCCCACCGACGACGACGTCTGGGACCCGAAGGTGTTCATCGGCGCCACCCACGTCACCCCGCCGGAACGCGACGCGCTGGCGGCGATCCGGGCGACCGGGCTCGACGACGTCGTCCCGCGCCCGCTCAAGGGCGACCACCCGTTCACGTACTGGGACTATCGGGCCGGAATGTTCCACCAGAACAAGGGGATGCGGATAGACCTGGTCTACGCCACCCCCGACGTCGCGGCGACCGTGCGCGACGCCGTCGTGGACCGGGAGGCCCGCAAGGGCAAGGGCCCGTCGGACCACGCCCCGATCGTGGTCGACACGAGCGCGACCTAGCGATCATGTGCGTTTGCACCCGGGTTTCCGCAGAAAAACGCACAAGGTCGCGGGTCCCCGCTCGGCGGAGCCATAAATCGCTCGCGAGCGGATACGGGCCCCGGTTAGCGTGGTCGGCATGTGGATCCTCTGAGACCCGCGCATTCGCGTGTTCAAACCGTCCGGTTCCGGGCGGCCCGGCGGCGTCGTCCGCCGTGGGACCGCCACGCGCCGACGCCCGGAGCGTCCATGTCCGCCACGGTCTCCGCCTCGAAACCGAGGAGGTCACACCATGCCTGCCAAGCAATTCAACGTTCACGTCGATCCGGATGAGCTGGCCCGCCAGGACCTGACAGCTGCCGTCCCGCTCTCCCCGGCCGCCGACGCCGGTCCCGGTGCCGGCTCCGGCGCCGCCGAAAAGCACGGCGCCCGCGACGAACGGCTCGCCGCCCGGCTGCGCTCCGAGCGCGACCGGGGCCGGGCCACCGGCGCGGGCTCCGGCCGGTCCTACGCGTTCCGGCGCAGCTAGACCGACCCCAACGGGGCCCGGCACCACACTGGTGCCGGGCCCGTCTCGGTTGCCCCGAGTCAAGCGGTGCTGGAACTCCCCAGAAGCGGACGCCCACGACTCACGGGCGGAACAATTCGGATAAATCGCTTTTATCAGAATTTCATTTCGGCCTCAGAGCAGCCGGTTAAGGGCCGAGGCCCAAGACAGGCCAGTCGAGGACCCGACCCAAACAGGCCAGTCGAGAGTTGCAGTCAGAGTAGGCCGGTTGACTCGGCGATCAGGCAGACCGCTACCAGGCGCATCAGGTGCCACTCCGCGGACAGCCACGCCGTGCCGGTCATCGGGGCGTGGCCCGGCTCCGGCACCGGGCGGCCCATCCGGGCGGCGGCCGCGGCGATCGACTTCGCATAGGCGGCCAGGCTCTCCGCGCCAACCGCGCGGCCGGCGTGCTGCAGCGCCTCTCGCACCGCCGCGGCGTGCTGGTCGACCTGGGCCAGCAGCCCGGCGTCCGCGTGCGCGGCGACCAGGCCGTCGACGCCGACCCGCGCCATCATCTCGTCCAGCAGCGTGCGGGCCGGGCAGGCGCTCGCCGGCTCGGCGGAAGCGGCGGAAATCGGGGCGAAGGCCAGGAAGTCGTTCGTCATGCGGGAGACGTTAGGGCCTCCGGCGAGCGCGTCGCAGCCGGGTAACCGAACGGCACCGCGCAAGCCCCCACACCGCAACCCTCCCGGCCCGCGCCGCTAAGCCGGGAGCTGGTCCATCGCCTTGTAGATGCGTTTGTCCGATACCGGGTAGGCCGTGCCGAGGGACTGGGCGAAGAAGTTGACCCGCAGCTCCTCGATCATCCAGCGGATCTCGCGCAGCCCCTCGTCCGCGGGGCCGCCGGCCGGCAGTTCGGCGCGCAGCTCGCGGTACTCCTGCTCGATCTCGTGCAGCTGGGCCAGCAGTTGCCGGTCCCGGGGCAGGTTGCCGGGCAGCCGGTCCAGCCGGTACGCGATTCCGCGCAGGTAGCGGGGCAGTTGGTGCAGCTGGCGCCAGCCGGTCTCGGTGACGAAGCCGGGGTGTACGAGGCCCTTGAGCTGCTGCCGGATGTCGGCCAGCGCGGGCACCAGGGCCGGGTCGCGGGTGCTGCCGAGCCGCTGCTCCACCTCGTACGCGGTGGCCAGCACGGCCTGCACCTGGGTGACGACGTTGGCCGTGGCGTCGACCAGGTCGGCCCGGACCTCCTCGCGCAGCGCGACGAACGCCTCGGACGACCAGGCCGGCCCGCCCGCGTCCTCGACCAGCCGGTCCACCGCCGCGCCGGCGCAGTCGTCCAGCAGGTCGGCTATCGACCGGTACGGGTTGCCCCGGGACAGCTCGAGTTTGGCCCGGTTGTCCAGGCGTCCCTGCAGGTAGCGGGCCGCGGGCGGGAGGGTCAGCAGGAGCAGCCGGCGGGTGCCCGCCCGCATCGCCTCGCGCTGCTCGGACTCGGTTTCATAGACCCGCACGGCCACGCTGTCCCGCTCGTCGGCCAGCGCCGGATACACCGTGACCTCGTAGCCGCCGCGCACCTGGGCGACCGAGCTCGGCAGCGTACCGAAGTCGTTGGTGGTGATGCCGCGGCGCTCGATGTTGCCGGCCGCGGCCGAGATGGTCGCCTGCACCTTGGGCGCCAGGCTGCGGCGCAGCACCTCCAGGTCGCGGCCCTCCCCCAGCGTCTCGCCCTGCTCGTTGACCACCCGGAAGTTCATCCGCAGGTGCTCCGGCACCTCGCCGGGGCGCCAGGCGTCGCGACCGACGATCGTGCCGGTCAGCCGGCGCAACTCCGCGCCGACCGCGTCGGGCAACGAGCCACGCCGGGCCGGCACCCGGGCGAGCACCGCCTCGGCCCAGTCCGGCACCGGCACGAAGTTGGTGCGCAGGTGCTTGGGCAGCGCCCGGATCAGCGCGATCACGATGTCCTTGCGCAGGCCCGGCACGTTCCAGCCGAAGT
>Ga0307513_10005962_pt1 | contig 15990 bp, 15 predicted proteins | sample 15_EM_MG_FD_202174 | JGI IMG/M metagenome (GOLD analysis project Ga0307513, IMG submission 202174) | Populus trichocarpa ectomycorrhiza microbial communities from riparian zone in the Pacific Northwest, United States - 15_EM | ecosystem: Host-associated > Plants > Roots > Unclassified | place... | reverse complement strand
TCGACATCCGTCGTATCACGCTTGCGGCTCCCCCACGTCCCGACGGGAAAACGGAGTTCCTCATCCGTTTTGAGGGACTGCAGGGTTCACTCGAGATAACTGCTGCTCGTAGTGCGCGCACCCATGCACAAGTCCGGAACGTTCTCTTCAGTCAAGAAGGAGTACTATTCTCCCATTCACCGCGCATCGATGGCGTGAGGGAACTACATATCGTGGGGTGTTCCTTCGAAGACGGTCAAGGATTTTACCACATTAGCACAGCCATGCCAAACCTCGTCTCCATCTCCTTCTTCCAGTGCAAGGGACATAACTTGTTGGGATTACTTGCCCCAATCAACCCTTCCTCACCTCCCTTCCCATATCTCGAACGTGTCATGGTCCTCGGACAGGAATCGGGATTGAGAGAGATTGCAAAGGCGCGGAGAGACCATGGCGTGCCGCTCAAAACTCTTGTAGTGGGACGAGTACCGGGAGGATTCGAGTATGACCGTCTGGAGGACTACACCGAATTGGGACAGCTCGTGGACGACCTGCGCATCGGGTGTCCCACTGAGATCTTGGAGTGGGAAACCGGGAACGAGATCCTGAATATCTGGTCTGCGATTAATGTTTCCGGCCCGGTAAGTCCGAACGCCAACCTGATAGTGCTAGGCTAACCCCGTTCTGTAGTACGCCCTCGATGAAGTACGCGAGATATATAAATTCTATCGATTGAACGTCCTCGGGTGAAGGGGGAAGGTCTAAGTTGTGTAGGTAACGGTCTCCGAAAAACACCACTTTGGACTGTAGTGCGGCGAAACTGAAATTCGCATCCGGGCGAAATGTGAGATACTGGTGCAGTCATGACCAACCTTATATCAGTCGATTTTTTGAGTTTACAGATGAGCGCAGGCGTTCAAGTTACCTACTCCCGGGTCCCATCAGGCCACCCCAATTCTACGGCTCTACCGCCAAAAATTCTCTCGCGTCTCGGTCCCGGCTACGCGACTCCGTTTCTCTACCTCCAACCATCCGTACGCGCTTGGGGTCATCCCGACCGCCCAGCGTTCAGCGTTCGCCCATCAACGCACAAGTTCACAGGCGAATACCGACGGCGACAACGTATCTCCCTCACACCCAACCCCCCTTCTATCGGACATCTTTACTCCCGAGTAACCAGGATATTTGCTGCGGTTGTGACGGAGGGTCGCTAAGAAGTTGATTGGTTTCGGCCAACCAGTCGTGGGGTTCGACCGCGAAAGCCTCTCGGAAGAGAAAAGAAATCGAACTATGTTCATTCGGTGTAATATCCAGTACAGGTGGCCGATCCTACTACGATACTCTAGCCGATATTGAATACCAACGATACATATCTTCCTACGCTACCGATATTCTCGCAAAGCTCAGAGGAGGTGAGAATTGATGATTGATGAAAGAACTCGGCGGGTCGCACGAGTGAATTTGAAGCGGTAGTGGTGGCGTCCTCAGATGCACTGGCGAGGCCTGCAGATGGGGGGTGGCTCACGAGCCTCGACTTCCTTCTTAGAGAGGGGCTCGGCGGGAATTGGGCCGGCCAAAGCGGAGGCGGCAGCTAGAAAGAGACTGGTAAGCTACCAGCGGTTGAAGCGAATTGTGATAACGCCACTAACCAAAAGCCAAGAGGGTGGCAAAGACACGAATAAACTGCATTGTGATGGGGAGAATGTAGAATATCCCCGTTCTTAAATACGTTTCGACCGTCATCGCAGCCCTCGTCCAAGTACTTGAGAGAGGTGCCAAAACGGAAACAAACCCTCTGCCGGAAAAGGGATGCGGGACCCTCCATGAAAGCGGGAGCTTCGGCGCAGGGAGTGGCGGGTGGCTGCCCTGTCCGGGAAGGCGTCTCAAAACGGAAGGCTCAAAGGATTGAGTCGCCAATCGCTTGCCTCCACTTCAGAGAACAGCGAGGCTGTTTGATGCATAATCTCCCTAGTCTCTGTGGCTGAATCCAATGAGGCTGGACCTGTTGGGTATATACGGTCACACCGCCTTTGACATTGTCAGCCCCCCGGTCGGCCCTCCGAGCTCTAGTTGGAACAAAGGGAACGAGTATCACCCTCACCCTAAATGGCGATGGTCCATCGATCCTGCACAGGAAGGAACTGATTGTAATATTACTTCGTCATCGCCTCTAGGTGTTCTGGCGTGGGCTCGGACAGCTCTTCTGCAAACCTCCCTACAGATCACGCACTTGTAAGCTTCTGGAATGCGTGCACCAAATCAAGGACAAACCCGATGAGTCACGAAAAACAACTCGGACTGGTATCCACCATGTTCGATGGTGGTACAATGATGTTGTCCGATGAACCTTCGCACAATCTTCAATTATGCAACATTTCTCTGTAGAATTGTAAATGGAAGTGCAGATCATATTAGTATATGATGTTGGGAGATCCGGTTCCGCCGCCACGGAGGTATGGAGGTGCGGACGTGCTTCAAATGGAATACGTAAAGTATCGGTACCAACGTAAGAAGGCACTGGCCTCAGCTCGAGCCTTTCAACCCGCCCGGTGAAACACGCACTGAACACGGAAATGGCGCAGAACGCACCAGTGCATGATGGCAGAAAAAGGCTAAGAGAAACGAACATACGAGTTTCCCGATTTTGACGTTTTCGCTGATCGTGGCGGCCTCCATGGCAGTCACAGCCTCAACGTGAATGTGGACCCCTGTCTTCATAACGCGATGATTGAAATTCCCTCTACGCGTCTTGTGCGACGGCCTAGAGAGTATAGCAGATCGTTCGGAAGGAAATCAGTATCAGATTCAAGTTTCAGTGTCCACTGTTCCCGGTTTTGCATGGCGTTGGATGCCCCGGCAGCGGAGCAAATCCAGCCAAAGACTAGGGTGGACGCGCACCCCAGCCTAAGAAGAGGAAGGGGACATACCGTATGACACAACGTTCTACAATCAGGCAGTACCTTCCCAAGGAAATAACGACAGTATGGCCACTTCCAGTTCGCTTCAAGTCGCCATAGGGAGAGGGATGAGCTAGACCGACCTGGCTGGTTCGGCTGGGGTGCGAGGGGTGTGGAAGGAGTTGGAGCGCAGCCGTTCGTCGGTTGGGAGTTGGGCAGGTTCTGTCACGGACAAAGCCCTCCTTCCGGGGATCGATCGCTCGCGACGGCGTTCGTTCTCGCTTCGACGACCACCATCCACTCCCACTTTCCTCTGTCACCTGGCCCGTCTCATCGTACTCGACGAACCCCTTCCAGAACCCCTCACAACAGACACGGCTCTAGGGGCAGCCGCGAATATCATCCATTCCGGATCCGCCATCGCTCACCTATTCCGCTCACGATATAATGTTATGAATTGGATGGCTTCTCGGTCCGCTCTCGTCTCCCCCGATTTATAGTATGCTACATTGCATATGGACATCTTGTAAAAATAGCACAAGCCTGTTCAAGACACAAATCGGTACCTACCGCTATGCGAGCAGATTGTCAAAATTCGTGGACCTTGATTGACTTCCCCGATCCCGAATGCCACTTATACGGCGTGCCTGACATCACATCTAAAAACTCCACATATGTAGCTGTACTTTCTTGTTCGTAGTGCTAAGTGCTTCCCCTTCTCCGAGTGCACTCTGCTGAATGTGGCACAGCAAACAAAAAGCTTGCTTTTAGCTGTGAATAGGTGGCAAGGAGGATAAAAATACTCACGGTGCGGAATACAATACTGTCATGTCCGAGTGTTAGGTCACGGACATCACGATTGTCCAAGTGGAGGGGCCGCTTTGAACTCGGCGACAACCATCTCAGCCCCCTACCTGCGTCTGTCACATCTTGCGCAGGTGGGTGCTTGGCACGACCTCCCTGGCTAAAGTCGTACAGTCGCAAGTAAAGTGGCCCAGAGGTTCGCCCATGCTCCCCAACCGAACCGTCTTTATCGGTCTCGATGAACAAAAGCCGGCACCCAGAGACGCAGATGTACTGGACGTGGCCTTGGGGGAATGGGACCCAGGTGGTATGGGGACTCCACTTTTCCCATTCGAAATTCTGGCCCTCCCATTCTCGTGCGAGCCTGAGCAACAGCTCCGTGTTTATCGCACAAAGCCCGTGATAACTGTTGGCCAATACAGAAAGTACGCGCTGAGAAGGGTCCGGGAAGAAAAGTGCAGATGCGAGTTCGTATGGTGAGGGGATATGGCTGCACGGATCTAAATGAAGACACCCGCCGTAAGCTGCGCAGTCGGGTGGGAAGTAGAACGTGGTCTGTATGGGATTAACGATTGTCCCCCGTTCTGTGTCAAAGATTTGCAACGTTTGGAGACCCTCTCGAGTGGATTCTGAGAGTAAACACAACAGATGGTCATCCACGAAATGGAACTCCACACAGCCTGGACATTCCAGATGCTATGCAGAAATACAGACTTTCGTCGGATCGGGGGTTGTAACCGAAAGTAAGGAGCCTACTCACAAGTAAAATCCTCCCTGTCCTCCAATCCAACACAGCCACTGCTCGTCTACCCCCTTCAGGTTCTGGGGCGTATCACAGGACAGCGAGCCTGGAATCAGTGATGGCCATGTCGTAGAAGAAGTCAAATCCCAACTCCCCCGAGTAACTCATGATTGGACATTCAGCGGCAGGGTGAGGCTGACCAGTTGTCATGCTCAGGAAGCGTAGCGAAGGGACTCTGTAGTTCATCGGTTAGTTCAGGGTAAGACGTTTCAGCACCGGGAAATTACCTTCCTATCTCCGGGACAGCAATAACTAGTACGTCCGCATGAGGGTTGATTGCGAACGTTCCGTGCGTGAAGTCAGGCAGTGGGAACTTCCACTCTTTCCGTAGTATCCCTCGTGAAACCGATTCGAAGGTAAGGAACTGGACGAACTTGTTCCAAACGTGATGACTCGAACGGCAGTCCTGAATCTGTCAGCCATCCGCTGCCACTTCCTGGTGGGTTCTAATGCCATCCATCCCATGCGATATTCGTCCAAGGCCCTCTGTCTGTCGGCAAGAGTTAGATTCATGGCTGGATTGTCTTTCAGTCCTGCAGCGGAGAGGTCGATTCGGTACTTGATGTAAGGTGAATCCTGGATAAAGTTGCGGAAATGGTGGTTGACCTGCAAAGAAACCTAAGATGAGACCTCTGGACGCGATTATGCTGTCTCCCAACCTGCTTCAACCCAATGATATCGGAGATGGATACATGCGCCAGGATATGCTCGAGGAGCTCTGCTGGGAGTTTTTCGGTGATATGCGAACCAGGGGCCGTGTCCATGGCCTAGTGGATGAGAAGAGGAATTCCCGCCTTCGCCTGAGAGTACCTAACGAGTGTGTGAGCAAGGAAGCAACGTGCTGATCGGTCCCCTTTACAGCTGTTTCGAGCGAAGAGCGAGCGTGCAGCGACAGGAACGTTCAGTGGCGACCGGAGAAGACAACCTTGATCATGGACGTTGATCGTTGCTCAGACAAGTTTAGGCGCCGAATTCTCTCCAATCGCGTTCACGTGAGGTCGATTCCCCCCTTCAACTACAGCATCGATGGGCGACATTTGTTCAGGCGATAGATTGACTGTCAGACAACTGGTAGACATCTTGCGGGAGCGACTCGTGTCCATTGTGTCCGTTGGCTCTTTTGCATATATCATTTACTCCAACTCATATCCAACCAGCCAGCGCAGACCTCATGATCTGACTTTCGCAGAGGCGCGTCTTTGATTTTCCTCTCCTCCTCGTACCTTACCGCATATTCAGGCTCGAGACTGCGGGAAAGGGCTTAGCGACGCGCTCTTTCATGCGAGATATCTCGTGAACTCGTTCCATGTCAGCCTTCGGATACCGCCAGAAATTCTCGGCGTGATCTCCTATCTCACAGAGGAGGAAGTGTTTTTGGCCTCGCAGGTTTGCCATCACTGGCGCTCGGTCCCGATCTCAACTCCATCCCTGTGGACCCGGATCTCTTGCCGTCGTGTTCCCCGGACGATCGTCAGTCTCGGGAGGTGCAAATCCTTGCCAATCTGGCTACGGATCGAATCCCCGCTTTCGACTGCGGCCCTCGAGAATATTATACTCCTCGAGAACAAGGTCGCTTCACTGACCATAACCCACAAACCTGACCAGATACCTCTGTTGGACCAGCTGCTCATCTTTTCCAGACCATCCGTGGAACAGTTGTACATATGCTCCGAGAGGATGATTGGGTGGAGAGCCGGAGAGGGTGCATAACGTTTGGCAAGATTTGCTGTCCCTCCGCGAACTGACCATTTGTTGATACTCGATCCCAATCGAACAACTTGCTGCCCCGAACCTCGTCCACCTGGCTCTAGAAAACACAGAAGTTAACCGGAACGTCATGGTCCGATCAGTTTTGGATATGCTCGATGGCTGTCCTCTATTGGAGACCCTTCTCATCATCTACTCGAGCGTCTGGGGGGCATGACTCACGATCACTCCCCCGTCCGCCTCCCAAGCCTCCGCAGCCCAGAGTTGGGCCCATACGAGGTCCACTGCGAGTTGACAACCTGCCTTCCGTGTCCCCCAGGCATCGCAGTGGGCCTCCGGGAAACGCCCCTGCCTGATATACATGGCGATACCTCACCAGGGGTGATGGCGACGATGCAACACGTGCTAGGAAGCATTGGCCTCCGCTGCATCACACTTGTGGTTCCCCAGCGTATCAAGCCGGGATCGGAGCTCCTCATTCGTTTCGATGGGCTGGAGGGCTTTCGAAATGACCACCCGCGGTGTGTTCCCTGGAGGGGTTCGGAATGTTCTCCTCAGCACAAAAGGGGTACTATTTTCTTCTTCGCTCCCCATTGAGGACGTGAGGGAGCTACATATTGTAGGCTGTTCCTTCGACAATGGCCAAGGGCTCCATCACATCTACACAGCCATGCCAAACCTCATCTCCGTCTCCTTCTTCCATTGCAAGGGACATAACTCGCCGGGACTACTTTCCCCAATAGAGTAAAAATGGAATTTTTTCCCTTGCTTCCCTGTTCCATAACACAAGGGCCAGATATACGTCCGTGAGAGGGGTTGCGCGTGTGGACAGTTGGAATGGCCAGGGCTGATCGAGATTGTCAACACAAAAATTGACGTTTGGACACTGAGATGCATCAGCACTGGGCTTTCCCGTGGCGTACACCTTTTTCCCTAATATGCTCTTTTGTCAATGCCAAGGCAATCAAAGAATCAAGATGTACGATATGGCATGTGATTAGTGTATGGGTGTCAGGTTGACAGGAAACACGACAGTCGATCCGGAGGGGACATTATACATCGATAATCTGTCCGCCGAGTAACCGGAAATTTTGAATGGGGAACCCAACGCTTCAACCCAAATTCGGTTCGATCGCCTTCTTCCAGCGTGGTACGAAACGGTAGGCCGCTTCTCGGAAAAACAGGGTAGTATTTATGATGTGACATGTAAACAAGATTTCGAGTACAGAACGAGCGCGGGGATCAGCAAAGTCGATAAATGCTGTCTATTACTACCATCCCCTCAGCCACCCGGATCCTCGTCATCCCTGTGTCTAGTTCAACCCCACCATGCGCTCGTGAGCCAGCACAATACCGTGGTCTATAACTTCGGTTCTAACTCCGAGGGTGTTCGGGGGGGGGTTCTCGGGAGGGTGTGGGGGATATACGGCTTCTGCCACTCGGTGGTGTAAATATTTGTTTGTGTCACAGTGCGAATAATGAAATCCTATTCTGGTTTCTCAAAAAGCGGTCCGCCGCTTTGTGACACGCCTCAAGTTCCTGTGGAGCAGAGCGAGGCGGGCCGATCCGCCGATGCGCGCCCAGTAAGTTCCCGGGACATTTATTCTTCAAACCTTAATTTTTCGGTGCGAGTACGTTGTACTTGTTTGGCCCGGCACGTCCCTCGTGCTTTGCCATCCTCCTCTCGCAACTTATAAAACGTGAAAGAAGATGCTCTGAGTCTTTAGAGTTATTTAATCTTCCAACTTACCACATCCACAGTGGTTCGGCAGATGACCGCTACGTTCACCAGAACTCTTACCGAGTCAGGCTTCCATCCTTATTTGACCGCCCTGCTCCCATTTACAACTTCGTCGGCGGTTTCTGTGCATTATTCAGCCACCTCCGGTCTCGAGTATAATTACGCTTGCACGTTAAGTTGTTTAAATATGACCACAACAAACCTGGATTTAAGTATGACCCCACAACTGTTGGAGTCCCAGGCTCTGCCGCCTGTCGGCCCTAGGCCTTATATGTGAGGGGGTAGCAAACTCCTCGATTGAGCTGATCGATTGAAGATGCGTGAGGTGAATCCCGTGAGGTCGGATCCGAGCTCGCCCCGAGACTGCAGGATGAAGGGGACGGACACACGTAATCGGGAATGCCTGATCACACTTTCATATTTCGATAGAAGAGTTCCAAGGTGCCGAGCCTGACGCTAGTGAACATGGCCTCCAATTGTGCTAAGGTGTAGGGTGTAGAATAGAAGTCTGTCTCAGTCCAACGCATTGATTTAGGTGGCACGGGTATACAAACAAGGTCGACGGATGGGGACTCCGGTTTTCCTATCCTTTCGGGTTCCATAAACGCCAACCATTGGTGAACTGGTTCACCAACCCCATCCTCTCGTGTAAGTAATCAGTCTTCAAATCTGTTGAAATCCGCTTATCATGTCTGGAATCTTATCGGAGGGTCCGACTTATATTAAGCGCCAATTACGGAATTCCAACTATCCACACCACCACGTTCGCTTGGGACTCACATCGCCATTAATGACTTCCAGATACAAGAAATAATGACCGTCAGACGGTGTATCACTAGATCGATTAATTAAATAAGGACTGCGGTATTGATGGACAAAAGGATTAGCAACTCCAGCCTGACGCAGTCATCAGTGCTTTGGTGGTACCTAGGTACCCGCAGCCCAAATGCCCATCAGAATTGGCCGCTCCCACGGTTATGTCTGGTCCGTCCGTCGAATCTGCTGTAGGGGACATGTAAATTCGGGTCTTCTGGTCTCAAATCCTCCTCGGTCGCAGGTCGTCCCCAGAATGGGATTTTTCCACGACTAGCCTCTAGGGCATCGTTACATGCTGGTGACCTTCTGCAATGTACGATAACCGCATCGCTACGTCTGAAACTCCATCCTAGGTTATTGCAGGTGTTCGAGTCGTTCGGGCACGTGTAACCATAGCGAGCTGGGAAGTGGTGGTTCCGGTGTCGCTGGATCTGCTTCGGCTCCGTGTGCCAGTAGGGGCATTCTCCTATCCGGCAAAAGAGAGGAACCTTGCCACGGAGGTCTGCGATCTCCTCAATATTGCCGTTGTTGCCACTGGTTCCACCAATGTCGCTGCCTCCTCGTCCGTGGGCGGCAGCCTTAGGGGCGGGCTTACACGGATGGCCTCCGGAAGCATCGAAGGGAATATGGGTGGGTTCGCGTTCTAGATTCCCTTCAGGGTTATCGGGGGATGCTGCAGTGAATGGGGAGGGGGTAATCTCATGGTTCTATGGGATGGCGGAGTCAGTGATAGGGTGATCATGTCCGGTGGAGAACGGACCTCCTGGTCTCCTAATGCGCCAGCCAACGAGGAGTATTCACGGAACCACGTATTAGGGACAGCCTGTACTTGTCATCAGTATTCAAGCGACGTTGACTACTCGAGCTAGAAGTTACCCAAGCCGCTGGGTTGCAGAAGGGATGCATTGATGCGAGTTGACCGGCAGTCGCAGGAGGGAGTAAGTGAGATATATGCCGAACTCGCATCCTTCAAAGCGTCGATTGTCATTTATATGTGGGGGAGTACATCTGGGGGGAGTCGTGTGAAAATTCATGTGAAAATGCGACGCGTGGTCGAGGGGTGGTCTGGTGGGGGTCGCCGAAGGCCGGCAGGCACTGTCTGTAGTGATAGAGGCCATTCGTTTTGGCCCCCGCCCATGCTCCGTGGTACAAAAGAGCAGAAATCACAGACTGCTTTTGGCGTGACCCAGAACAGCTACATACGCACGTAAGCTGTCAAAAAATGCCAATGTCCAGAGGTAGTCGACCTTTCCGCCGATGATAGATATGCACCCTCCCCCCTTGCATCCTCCCGTCCAAACTTGGGCGAGGCACGGTAGATGGCTAGGTATCAATGGTACCGGTCGGAGGAGCGTGTTCCTCACACGTAAATGGCCCCCCGCCGGCTCATAACTGCCAACACGTTCATAGGGATGCACAAGTAGAGGCCAATAGTAATCCTAAGAGAGAAACCGGTCAGCGCGCAGGTGGTCATCAATTCGAGTATCGTGTGTCACCTACCACGGGGAGGTATCATATGAATTGAAAAGTATCAGGATTCGGGAAGGTGCCGTGGGCGAGCGATCGGCGGCTCATGTAGTTTAGCTCGGTCATTCTACTGCAGTCTTTGGGGCGGCGTCAGGAAAATCTCGAGTCGGATTCGATGCAATTGTGAACAATCGACGCGCTCCGGGGGACCCTTGCATGCTCCATCCGCTTCCAAACAGTCCGGAGTGGTTCCGCCAGGGCGCTTTTTCATAAATCTACTTCCATTGGAACGCTCCACCCATGGAAGCGCTTTGGGACACTCCCCTAAAGTTTTGTGTAGTGTATCGTCGGGTAAACCGGTGCTTATTACAAGCACAAGGGCCATCCATTCCGTCTAAATCCAATACCTGCAGAACAAGTCAGATGAGAAAAAATTACCCGGCCGCGATCGTATGGGCTTCGACACCCTTGCCGATTGTCGATACTAGAAGTGTTTCGAAGTGTTTCTGCGGTATCTCCCGTTAATTTCCAGGCGCTTACATTTTCTTGCAAGCTGATTCTCCTGATGGGTCCCGTTTGCACGACGCGTAACATTACAAATGCCGCGTGAGGCCCGCCCATCCTGAACGGCTCCTTCATGCTCCACGTCCAACCAAGCGGGCGTTCGGTTCGTTCCCGGCCACTGATAGTATGTTACGTTCCTATGGACTGAACCTCGAATTGACGGTGGCGTGTGACACATAAGCAAGAAGTATGGGGAATTCATGCAGCGGCATAGTCGGTCGGCCCGAGGCTTTTGATTGGGCCCGCTTATGGGTGTCGTGTTTTTGGAACCACATGATGGAGGTCTAGTGTTTGGAGTAGTTGCTTGGCAAAGTTCTGCCGGGTCGGCAGGGGTGACAGGCTGGCAAATGAAGAAGATCGTCCATTTTGGGATCGACCCGCGCCTCGTCACAGATTGCTGTGTTGCCACCTTCCGGGTGAATTCGGGGGCGTTGGGACACTGCTCTGATTTGGAGTGGTGGATCATGCACCTATGCTGTACGGAGTAGACAAAAAATAAATTGCATTTAAAGGGCCTTTTAAAGGCCATTTTCGTGGTACTATAGGCCTCCAACTCTAAGTTGTATTACTGCTTCTACATGCAGTTTTGTACATGGGGGAATAGACCTCATTGAATGCAAATAAAACCTATTCCTATTTATTGTCATGAAACAAAACATATATTGGTTTGTGGGCACAAATACATGAAATTTCACAACTGCACTATTTGAATGCCTTGAATGCAAATAAATGCATTCCTTACATTTAAACACAATTGTTGCAGACACCTATTAGGACCTAACAGGCAGTTCACACTGTGGGGCAATTATTGGAGGATCATTATTGCATTAATTGGTATGCAATAATTGCATTAATTGACATGCAATAAATGCACACATATAAAGTCCAACAAATGCACACCCTACTCCTGGTGAGGCCAATAAGGTGAGAGAGAGCAGGTTGTGAGGGATGGGAGGCATTGGGGTTGGCAAGTCAACAGTCATGAGAGCAGTAGATGAGTGTCAGACCTCACTCAATAATGAGCCACTGCTTGAATGATTTGACAGAAATTGGCTTGATGGCAGACCAGACACTTTCTTCCTTGTTGCTTTTCTCCTAACAATAGTAGGGGACTTGTCAGTCCACCCTGTTGCAGGTTGAAGGGGAAATTGTTGTGGGCTGGAAGCATCCCAGTCAGCCTAATATCAGATACTGCCTTTGGGAGAAAGTGGGGAAGGTTCCAGGGGACATGGACCTTACAAAATGGAGAGCATATGCAGTAGGGTGTACATGAGGGGTTCCAGACAGACATTGAGTGGTGGAAGAGTCTATTGACATAGCAAGCATTGGATGGAAATAGGATAGGGAAGAAAATATGGGATCTGAGAACAGGGGGGTGATGGGCTGAGGAGACACAGGATGGACAAAGAACAAAGGGGAGAGAATGGGAAGAGGAACACCTCAGAAGGGAGGAGGAACTGAGAGAAAGGAAGAGAGGCTGAGGAAGGAAATGAATTACAAGGTAGCCTCTGGCCATCAAGGATCATAGAATCCCATGGGATGCTCTGGGCTTTAGCCCTAATGGCCCAGAAGGGCCCAGGCTCTTATCCCTGTGGGATAGAAGGGCATAGCCCCAGGCTCTATGGTCTAGAGGATCTAGACCCAGATACCCTGAGTCCAAATGACTCTGTAGATTAAGATTAGTCTAGGCTCAGCTAGATTACCCAGCTGGGTCATCTATAAAGTAGTGTAAATACTGGGCCTATTTAGGCCTGGAACACCAGCTAATTGAGAGCACCCCTCTTTTACCTCACCCAGCCAGGGTTTGTCTCAGTATCTCTTATCTCCAGAGGGTCTCTGCAGGCAAGAGTAGAACTATAGTTTTCAGGATAGGAATACATAGCTAGGAGGTCTTTCAGCTAACAAGTCAGTGAGTTAGAGGGGAGAAGTCCCTCTCAGGTTCAGGAAGTCAGTCAGAAGGTCAAGGTCTCTCAGTCAGCAAGTCAGTCAGTTCAGGAGGATCAGTCAGCCAAGTTCAGGGGTCATATTCCCTTTCTCAGAAGATCAAGTCAGCCAGAAGGCTAGCCCAGTAGACTAGTCCAGACTTTCCAGTTGCCCTCCATCTTTCCCAGCCAGGTTCCTCCTTACCTGAGTAAGAGAAGGCATAGGAGTACTGAAACCCTTTTATGGATCTGATATGCTGAAATAATCCACAGCAAACTCAATACAGGCAGAAGCTTGTCATCTAAGGATATTCTTCAGCTTGGGATTGAGGTCTACACTACATATTTGGTTGTCAGCCATCACATACCCTCTCCTTATGTTTACCCTAGTTTCCCCACCACTAATCATATACACAACAATGGTGAGACAACAAGAACAATAAAGAGAAGATAATAAGAACAATGAAGAGGAGATGGTGAGGACAATGAAGAGACAACAACAAGGACAAGGGAGACAACAATGAGAGAGAGACAATAGAGAGACAAGAGGGATCACTCAAGGGACAGGGGAATGGACTTCAATTCTCTCATCCAAGTGATCTCTCTTGTTTTCTAACTATGACAGGGCTATATATATATGGTCATACCCTACTCTGAGAAAGGGCCTAAGCTCAAGTGGCAAGGGAAAAGGCTCTATGAGGGAAAGGGGAAAACAGGAAAATGAAGAGAAAGTGGTACTAATAGAATCACAGATGACATCACACATAATGAGGCTTTACTCAAGGTAAGATGAACAGAAAAGGGAAGAAAGGAGGAAGAGTCCTAGGGGTAACTCAATGGTACAAGTACAAATTGTTGAGACCCAATCAAGACATGATCAGAAATGGAGAGATTAAGGTAGGATGAGAGGTTGTGAGAAAGGGGAAGTTCATGGCATGACCAGGGGAACTCAAATGCAAATAGTTAAGGCTTGAGTGAGTTTGCAGTGTCCTGCCCCAATTTTACAACTCACCAATTTTCAAACTTTAAGATATCAATGTTGCTCATACTTGACCAACCAAGACACTCACCACTGCTTTTCTCCCTGGCTTGACATGGTTTAGCACTTGTTTTCTTATCTCATGTCCTGACCACTTGACCTGGCCTCTGCCTTGAGGACTTATCCCCACGACCATAAGGGAGGGGGTCTTGCGGTTTTAATTCTGAACTTCACTGAGGAAACCTTATTTCGATGTCCTTTTCAAATTGTTTTTCCCCATAGTTCTTTTATGGTTAAACCCATTTATGCCACGTACACCGCAGGGTATGCCCACAGCCATTACCTGATTCCGACCGTACCAGAGCATTCACAGAAAATCCATTTCATTTATCGTACAATCTTCAGTTACATACCCTCTACTCGTCCATGCGCTCAACATGGGATCCTGCCGTGGTTACTGTACATTTATATACAGGATACATCTTTGGTTCGCGTTTCACAGCCCGGGGCTTGGTGCACTTTTCTGCGATATGTCGAGCGAGTGCCTGATTCAATTTAGTCAACTACGTTCAATACATCAGTCATTCACGTACCGCGCTGACACCCTCATCGAGGACACAAACACTCTTTAATAATTCACAAAAGATGAAACTACCGTCACTCTGTTGCAGCGCACGGAACTTGACCGTAACCTGGGCAACATGCCCTACGTCTACACCGCTAGAGCTGATTTCCTTGCGTGTGACCTGTCTGTGAGAAAATTAGATCCCAGGCAATCACCGAGTAATCAGAAATGACGAACCCATCAGACCCGGCTTTGTCGAAAAGTAGAGGACCTCGTTGTCACATACTTTCCATGCCCCTGATGAATAGCGCTCTCGAATGGTTGAGCATCATACAGAGGGGGGATATATACTTCGGTTGCGTTCGGGTTGACGTCTGACAATGTCAACATCTCTACGGACGGTCGAAGGCAGTCGTGTTCCCCGATGCGGAATGATCGACGCGTACGCATATCCTTCGCTTTCAATGCCAAGAGATTATAAAGGACCTCTGTGGCATCTACCGCGTCTGTGAAGTTCGAATCCGCTATCGCGGTCAACTTAACCCATCAGCAGAAATGAGGGAAATTGTTTCTGGTAAAAGCTTCCATCGAGATATGTTCCATCACTCTGAAGTGAAAAGTAACTGACCTGGGGAATTTCGATGGCGCAACAAGGCACATGCCGCATATCACGCCAATAACCCCAAACTCTGCTTCTTCACCACTAGAGTATCACAAATAAACATCCCTATTCGCTTCTACGACTGCCAAAAGATTGGCAGGAACTTCGACAGGCAGGGATCTGTATTGGTATCATGCCATTGATACTCATAGAAGGTTGGTAATAACAGATGCTTCGTTGATTGAAAGTTTGGAGTCACAACATTCAGGCCAGACCAAGCACAGACTAAGACGTATGCCGCTGGTAATGGGCATGCCTGTGTCCGTCAACCAGAATTTTGATGTCAACGCTGGCGTCATCAACGGCAGCACAGGTTATCTTCGTGCCGTGCGGTACTCGTCCGACGATGAAGGACATCGTTGTTTAGACTCGTGTGTTGTGGAGATTCTGATGTCTGACGCAGTTGAAATGCCGCATTTACCAGAACACCATTTCCCAATTCTACCTGATATCACAGAAATGAGATTTGAACACAACGCCTCACACAAGCGTTGCGTTATAAAAAGGAAACAGGTGCCCATGGAACCCGGGTTTGCGATAACGGCACATAAAGCGCAGGGCCAAACAATGGAAAAAGTGGTTATTGACCTCGCGGGTTGTTCTGGTACGGAACAACCGTACATGATGGTTTCTAGAAGTACGTCAATAGACGGATTAATAATTCTTCGCGATTTCAAGTTCGGTAAGATAACAAAACGGCATTCTAAAGACTTACGGAAGGAGTTTGCGCGCTTAGAGACTTTGAGGCTACAAACAGTCTTGAAGTATGGTACAGACAAGGAAAAATTCGAAGCAGAGCAACTCCTTCGGGGCATGCAAGATAAACGGGTTACAAGGAAAAGAAAGACATCAAATGGTGAGGATAACGGCGAGCCTAAGAAGAGGAGGCTAAGCATAACGTGAAACACCCAAGTGTACCCGTAGACGGTCGTGGGCCTTGCCGCTTGCTGGCGCTTTCGCTTATAACTCATTGGAACTCTGGCTTCTCATGATCTCAACCCCATCTTAGTCATCTCAACATTACCTCCCCAGGACTCAGCATCTTCCCTTTTTCTGCAGACTTTCCTGACTCTAGACCACTACTAC
>Ga0307513_10005960_pt1 | contig 15995 bp, 15 predicted proteins | sample 15_EM_MG_FD_202174 | JGI IMG/M metagenome (GOLD analysis project Ga0307513, IMG submission 202174) | Populus trichocarpa ectomycorrhiza microbial communities from riparian zone in the Pacific Northwest, United States - 15_EM | ecosystem: Host-associated > Plants > Roots > Unclassified | place... | reverse complement strand
TGTGCACCGTACACACCACATGCAACTACCAGGAGGTATCAGAGATGGTGGGGGAACTGCCATAACCCAGTTTGTGATGGATCAAAACGAGAACGCCGCTGATAATTGATCCTTTATTCCAAGACCACCTGGGCGAACCCACATGTACGTTGCACCCATGTAGAGGTCGACACTATGGGGGGTCTGATTGGGAGTCAAAGGACGGGTCACAGGTGCGGCCAGTCAAGCCCATAGGAGGTTGACGAGACCCAGGAACGTCCGACGTCACGATTGACATGAGACTACTGATCGGCCAATCCTCGTTCGGGTTAGCTTAGGCTTGTTTGCAGCGTGGCTCTCAAGCTGCGTGAGGATGTAAGAGGTGGGGCAGTAGCCTCGAGACCCGTGGACAAGTAGTAGACAGAGTACATAACACCCACCTACCCCATATGGTTCATCCTGCTGTATTAGCCCTCCGTAGGGAGATATGTCCGGAGACGTGCTCTGGAATCTTTCTTTCCCAATGAAACGTTCGTCTGTCGAAGAAGGAAAAGTCTTACGTCCGCGTGCCCATAACCGCATTTATTTCGAAATAAGGAAATAGACAGCACGTTTTTGAACGTCACGAGTCAAGAGTGAGGTAGCCTTCGTTCCGGAAATGGTCTCTGTGGGCGGAGCTTAGATCGTGAACTCTGAAACTGTGTTGACCGAGTAGCAGCTATGTATAGGGGCTAGGATTCGACGAGAAAAGTTCCAAACTCAGCAGGCAAGAGATGGGTTGACCGAAACACTTTCGGCGACTCCTCAAATCACAGCGCCCAAGTAATGATGGGATTTGAACCCACTCAGTCGCCGTAATGTATTACGGTTAGGTTTGTATTGGGGTTGCAAAGGTGTTTGGGGGTTTGCCCTCGCACTGCTCAGATTCGTACAGATTAGAGGATGACTCTGACATTCATTCTTCGTGTCGTTCCTGTCACATGAGACCATTTCTCGCGGTAATTCCATGTACTCGGTACACACCGTAGCATATCATCCATTGGCATATGGTTACAAGATCAGAGGAGACATATGCCTGTACCGTGGGTTGAAGATCAGTCCGTAAGCGGAAGGTTCTTTACCCATCTAGTGATCATGTCCTAGAACAAACAACCCCATCAGAAAAAAAGAAATAGGGGAATAAGAGCGTGTGGACGAACGAGGGATTCTTCTGGTTTGTCGTAGGGTACCATGTGGCCAGCTTCGTGGATCGTAACAAAAGTGATATTCCCGGCAGTTGTACCATGCCCGCCGACCGTCCTCACTGTTCCCGCAAACTCCCCAGTCGACTTGACCCTCCAAGCAACGGTAGGAGTCTGGCTGTATTCATGGTGGAAAACGCTAGGGAGCTTTTCAACCCATCGCGACTGACCCAGGGCGTTGCAGGCGGCATCTGTCAGAATTTGAGCCCATGGACGGAAGGGTTCAGTAGCCTCAGGGCCTTACCGGTATCACCTGCGTAAACCAAAAGTCGAACCCCATCATTCACCAGGTCCGTAAGGAGACCAGCAGAGTAATGCATCAAATCTCCCGAAGCGAGAAAATCCTGAGAGACGTTCGGGCTTATGGACGTAAAGGTTATAGCTGGGTTCGCCCCCAATTCCTTTTTGATGTCCTCATTGTTCGCCCAGACAGGGATCCACTCCGCCTCTTTATAGCATAAGGGACCGTCCTTGTCGGGGGATCTGTCGCATGATTTGCGAACGTCGTACATGTTAATCGGGAACTCTGCACAGGTAGCGAATCGGTCAACTGAACGTTTCCGGTATAGTACCAGGAGGGTACGTGCACTTACTTCCAAAGTACACAATGAAATTGTCCCAGCAGTACTTCTCCGCACTACCGCAGACAAATCTCGTTCCAAAGGTGTAACACGCTTGCGTCCACTTGGAACATATCTGAGCTTTGCGTCTCCAAGATCTGCACTGCGGGTCGTTCGGATCTTCGAAGATCGCGTATGGTCCTTCGCACAACCATTCTCCAAACGCGGCGAACTGGACATACGGGTCAGATAGTCCATTTGCAAGTATCACTGACGCCAGGTTAAGTTTCCTCAACCCTGGGATGGGTTTAGCCTCCAAAGCCTTGTTATGTTTATAAACGACCGCGGCTGAGTTTGGGACGTAGGTTCCTCCGTAGCTCTCCCCGGCCATATGGAAGTCCGAATTGGCGTACTCGGGGAAGCGAGAGAAGAAGAGTTGGAAGAACGCGTACATGTCTTCGCCCGCTTGCCAGCTCCTGTCGACTTTCGGTCCATCCGCGTCTTGGTAGGAGAACCCGACGCCAACGGGTTGATCGACGAAGAGGATATTAAAGTTCTCGTTCCAGCTGTATGGGTTCCGTGTAACGTTCTTGCCGCCGTCCGCGATCCGGCATGGTCCGACTTCGAACAGTAACCCAATGAGCGATGATCCTCCCGGTCCACCTGGAAGTGAACAAAGGCTTAGTGTTGCAATTTCAGCCAAGGTTCGAAGCATACGCACCATTTGTCCAGTATACGAAGTCTGAAGTTTCTGGGGAGTTCCTTGATTCGAAGAACCTTGGAGCGGCGTTATGAACGGTCGAACAACCTGGAATGATCAAGACTAACCAGAAGAAAAGGTGCTTTCCGCCAGCAATGTCGAAATAACCCGAGTATTGCTTCACGCTCGGGTCACAGATTTTGGGTTCCGTGATACGGAGGCGATGGTTACTGAACGCGGGGTGCGTGACCACCTCATCTAATGAACAGGTAAGTTCGCCAACCAAGTCGCTGACAGGCAGCAGGACTCACAAGTTAACCCATCACGGTGAATAAAGTCCCGCCCATCCTGCGCCCACTGGTTCACGTTGTCTCCGATCTTGTCAAACACGGACGGAACGGAAACGGTTTCTCCCAGGTACGCGTTGAATGCGATTTGATCATCGTAAGCGGGGGAAGCGATGACCACAAGAATCACTGTCAATATAGCTAGAAGTGCTCCTCTCATCGTCGCGTTGTTGGTGGGGTGTCGTGCGACCTCGGCTCGGCGGATGTCTTGGATGGAGCGTTGGTGATATGTATATGGTTGACTACGCGCCTCTCGGTGCGCAGCTAATCAGGAACAGTGGTCGTTCCGCAGCGAGTGGTGGTGATTGATATCCCAGCTGGAGGGTGTCAATCATGGTCGTCGCACGCAGTACCGGGTTGGACGGATCAAAACAAGTGTAAACATATCAGCGGGTGTCCTCAATCGAGTCTTGGTGCTTTCCAAACCGCGGTGGTGGTGCAGATGGGACAGCGGATTGTATTCAAATCTCATAAAGGTCGCCATCCGGGTCTGGTATGAACTGGTCGTAATGACATTGATCGTTCTCTATCCAACGTAAAGGCTGCGGAACGCCAAGATAAGACTCTACCAGACGATACCGCGACTGGCAGCTGCGTCCTGACCCGGTGACAGATCTTGTCTACCCTGTCTACCCAAGTTGAAGTTCTCTGCACCAAGAACAAAAGCGTAACAGGGAACAATCTCGTCATCCGTGCTAGGGCAATTGGAAGCGATGGCGCATCCCGAGGGTTCACAGCCATCGTCGTACTCGTCGGGAAGCTGGTGAAACTAAAATCAATGGGCTCGCCTGTGAATCCAATGGTGTGCACGCGGAGGTGTTGGCGTGTCCTCGCCGGAGCACTGTACCCACCTCCGCGCAACCCCGACCACCGATCTTGAGGAACTAGGTTTCGCGGTAGGTCCTTGCGATGTTACGAGTTCGAAATGAAGACCGTTTGCCCAGAAACCTTGCTCCAAGGCAGTAACCTGTACTCGGATTTACGTCATGCTAGAAAGAAAGAACGAGATAGTGAACAACTTGATTTTTCACCAAGGACGGATTTTGCAATCGAAAGACCCGCGGAATGAAACTCTTGGACGGATTCTTCCCAGCATCGGCGATGGAAAGGCCAACGGGAACCGCAGCACGACCCCACTCTTCCGTTTACTGCCAACTTAATCCTGGGATTCGAGCCTCGTGATCTTAGTCACTCAGGTGGGCCGCAAATCGCAAATATTTTCTAAGCGAGTTTGAGCAAGTCCGCGGTCGCAAGATTGGAAGCAAGCGGGAACCCACCTCGTCTAACGATCCGGAACAAGAACACAGCTTTCGAAAACCATTATGCTGGGGTTGACTCATACTGGATCAAAGCCCCGTGCCGCCGGACGAACTCTATGATGGGGAAAGTGATCAGTAGCCGGCGAGCCCCAGATGCGGAGAAGGGGGTACGAACCCAGTGGACAACTAGTGTGGAGACTCAACGGTTTGTGGCGTTGCACTGTAGGTCCCAGCCTCGTCCACTCACTACCACATCTCGAACGAGCAATCCAGTTAATGGAAGCGAAAGGTGAGAGTGAAACCAGAACGATCGCCGGTCGCCAGGGGTTAGTTACTGACATTCGTGCAAGGATCGTGCGGATGACCGGTTTAATTCATCAAAGGTTCGGGTGGATTCCGACGTCCCTCACCACCCTCTTCACCATTCCCCTGAGGAACACTCTGTCCACTTCCCGGATGCGTAGTGTGCGGGAGGGAAGAAAACGCGATCGCACTGTGTCCAAAGGTCCCCACCCTTCCTCCATCTATTCTCTTTGTCGCCTTCGTGACTGACTCTGTTGCCTGGCGGCCTTGACTGTGGGTTTGCATCTGCATGCCAAAAAAATTTCGAACTTGCCACCCCAATCCGCAGTGGTTCACGGACACGATACACGGCACTCGATTCTGGTGCTTACGGGAAAACCCAGACAGTGAAGATGGCGGGTTGAAGTGGTAGAAGGGGTGATTGAAGAGTTCTCGAGGAAGCGCCCAGTTATCGGAAGACCGCGCGATTGGCGGGGCCGGTGTCTGATCCAGGCAGCTGTCATGGCCATAGTGAGGGAACTACGTGGTTTCCGGGTACTCTCTCTGCAACGCTAGCAGTTGACCAGAAACCTCTCTTTCCATCGTCGCGATCTTCCCACTTGGTCAGGTAGTCATGGAGCTCGTAAAATGTCGTGAGGGTGAGCCACCAACCTACATGAACACGAGTGGTGGCAGCTGATACATGGATGATTCAGTTGACTTCGCCTCATTCGGTCCCGAGAACATAGTCATACTGGGGAAAGACTTCATGCGCACATCTCTCGTCCCGTGTCCGACACACCCGGAGTGGGAGATGGAGAAGGAGTATGCAGACAGGATCTCCGAAGTGGCCTCAAGGGTTGGAAGATCTCCAGCGAGCCTGTCCTCACAGGATGCGACAACATTGGCGGAAACGTTTCACAAGGTATTTTTTCATCATCAAACCTTCCCTCACCCTCTGAAGCTGCCGGTGGTTAGGGCATAGACAGTCAAACCGAGGGCTGGACCTACCACTACGCGTGGCGTAGACTTTATGTCCACGCCCTCCTCCGTGGATCGCAAATCTTTCCCGATGTAGAACTGTGTGATGAGTCGCCGGGCTTCGAGCCCCTTGGATTGGTAGAAATTTGGAAGGGAAATCATCGGGGGGACGAGGTATCTATCAAGGTAATTCGGACACGGAGAACGGACGTGTTGGGGAAAATAAAAAATGTACGTGGCCCCTTTTTTAATCAGAGTCAAACTCAGTGCGCTCCACACCAGATCTATTGCCGCGAAGTCGAGGGGTGCGGGTACCTCTCCCATCCGAACGTACTCCCCATCATTGAGATCTCGGAGATGCTGTATCCGCTTTGCATCATGAGCCCGTGGATGCCAGATGGAAATATTGTGCAGTATACACAAAAGAATCAGAATGCCAATCGGCTAATGCTGGTATGCATCCATTGGGATTGATGGGGGTACACTGCTGACCACGTCGGTAACAGCTTACAGGGGTTTGCGACGGCCTCTCATATCTTCACGGGCTAAATATTTTACATGGCTCCATCGCTCCGGTACGTGAAACGGAACTGCATGTGTGCTGACCTGCACGTTGATACTTCATATGTCCAGGACAACATTCTGATTACTCGAGATAGCAACGCGCGCCTCACGGACTTTGGAATCACAAATGAATTCGCAAATATTACCCGCCGCATGTTTAAGCTAAGGACCGCACGTTATATGGCTCCAGAACGGTTTGACTCGGACAATGACATTAACTACGCTTCAAAAGAAAGTGATGTTTACTCCCTCGCAATGACTTCCTTTACGGTATGCTCCTCCTCTGTAATACTTGATATAATTGACCCATCGCTATCAGGTCCTCACGGGAGTGTTGCCATATGATGGGATCCACGACTACCCCACTGTTGCTTCCCAGATTAAGTCTGGGGAACGACCTACGCGTCCAAGAAATCGAGATGCAAATCAATGGTTGCGGCGCAGAGTATGGGATATGGTTGTGGCCTGTTGGAGCGAGGACACAATGAAGCGATGGGAAGTTCACGCTGTGCGAAAGGTGTTTTCATCAGGTAACAGAAACACTCAAAATACAAGAAACGAAAGGCCCTGAATATTAAACCAGGGCAACAGCGACGTGGAGGATTCCTCCCACGGATCACTTCTCTATTCCAGTTTCTACGAGATCCGGAACCGGAAATTGAGAGAATAGTCAATGAAATGGATAAGGCAGGCTCTTTCTACCTCTCCTACTCTCCCCAAGGCTAACGCGAGTCGCAGCAATTGGAGAATCGTGCCCTGTCAGATCGGGAACGACTGAAGTTGTTCAATAATTTTTGTAAAACGTGTAGCCGCCACCGCGTGATGCCGAAGTCCATGCACATCCCAGACTGTTCGGAAGGCTCCATGGAAGTCGCAAGCGGCGGCTATGCCAACGTATCACAGGGTACATACGAAGGGCGTCGGGTGGCCATCAAGGTCGTGCGTGTATATATAACAAGTGACCTGGATCTCATCCTCAGCGTGAGTCTCCCACCTGTACTACCATAACTATATGGATAAATACGTTACAGAGATTCTGCCGAGAGGGGGTAGCCTGGAAGCACCTCCGGCACCCGAACATTTTACCGCTGATCGGAGTGACAGTGAGTAACCAGCGGTTCGCGATGGTTTCCGCGTGGATGGAGAATGGGAACATCAACGAGTTTGTTAGGAGGGATCAACATGTGAACCGCATTGAGCTTGTATGTGCCGCACCCGACCCCAACTGTAGCACGACTGATCCACTGTTCAGCTGACTGATGTTGCAAACGGCTTGAAGTACATGCACGATCTCCGCATTGTTCATGGAGATTTGAAGGGAGTGTGTATTCTCTCAAACCATATATCTACGCACCTCTCACTGATCTGTGAAGGCGAACATCCTTATTAACAGGAACCGGCGAGCGTGCATCGCCGATTTCGGCCTTACAACTGTCACTGGCATTGTGACTTATGCATCTGCCGCGACATCCCAAGTCTCGTTGATCTCAAATGACACACTGGTGTCATTCACTGAAGGGGGAACATACCGGTGGATGAGCCCCGAATTGTTGGACCCGGAAAGGTTCGGGATGCCGAAATCAGAAGATAATAGGCCAACGAAGCAGTCCGATTGCTACGCCCTCGGGATGGTCATGTACGAGGTAGGCGTTTACGCGGACCGATTCGTGGTCTTACACAGCTAATCAACGGTACCCTAGGTTCTATGCGGACACCGTCCCTACATTGAAATTGAGTCAGATATTCTTGTTATCAATGCGATCACAGAGGGGGATCGACCGAAGAAACCAGAGGGGGCGACACGTCTCGGGTTCAGCAACGAGCTGTGGAGGACCATCGAGCTATGCTGGCAGGAAGATCGTGGCGCACGACCCAGCATAGAGGATATCCTTTCCTGCTTAAACGATGCGACGGCATTCTGGTCCATGAGAGAGCTTTAACTTGGTATGCGGGAGCCGAACGGCATACACACATGTTGACGATCCCATCTTCACTTGTTTTTCCTATGCGTATCTCCTGTTACTTGTTTATTGTACTTTATTTTACACGACTGCACCACATATGCCCAAAACTGTCTAAGGCAACGGCGGGACGACACAAACACAAGAGGCGTGAGTCAACATCAATCGAACTACGACGCCGGCGAAGTAGGTTCCTACGTGAGCGTAGGTATAACAAATACACACACGTCCCCGAGTTCCTTAAAGTAAAGGGAAGAGGAACACGAGGAATTAGAGATCTATACAGAATGACGGTCAAGCATTGGTTAGCTGGCGCTCGGTACAAGATCCCATGGTGTAAGCCAGGTCAGTCCGTACCCCAAGCAGTGACCATGTAGGGGTAGAAGAGGGCGGCGATGGCTCCGAAGAAAGCGCTTCCGGTCTTCGGGGCTTTAATCCAAGAGAAGAAAGTGAACATGAGCAAGATTGCGACGGCTTACTTGTCGTAGGATCCCGCGAAGGAACGCGAGATGTATCCCGGACGATACCAGTAAAGGCGGCAGCCAACAAACCTGCCTTCTCGTCCTTCATCTCTTTTGTGAACCTGCTGTCACAGGCTCACTTTGAGTGGCGAACGCCGAGCCTCGAGAAGTCTCACATGTGTGTAGCCCAGGCGGTTAAAGCGCTGAACCCGAGGGGTAGGGACTCCGCATAGGCATTTTGGGTGTCCACAGGTAAGTTCAAAGGGTGGAGGGCATTGTAGATGATACAGCTTGTGGCTACCAACCTTGGGCACATTATACCTCCAACTACACGGCCTAGCGGGTGTCACGCTGCTGGATCGAACCGGTTCTGGAGTTCCTGAGATGGTTGTAGCATGTGAGACATCAGACACAAAGACGCTGGACCTCCCTGGAGGCTGTACTCGTAGCACGGCTACCAACAGCCTTCAGCGACCCACCCGGATGTGAATTGCCTTGCGAAACGTACCAATTAAAGCGCGGATCACTAGTCACTAGCCACACCACACCAGCATCCGCTCCGATGAAACTGGGGAAGTACAACTCGTGGATGATACTCAGGGTTAACCACAGCAAACAACCTCGAAGCAATAGCAACACCAGAGATGAACACGAGGGCCATAGTACGTAGAAACGAAGCGATTTTCTGGACAGCCGACGGGACCAAACTAGGTTGTAACGAATTCCCGGGATTGTAAGTGCGAGGTTTCCTACAACCGGCACAATGTGCCTCGCGACATGCCGAATCGCGTTTCCCACCACCGCCGTGGAACCCCTAGAGCTGAACGTCTCCGCTCAACAACATAACTAAGGCAGGTCTTTCATTCCCATCCAGTGAATGCATTTTGTGTGGTTATCATAGTACTAACAGAAGTTCATATCAAGAACGCGTCCTTTCCTTGCCGCCACAAGCTCAAACTCACGCCGAGAGACCTGTCTCCTAAACTTGAAGACAAACGCACTTGTCAATGTGGGTGAAATAACATTCCGAGGCACCTACGATATCTAATGCGGGTCTAGCATCAACATGGGCCACGAGATCAACGCAGACTCCATCCTGGCCTTGGACAAACGGATCAAGGAAACAACGACGGAACTCACGCGGCTCAAACGTTCTCGAAATTCCTTATTGAATGTCGCGCGGATCCCTCCGGAAATCCTCGGACGCATCTTTCATTTTAATGACATGCCGAAGGCCGGTAAATACTACATTCCCGAGTTACGAAGGGATCCGTACAACATCCTTCTCGTTTGCTACCACTGGTCCCGGGTAGCACGCGACACCCCGGAACTGTGGAGCTTCTGGGGCAACACTTTGGAAGACTGGAGACGACGGTACCCTCTTTCTAGGGCCTCTGCCCCAGTCGACCTTGTGCTGAGTGGACCCCCTCGCAAGGACGGGCCTCTCGACGAAATTCTACGAGACGTGCTCAGGGACCGCGCGGCGCGTGATGCCATACGGAAGGTTCACATCGCATCCTCTTGCGCGGATCACTCAACAGCAACCGCCGTCGTTTCCTCATTGACCCCCGAAGATGAAGGGATTAGACATAGCAGCATAGAGTCGATCATGTTGAGTCGCGTGGACGTTTCCGATTTCGTCGCCCGCCACCATTTCCAGAAATTACGAGATCTCTACCTCAACGACTTTAAGATCTCATGCTGGGACCACCTGAAATCACACACAATGGCGCTCGTAAACCTTACAATCACCTTCGGTAACACGTCCCCGCCCTCAGTAATCCCGACCACCTCGCAAGTACTCTCACTCCTCGCCTCGAATCCTAATATTCGGTCCCTTGCGCTAGAGTGGCTGGCGATCAGGGATGACGGCAGAAACGACTCGACACGTCCAGTGTCACTACCTCATCTGGAACAGCTTGCGTTGATGGGAGACTTTAATCACGTCTTCCCGATCCTTTACCGACTGGAGCTCCCCGAAAGGATGGATGATGTAGTACTGGATTTCTATCACTGCAAGTTGGCGGAAGCACAAGAAACCATTAGGCCATATATACGAGATTACCTCCAACGTGATCCCAGGTTTAAAAACAGGCTTGGGGTGTTCAGTTCCTCCGACAGGTACCGGTCTTCGCTTCAAGTTTTCACCCTCGGTGTTGGGCACCACGACCCAGGTGAAATGCCGCCACAAGAACTCCCGCGCGTGAAGTTCGGGGTAGGGATGTCCAAGGGATTATCCCTAGAAGAGCAGGGAGGATGGTTTATCGACACCCTCGCGCTCGTTCCCCAAGAGAGAGTCGTCTGTCTCAAAGTGAACCGCATGGTGGCTGGAACAGAGCGTGTTTTTGCCGAGATGCCTAATATTGAGTACTTGCACCTTGCCAACATCACATTGCGGGAAGGATTCTTGCTGTCGTGCTCAGGCTCGGACCAAACACTTCTCCCCTCCCTGCGGCGGCTGTGTTTGAAGGATGTCTGGGCGAATTATCAAAATTGGGATCCTTTAATTGCCTACTTGACCCACCAAACGTCTGGTAATCGGGTCCTTTCGCTTGAGGTGTTCGGTGGAGGGGTTCACATTTGTTCGGATGTGCTGGACCAGATATACGAGCTGGTTGAGGAGATGGTCTATGAGCCGAATCCGTACAAGGAATGCCTCTCTAAACGATGCATAACGTAGGTACAGTTGTACAGAACATTAGTTGTCTATCTGAATTATGACTCATTGCCGAAAGTATTGGATGGAAAGCCGTTCTAGACACATCGGTCACACGAAAGACCGAACAAGGTGCTCTTTTCGCATTGGTGCATAAGGGATGTAGCGGTTGTATCTACGTCCTATCGGAGTCCGGGCCAGGACATTACTGTGCGATGTTGAACATGAGGAGAGGACAGGTAGATTATTAGCCAGAACTGTACCCTCTCTCCCTCCCCTTCCCCCACAATAAACCCTCCCCTCCATCATGTATCCTGGAGAGATCACATAAGCAGGATGACTAAAAAGAAGGCAGAAGAATCACCCCATGACCTCACCACCCCATGACCTCACTACCATGACCTCACCACCCCATGACCTCACCACCCCATGACCTCACCACTATGATCTCATTACCCCATGATCTCATCACCACTCCAACAGATCAGAGTTCTCCATCAGAAACTGATCACAAGACTTTACCCCATGACCACCACCCATCAAGAACACAGCCCTATCGCCAGGGATATGGGAACTGTTGCTAACTGACCATGTTTCATTCCCACACTAGCCACACAGCCCTAATTCAGTTGGGAGTGACAGAAGGAATAATGTGACAGAATGCACAGGACTCGGTAAACAATGAGGCTATGCCAGAGCACAGCTTCATTCAGTAGATACCCCACATGACCCTCTAACACACAGCCTCAATACAGAAGGACTGTGGCAGGAGTGACATGTGACACACAGCCCTCAACCAAACAAAGGCATGAGAACTGTAGATACTTGTATGTACGTAAAAGTATATAAGGGACTCATCCTCATGGTTTTAGGGCCAGGCAGGTAACGCCCTCCCCCTGTACCCCTGCCTTTAGTTACCACTATTAGCCAATAAACCCCCTTTTACCTCACATCTCCCATCTCCCTCTCTCACATCTCCCTCTCTCAAACTCTTTCAGAGTCATCCCCCACACCAGAACCTCTTCTGGGTTTACACTCATTGCACTTCTCTGAAAGAACGCCAGACCTATAATCCAGAGTGCTCCATCCCCAGAGCCCTTGAGAGACATTTCTCGAAATCGACAGACCCTTGATCTTGCGATCTAGACAAGGAAGAATTCACACAACTCGGCAGACCCTTGATCTTGCGATCTAGACAAGGAGGATTCACACTACTCGGCAGACCCTTGATCTTGCGATCTAGACAAGGAGGATTCACAGCATTCGACAGACCTTCGATCTTGCGATCTAGATCAGGCCTCTTCTCCAGAACACAGACGCTTAGTTCGGTCACTTAACCGACTTCAAGCCAGAACACAGACGCTTAGCTCGGTCACTTAACCAGCTTCAAGCCAGAACACAGACGGATCGATCAGGCCACTCAGCCAGCTTCAAGCCCCATTCACCAGGAACCTTCTGACCGCCAAGACGTCGATCAGATCAACAGTCTAACCTCTTCAGGAGAACAGACAGAAACCTTTCCCCATTTGGACGACCTTTTTCCACTCCGCTCCATCGACACTCATCCAAGGACCACCCCATTTCCTCATTAGGAAAGCAGATTCCCACGCTTGCTACTCCTCTCAGGACCTCCATTCCGGGTTACAGAGTATCACAGGAGAACCGGTGTGAAGACCGTTGAATTACCCAACAAGCTACTGAAGAAGCACTAATAGTCTTCAGCGAACTCATCAGGAGCGGCAGCCGGAGAACGTCAATCCCGCACCCCCTGAGGAGTTGGATATTAGGTCTTTAGTTGTCTGACCTAACCAACCAGCCTGCTTGCGTAAAAACAAGCGAACCAAGACTGCACCTGGAACCCCTCATTTCGGGAGCTCGCAGCAATCAATCCGACAGCGGCACCAGAAAGTTTGTTCCAAGTTATCCACACAGTATTAGAGATAAGACTCTACCAGACGATGCCGCGACTGACAGCTGCATCCTGACCTGGTTACAGGTCTTGTCTACCCTGTCTGCCCAAGTTAAAGTTCTCCATGGGGAAGGTAACCCCACTCTTTAAAGCCACGGTTTTGTTGTCTCAGAATCGCTGATACCACCCTACTCAAGACTGTATTTATTTTACTACTACATACAAAAACTCTGTAGAAGTAGTAGTACTTTCATAGGACTGCTGGAGAAGGAGCGGGGAGATGGGAGATCAGATGGCCGACAATGGTGTTTGTGTTTAGAAGGTGGTGCGGTCAAAGTCGGCATGCGGGTACTCGAGCTTGAGTTGCTCGATGGCCCACCAGGCGGGGGTGGCGAAGGTAACGTGACTGTCACTACCTTTCTGCATCCCAGAGTGGAGAATACCGACCATACAACCCTCGCCATTGAAGATGAGCGAGCCCGAGTTGCCCTTGTTGGAGAACGGGCCAGACCGTTGTCGAGTTTGAGATGGGGTCTACTAGGTATTGGGAGACCTGAGATCCCTAATGGTTCACTTGCTTGATAGGCAAGTAGGCTGGTTGATTAGAGGATGTTGTGCTCGACTAACCAACTCCACAGGGTGAGTGGGGATTGACGTTGTCTCGGCTCTTGGTCCTGTTGAGTTCGCTGAAGGAGAGGTTCCTTCAGTAGTGTTCTTTGTATTAGAGAGGCTTGCACCAATGTGTGATCACCCTAGATGTAATCCTGAGAGTGGGATTCTTTCACCTGACTTGAGGGGGAATGGGTTCCTGATCTGCTCTGATGATCGGGAATGGAATGATCTTCCTGAGTGGGTGATGAGTCAATGATCCACCTAACTGATAAACTGTGGGAGGGCTGTGTGAGGCTGTGCCTGACTGGTTGGTGTACTGATCTTGAGGTCTGAAGGTATTGTGTTGTTGTGGTGATGGGCTGTGCTGTTGCTATGGTGACAAGGTGTTGTCAAGGGGATATGATGGTTGCTATGGGGATATGTTGTGCAAAGCTAACTACGCTTCAGTGGCTATGCTGATATGTTGTGAGGAGATGTTGTTGAAGGAATAGCAGACTGCTATGATAACTTGGTGGGGATGATGTTGATGAGGTACTCAGTCACAAACACCTGTCTGTGGTCCAACACTCTCTGCCTGAAGACTTATCCTTAAGCTTCAGTCCAACAGAGATCCAATGCTGACACAATCACAGAACCAATCAGATGTCCTGAGGCTGGTTCACTCAACACTCAGACTTCACTCAGTATGATAGAAAATGTGTGCTATAACTAAACTTAAACAAAAGGGGTCAACTCTTTCACAGATCAAAGGTAGGGACTATAGGGATGAGAGGGGAAATGGGGATAGGGAAAGGGGTGAGGGCTGTGATTTCCCCAAAGGGGCTGTGTACTGGGAGGGGGAGTCCTGTCCCTTAGAAATGTGAATGAGTTCTTTATAAAGAAATACATGTGAGAAGGTCATGGAACATTCCATGGGTTCCATGGGGTTCCATGAGATTCTATCTAATTCTACCTAATTCTACAGCCTTCCATCTGCTTACTTAATTCCATAATTCTTCATCCTTCTATCATCTTCCGGCATATTCCAGCGTATTCTACAATATTCCATCTAATTCCAAGGAGTTCCAGAACATTCTACCAGGCTCTGGTGGATTCCGTATTATTCCGCAAGGTTCCATAACCTTCTGGGACTTTCTGCATCCTTCTATTGATTTCTATGCTGTTTCACAGGCTGTGCATGGGTCCTGGTGGGTACTTGTGTGTTCGTAGGTCCATGGGGGTCCAACTTTGTTGTCTAATTGCGTGGTCTTGGGTGTCCGAGTGGATCCCAGTGGGCTTGTGTGTGTACCTTTATCAGATAAGATAGTCCTTGTCTAATCTTATCTGACCAGTCCTAATCTTATCTTATCTCATCTTATGCCTCTATCTGGACGAACGCATGCATAGTCCTGCTATTCCACTTGTTCTATACAAATATCCACTGTAGCTACCTCCGTGTGCGACACCGTCTATCGTAGTTATAGATGGCGAGTTCGATGGACTCAACACCGAGCTCATCACAAAGGTAGGCCTCCAGGCCGGCATAGCGTCCAACTGTGAGGCCGGTGGCGTTACCATCCTTCATGACAATAACACATGGCTCGTTATTGCCGTCAAAACACTTGGCAACACTCAGGAGCTCGCATGTGAGATAACCATTGATCCTGAGCTGGCGATTTGTGGGGAATTCGAACACCGTCCTACCAGTGCTTTGAGGGTAGAACATTTCAGTGAGTTCCCCAGGAGTAAACTTGTCTCCTGAAGGTTGTTTTTATGAGACGAGGTAAAGATGAGAAAGATGAGGCAAAATGCACCTAAGTCAACGACGTTGCCCTTGAACTGGGCCCTGAACTTCACCGCATCAACCTCGAATGTGCCAATGTCCTTGGTGTACTTGTAACCCTGGACGTTGACGGAGATCTTGGGAGCCCAATCGACACGGCCGATGTTTCGGTATGCAGCATCACCCCACTGGGATTTGACGTCAGTGTAGAAGGCCTTGAGTATACCAATATCCTTCTTCATTTTGGCCAACCGCTCCCACTCTGCCTCGTCCGTTGCTACCTCCGGGTCCTCGCTCCCCAGCTTCGCTTCCGACTCAGCAATCTCCCTAGCCAAGAGTTCAGTGTCACTTCCATAGTCACTGATGCAGGTCCTGATCTTGTCGAGGCCACGCTGGAATCGACAGAATCCAGCAAGTCGAACATACTGGGGAGGTGCGCCGGTGCCCTTAAACTTGTAGTCGACAGTGGTGTGTTTGCGGAGAACGTGGCAGTTACTAACGCCAAAGACCTTGTTACTAGGGTCACCGTGCCTGTCCTTGTTCTCGTGGAAGAATAATGTGACGGTACCCTGAGCATCGACGGCCTCCCTCTCTCACAGGGTGCAAAAGTCCATATTCTTGATAAGAAAATTGTATGAAAACCCTTCAGAAAAGAACAAATACTATACACATTTTCTAGGCAATAGTTTTTCTATTAAAAGTTGAAATATCATCTCCCTTT
>Ga0307513_10005959_pt1 | contig 15997 bp, 22 predicted proteins | sample 15_EM_MG_FD_202174 | JGI IMG/M metagenome (GOLD analysis project Ga0307513, IMG submission 202174) | Populus trichocarpa ectomycorrhiza microbial communities from riparian zone in the Pacific Northwest, United States - 15_EM | ecosystem: Host-associated > Plants > Roots > Unclassified | place... | reverse complement strand
CATGTTTCCGTTGGGGCTGAGATCAACTGAGATGACTGGAACGGAAGGACTGTCAGTCATGCGGTGCGAAGGGGTCGGATCGACCGGAGTCGGATAACGGACCTGAATTCTTGTGACCTCGCAGCATGAATTGAACGATCCCAGTCTTCGCATCCCAGAATTGAACTCCACTGTCATAGGATCCACTTACAATCCATTGGCTATCGTGCGAGACAGCAACGGATAAGACCCAGGTCTATGCCAGACAATTAGACATTACCCCGGGGCCGTCCGCCCAGCACATACCTTGTGGCCAGTAAAGTTCATTGTGCACGCGCCGTCGCCCTGGCGAGCACTTAACACACCCGGAGAATCACGCCCGCTGCCCGGCCCACCCACCAAGCGGGAAACATCCCAGTATATGAGTATCATATCGAGGCCACCGCTCACCAATCCACGTGCACCAGGAGTGAACGCCACGCTGGCCACGCCTGCTCCGTGTCCCTGCAGCCTCTCAAACAATTCACCAGTACGGGCGTCCCAGATACGTACAACCTATAGGACGTGTATTCAGAATACACACCAACACCCGATTGAGATGGTGTATCGTATTATAGCCTCCAGCGGCCACCAGTCGTCCATCGGAGCTGATTGCCACGCTCAGAACTGCAGCGTCAACTGTAAGGGTCTTGGATGACCCATCAGTTCTGTCCCAAATCCTCGTCGTACTGTCAGTCGACCCAGAGACGATCAACCTCCCGTCCGACGAGAAAGCGAGCGAGTAGATCTCTCGCGTATGACCCTGGAATGTTTTGCAGATCCGCTTGTTGGCGATATACCAAATCTGGAGCACCGATTGAGCATTCGAGTCGAAACCATCATACAGAAGTTCTAGAACGCACTCGACTCGTCTTGTCATCGGCCCCAGTTGCGAGGAGCTTACCGTCTGGGCTAAAGCCTACACTCCTAATGTACAGATAGTTCATGCAACCGGCGGTTTCATGAGTCAAGACACTGTACAATTACCAGTCAGCGTCAGGGGCCCCATCAACCAACATGTGCTAAGGAAACCGAACCATGTTTTTGCGCCAGTTTCTGTATCAAAGACCTGAGCCGTCCGATTGCAGCCCGTCGCCAGATACTTACCGTCCGCCGAAAAATGGAGGCAACAAACGACACTAAACGTGCGAAAACACTTCATTAGTCCGGCGGTTCCTGTTAAGGGGTAGTCTACCTTTCGTGGGCTAGGGTGTGAGCCAAGCTGACGTCCAGCATTCGTTTGACTTTGTGGTTGAATACGGCGAATCAATCGCCACGATCGAGGCTTCGTATGTATATGTGGTGACAGGGTAACAAGAGCGGCTAACGACTAATACATAACATGACAATTTGCGATAGGAACAAAGAGAACAGGTGGCTTGCAGGAGCGGGTCCATTTACTGAGCGAAACAACGTGCTGGTCATTCGCATGTGTACATACAGGTGACACCTCGTTGCAGAACCCAGGTGTGAGTCGGCGGGCGCGTGCGGGAAGCTCGATCGGTTTCGGCCGGTCGAGTTCGTCGCGATACGGGTTTCGACGACCACGAAAAGAGTCACTCGTAGGAGAAAGGATATCGAACTCTGTTCGATGCTGTAGATTCTAGTACAAAGAGTCCTGTCTTATATACTAAATCTACGGGTCCATGAAATCATCGTAGAAAAGCTGAATAAAAGAAAGAACATATGATGTCGTATGTCGTTGGGCTCTGGGCCCGCGTGATCGTGATGTGATGTGGGTCCAGGCCTTACACCAGGAGAGAGGATGTGAAAGGCAGAGAACTAGCCATTCAATCGTCGTTCTGTTCACGATGGAGTTGGCGCAGGCGATCCAGGAACTTGGACGCCTGGATCTTGCCTGTGATGGGAGGAATTTCATCCATCATGTCGATGATTCTCCGATCTTCGAACTCGGATCCCCCAGGACCATAAAACGCGAACAGCTGGAGCGTCTCCTGCGCCATATCCGCCCATGACTCTGGTAAGTTAAAAACGCCCATCACATGCATCTGCGACAAGGAAAAATTAATTTGGTCCACGAGAAAGAATAGGGGAACTAGTACGAACCTTCTTGGCATTCGTCCTTCCACAAGTATACTCCTCCAATTGTTTCGCTATGTATGTGTAGTGTTTCAACTGCTCGTGCATTGTGAGTTGTTTGTACCTGGATTCCAAGAATTCGTTGTAGCCGGGATCCATGGACATATGCCACTTTAACTGTTCAATCAGGTTTTTATCGTCCTCCGTCCACGTGTGCGAGTTGGATCCTGTAGGTAAAGTGGAGATAGTCTGTGGCTTCGGCGGGGACTCCGTTACTTGGAGGTGCGTTTGTTGAGGCGGGGGCGACAGAGGTAGGAAACGTTGCCGTTGGTGAGGGGAGGGGTCGGATTCTCGCTCTTGAGCTGATACATCCAAATCCATCTCGTTCCCAACGTCCGGACTCCGTGCGGGCGACACCGGCTCTGGGGAACCAACTGGGTTGGTATTACTCGCTGAGCGATCGTAAGTATGCGTCCATGGGTGAGGTTCGGCCCTGACGTTGGATATTTCTGTATCTGGATCAAGGCTAGCAGTATGTCTAGGTTTCTTCGAAAGGTGCATGGGTGGATGGCCTTGAGCTTTAGCGGACGACGGCGCACGAACGGACTGAGGCGACATGTAAGAACTTGCTTGATCATGCATTTCCACCAATGCGAGCCTAGAATCATCTGATCGTTTGCGCTTCGCAGAGTCGGAACCGAGTGTGAGAGGGCTACCCGTTGAGAGGGAGTGATGATGATCCATGGGTTCGACAGGCGCGGGATCGTATCTGGGAGTCACAGAAGGTGTCAAGACTCGCGGAGGTTCGGGTGGAAACTTGCTCGAGTCAGATTGGGGGTGGGGATGATTTGGAGAGAAAGGACCTATAGACCAGGTAAATCCAAATGAATATGCGAAAAAACGGATGATATGGGATAAGGAGTGTACCATGTTTCTCCCTCACTTCCACCGTCGTAATGAGCATTGTGTCCCTCTGATCTAGTTCCCCGTTTCTATTGGACATCCTTCCGCCATCAGATCGGACCCCCCAATCGGCCCCGCTCAGGGACGCGCCGATGTCTACAGAGCTGATTTGGTGGGGTTGGTCAGCAGGGAACAGGGTTGGGGAGATGGGGCGCAAGGGGGGGAGTGGGGAGGACAGGATGGGAAAGGTAGGGGTGAACTGGGTGAACACAGGGGCGGGTTTCCGAGGCCGTGGACCACCGGTGCTGGCACTGGTCCTGCGATTGGAGGAGGAAGGATCGAGGGGAGTGATGCCCCGTGGAGATGACCATCTCAACGTATCGGACTTGCTACGCATATCAAATGACATATTTTGGGGGTCCGCTTTGCTCTTCTGCAGCGGTGGAGTCGAAAATACTAAGAAAGTTGAGATCATTAGTACAGTACGAAGAGGGCAAAGGGAAGAAGAGAATAAAGGATCGAAGTGGAACAAAGCGTACGGTGTGGGAAAAGCTCACGGACACCCTTGAGGGGAAGTACGCCAGCGGGAAAGGGGTTGGTACTCTGTTGTGTGGAATCAAATCCGAGTGACTGGGCAGAAAGGGAAGAGGGGTGATGATGTGAGTTAGAGTAAAATGAAACAGAAGAACCTCGCGAGCGAGATTTGCTGACCTGATCTTGAAGGTTGATAGAATGGGCGAAGGAACTACGAGAAAAGGTGGGCTCAGATCCACTGTCGGTCTCCATTCCATCATCTACCTCTGGAGAAAGTGGCTCTGACGAATGTGAGGATGTCTCCAAACACCTAAGAACATCTTCGATGGGAGGGCGGTCGTTCGGTTGTAACGCCCAGCATTGTTCCATCATCTTCCACAGGGCCTTTGTAAACCCTGCCCCTCGAGGAGGACGTTTACCTTCCGATACCTTCACGGAAACGGTAAGATCTGTGTCTTCATGGAATGGCAGGTGTCCGCTGATGGTTTCGTATATCACCATCCCAAAAGCATAACAATCTGAAGGTTTTGTTGGGCGGCTGTTCTTGAACCCGAATCGATGCGGAGCGATGAGTTCCGGGCTCATCCATCGGGCCGTGCCACCTTGTGCGTACGAGCCCGATGACAGAAGGTTTGCAGGGTCCGAGACGACCGTGAGCAGACCGAAGTCTGCTAGGCGGGCATGGCCAGTTTGGTCGATCAGTACATTAGCCTTGACAGGTAAACTCAGTAAATAGGAGGGTGACTCCGGCCATTAAAAACGCACCCCTTTGAGATCACCGTGAATCATTCCCTGACTATGAATGTATATCAACCCCTTTGCGACATCCTCCAGCTAGATAAGTCATCCGATAGTCAATGAACGTGAAGTAGACAAGATGAGACACTGAACGAAAACCCTACTAGTTCCAACCGATTTGCATCCGGGCGTTCCTTCACAAACTCGTTGATATTTCCATTAACCATCCAGTCCGATATCATTGCGAACTGGTTCTCGGACATTGTCACTCCTATCAACGGTAGGACGTTCGGGTGCCGGAGGGTCCGCCATGTCATAACCTCCTTGCAGAATCTCTGGATGGGGCGTTGTCAGGACCCAGACGCACATAAAGAGAGCATGACCAACGACTCACACCAATTATCTTCTGTAAGTCACTGTTTGAATATGTCCTAATGACCTTGACAGCAACATCCCGACCGCAATGTTCCCCCTTCCATACATCCGCAAACCCTCCCCTGTACAATGCGACCCTGGTTCGGTCATAGCAAACGGGGATCTTCAATGCTCTCGGGAGAAGTGCGTGGCGGCCACATGCTCTGTACAATGATTTGAGGCATTTCTTTCTGGTCCAGGGTGAAAACCCGGGCCTATCCAGTGCCTGGCGGGCAGAATATGTCGATATCAACTATTTACGACAGGAACGGATGGAGAACATACCTCATCTATCACATCTATGAAGGTCTGTGCGTCGTCCTCAGGGAGACGATGAATCGTATCACCCGCTTCCTTACTTCCGATGATAACCTCTATCAGGGAGAAGAGTTCCTGCGGAGTGAACTCGCGTCTGATTATACGTCCACAAGCTGGAGTGTTGCGGTCGAAGGAAAAAGGAACGAGAAGCGATCAGTATTCTGTACGAGATGACAAAAACGGAGCTCAAGCATACCCTCGGATACAGGGGTTGTGGCGGTGCCGCGGGGGTGGGAGTGGGCGGGCGCTAAGAGGAGCGCACGTTCATCCACGGCGAGGTTTCCATTGAGGAGTGAGTGTGGTGCGTTGAGAGCATTGAGAATCTCCTGGATCTCCAGCTTGTACCCCTCGATCTTGCCTTTGTTATATTCAATGACTGGCATGGTAGTCCCCCTCCTGAGAGTCCGCTGGATTTCCCACATAACCCTGGAGTTACTTGTAGGGAAACTGACAGGGCCAAGGCTAGATCAACACACCTTCCCAAATCCTCGAGTGCCATCCTCACGAGTTCACTGAGATCATCCGCGTTCTGTCCGTGGATTACGGTCTTCAGCACTTCACACACATTGAAACAGTATCCAGAGAGTTCCACGGAGTCTTTGTTGTTGATCATCTTGTCCTGGTTGGGCCACCGTTGAGTACTGACGGACAAATGCAGAACGCGGCAACTAACCCGAACTAGAGCTAGGATGTCGCCGACGGTTGTGAAGACCTCGATTGCGGGGACCTCGATTGTGCTCTTGTTCAGGAGCTTGATTCTGACATCGAATGTGCTCTTGTTCAGGAGCTTGATTCTGACATCGAAGAACGATACTTCCCTCTTGCGTGTGCGCATTGCCATCATCATCGCCGCGGTGTGAATGCTAGCAGGATGGCGAAGGTCGAGTCCAAAGGGTGCGTCCTGCACAGGTTGTACGTAGGGCGGGCGCTACAGTAGTTACCCGTTCCTCTTAACACCAAAAATGATTTTTGGCTACCCTCACTCGAACATTGTTGCACTCCCTTCAAAATTGGGTGGGTTGTCTAGCTAGGTAACTAATCTATATAACAAGATCAGTATTAGAGCAAGACTATAAAAGGTGCCCATCGCACAGCGCTCGGACCAGAATCGCGTCGAACACTCCTTTTAACAGTGTGACATGTCACCATCACACATCACCCAAATCCGTGATTGTGGCGCTGTCACATATGTCACACAAACCTCGCCGCCAGGTGTAATAGTGCACTTTCGCTCGTTGAGTAAGACAAATCGTACCGGGAAGGCATTGCACATTGGTGGATTGGGTATTTTCCCAATTTAGACACCAAATATGACCATTTTTTGTCGTTGTGCACTATCAAGAGCGCACACCAGCGAGTGACCTGTAAAGCACAGAATAAGCGCACCGGACACAAACGGAACGACACCGCTTCTGACTATGACCAAAGAAAATAACCCTCTCCTCTTCCAACGACGACGAAATGATGTCCCCACCGGGCCACCTGCGCTTTTGAATCTGGTCGGCCAGGCGAAGGACGCGCTGTGGGCTCTGACTGCCTGTGTCACCCATCAGCAAAGGTCAAGATCAATGGGAGGACTTGTACTGCACGTATCTGTCCCAACTTCTTCTGCGCTTTTATTGTTATCGTTTGGTTGATTTTCCTTCGTCTTTTGCAACGTGGTTGGTTCGGTCGTACGATTATCCCTACTGTTGACGTTTCCATTCATCATCCAGTCTGATATCGTTCCGAACCGGGTTCCGGACATCGTCACCCATATCGGAGCCGGGAGAAGAGAAAACACGTATAGAAACCAAAAAACGAAACTCGAAGGGGAAGAAAGCAAGATAAATTACACGCGGAGACAACAGCGACTAGGAGATGGTAGTGTATTTCCCTAAACAGACCAAAGTCAACCGCTGAGCCGCGGGGACATCGGAGAAGATGAGACGCACAGATACGAACCAGCCCGTCGGCTGAACCGATTGCCCACATATTTCCAGCGGGGCTGAGATCAACTGAGTTGACTGGAACGGAAGGACTGTCAGTCTCGCGGTGCGAAGGGGTCGGATCGACCGGAGGATAATCGATAACGGACCATCACACTCGACGTGACCTTGCAGCGTCAATTGAGGGATCGCAGTCTTCGCGTCCCAGAATCGAACTCCATAGTCATCGGATCCGCTCACGACCCATTGGCCATCGTGTGAGATAGCAACGGAAATGACCCGGTCCTGTGCCAGGCAGTCAGACATTACTCCGGGGCCGTCCGCCCAGCACATACCTTGTGGCCAACAAAGTTCATCGTGCACGCGCTGTCGCCCTGGCGAGCACCTAGATCCTTCTTCCCGTTCAAAGAATCGTGTTTTAACGCACCTGGAGAATTACACCCACCGCCCGGTCCATTCACCAAGCGGGAAACGTCCCAGTATTTGAGCATCGTATCGCGGCCACCGCTCACCAACCCACGTGCATCAGGAGTGAACGCCACACTGTGCACTGCATCTCCGTGTCCCTGCAGCCTCTCCAACAATTCACCAGTACGGGCGTCCCAGATACGTACAATCTATAGGACGTGTATTCAGAATGCATACCAACACCCAATTGAGATGGCATACTGCATCATAGCATCCAGCGGCCACCAGTCGCCCATCGGAGCTGATTGCCACACTCAGAAATGCAGCGGAAACATCGTCTGGAAGCTCGGTGATTGCAAGGGTCTTTAATGACCCATCAATCATGTCCCAAATCCTCGTCGTACTGTCAGTCGACCCAGAGACAATGAACCTCCCGTCCGACGAGAAAGCGAGTGAGCAGATCGCTGTATGACCCTGGAATGTGTTGCGGATCCGCTTCTTGGCGATATCCCAAATCTAGAGTACCAGTTGAGCATTTGAGTCGAAACCGTAATACGACAGTTCTAGAACGCACTCGAATCGTATTGTCATCGGCCCCAGTTGCAAGGAGTTTACCGTCTGGGCTAAAGCGTACGCTCCCAATGTACAGATTGTCCGTGTTATCAGCGGTTTCATCGCTCAAGACGCTGTGCAATCATCACAATCAGCGCCAGGGGTTCCATCAGCCAGCATGCGCCAAAGAAACCGAACCATGTTTGTGTGCCAGTTTTTGTATCAAAGATCTGAGCCGTCCAAATGCAACCCGTCGCCAGATACTTGCCGTCCGCAGAAAAATGGATGCAACAAACTACACTGAACGTACGAAAACACCTCATTAGTCTGGAGATTCCTGTTATAGGGGTGGTCTACCTTTCGTGGGTTAGGGTGTGAACCAAGCTGACATCCAGCACTCGTTTGACTTGGGGGTTGAATACGGCGAACCAATCACTACCTTCCTTTTTCAATTCTGGAGGTAACGTGGACAGATCTCGGAGATCGTCAAGAAAGAGAGAGAACATTTTTCCATTGAGACCAGCTACAGAAATACAGCGAATCAGCAATCGAGGATACGGTTTGCTGTGAGGGTAAGGTGATACTCAACTAGCAAACAACGCCGCGGAAGAACCCGACCCGGAGGAGGGGTTGGGAGGATCCGAGGCACTCGTGCGACTGTATCCGGGAGTCGTAGAAGGTGTCAAGACTTGCGGAGGTTCGGGTGCAAACTTTCTCTCCAAATCCTCCTCACCCCAATCTGACTCGAGAAAGGACCTATAGATCAGGTAAATCCGAATGAATACGCGAAGAACAGATGATATGGGGTAAGGAGTGTACCACGTTTCTTCCTCACTTTCGCTGTCGTGATAGGCTTTGTGTCCCTCTGATCTAGTTCTTTGTTTCTGTTGGACACCCTTCCGCCATCTGATTGGACCCCCCCATTGGCCTCACTCAGGGATGTGCCGATGTCTACAGAGCCGATCCAGTGGGGTTGGTTGGTGGGGAGCGGGGTAGGGAAGACGGGGCGCAAGGGGCGTACCGAGGTTTGTCAGCGGAAAGGAGGGTAGTACTCCGCTGTGTGGAATCAAATCCGAGCGACTGGATAAAAAGGGAAGAGAGGTGATAGGAGTTAAAGTAAGATGAAATAGAAGAACCTCGCGAGCGAGATTTGCTCACCTGATCTTGAAGGTCGATATAATGGGTGAAGGAGCTACGAGAAAAGGTGTGCTCAGAGTCACTGTCGTTCTCCATTCCTTCATCCATCCCTGGGGAGAGTGGCCCTGGCAAAATTGAGCATGTCTCCAAACACCGCAGAACATCTTCGACGCTCGGGCGGTTGTTTGGCTGAGATGCCCAACACTGTTTCAACATCCTCCATAGGCTCTCCGTGAACCTTGCTCCTCGAGAAGGACGTTCACCCCTCAATACCTTCACAAAAACCATTGGGTCTGTATGTTTATGGAACGGGATGTTCCCACCGATAGTTTCGTACACGACCATTCCGAGAGAGTAACAATCTGAAGATTTTGTCGGACGACTGTTCTTCAACTCGGGATCCTGTGGAGCGATGAGCTCCGGACCCATCCATCGGATCGTGCCACCTTGTATGTATGAGCTCGAGGACAAAAGATTTGCAGGGTCCGAGATGATCGTAAGCAGACCGAAGTCTGCTAGGCGAGCGTGGCCAGTTTGGTCAATCACTATATTGGCCTTGACAGGTAAATTCAGCAAGACCGGAGAGTGGGTCTAGTTGTCAACGACGCACCCCCTTGAGATCCCCGTGGATCATATCCTGGCCATGGATGTATATCAACCCCCTAGCAACGTCTCCTAGCTGGATAAGTTATCGGATCGTCAATGAATGCGAAGTAAACGAGGTGAGGCTGAATAAAGCGCCTACTAGCCCCAATAGGTTTGCATCTGGGTATGCCTTCACGAAGTCATTGATGTTTCCACTTGCCATCCAGTCTGATATCATTGCAAACAGGTTCTCGGTCATTGTCACTCCTAGAAGCGGCAGGACGTTCGGATGTCGGAGGGTTTTCCACGTCATAACCTCCTTGCAGAACCTCTGTGTGGGGCATTTTCAGAGCTCAGGTCCACGGAGATAGAGCACAACCAGCAACTCACGCCAATTATCTTCTGTAAGTCGCTGTTCGAATATGTCCTTATGACCTTGACAGCAACTTCCTGACCGCAGTGTTCCCCCTTCCACACATCCGCAAACCCTCCCCTGTACAACGGGACACCGGTTCGGTCATAGCAAGTGGGGATCTGCAAGGATCTTGGAAGGAGACCATGGCAACCACATGTCCTGTACAATAACTTGAGGCATCCCTTTCGGGTCCGGGGAGAAAATTCGGGTCTATCCAGTGCCTGGTCGGCAGAATACGCCTGCGTCAGCTACTCGCAATACGAGCGGATGTAGAACATACCTCATCTATCACATCTATGAAGACCTGTGCGTCGTCCATGGGGAGGCGATGGATCATATCACCGACATCCTCACTTGCGAGGATAACCTCGACCAGGGAGGAGAGTCCATGCGGATCGAACTCGCGTCTGATTAAACGTCCACAGGCTGAGGCATTGTGGTGGAAGAAAGAGAAAGGAACAGGGAGTAATCAGTATTCTGTACGAGGTGGCAAAGGCGGGACTCAAGCGTACCCTCGGATGCAGAGGTTGTGGTGGTGTCGTGGGAGTGGAGATCAACAGGCGCTAAGAGGGGGGCACATTCATCTATGGGGAGATTTTCATCGAGGAGTGAGCGCGGCGCGCCGAGGGTGATGAGTATCCCTTGGACCTCCAGCTTGTACCCCTCAATCTTGCCCTTGTTATATTCAATGACTGGCATGCTCGCCCCCCTCCTGAGAACCCGCTCGGTTTCCCGTATAACCCTGGGGTTGCTTGTAGGAGTAGACAGGACCAAGGCGAGATCAACACACCTTCCCAAATCCTCAAGTGCCGTCATCACCATCGGGAAATTGTGGATTTTCTTATATGGCCTTATAACCGGCCGAAATCGGTCGTAAAGGCCCGAAATGGTTGTAAGCGTCGGGGACTGTTTATAAAGCTTTATTGACACGGGCGAGTGGATGAAATTCTGACATGATTCCGTAAGCCATATAACCCACTGTCAGATTTTAGGGGTTCATACAGTTCCCATCGACTTGTATTCCCTTGTGACCCCGGACGAGATAGACACGATTTTTCAGATAGGTGTAATCTCACCAGAAAGGAGAAATCTCGTTGACCGGGCGTGGGATTACCATATCTCGTGCACGGTAGTAATGGATTATGCTTTCTATCTGGGATGCATCATGAAATACATGCGGTCGCAGGTCTCTCACATCTATCCGCGGGTGCACGACAAGGGTAGTGGTATTATAATGGTATTATTAGGATAATATCTACATTACACAACTGCGTTACATATGTAATATACCCCTAGGTTGCCGCCGCACGCTGTTGCTTAAGCACCCGCATCGACGCGGCAGCAGCAGAAAGGTGCGGTTCACCCGCTCGAGAAGGGGCCGCATTAGGAAATATTTGGCTAGTGAGCTGCATCAGTGTAATGAATGCCTTTAAAACGCGGTTTACTTGCCTATTCCACCAATCAAGCACCTCCCTCGCCACCTTCTTGGCTTCCGGAGATGTATCCGCCTCGAAATAATCAACGATGAAGTTATAGAACTCCTCGTAGTTGAAGTCATCATAGATGCGACACCACTGGCTAGAAGTCTGAAGAGCAAAGTGGAGCTATGTGGGTCATTAGAGAATGTGCTGCTAGCTTGAGTCCGCAAACCCGAACTCACCTGGACAGCAGCATATGCAATTGACCTTGGAGTAACTTGTTGGTTCATGTTTAGTGTCGTGGAAACATCAGCACGACGGGGGAGCGAGCCCTTGGCCTTCTTGCGCCTGGGTCCCGCTGACCCTGAGAGGTCGTCCGGATCTTCTGAAACGGATGATGGTGAGGTAAAAATGACCTTGAAAGTCTGAAGTCCGAATAAGTGGAGAGTCAGGGAGATTCAAGCATCAACGAATTACCTTCACGAGAAGCCCGCTCTTGAGGTATCCCTCCTCGACCCGCTCCGAATCACCGTCTTCTCCGAGGTATAAACACCGGGGGTAGAAATCTTTTCCAAAATAACATTATCCATCTTCGAAGCCCCGAACCTTCGCCCTAACGCTGTTACCCGTATGGTTAGTTGTGGAATGATACAAACTCAATGCGTCACTCACGTTGGGCTGTCCCAATCCAAGGATAATGAGCATAGCAACCTCCCGGTTGTGTCATTCTGAATCCCGCGACCTTCACGCGACATTCGGTTGAGGCGTGGTTGAGTGGGATCTGATGTCCGGTCGTTCAGCCAGTCAGCAACTGCCGACTTTACACGAGACACATCGGCACTCCGCGCATCATTTGCTCCCTCCTGTAGCTGCCGCGGCAGTAATCTGAGCCTGACACGAAGACGATCAGATACCCGGATGGTGGCTCACCTGGCGGTAAAGCGCCTGCAATTTCGGAGGCTCTTCTGTGTTACAAATGATGTCAACGAGATCGGGAATGAGCTTGAATAGCTCGTTGACCGATCTGAAATCCCTATCACGTCTGGTCCTGTGAGTAAGTAAGGGGTGTTCAAAGATCCGACAGCTTACTCTGCCTTGAGAGCCACCGCGCGGGGATCTGCGAGGTCGATTTCTTCTCCAAACACACCATGTTCCATCATCAGCTGGTGGCGTCGATCGTACTCAGCGACCAGCCTTGCCACTGGCACGAAGAGGGTCACCAGTCGCCGTATGCCACGGCCAGCAAGCTTGACATTCTCCACGAGAGATGGACTTTCACACCGAAGGTCAGTGATCCTTGGGTTGAACGGCACCAATGCCTGGGGAATACTCACGATGCTTTCCTCTTCCTCGTTGCCGGCTCCAGATTAGCATCTTCGTGGTTGGTCCCTCCTAACGAAGTCATTGCTACAACAGTATAGGCGTAGGATCACAAGTGATAGACCTTAGACGCAGAAACTTTGGAGGTGTTTTAACGCGGACGTTTACCACACCATTTGTTTTATGGTCAGTCGGGTAGAGTGCTTACGAATACCCCCGCTGACTAATGTAGGACGGGAGTTATTTTTTGCACAAAGTTATTCGGTTCGAGACCATTCCACCGTCTTCGAGTAGATCCGGGAAACACATTCGGGCCGGTTATAATCTCAGCGGGCAGTTAGGAAGCCAAACGTTGACTGCTCATGTCAAGCCTCTACGCATGTATCCCAGCCTGTGGCCGTGTGTTTAGTGCATCCGGGCCACTTACAACACACCAAAGGCATTGCAGGATATGGCACACCGACCAATTCAGGATTAGGAAGAAGTATCACGAAGCCGGAAGCCGTCGCTCGAAAACTGCTAGGGAGAAGTTGTTCCTGTCAGCAGTGACGCCGGTGAGTATAACCTCTGCCTTGAGGCAGCGGTATCTGCTTCTGATCACAGGTCTTACAGCCAGAATGTGTACAACCTACACAAGACGTCCCGATGGTTGTTGATCCAGATCCCGGGCCTCCGATCACGACGATCTCATCCACTGAGGCTGATGCCAGCTCATCAATATCCATGGAAGCTGGGCGCCCTAAGCGTTCACGGAGACTTCCTGCCCGATACCGAGACACGCTTCCCATCCCCCCTGTTCCCATTACTAATCCCCCTCCGGAACCTGAATCTACCGGGTCCCGGATTAGACAGCTCACGTTGATTGTACGAGATCGGCTCGTTACCGCCGCCAACATCTTTGGGGTCTGGCGAGATTACCCTCACCGTCCATCATATGATCCAGACACACTTGTGGATTCGGAGGACCTATCCAATCATAGATCCCAACTCCCTGCGGATATCCCGTCTTTGGCCTCGTCACAACCGCCTCCGTGGCCATTCGCAAACATGACGATTTGGCGACTGATGAGCTGGTTTAACTCTGGGAGCAACTTAAAAACCGAGGGCGAGGTGAACCGTCTCGCAAAGGAGATCTGTGACGCAGACGGGTTCCTGGCTTCTGATCTCGATGGCTTTGATGTGCGTCGCGAGAACAAGCGCTTGGATGCAGCACAGAAATCATGACCATTTGGGGATGATTTCCTGGAGGCAACCCTCAAAATCCCCGTTCCCTCTGGAGATACCGACAGGGATCCAGAGATGTTTCCTATTCCCGGTTTCCACTTCCGGAATATAATCTCTGTGATCAAAACTGCTTTCGAGAGTCCCCTTGCGGACCATTTTCATCTGTCACCATACAAACTCTTCCGGAAGTCACCAATCACAAATGAAGACGAACGGATCTTCTCGGAGCTCTACGACTCTGATGCCTTCATCATGGCCCACGACGATATCCAGAGACATGGGTGCCTTCCCCCCAACGACTTGGGCTGCACGCGCGAGAGGATCATCGCTGCCCTGATGTTCTGGTCTGATTCAACTCATCTTACCGACTTCGGGACAGCGAAGATATGGCCTATTTATCTCGTCTTTGGTAATCTCTCTAAATATATTCGAGCGCGGCCGACCTCCGGCGCATGGCACCATTTGGCCTACATCCCATCAGTATGTATTCCCCTTTCGTAGGTTCGCTTTCCCAGTAGTTGATGAAAATTGTTAGCTTCCCGATGCCTTTCAAGATTCAGTTGCAAAATTCCATGCACATTGGAACACTCAAAAGGAAGGGATCTTAACCCACTGTCGCAGAGAGTTGATGCACGCTGTTTGGACGAGTCTTCTCGACGATGCCTTCGTCCATGCTGAAAAGTATGGGATTGTGGTCAAATGCCGAGATGGGGTCGAACGTCGGGTATACCCGAGGATATTCACATACTCGGCTGACTACCCTGAAAAGTGAGTCTCACAGTCACGTCAATGATACACTATGACACTTAATAAAGAATAGGGCATTGCTCGCAACGATCCGGGACCAAGGACTCTGCCCTTGTCCGCGGTGTATTATTCCTAAAGTTGACATGGACAAGATGGGAACCAAGCCCGATAGTAGCTCCCGCCTCCAAAAGGCCCGGAAGTACCTACAATCATTGGTGACACGCGCACGGATGTGGATCTATCACACGGGGAATTCGATCACCGGTGTTGCCGTCGAAGGACTTCTGAAGGCAACGTCTTCTGTCCCAACTATGGTTCGTGAATAGTCTGTTTGCTCTAGATGCTGCCGGTTGTAATGTTGACACTCACAGAACGCGTTCACAAAACATCTCGGTGAAGGATTCGATATTTCGCAAATGTTGGCTGTCGACATGATGCATGAGTTTGAACTTGGCGTGTGGAAAACTCTGTTCACACACTTACTGCGAGTTCTGTATGCTGCACCCGGTCCGTCTGGTGTCCTGATTGATGCCCTCAACGAAAGGTATTAATGCGCCTTTCCTCGGTTGCACATGGCTAACCTTAGTAGGTTCAGACAAGTGCCGACATTTGGATTATCCACAATCCGGAGCTTTCGAGACAATATCTCGGAAATGAAAAAACTCGCAGCCCGAGATTATGAAGATCTATTACAGGTATGGCATGGTGCCACGCAGATCTATTGAAGAATCACGCTAATTTGGACATGCAGTGTGCGATACCTGTGTTCGACGGTCTTCTCGATGAGCCATACAACACGATGGTGATGCAGCTGCTTTACCGAGCGGCAGAGTGGCATGCTCTGGCAAAACTCAGGATGCATACTGACAACACACTCAAGTTGCTCGAGGCTTGCACGACATCCTTCGGTTCACTGATGCGACAGTTTCGCAACAAGACGTTTGCTGATTTCAACACAATTGGTCTCCCGAAAGAATCGCGCAAGTCCCCCTCCGGTCGAAAGAAACGGTTGCTGAACCTGAACACTTACAAGTTTCATTCCCTCGGTGACTATGTTCGTACGATCAGGTTATTTGGTTCGACGGACAACTACTCTACATTGGCTGTAAGTAAACAAGAAGCTCCTGTCCACCCTTATTCACTTGCACCTTAGGGGGAATTAGCACATCGAGTTATCAAACGATTTTATGAGATGACGAACAAGAGAGATGCGACCAGGCAGATTGCCAGGCGCCACCGTCGCGAAGCGGCAGCTCGAATCCAGCCGTTCGACGCTTCTGGTGTGAAACAAAGCTGGG
>Ga0307513_10005958_pt1 | contig 15999 bp, 21 predicted proteins | sample 15_EM_MG_FD_202174 | JGI IMG/M metagenome (GOLD analysis project Ga0307513, IMG submission 202174) | Populus trichocarpa ectomycorrhiza microbial communities from riparian zone in the Pacific Northwest, United States - 15_EM | ecosystem: Host-associated > Plants > Roots > Unclassified | place... | reverse complement strand
GCTTAGACTCGCCCACAGCCGAAAATAATTCAAATTGACATATTTCCCATTGTCATCGTCCTGCGTGAGAGTAAACGTATGTCGTCCCGGTGTAAGACCAATCTTCGACCATAACATCTGCTGTGTGAGCTGTCCCGTAGGATTGGTGCCGCTCAAGCGTTCCGGCTTGGAGCCGTCCAGTGATACGGTGTAGAACCCATGGGGTTTGTCGACAGAGCCATAGAACCATATCGCGACTCCTTCGAAAGTGTATTTTAGCGATGCTCCGCCTGAATTAGTATATAATGTATTGCGCCTATAAAACCGCAAGTCGTCTGTATTCTTCCACTCAGATGGATTGGTCAATTGGATATCCTGGTTTGAGCTTTCCACCAGTGTCGCCTCCTCTGGGATATTTGTTGCATTGGGGCCCGCCCATAATAAGTCGAAACCCTTGTCATTGTCGTTTTCAATCCTGTTGCGGAACATTAACCGTTGAATGTGCGATTCTCATAAGGAGCTCCGAGTCCACTCACTCGAAGTAGTCCACGGAGACATTCACAGTCGTCTTCCCTTCCAACGTCCACATAAAGACGAAGAGCTGATGGTCCCCGTCCCCCAAGCCCTGGAAACTCAGCAACTGCGTTGTTGTACCATTAGAGTTTCCCTCATTCAAAGGCACGTCTATGTTCTTCCCGTCGAGTTGTAGCTGGGCTAATGCTCCGCCTCTTCCGGCAAGACCATAGAGAGAAATTCCAGTGCCTGCCGGGGGTCAACACCGCCATATAGAAAACCTGAACAAGAATAGCAGGCGAATTGACCTACCGCGAAAGAGGCAAAAGAGTTGCGCCCCAAGCGCCTTTGCTCTGTGGTATGTTCCATCCCGATTCCGTTCTTGGCCAGAGTTCACCACTGTCTCCCATGATTCCGATGGCGCATATTGGATGCGAACGTCACCATCATCGAGTCGAAGGACCTGGGGCATCTCGCAGCTGGGGTCAGCTTGAGGTTTGAAGATTGATGCTAGGATGTGGCGCTTCGTAAATGTGCGCTTCGGGAGACTGAGTGCCACGTGCAGAATGCCGAAGACGTAGCACCGCATGCAACATTCCGAAGATACTCTTGGCATATTGTTGGTTTCCCAGCATTTGAAGCCCACTTGTCAAAATTAGAATATCGAGCGCGACCATCAATTCATTTGGTTTCCAAGCCTCAGTATTCCGCTGTCGCAGAGTGGGCCACACTGTTTGACCGCGGGCTGATATCGCCGGGAGTTGAAAGGTGAAAGACAATGAGCGAATCGCCTTGTTCTCGCCAAACTAGGAAGTGGAATAAGGGTGAATCCAGAACGACCGCTTACTACGTCGAAGTATTTAATTAATCGCATAAGTCGCAACGTTTGAAGAGTTGGCAATGTTATCGACAATTAATGGATTCGTCATTGTGACCGCACTGACACCAGCCACTGCTTTGTTCTCGGGAGCAGTAGTGATGCTGTCACAATTAAAATATTTTAATCACTGAGCCAGGTGCCTGATGCAAATTTGTGCTCGATCGTTCTGTGTCTCCCCCCTTGTCTGGCCGGACAAGGAATTGTGCGAGGACCAAATGAGCCCACAGAGGCTAGGAAACGGAAGGAAAGGTCGAAGAAAAGATGAGGTCCTTGAAAACCAGTAGAAGAATACAGTCATTTACCCGAAATGTCGGTGAGACGGTGGAGTGATGGCCCATTTATGATTAATTTCCAATGGGACAGAGAATGTGTTTCCACTCCCTCGGGCGAAGTGAGAAAGGCCAAGCAGAAAGGTCAAGATTTGGTTGTCCGTCGCCTTTGATAAGGGAGCACCCAAATAGGCCCTCATACCACAGGCTCACCTCCACATTAATCTGATTATGGTGGCTGAGCGGACCTTATTCTGGACTCTTGTATCTAAAGGACATACCTGTGGCAAAGCTTGACAGAGCTCGTATAGTATTGGAAAGTCTTCGATAGAGGCTTTGAATGAAGCCGATTGATGAAGACCACTTTGCGTTCAAGCGGTGCATCTCAAGAACGAGGTTTTTATACCATAGTGTCAACTTTGACATGACGGTATTCGAGAGTTGCAGCTTCCACATCATGTTCTGGAAGCTCTGTATGGGATTGATTTTAGTCTCATAGACGAAGCGTGTATAGACAGATGCAATAATTGAGCCATAGCCAACACTGAAGTCCTAGATCAACCTATCCAATTCTCCCTACTCGAACCTAGCCTTTTTCTCAGTACTACCTTCTACCCCCAGCTCACCCTCGGCCTTTCGCTTGCCGAGGCTCGTGGCTTCCGCAGTTGATGAACTAGCGTCAGGGTCCGCAGTCGGGATTTGTTTCTTTTTCTTCTTCACCAAACCGGTGAGATCGTTCACTGGTGCATCGGGCGCGACTGGGCCTGCTCCCAGCAACCCAAGCTCACGATCTAATTCACATTTCACACGATCCATAGTGGTTCCACTAACACCGTCGACGGGAGTCGCCTTGATGTCCTCCAACTACACTCGCAGGTGAGCTTGTGGAAGGCGGGAAAGAGGGTAAGTCCCATACCTTGGCTTCCAGATCTCCTCGTACAGCCTTGACATCTCGCAGCTCGGATTCAATCTGACCTTTGGTCAGATTCGCAACCTTGTCGTCCTTCGGCAGCCAGTTCAACGGATCGTCCACAGCCTCTCCGCTAGTGGTGGTTTTTCCTTTGCCCTTTGGGTCTGCTGCTGGGGGATCCTCCGGTTTTGACTCTGGTGCGTTGGGTAGCGCCGCTGTCAGATCTTCTTCACGAGCCCTGACACTAGCGAGGGCTTTCTCAACGTGTTCAACCTGCTTTTCCAGTTGTCCTACGGTCATATCATATGCCATGGACAGGCGAAAGTGGCAGTCTGCGATGTCGCGGGAGGAAAGCGGAAGATGCTGCGCCCGAATCTCCAGTGCAGATGTCGTGTCGAGGATTGCTTGGTCAAATTTCTCTGCAGAGGTACCTGAGATGCAATGACTATTACTAGAAATGGCAAACCTCACCAGTCTCCAGCGACACATCTCCAAGTGCCATGTATGTATGCGCTAATTTCAGCCGGTTAGTATCTCCATCCATACTCTCATATGTCTTTCTGGCCAAGTCGAGGATCTCCCATGCGGCATTGAAGTCATCTTCGGGTTCTTCTTCTTCTCCTTCGCCGCCACCATTCTCGGCCACTCCCTGTTCGCTCGCGGCAGCTTTCTCGTCCTCAGCTTTGAGTATGACTTCTGCTTGGTCGAAAAGACCGACAGGTTCATCTTCACCACCATCCGCGCCAAAAACGAATCGTCCTTTATCAGACGCGTTTCCAGCTTTGCTAGCTATGTCCAGGCAAAGAGTCACCTGAGTCAGCATTATAGTTCGCAATGACACGCAAAACACGTGAAGCCATGTGCATTGCCTACCTGGTTCTTCCTCTTCTTCGACGGGTTGCTCCTCCGTTTTACCCAGAACACTGTTAGATGCAATGGCGTTTTCCAGCAGAGATAAACCATAGAGATAATATAGATCCACGGATTGTGGGTTGCACTCGCCAGCACTAAGAGCAAAAGGCGTTAACAAGCAGGGAACTGAGAAACTTAAAGACGCACTAGGATTCGAGGGCCTGTCCATACAAATCTACGGCTTGTTCGTACTGTTTCAATCTGAAGGCGCGTTTTGCACACGCCACAAGATCGACGAGCTGCTCCGGGGCATCCTGTAGCGTTGCTGTGGTCGCTCTTCGGGCTACGTTTAGGCACCGTCATCACCACGAATGATAAGCGCGTACTCTGCCATTTTGTTATTGATTTATCCTCGGGTCGAGCAATGGGAGGATCAGAGCTGAGACAAACAACATGACAACTTGAACGCGTTTCCACGAATGGCATCAAAGAAAAGGCTAGAAGCGTTCATTAATAACACAATTTCATGTCCCTGAAATATATCCAACAGTAAACCCGATCTTCTCGTCCGCGTTCGGTACCAGAACCCACTGGGTCCGCCGCCTTTCCCACCAAAGCTCCTTAATATTCCAACAGACCCAGCACGGTATGCAAGTCTTGATTATACAGCTCAAATGGCAAACGATATGCTCTTCCCCATGGTGGTTGATGCGGAAATGGGTATGCCACTTGATCTTACACTCTTTCGACACCTTTGGCAGGAGAGAGGGGACCCAACAGGTAAGTCACTAACATGCTCGTAAATAAATATGTCTTCATGCTGACATTCGCGTACTCTCAGAACTAAACCCCGATCCAAATAACCTCCCAGACCTTGATCCCGAAGATCAGGCTCTTCTGGACGATGCTATTGGAGGCTCACAACCTCAGAGACTATCGCAGAATACACAAGGGTCGGGGTCTTCTGTCCCCCAGGTGTCGTGGCTTCGAAGGACAGAATATCTAAGTCAGGATTTTGTCACTCGCTCGCCTTCTTCTCAACGGTTGTAAGCGAAAAATGGTTTTGGATGACCACTAATACTGACATCCATAATAAAAGGCTCGATCAGGAAGCCCCCGCTGTTGTCGACATCTCTCGTGAGGCCCAGATTCGAGATATCCAGGAAACCTTCCCATCATCCCTTGCTCCTGCCGATTTGTCCACATATACACACCCTCTCAAACCTGGACTGCGCGCTGTCTCTACTTACGACGTATTTGCTGACCCAGAAACCGCATCGAACATGTACGACATCTTGCGCTTTGCTGAACGCCCAGGAGAACGCCCAATAGATCAGGAAGATCCCCGTCTCACCTCTGGTATACTGCGGCCTATGAAAACCGACGACGAACAGTTCTTGGCATATTTCCTGCCTCGTGGTGACGAAGATGCTGCCGAATACATGGAACGCAGGGAAATTGAACTGCAAACTGGAAGGCTGTATGACGGAAACCATGCACGTAATCCTCGTATGTGCCATTATTAACTCTGCTGATTCGCCCCCAGATGGAATTCGATTTTGTCCGCGACTACGAGCTGTTCTATCAAGAACCGGGGGCGACTGAACTATTACTCATGATCGACGAGGGTGATCTCCCTGCGCATGTCGATGTCCTCGGCTCACAAGTGCCTACAAACAAACGCGCAAAGGGCGCCTTCATTCAGCAAGTTGCTCGCCGGATGCGACTGAAAAGAAGGCGAGTTGCAGTACGTACTATTGTCTACGCCTTTTACCCTGCCGCGGCTGATGAAGGACTGGCTTCCGACAGCGAGACGAAGTCTTCGAGTATGGCGATAAGTGGGATACAATCCAGATGTCGCATCGACCCCTTACACGAGAAGAATGGCAAGAGACTCGAGAGAACGATTGGGCTGAGCTCAACGACCCCGTTTTGGCTATGCAGAAGGCCCAAGACGACGCTGATGCAGAAGACGACCCGGACGCTTTGCCGATAAAGGTGCCCAAATACGAGAGCTATTGATCTCTTTCGTTGCATCGCACGTCGCGTATATTCTTTACAATCCCAGCAAAGTGTCGTTACTTCGAATACCAGAAGACAGTCGATGACAAGGTATTAGAGTATCCGCACGCAACGGTTTCCACAACTCAAACAGAACAAGCAAGCCCCAACAAAGTTGTGAGCCACCCATTCGTTTTGAATGGCCGCAGGCCAGACTTTGCTGCCTGTGACAGAGGTGAAATCTACGTGAGAGGGAAGTAACAGCATTTTCTTTGAACAGGCCATGCATGTCCGCACATAAGGAGTACTGAGGATGTACGATGTCGCGCTGCACCGACCTACAGAAGGGCGTCGGTCAAAAGAAGGAATGAAGAGGTACTGTACAAACGCACTCCATGTATGTCCCTCTGTGCATGTCCCCAGCTTTAGATCCGTGAAAGGGATCTCAGCCCCACACGCAGGGCAGAGTTCTGGAGTTCTTTGTGCTACACCGTCTGGAGTTGTCCAAAGCTTCACTATCAGACGTCCTGCGAGAGCTCGGATCGAGGTGTCCTCTGAGAATGGCGATAGGCGTGCTTGCTCTAGTGTGTGGAGTGCGAATGACGAGCCTGATGCTGCTCATGAAGCGCTGTTAGATCTTCAGCGAGGAAAGGTAGTGTTAAGGGAGCGTACCAAGTACAGTATCTTTTGGGAGAGCCAGTAGGTACTCAAGCCGCTGCCTGAGACAGACAATTAAAATGTTCCGCTCCAGGTCCTGGGCAACGTCGATAAATGCCTGGTTAGGCTTGTGTGAAACCTCCTAAAGTGGACCTTCGTGGTTACATTAGGAAACATCATCTGTAGAATGCATACCGAGCAAAAGCTAGTGAGGAAAAGCCTCAAACGAGCCGAATGCAATCTTGGGTCATCCCAAAGAACTTGGATCAGTGCTCTTTCGACCAGACCTTGTAGGTTTTGTGATTCTTCTTCAAACTGAGGATATGTAAGAGGAATAGACTCTGGCATATCGACCTCCATTCGATCCTCAGATCCCCATTGAAGCAATTCAAGTAATTGACTCTGGTGATGGTCGATGACGGGGCGTCGTCGTAAGTGTATTAGCTCCCCGCGAAGAGTCTCGATAGGGGAATGATGGAAGACTAAGGATTGTTTAGTGATCGAATGATTTTCAGGATGAGGATCGTACGATATCCAGGCCGCTCAAGCTTCGATTGCAACCTTTGGATGATGTTGATGTCAGCATCGGTAATCTGAGGCAAAGGAGCGACAATGAGCATGCATCTGATCTTCACGTCCGGAAGGAATTCCAGAGTTTCCGCAAAGATTTTGCTAGGGAATTAGATTCAGTAGGACCTTTGGGTACAAATTATCCCCCAAAGGGTGCACCACTTACTGGTGTATCCACATGAATACACCATACCCATCATAACCGCACATCCCGAATGTCTTCGCATAGTGGTTTTCGTAAAGCTTGGGAGGCTCGGATCTGTCCTTGGGCTTGATTATTTGTCTTTCTTCTGCGGTCAAGAAGGCCTTCCTCGCTGCTTTTGTTAAAGCGGAAGAAGAGTGGCCCGGCTCAGGCACGGGAGACACCAAAGATGGATCTTCACAGACGTTATAGATGGTATGATACGACCCATCCAGAAGTGAGACGACGAGGGCGTCTTCTTTTGCAATGTAAGTAATGCCTGCGAGCGGGAGCGGCCAGTTATGCCCATTCAATACAGAGAAGTAACCCATACCAGCTGCTTGCGTATAGTGATTAGAAGCCTTGGATGAGACCTGCAACTCAAGCTGCAACCGCTTCCCCAACCACCGTCGGCTAGAAGTCTCCGGTGACCAGAGGAGTACGCGGCCAGGTTTGCAATGAACCAGAATTGGCTGCATAATCAATTTTGGAAGAACCAGCGGTCGCGTGGAGCATCACGTACAGGTCCAGTCCGAACCGACACCCATTCAAGCAAGGTAATACAACTTCGATCCTTCTCGCAAGGCGTCTCCGTGCTGACTTCGAAGTTCGCGGTGATTAAATCGCCCGAGTCCCGATCCCATGCTTGCTCAACGCTGATAAGAAGAATAGATCCATCCGGTGTTCCACATGCGACATGATTGCGTGAGGATAAACGTTGGTCGTTTATCGAGATTTCCCATGGAGCCCAGGCGAGGTGTGTGACCCAACTATTTGCGAACTTCAGAGTATGACACAACTCTAACTGGCCGTTCTGTAGCCTGCTGAAATGAGAGTGGAGCGGTCCGAGAGAAAGTCAACCGCACCTCAGGAACATTACGTGACCGGCCCTGTTGCCCAGTGCAAGTAGAGAGGCACTACTGTATGGTATGCCGGAGACCTCGGGTTGCGTGGACCAAGCAATGCCTATGATTGAGCGTAAGTGGAGCGTTGGAGGAGAATCCCGAGGACACACTCTGTACTTGACAATGCAACGTTAGGAGAAGGGCATCGAGCTTTGCACCAGTGACAGCTTCCATAGTGGATCGAAGATGGCTTGTCAGGGTTTGTATCTACATCGTGAGATAGCAACGAGATAATAACGAGATAATTTCATACATTCGTCCATTCCCCACGATACGGGTTTTGTTTGGGGGACCAGAGGGCCACTTCAAGATTACTTGTCAAGGCAGCCAGAAGGCAGCTTTGCCAGAGGTAGTCATTTCACTTGAAACAAAACGCGCAATGACCAACATACCCGCCCTCCTTGCTACAGTTCGTAGGTGACCAAGTTGCGGCTATCCACTGATAATCAATTGCGCCGAGACAGAGAGTTGCCCAATCTTTGGCACGAAGTGAGTTGAATGCTGAGGAGAAGAGGACAATCTCACACCTGTGGTGATCTCAGGCCAATGTAGGTTGGTCCCGATGAGTGGAGCGCTCGTTTTGGACCATTCCAAAGGGCCGTCTTTGCTCGTAGACTTGCGATCCCGATCCAAGTTTGTTCCAGTTTCGGGTGTCTACTTGTAGGCCATGACTAGATTCTCTGGAAGTCGATGTATCGATGTCGTACCACGATGTAGATAATGCCATCGGTCACGATGAGCAACTGGCCATCCGTTGACCACTGGAGGGTTTTTGAAGAGGTGACTGGTGGCTGAGTGGGGACATTCAGGTATCCATAAATAGAAGCATTCCATCTGTAGGGTGTCGTCATCGCCAAAGGAGGTACGCGTTGTGACCGAAGACGTCGAGAGTAAGAAGAAAACGCGACTGTAACTCCGCTTCACCACCCACGATGACGGTAAAGACCGAGACACCCTCACTCTCGAACGGTATTTTACTTTAACAATTTAGGACCTAACATATTGCTACCTTCATATGACCGAAGCCGAAATCGACAGCCTTGACCACATAGTCAACGGCGAGATAGATTACTGGGACTTTGACTTATCAGACGAAGGTGAGTCGTTCAGACAAGGCTTCCCTCTTGAGACTCTCAAATCATCTTCTCTTAGAACTGCACATTCCGGCACACCTAGTGCCACCAGATCCGGACGATACAGAGAGTACGCGAGACGATTTGCGGTCGAACCTTGCCTGCCCTGACATGCCGATCCAGTCCTTCCATCTAACGTACATCCTTCCTACCCTTACGGCGACCCTACAAGGCCTGATCACGTCGCCCAACAACCGAATCGCCCACGAAATCCAAATGCGCTTTCGCTCTACGAGGACTCGACGCAGGGGGCCAATAAACCACTTGCTGGCCTTAACTGGAAGGATCTTGCCCTGGACCTGCTCCTCCCACGAGATCCTGCCAAAGAGGAGGCTGCGGCAGCAGAAAATGCACGCAAAGTCGCTAATGGTGCTCAACAAACGGAACCTGGCCCTCAGGAAACATTTGACCAGACATTTGAGAGCACGTTCTTTGACGGCGTGTTTGATCAGACTATGGATCAAGAGGAAGAGATCGAGATTCCTAGGACGGAGGACCTAGAGGGCTCGGAGACACAGGATGAAGCATCACAAAGCTACGAAGAGGGTTCAGAGGCGGACGAAGAAGAGGACTAATACTCTCATCCCGTCTGGTTGGTCACTGCGGCGACAAGTAGCCCTGCTATGTCATCGTCTAATAAATCCTTCGTCCCGACACTCTGCTCCATGATCCAATCATACGCCCGCCGAAGGACTGAATCTGTGATTGGTACATAATGTCCTGCGAGGACCTTGATGATATTAGTTACCCTCACAATTGCTATTCGGGTGGCTGCATCGATGAACTGGGGGTTTTGACGCCATCGTTAATACACCACCTTAGGTGCCTATAGTGAGCAGGACATACGTCATTCTTATTGGAATAGACGGCTTCGGCGTCGAATGCCTGTTCGCCGACTTGTTCATGCTCCTTGATGTGCTTGCTCACCCATATGTATCCATTGATGCCAAGGATGATATCTACCCCACAGGGGAGCGCAAAGAAGTGGGACTTCAATCTTCGTATAAGAATCGGCGGAACTGTGACAAGTTGACCATTTCTGAGCTGTAAATCCGATGGAATTAATCACTGCCAGGAATGTTAAAACCGCAAATACCTTTCCATATCGCAGGGATCTCGTGTGTAGCGACGTTTGGCCATCGGGCATAAACGCCTGCACTTCGGCGACGAGCAAATCGCCTTCTTCGAAGAACGTCCGCATTTGGAGTTCGTCGCTTTCTAACTTCCTTCTCTATGCGTACAAAGGGTAGTACGGTGGTCCCAAATAAGCATAGGGGACTTACCTGGATACCACCTGGTAAGTTGACAGAAGCGAGCATGAGGATACCATCTTGTCTGGCGTTAGCGTCCACCTTCCATCGCTTGGGCTGCACCTAGAATTCAAATCATGTTAGTTAATGGAGTTGCATTCTCCCAACCTCACACACCTCAAGGATTCGAACCACGACCAGATCGCCAACTTCAGGGTTGTATCTGGCCATAAATTCCTGAAATTTATTGTAGTATCGATTATATCTTACGTACCTCGACCTTATGGAACGGACCGTCATGAGTTTGTTCACCTTCTGGAGGGTCCCTGACACTGAGGCGACGACATCGTCGCCGTCGACAAATGTTCCGTGGCCTCTATGGCATCGTTACATACTTTCGTACGCTGAAAAGGCAGCTTACTTCATAAATTGTTGAGCCGAAGCTATTGATTCTCCCGGGTCCACGAGCCGCTTCCCGCTCTCAAAGTCCTCATCATCGTCCATTTCGCGATCGACATCGATGGCATGCCGTACGTCCTTTCCGCTACTACTATACTGAAGACCATGTCTCGAGGACGTTGTGCTTGTGAATCTAAACATTTTGGGAATTTTGGGAAAAATCAAACCGGACACAAAGGTATGAAGGCTGAACCCACAACATGCGCTCGCGAACTGCGGAAGAGATTGCACGTGCCGCAAAGAGGGCTTTCGAGTCTTCCGGACTGATTACTTCTGAGGAACGTTCAACTACATTGTTTGCGGTGCGCGCCGAATTAGAGCGAAACAAGGATGCCATCCTCGCAGCAAACCGAAAAGATATGGAGGTGGGCCTCTGCATATACTACAATACATCGCCTCTTACAAGGACACCCCTGTGTAGGCTGCCAATGAACAAGTCAAACTCGGCAAGATTTCGGCGTCGTTGGCGAAGCGCCTCGACTTGAGCAGCCCTGAAAAGTGGGCTGCTATGCTACAAGGTGTCTCAGATGTGGCATCGCTCCCAGACCCGACCGGTAAAGTGACGTACGCAACAAAGCTCGACGACAACCTCGAACTCTATCGAGTCACTTGCCCGATCGGGGTTTTGCTTGTTATCTTTGAAGCCCGGCCGGAGGTTGTAGTGAACATTGCATCCCTGGCCATCAAGTCTGGTACGTCTCCGATTCCCAGGCGGGCGCTTACACTGACATGGCTCCGGTCCGAAGGCAATGTGGCGATCCTGAAGGGCGGCAAGGAATCGACGCAGACTGCCCACCTACTGAGTCAGTGCATACGTTCGGCGCTATCCCAGACGTGCCTACACGAGGATTACATCCAACTAGTTCACACCCGCGAAGAAATCTCTTCGCTTCTGGAGCAAGACAAGTACATTGACCTGGTGATTCCGCGCGGGAGCAATGCTCTCGTATCGCACATACAGCGCTCGACCCGCATCCCTGTCATGGGGCACGCCGATGGGTTGTGCACGGTGTATTTGGACGATAGCGCGGATGTGACAAAGGCAAAAAGGGTGGTGGTGGACTCGAAAATAAACTATCCGGCAGCGTGCAACTCAGCGGAGATACTAGTGGTGCACGATGCGATCTTGCATACAGTATGGCCAGAAGTGGCCGGAGTGCTATTGGAGGCCGGGGTCGAGCTCCGATGCAATGAGGCGACTATCACACCAGTTCGCCCACACCCAAAAAAAGATCAGTTTGTCAAACCGGCTACTGCTGAGGACTATAACACGGAGTTCCTCGGCCTGACGATGGCGGTCACAACCGTATCATCGCTCGAAGAAGCGATCGCGTTCATTAACGAGCACTCTTCTCACCATACAGACAGTATCGTAACCGAAACCACCGCGAATGCTTCTCGGTTCTGCCGGGCCGTAGACAGCGCAGGGACGTTCGTGAATGCAAGCACTCGGTTTGCCGATGGGCTGCGCTACGGGTTTGGGACCGAGGTTGGGATCAGCACTGGAAGGACGCATGCACGGGGACCGGTGGGGCTGGAGGGACTGGTAATCTACAAGTATATGATGCGGAGTCTGGAGGATGGGGGGCATATCGTGGGCGAGTTTGGCGCGGGGGAAGGCCAGAAGAAGTACAAGCACGAAGGGATTAATGTTGATGTCATGCCCTTCTAGACCTTCCAGATTGAGTTCATCGCGCTGAGCGCTGCATGGCCGCAAGCTATCTTGGTTCACACACCCAGTTGTGATTGATTTGAAATGATATCTGCTCGCTGTGTCCATTACATGTCTGTCATACGTACTGCATAATGTCCCTTTACCTCGTCAGCAGAGTCCCCAACCGGTCAGTTACCCACAAATAAAACAGGCTCCGACTTCTATTTGTTTCTTCATCCTCACTTCCTTCCCTTCTCGCGCGCCAGCTCTCCCAGCTCTCCCAGCGTTGCGAGCTTGGTCGCACCATTCCGCCTTTCCTTGAGCCCATTCCGGTTCCCCGTACTGGGCGGCGACCGACTAATGTCTCCGTCTTTAACGGAACAAGGCGTGAACCGCGGTGCAAAGGCACGGCGCGGCCCACTGAGCTGGTATGTTCTACACAGAGTAGCCATTCCTTTACCATCCTAATGGTTGCCACTCGATCCCTTTTTCACTTGCCAGCGCCGAGTGTCGGTCCGTCACTTCCTCTCGGTCCACCCGCAAGCAGCTGATGATCTCATGACCCTCTTAGACGCCTCAAGATTCGCTGTAATTCCAAAGAACAAATCCCTTGCACTCCATGCCAGAAAAGAGGGTCCGCAGTGTCTTGCACGCGAAAAGAGAATCGTTCACTGACTTTTCCGCCCAGATGCGCAATGCTCTGCCCTGACGGCTCTCTCATCAGCAAAGGCAGCCGGTATGTGCTCCAAGGGTCACTCATGAGCTACTCTCACATACACTGATTAGCTACATCTTGTCTGACACGGAACAACTGCATAAGAAAATCGAGGAGCTCACCCTGCGCGTTAGAGACCTGGAGAAAGCTTTGGATGAGGAAACCGCCCCCCAAGGCCGCACACATCCTCTCCTTGGTGATGCTTTCAGGGCCATCGCCGCCCCTCCAACGCAAGCTGACCACGCTGCTGAAGCCGACGAGGGCGCGATTTCTACTCAGGGCACGATAGTTGTGAATGACGACGGCACGTCAAAATGGCTGGGCCCAACTGCCGTAGCTGCCTGGTTCCTCGAAGACGAACCCGAAGGGGCTACCGAACAACCCGAGGCACTCAAAGATAAGAGTTTGCCAGCCGATGTGAGCTTAGTTATTTTTGCGGCAAGTCAATGGAATACTAAATGCAAACTAAGGTTATGGTCATGTGTCATGCGTTTCCTTTTGGTAATGTCGTTGCCGATGAGCGAACCAGGTGGGAGTTGGTCTCACAGTGATTCTCACTAGAATTCTCACGCGGTTGAATAGGGATATGATCTATTCATACCTCCCCCAGGAGCAAGAGGAAGCCTGCCTTCTCGTCGAACGCTTTTTCCTCAACCTTGGCTGGTTATACAACTTTACACCAAAGCGTCAGTTAGAAGATTGGATTCGAACTTGTTACGATCCAGCTTCACCCACTCCTCTTCACCCCCACCGGCTGGCTGTGATGTACATGGTTTTTGCGCTCAATACGCTCATTGACGCGCACCCCAGTCAGTCTTGGATTCAGTTTGCGACTGAACCCGTGCCTGTGTTCTAATATATTCAAGTAGGGCCGTATTGGTCAACGACTACAATGTACTGTGAACTTGCCAGGGCTGCACTCGGCTTGGACAACGTTTTCCAAACCACGACCCTCGCAACCGTTCAAGCGCTTGGCCTCCTCTCCCTTTGGTACCAGCTTGCGGACGACTCTGGGGATCCGAGCAAGAGCTGGGGCTGCCTTGGGCTCACATTCAAATTGATGCAAAAGCTTGGCATGCACCGTGACGGGAAGAAGTGGAATCTGCCGGAGGAGGAGGCAATTGAGCGCCGACGCATTTTCTGGGAGATCGAATCGATGGATTGCTGGCAGGCGATGGGCTACGGGCGGCCACCGTCCCTCGTTCGTCCACATTTCGACACGACACAGCCGTTCGATACGGAGGAGACTTTGGGGCACGCGCCACAGTTTTTCCGGTACGTCGCACGTTCCACGAATTCATTCGATACGCCTATTTGTCCGGGCCTGACCCTTGTGTACAGTTGGAAACACCATTACATCTCAGAAGGTATCATGAATGTGTTGGATCAAGCTTTGATCAACAATTCAGCAACGACAACTACCCACGCTACCATCCTCAAACTCGATCAGAAGATACGATCATGTGCGATTCCGCTCAAGCTGAAGCTCAATCCAGAGACTAGGGCCACTGCTGATGAAATGGCCGTCCTTCAATACTATGTGGCCGTTGTAAGCCCACTGTACGACTTACACTTGTCATGACTGAAATCTTTTCAGCTGTGTCGCGAATCCGCCATCATGTACCTTCATCGTGGCTTCTTTGCCAGAGCAGTCTTCGAGGGAACGACTGATCCACTGCAAAGCAAGTTCGCTCACTCCGTCCTTTCAGTCTTCAATAGCTCTCGGGACCTCCTCAGAGGGTTCAGAGAGGTCCTGGATGAGCACCCTCACCTCCTTCCACGTGTGTTTGGTTGGTGGGGACATGCATTCTCCTCGGCGGTTTCGCTTGGAGGTTTGGTATCAATGGCTCCCCACTGCAATCTCTCTCGGGAGTCTTTGCTCGTTGTGAGTATATTACCACGTCCTCCCGCGCATTGCTTAATTCATGTCAGTTTGACGAAGCATGTGAAACGCTGAAAAGAGGTGTAACTGGACCACAAGCAGGGAGAGTTCTTGTAAGTTCAGAGGAATTTTCAGTTGAACCTCCTAACAATCATCTTAGCCAGCACTAAATACACTTAGCGAGCGCGCACATAGAGCTTTCGCTGAATTCGAAGCAGGTAACTGGCAGCCTGCTGTGAGTAAGAGCTCCCCGCCGGCCGATATGCCCGGCCTCGGAGCACCAAAGGTGCCAGTGACCAAGAAGGGCTCCCTCGGAACCACGTCCTCTATGTCACCCGAGTCGAACCCTGCTCCACAAAGTCCATTGTTCGGCGGTGCCCCACCTTTCACTGCTCCGCCTCCACCTGCACCTGCACTGGACTATCCACATATGACCACGAATGTTCAGATTCCAACCTGGCAAACCCAGTATCAGCAGCCGCAGCCGCAGCCTCCAATCCAGCCTCAGCCGCAGCCTTCACCAACGCAAAGGCGCAATGTTGAAAATCCTGGGCATCGTCGGTCTGGATCGTTCCCTTCCAATGTTCCAAATTCCAGCTCCTCTTTCCCAGCTCACCAGCACCAACAAGTTGCTGCACGAGGTCTCCGTCTTCCGCCGTTACAGCCAAATTACAACGGCATGAATGGTCCCAGCGGGAACTCGTTCAATGACTATTTGCGCGTGCAACAGAGCGCCCATAATGTGCACCAGACGCCAGATATGACTGTTGTCTCTGGCCCGTCATTCGACCATGGAGCAATGGCAATGCCTGTCCAGGATCGGTATGGTCCTGCGCCCAACAACTTTGGCAGTTGGACGATTTCACCGACCACTACTAGCCCTGCAAGTAGCGTATCTACTTCGTCTCAACCGCTGTACGGTGTGCCACAGCAGCAAGGCATGCATGCGCATGCGCAAGGGCAGAGGCATTTCATTCCAAATGGATACGACCCAACCGTCTACTCTGTCAATGGAAACGGTCATCTCCATTATTCCCAACAGCAGCCGGCACAACACCTTGTACCTGCGGCTCAAAATGGGTGGCCGACTTGGAATACAGGTGTTGCTCCAGCACAAGGTGTTCTGTATGAGCAGGATGGAACACAGGTGGTTTACAATGATAATGTCTGGAATATATTCATGAACAAT
>Ga0307513_10005957_pt1 | contig 16000 bp, 14 predicted proteins | sample 15_EM_MG_FD_202174 | JGI IMG/M metagenome (GOLD analysis project Ga0307513, IMG submission 202174) | Populus trichocarpa ectomycorrhiza microbial communities from riparian zone in the Pacific Northwest, United States - 15_EM | ecosystem: Host-associated > Plants > Roots > Unclassified | place... | reverse complement strand
GGTGTCAGTAAGCTTGCGATCATCAGCGGCAGAGCCGCGTTCTTTGCGCCACTGATGGGAATGACGCCGTTGAGCGGATTGCCGCCCGTTATGCGTATACGATCCATGGAATCCGCCGGGAAAAAGCTCGGAGAGCTATTGCGTTAAGATGTAATCGAGGGGTTAGGCTGGCGCAAGTCCGGCACGGGCGACGGGCCGGACTGGCTGTCCTCCGCCTGTTGCTGACGCGTGCGCGACTGCGCTTTGCGCTTCCTGAGATTGGCGCGCAGCTCGGCGGCCAGACGTTGCTCACGCTCTACGCGTTTGCCGGACTTATTTTCGGGCACGATTCCCCACCTCGCTCTGTCCGCCGAGTTTAGAGACGACGCCCGCGCCGTTCCAGCACCTTTTTGCTTAAGCGTTATCCGCGAAAGCCACCCCCTCGCGAAAACTCGTCCCCACGAAGGCGGAGAATAGACTTTCCCATCGTGCCAGCGCACGCGCGAACAGCGGATCGAGGCGGACCTAGCGGACGTGGGACCGGCTTGCAGCTTTCAGCGGCTGTCTTCCGGGATGAGCGCCAGCCGGGCCATCAGCGCCAGCAAATCCGCCTGCCGGTGCGTGCTCGTCTTGGCCATGATCGCCTTGAGCTGGATGCGCACGGTGCCCACCGCGATCTGATGCTTGTCGGCGAAATCGTTGACGGTCACGCCCCCGGCCATTGCCATGGCGACGCGCGTTTCCGCCGGCGTCAGGCCGAAGCCGTGCCGCAGTACCAGCTCACGCGGGGTGATCTGAGCGTCCGGGTCGATCAGCAGGATCATCGCCTTGGCGTGCTGGAACACGTCCTGCGCCGCACCCAGGATCGGCATGCCGAGAGCAAAGAGCGGCCGCTTGCCGGGATCGCGCCGGCCGATCGTCACCAGCATCTCGCTTTCGGCGGGCGCCTTGTTCGGCATGCCGAGCACGCCGCCGATCAGGCGCTGCAAAACCGCGTTCGACTCGTTATGCCGCGTGGTGAGGCAGCCCTGCACGATGCGGATGTCGCGATTGAGATAGCTCTCCGTCTGCCTGTTGTAGCGATGCACTTTCCCCGTGCAGGTGATCAGGAGCGCCGCGCAGCACATCTTTTCGAAGGCGTCGAGCATGCCCTCGCCCCTCGCCAGCGCCAGACGGCTCGCCACCTGCGCGGCAATGCGCATATGCGGCAGGATCATCGTCATCGCCTCGACTTCAGCGTGGCCATAGCGCTCGCGATGCGCCTTGCGCTCGACGGTGAATGCCGTGCTCCAGCCGTCGACCTCGCTTAAGAAACAGCCCGCGCCCCAGCGATAGCCATTCACATTGATGAATTCGGCGTTGAAGGGATGCCGATCCAACTCCTCGGCAGTGAAGAGGTCGGATTCGGTCATCACCGCGTGCCGGTGACGTATCGGCATGGCACGCGCGAGGCGCTCATTATTGGCGTGCCAGCCCTCCCTGAAGAACGGCTCGGCCAGATCGTCGAGCCCAGGGGACCAAACCGCGCCCACGGCGCTACTGGGAAAGGACACCAGGCAACCGCCATCAGCGCCGAAAACGGAGCTGGCCTTCTCAAGCGTCGCGGGCCACAAATCGGGCTGGGTCGCGGCCTCGTAAAAGCTATGCGTCAATTCATCGATTTTTTCGAGGTGAGAGCGCATCGTTCTTCACTCCACGCGCAAGCGTCATATTCCATCGCCAGCCGGACGCATCGCGGTCACAGTCCGCCAGAAGGAAATGAGTACGTAGCGTTTGGCGCGTCGGATTGCAGGACTGCATACTTTGTTTGCGCCTTGTGTCCTATCTTTGTGTTCTGGCCACGGTTGTCCATGGGTTTATCGCCAAGCGGCGCGATTTACGGGCGGGCTGTGGGAGGCCGTTCGCCCCGAGGAGGCGGGCGTCGGCATGAAGAAGCGGCAAGCGCAACGCGCAATTCCGCGCCGGGGGGCATGCCTCATGGGTTGTCTCGACCGCGCGGCATCCTACCGCCGACGCTTGGGCGTCGGACGGCCTCAGTGAGGCGGCTTTGTGCGGGAGCTCTATGGGAGGGCGCTGAGCACCAGCGCGAACGGCTTGCGTGGCTGCCGCTCAAATGCGCGATAGACAGGGCATGCGGTTAGGGTGCCGGCAGATGACGTTCGGAGCCGGCAGGCCGGGCAACGAGGCGGGCGCCCTCGGCGGGTCGCCCGCAGATTAGCCCACGCCTATTTCAGCGATCGCCACCAAAGTTGAACTGATAGTTCAAGCCCACCATCACGGCGTCAGCGGTAATGTCGGCGTCGGTTTTGCCATGGAGTGTCGAAGTGCAGGTTCCATCGTTAAAACGGCATGCAAAAGTGTCGGTCCCAGCATAGCTTGAGGACAAACTGCCGAAATCGAAGTGCTGATATTCCAGCTTCAGCGACCATGAGGGGCTGAGCGCATATTCGACGCCGAAGCCGAGCGTCCATCCATACAGCGTATCGCTGCTTTCAAAGCCGAAATTGGACGGGGTCGCCGCTGCTCTGCCATTGCAGTCATAAGTTGTGGTGCAGTTCGCGCCGACATAGTCCGAATTCATTTTGGCGTTTAGAAATGCCACGCCGCCCTTGGCGTAAACCAAGGTGCTGCCTGTTGCATATCCCAGACGCCCAGTCAGATCGCCGTAGAGGCCACCAGACGTCGAGTACTTCGCGCTAATATCGTTTTCGGCCACACCCGTAGGATTGGGCAATGCGGCCTTTTTGTCGCCAGATAGGTTCAGATAGCCGAGATCGGCCTCGATGCCGTAGACAAAATTGCCGCTCTGAAGGTTGTAGCCGAGTTGGACGCCCGTGATCAGACCGGTACTCTCAACGCTGTTATCCGCGCGCGGATCGCCATGATAATCGAACACATCGGTAACATCGATGTTGCCGCGAACCCCGCCGATATGTCCCCCGATATAAAAGCTCGGCCACTGCAATGCCGGAGCATATGCCGAGACAGGGGTATCCTTCAGGGAAAGATCGGCTGCCTGTACGCCGCCGGACACACCAAAACACGCTGCAAAAACGGCAGCGGACGCAATTTTCCGCATACTCTACGATTCCCCCCAAGCTTCGCCCACCCCACGTGGGCCACCCCTGCGCCACGCATCGACGCAAGGTTAATTAATCTCCGCTGTCGTGAAGAAGGAAGATGGGGAAATGCGTGAGACGCTTTATCTGAGGCGGGTGTGAGATAAATGGGACAAATTTTTGTTTAACCAATGGAAGAAAACGTCAACGGCAACCTATAGTTGCAGTAAGCGGCTATCCAGGGTTGCTGCTTGTCTTGCTTGCGGCGTTTGCGGGAAGGTGTCTTGTCTTGGCGGGACAACCGGGCGCGAGGAAGAGTTCCCGGGGTTGTCATCGGAGCTTTTCCCGTTCCTGCGGAATGAGAAACGGGGGCAGGCCTCATCCGAACAGGCCCCGGTTGCCAATGTTTATTCCAGATTGAGGCGAACTTTGCCGATCATCGTGACGTTTCCTCTTGCGGGAGCGGGTTTATCCGACTCCTCAAAGAGGATGAGACAATGAACATCTCGGGCGAAAGTCTCGCGGTAATCTTGGTGGTGGGCATCGCAGCCGGATGGCTGGCCGGTCAAATCGTGCAAGGCACGGGTTTCGGCTTGGTGGGCGATCTCGTGATTGGAATTCTCGGCGCCTTCGTTGGCTCCTGGCTATTTCCACAACTCGGCATCCACATTGGCGCCGGGCTGGTTGCGGCAATCGTCAACGCCACCCTCGGCGCGGTGGTCCTGCTGCTTGTGATCAGACTGGTTCGTGGGGGCGGTGGATGGCGCTCTGGCTGGCGACGCGGTCTTTAGAGCATCGATCCAGAGCTAAGCAGGTCGTTCTTGGCAAGCCAACGAAATGACCTGCTTATCGTCTCCAACCATTGAGCGTAGATTTTCCAGGGCATTGCACGGCGGACGCATCAGGGCATCAACGCCCCGCGGTGTTCCGCCGTTTTGGTTGGGCCCAATCTCGCTCTGCCCCCGAACATCGCGCGCGATCTCCCCGGCGCGATCCCGCCTTACGGTTCCGATATTCCTCCATCGCTTACCCGAACACAAAAAAGGCGGCCCCGTTACCGGAGCCGCCCTTCAAACAGAACCTTAAGCCGAAACACGGCGTGGGGATCTACCGGATCTCGATTTCCGGGCGGTTCCTGTAACGATGGCCGCCTCGGTAGTCGTGCCGATAATTCTCATACCGACGGTCATGGCGGTCGCCGTAGTAGCGGCGATTATTGAAATAGAACCAGGAATTCCGATGGTGGCGACCGCGCCAATGGCGACGGTCGTACCTATCATCCCGGTCGTTCACGGACAGGAGCGAGGTGGGCGCCGCCTGCGCGATCGCAACAGGAGCGATTGACGCGGCCTCGGCCTGACGGCTCGCGATGGGGCTAAGCGCCATGACGCCCGCAACCGCAGCCACTGTGAGAAGTATTTTATGCATTGTGCATCCCTAATCTGAACACGCGTTAGGTGCGCCGTTCAGTAGGAGCAACCTTTTGACCCGCCCATCGTTCCGTTATACGACGCCAGCGGTAAAATAAAATTAAATGAGCAATAAGTTTTATATCTATCGCAATGTGTATTTTAATACCTATGTCGCAAATATCGGCTGATTATAAAGATATTAAAAAATTCCTTACCTAGCGATAGATCAAATTAAAGCGCGAGTGTGGTCCGCTGGGCTGCTACAAATCAACACCGGCATGGTTATGATTGATTGATTTGCGATAAATGTTATTGCTGATATCTTTTCCGCAATCGTCGCGCGACAGCCGCGCTAACTACGTACTCTCATTATTCGTGGATGGCTTTTCTGGACTCTGGGCTCGCAAAGGCGCAGTCTGAGCCGCCATACGATATGAATTGCCCTCTTCCTTTGTCGCTCCGGTGATGACATTCCGTCTCCCTTTGCCGAATTTTGGCAAATGCTGAACAGAGACTGGACAGAGGAGAGCCGCGAGCGCGAAACGCATCTCCCCCGCAAGGACGGGGGCGGCGCCCTTTTTGATACCATCCACAAGCCGACCGCATTCTCCGTACGAGACTCATTGGGGGAGACCACAGGCTGAGGGCGCAGCCAACATCTTCACAGCTCGATTGGAGCTATTATGAGTACCGACCCGTTCGCTGGATTTGACGATGGGCGAGCCCTTGCGCAGGCCATCGTGGATACGCTGCGCGAACCTCTGCTCGTGCTCGACAAGGATCTTCGTGTCGTTGCCGCAAGCCGCTCGTTCTACCGAACGTTCGCGATGAATCGGCAGGACGTCCAGGGCCGGCCGGTCTATGCACTGGGCAACGGCCAATGGAACATCGCCGAGCTTCGCGTCCTGCTGGAGGACATCCTCCCGCACCGTGCCGTGATGGAGAGTTACGAAGTCGAGCAGGACTTCGCCGGCATCGGACGGCGCATCATGCTGCTCAACGCACGCGCGGTATTCAATCAGGACGGCACCCGCACGCTGATCCTGCTGGCCATCGAGGACGTCACCGAGCGGCGCACGGTCGAGCACGCATTGGCCGAACTCCTGGAGCAGAAGGAAGTTCTGCTGCTTGAGATGCAGCACCGGGTCGCCAACAGCTTGCAGATCATTGCCAGTATCCTTCTGCTCAAGGCGCGGACCGTGAGTTCGGAAGAGACGCGGCTGCATCTCCAGGATGCCCATCAGCGGGTCATGTCGGTGGCGGCGGTGCAGCAGCATCTCTACGCCTCGCGACATGGCGACCCCATCGAACTCGGCCCCTATCTCACCCGGCTAGGCGAGACGCTGGCCGCATCCATGATCGGCACGGGCCGTCCGGTCGTGCTGAAGGTTGTGGTCGAAAAGGGGACCGCCTCATCCAACGAGGCGGTCAGCCTGGGGCTCATCGTCACCGAACTGGTGATCAATGCGCTCAAACATGCCTTCGTCGATGACCGGCCAGACGGCGTGGTGACCATTTCCTATGACGTGGAGGAAGGCAACTGGCGGCTCGTGGTGTCCGACAACGGCGTCGGAAAGTCGATCACGCCACAGGCCAAGACAAAGCCGGGGCTGGGCACCAGCATCGTCGAGGCTCTGGCAAAGCAGCTCCACGCCCGTGTCGCGATCGATATGACGCAGCACGGCACCTCGGTGTCGATCACCCACGGAACGTTCGACGCGCGGCTCCCGGCGGCCGCTTAACGCACGCCGCGTCATTTTGGCAGAGCCAGCAGATCGACATGGCCAACGGTGCAGCGCCCGCTTTTGCGGCAGAAGGCCAGCCAGTTGGCCAACTCGCCTTTGCCGAAGAGCCCGGTTTCGCCCGCCGCCACGGCGATGCCCTCCAGATTGGCCAGCATCAGCGCCTCATCCTCCGGGCCGAGCACCCAAGGGCTGGCGCCGGCGGTGACGTCATAGCCCGCCTCGGTAAGCCGAGCCGCGAGATACACGCCCGCATGCGGTCCGGCGGCCGGGCCGAAGCCCTTGTCGCGCTGCTGGTGAGCGTTGAAGGCGCTGCGGATGGCGGCGTCGAGCGGATGCTCAGGCGCCCAATCCATCACGCCGTCATAGATCAGCACCGTATAGAGCGGCAAACGGCGGGCAGCCAGCGCGGCGACCATGCCGTCCAGCCATGGCATCGAGACGAGATCGAACAACGCCGACGCGGTGACAAGGTCGCAATCGCCCTTGCCCAGCAGCGGCGCGATGCCCAGCGACAGGTCCGCCTCCTCGGTCGCGACTGTCAGCGCGGGCGGCTCGCGTTGGCTCCCGGCGAAGGCGGCGAGCTTGGCACGCGCGGCCGCCAGCAGCGCGCCGTCATAGTCCACCAGCCGCCAATCCTGCTGCCCCGGCAGATGCGGGATCATCGCGCGGGCGTTGGAGCCGGTGCCGCTGCCGAGATCCAGCACGGTAAGCCCCCTTCGCGAGGCCGCCCATTGCCCGAGGCGCGCCAGCAGCCCGGCATCGCGCGAGCGGTGGTCGACGGGTTCGCGCAGCGACAGCCAGTCCACGGAAAAGCCGCTCATGATGCGCCCACCTGCTTGATAACGCTCGCGATAATCGCGGCAGTGCCCTCCCAGCGCGGCAGCGTTTGCGCATGCGCCCAGCCGCCATCGCCGAGCCGCCGGCGTAAATCCGGATCGCGCATCAGTCGCAGCAGGGCGTCGGCGAATGCCTCGACATTGTCCGGCTCAACCAGGATGCCGGCCTCTGGCGGCACGGTGCTGGGAATGGCGGGCGCATTGGTTGCCAGGATCGGCAGCCCGCGCGACATCGCCCCGGCGAAGGCCATGCCATAGCCCTCATAGCGGGAGGGCAGTGCGAACAGATCGGAGCGGGCGTAGAGCGCATTGATTGCGTCATTGTCCAGAACGCCGGTGAAACGAATGCGATCCTCCAGGCCAAGCCCGGCGATCTGCGCGCGCAGGGCATCGACGCAAGCGATGTCGCGGTCGAGGCCGCCGACGATGGTGCAGCCCCACGGCTCATCCCGCAGCCGCGCCAGCGCCGCCACCAGGATGTCATAGCCCTTGCGCGGCACCACGGTTGCCACCGCGATGACCTCGAAGCCGCCGCCTCCGCTGCCGGCACTGCGCGGTCCGTCCGTGATGCCCGGAATGGCAACGGTTACCGGCGGCGGCGGGGCAAAGCCCAGCTCGGCGAGCTTTTCGGCGGTCGTTTGGCTGGTGACGATGACATGCCGGGCGAAGGCCGTTGCCGCTTTCTCCGACGCAAGCAGCGCCGCGCCTTGCTCCGGCGCGATGCCGGTCTCCAGCCCCAGCGGGTGGTGATGCATCGCGATAATCGGGGCCGCTATCCGCTCCAGCAAAGCGGGTGGCAGCACGCCCAGCGCCAATCCGTCAATGACCAGCACCTCGTCCGGCGGCACCTCGGCCAGCAGGCGCCCGGTTTCCGCCAAGGCAGCAGTGCTCGGCGTGGGAAAACCGTCGGGCAACGCGAGATGGCGCAAGGTCACGCCGCAAGCCGGCAGCAGCCCCATCACCGTGCGGTCGTAGATATAGCCGCCGGTGGGGGTGTTCAGATCGCCGGGGATGGCAAAGCATGCTTTCATCACGAGGCGACCGGCCCCTCGAACCAGGCGCGCGCCACATGCGATTCATGCAGCGTCACGCGGATCATCGCCAGCCCTTCCGCGCCCTCGCCGAGCCCGCCGCCGCGCGCTGCCTCGGCCATGCGGTCGAAGATGTAGCGGCACAGATATTCCGTGGTGGTGAGCTGGCCGCGCATCCCCGGCACTTCGTCGAGATTGGTGTAGTTGATCGGCGCGAGCACGGCCTTCAGCGTGTCCGACGCCCGGCCGATATCGACGACGACGTTATGAGCGTCCAGCGTCTGCCGGAAGAAGGCGACATCCACCACGAAGGTCGCGCCATGGGTTTTTTGCGCGGGGCCGAAGAATTCGCCCGGCAGACTGTGGGCGATCATGATGTGGTCGCGGACTTCAAGCGCATACATTCGCGTTATCCTTATCCGTTGCATCGGGCCGCGTGGAGGCGACGGCCGGCGTCCGGTAAAATCGATGCCGGACAATAAGCTGGCCCTGCCGCCCGTGACCAGCGTGAATGTGCGGGGTATGGATTGCATGTGCATGAACCGGCGTGGCCGGCGAAGCCGGGCCGCTTCCGATGATGCGGTGCCTGCTGACGTCACGCCTGTCGGAAGCGATAAGCCGCCGACGCGGCTCAAAATAGCTCACCGGCGCTGGCGTCTCCTGTAATCCGATGGCGAGCAGCCCAGCAGGGCAACGAAGTCGCGTGCCAGATGCGCCTGATCGAAATAGCCGAGATCGGCCGCAAGATGCGACAGGGGTTCGTTTTCGCCTTGTGCCAGACGCCAGGCGGCCTGCTGGAGCCTGTAGCGCCGGATCACCCATTTGGGCGATACGCCGACATATTCCAGGAACAGCCTTTGCAGCGACCGAAGGCTAACGCCCATCCGGTCGGCGAGGTCCTCGGCTCGAAGCAGACCATCGGTTTGGCGAGCCAGATCGACGGCTGCACAGGCGATATCCGCCATGGGATCGGATTTCGGCACCCTTGCGCACAGAAACCCCTCGGCAATGCGGATCATTGCTTCATCGCATTTCGCTGCGGATATCATTGTCTCGACGGTCTCGTCGGCGACACCGGTTAGTACTGTTGCGGATACCCTGCGATCCGTCAGTCGCGCCACCGGTCCGGTCAGGAAGGGGCGCAGACCTCCGACCCGAAACCGGAGGCCGAGCACTTTTCCCGTGCCCTCCAAGGCGTAGCCATGCACTTTACGCGTGACCCCGACGAGCATCGCTTGCCCCAAGCCGATGACGAAATGGGCGTTCGGTGAAGGCAAGAACCGCTGCTCTTCGGCGTGGCGTCCACCTTGCTCCCATTTCATGATCCAGATGCGATCCAGGAAAGGCATCAGATCGGGCGAAGGTTCATACCGATCGATGCTGACATGTATGGCTTCACGCGGATCGAGCACGCCTTTCCACGGGTAAGGCAATCGGCCGCGCTGTGCGCTGTCGCGTTTTTCCAAGTCGGCCAAGTCGGCATCCCATAGGTTCGCGTCGGGCAAGACAGATGAGAGGAAGCGATTGATGCGACGATTTTGGCGTGCTGTTGGCGTCGGCATATTGTTTTTCGTAACCGGGGTCACCCTCAACAATTCCAGCTTCCTCGCGCCGCGGCCTGCTGGTTCGCCCATTCTGCTGGCGCATCGTGGCATCGCCCAACGGTTCGACATGACCGACTTGCGCAACGATACATGCACCGCCGCGCGCATGCTGCCGCCCGAGCACGCCTATCTGGAGAATACCATCCCCTCCATGGCCGCCAGCTTCGAGGCGGGGGCGGAGATTGTGGAGATCGACGTCCATCCCACCACTGACGGCGCGTTCGCCGTGTTCCATGACTGGACGGTCAACTGCCGCACCGAAGGCAAGGGCGTCACGCGCGAGCATTCGCTGGCCGATCTGAAGAGGCTCGATATCGGCTATGGCTACACGGCGGACGGCGGCCAGACCTTTCCATTTCGTGGCAAGGGCATCGGATTGATGCCGTCGCTCAATGAGGTGCTGACAGCCTTTCCCGAAAGGAAGTTCCTGATCAATGTGAAGAGCCGGGATCCCAGCGAAGGCGAGAAACTCGCCGCCGTACTGGCACGGCTCCCGGTCGAGCGTCGGCGGCAACTCATCGTCTATGGCGGTGACGAACCCGTCGCCGAGGTCAGGCGCCGCTTGCCTGGCATCCGGACCGCATCGCGCGGCTCGCTCAAATCCTGCCTCATACGCTATATCGCCCAGTCCTGGAGCGGTATCGTGCCCGACGCCTGCCGCAAGGGCATGATCCTCGTGCCGATCAATGTCGCGCCGTGGCTTTGGGGATGGCCGAACCGCTTCCTCGCGCGCATGGCGGCGGTCAACAGCAGCGTGTTTGTTCTCGGGCCGTACCATGGCGGCGAGTTCTCCACCGGCATCGATAGCGCCGACGATCTCCGCCGCATACCGGCGGGTTACTCCGGAGGCATATGGACAAACGAAATTGCGACAATCGGACGCGCGCTATCCTCCCGAAACTGATTATCGCCACATTGCCGCAACGTGAAGGCGATCTGCTCCATGCAGCGGATCAACTTCGCCGTTCATCGCACTGATAATCCGCTACTTAAGATTGATTTGGCGTGGGCGCGCAGCCGTTTCCTTCGGTAATTATGAATTTTTAAAACATGTCTACCGACTTCAGGTGGAAGTTCAGGAGACTGCCGTCATACGCGCGCCCAAATGTTGCGCTGAATGAGACACAGGTGAACTTGTTGGCACAAAAACAAAAGTGGTCTGATGAGCTGCTCGGGCTATCGGAATCTCGCAATCGAGCGAGCTAAGCCGGCATCGACCGACACTAATCTGGCGGCGGCCATCGCGCTCCTTTTGGGCGCGCATGTGCCTGCCTCGCGCCAAGATTTCCTGCGCCTCTCGTCAGTCCCAAAGATCCGGATAAGTTCATGAGATTTCAGAAAAGCGCGCCCCCCGTGCTGATCTTGGTGGTGGCGCTCGTCATCGCGGCGCTGACCTTTGCCGCCGATTGGCTGTTCAGCGGCATGACCTCGGCCGTCGAGCGGAACCAACTTGATCTGATGCGGTCGATCATCTCCTTCAACCTGGCGGGCACCACCACCAACTCGCTGGCGCGGGCGGAGATCGTGGCGTCCGACCAGACGGTGCGCAAGCTTCTGGCCCAGCGAGACAGACCGGCGCTGCTCGCCCACACCGAGGCGATATTCAAGGAACAGCGCGAGAAATATTCCGTAGACCAGATGCAGTTCCACCTTGCCCCCTCAACCTCCTTCCTGCGGTTGCAGAACCCCGCTTTGTTCGGCGACGATCTCAGCAGCTACCGGCCGGCGGTCGTCGCGGCCAATCGCGAGCAGGTCGCCAAGAAAGGCATCGAGGTCGCGCGGACCGGGCCCGCCCTCTTCGGCATCGCGCCGATCCGTGACATGGAGGGCAACCATATCGGCAGCGTGGAATTCGGCATGGATATCGGCCCTCTGCTCGACCGGCTGAAGGCAGCCTATGGGCTGGAGCTGAGCCTGTTCATCGACGAGCAGCCGCTGCGCGAGTATGCGACCGGCATGCGCGCGGGCGTGGTCAGTGAGCAAAATCGCGTCGGACCAACCATGCGCCTCCACTCCACCGATTGGGATCGAATGAGCCAGCTGGTCAACGGCGACGATCTGCGCATTCATGACGAGCCGCGCGACTGGGTGCGAAATGCGGGCGGCATTCCCTATGGCGTCTTGCTGCAGCCGTTGCGGAACAGCGTGGGCGAGACATTGGGTGCAGTCGTCGTCGCACGCACCTTTGAGTCGACACGCAGCGCTGCCGGGCGGACCGCGGTGCTACAGTGGCTGTTCGCCTTGTTCGGCTTCCTGCTGGTCGCGGGGGCGATATTGATCGTGATCCGGGGCTGGGTGGTGCGGCCACTCGCGGCGATCGCGGCACGCTTCGCAAGCGTTGGGACAGGCAGACGAGCGCCGCCGGACGAAGACGACCGCTTCCTCTGCGCGGAGATGACGACGCTGGCGAGGCAGCATCAGCGGATCGCGGATATGATCGACGGGAGGCAGGGTTATATGACCGATGGGAGACAGAGCCAGCGGATCACGGATGTGATCGACGGGAGGCAGGGTGATCTGACCGACGGGAGGCAGAGCCAGCGGATCACGGATGCGGTCGACGGGAGGCAGAGTGATCTGTCCGACGGGAGGCAGAGTCAGCGGATCACGGAACGGTTCGACAGGAGGTAGAGGTGAGGCGGCTCCTCGTCTTGCCGCTGGCGATGGCTGCAGGCAGCGCCGCCTGCCCACACGCAGGTGCCTCGGGGTTCGTGCCAAGGAGGCGAGTTCTCTACCGGCACCGGATAGTGCTGGCGATCTCTGCCGAAGCATGTCTACCGACTTCAGGTGGAAGTTTAGGAGCCTGCCGTCATACGCGCGCCCCAAATGCTGCGTTAAATGAGACACAGGTGAACTTGTTTGCGCAAAAACAAAAGTGACCTAATGACCTGCTCGGCCTATCGGAATCTCGCAAGCGAGGGAGCTAAGCCGGCATCGGCCGACATTAATACGGCGGCGGCCATCGCGTTCCTTTTTGATACGCATATGCCCGCCTCGCGCCAAGATTTCCTGCGCCTCTCGTCAGTCCCAGAGATCTGGATGAGATCATGAGATTTCAAAAAGGCGCACCACCCGCACTGGTCGTGGTGACGGCGCTCGTTATAGCGGCGCTGACCTTTGGGGCAGACTGGCTGTTCAGCGGCATGACCTCGGCCGTCGAGCGGGGCCAACTTGATCTGATGCGGTCGATCATCTCCTTCAACCTGGCGGGCACCCTCACCAACTCCCTGGCGCGGGCGGAGATCGTGGCGGCAGACCCGGTGGTGCGTCAACTTCTCGCGCAGCAGGATAGACCGGCTCTGCTCGCTCACACCGAGACGATATTCAAGCAACAGCGCGAGAAATATGCCGTCGACCAGATGCAGTTCCACCTTGCCCCCGCAACGTCCTTCCTGCGGCTGCAGAACCCCTCCCTGTTCGGCGACGATCTCACCCAAAACCGACCTCTGGTTGTCGCGGTCAATCGCGAGCAGGTCGCGAAGAAAGGCTTTGCGATCGCGCGAACTGGACCCGCCCTCTTCGGCATCGCGCCGATCCGTGACATGGACGGCAACCATATCGGCAGCGTGGAATTCGGCATGGACATCGGCCCTCTGCTCGACCGGCTGAAGGCGGCCTATGGGCTGGAACTCACTCTGTTCATCGACGAGACGCCACTGCGCGAGTATGCGGCCGGCATGCCCGCCGACGTTGTCAGTGAGCAAAATCGCATCGGCCCAACCATGCGCCTCCACTCCACCGATTGGGATCGAATGAGCCAGCTGGTGAACGGCAACGATCTGCGCATTCATGACCAGCCACGCGACTGGGTGCGGAAAGCGGGCGGCATTCCTTACGGCGTCTTGCTGTACCCGTTGCTGAACGGCTCGGGCGAGGCAATGGGCGCGATCGTCCTCGCACGCAACTTTGAGTCGACACGCAGCGCCGCCGGGCGGACCGTCTTGCTACAATGGCTGCTCGCCTTGTTGGGCTTCCTGGCTGTCGCAGCGGCAATATTGATCGTGATCCGGGGCTGGCTGGTGCGGCCGCTCGAGGCGATCTCGGCACGCTTCGCAAGCGTTGGGACAGGCAGACGAGCGCCGCCGGCAGAGGACGACCCCTTCCTCTGTGCGGAGATGGTGACGCTGGCGAGGCAGCATCAGCGGATCGCGGATATGATCGACAGGAGGCAGAGGTGAGGCAGCTCTTCGTCTTATCGCTGGTGATGCTGCTGGCAGCGCTTCCCGCCCACGCGCAGGCGCCTTTGCCAGCCGCGCAGACGCCTTTGCCGGTGCAGGTGCCTTTGCCAGAACGGGCGCCTTCAGCAAGCGCGGCGCGGACACCGGTGCCGGAACCGCGCTCGCTGAAGGTGCCGCCCCCTTTGACAGAGCAGTTCAACGACAGAAGCACGACGTCTGCCACCGTCGCGGCGCAACCGCCTGCCCTCCCCACAGCCGCCGTCGCGGCGCAGCCGCCTGCACTCTCCACGGCACAATCGCCTGCACCTGCACCCTCTACAGCCGCCCTCGCCGTGCGGGCGCCGCGCGCGCTCACCGAGCTGCCGCTTGAGAGCGGACTGCCTTTGTGGGTTCGGGCCGGACTCGCCTTCGTCGAGGTCGAGACGATCGACGAGAATAAGGAGACCTTCACAGCGACCGTGGACATGCGCCTCTCCTGGCTGGATCAGCGCTTGCGCTATCCGGCCGCGGAGGCGCCGATCGGTTATCGCGAATGGCGCAACGAGGCAGTGGCGCCGCAGCTTGCCGCGATGTGGACCCCGAAGGTCGGCTTCGCCAACCTGCGCGGCGAACCGACGCGGGAAAGCCGCAGCCTCAGGCGTTATCCGGACGGACGGGTGGAGCTGCTCCGCCGGGTCGCGGGCAGCTTCAGCTCGCAGCTCGACGTGCAGCGGTTCCCGTTCGACCGGCAGCAGTTGCAGGTCGAATTGGTCTCGCAGGACGACACCGCGGACAAGGTGAATCTCGACTACCGGCAGGACGACCTCCTGTTCAGCCGCGCCGATCCCGGCATCAAGATTGACGGCTGGACGGCCGGCGCGGTCACCCTGACCCGCGATCCGCTCGCCGGCTGGTACGGCGAGCGCTATGCGCGGATGCGCGTCGCGCTGGAGGTCGACCGGCAGGCGCTCGCGACGATGCCGTCCCTGTTCCTGCCGCTGCTCGCCTCCTTGCTGATCCCGCTGCTCGCGACCTGGCTCAATCACGCGAAAAATGGCGAGTTCGAAATCAAGCCGTTCGAGCTCACCAACATCATCATCGGCGGCCTGTTCGCGGTGATCGCCTTGAACTTCACGGTCAACTCGGAGCGCTCCATCCTCGCGTCAGGTACGAACACGGTCTCCCTGCTTTTCGGGCTCAACTATCTCGCGCTTGGGACAGCGCTGGTGATCAACGTGTGCCTGTTCCGCTTTAACTTTGTGCGCGGGCTCGCCGGCCGGCATGTGCAGCACGAGACGTTCCTCTTCATTACCTGGGCGCTGCCGATCGCCACCGCAGCCACGGCATTGGCGCTGATCCTGATCGCCGCAGCCTGAGAAGCGCCAGGATTGGGAGGCGGACTGCCTTGCTGCTTAGGCAAGATTATCAGTCCGTTCCGATCTGCTGAGGCCATGGAATTCAGTCGTTCCTCCCTTCGCGCAGAATGGATGGTGGCGCGGCTGGTTGTGGCGCTCTATGTTTGGGGCAATCAGCCTCGGGAGGATATTGGCCATGGTGCGCGAAAAGATTTCGGCGGCGCTTAAGGACGCCATGAAGAGCAGGAGCGAATCCGTCGTTTCAACCCTCCGCATGATCAATGCCGCGGTCAAGCAGAAGGATATCGACGTGGCGCGGCCACGCGGCGACGAGAGAATCGCGGATGAGGAGGTGCTCGCGCTGCTGCAGGGGCTTATCAAGTCGCGCCGAGAGGCGATTGAGATGTTCAGACAGGGCAATCGCGACGATCTCATCCAGAAGGAGACCGCCGAGATTGCCGTGATCGAGCAGTATCTTCCGCAGCAACTTGGCGCGGAGGATACGCAAGCGGCAGTTGAGGCCGCAATCGCCAAGACGGGCGCGGCGAGCGTCAAGGACATGGGCAAGGTCATGGCGGTGCTGAAATCCGACTATGCCGGCCAGCTCGATATGAGCCGGGAGAGTGCCCTCGTGAAGCAGCGTCTGAGCGTGGCCTGATCAGCAATTTTGGGGGTGGCGATTTGGCGCCATCGTCTCGGGCTCGCTTGGGCACCTCAAGACCAGGCGGTCATGTGATGCGGGAGCCCGCGCGTGACGACCTCTACCCCTAAGCATCACCCGCGAAAAGTGGCCTTCCGGTTTTCGCAAAAAATGATGCGCAA
>Ga0307513_10005956_pt1 | contig 16000 bp, 14 predicted proteins | sample 15_EM_MG_FD_202174 | JGI IMG/M metagenome (GOLD analysis project Ga0307513, IMG submission 202174) | Populus trichocarpa ectomycorrhiza microbial communities from riparian zone in the Pacific Northwest, United States - 15_EM | ecosystem: Host-associated > Plants > Roots > Unclassified | place... | reverse complement strand
CCACCCCCCCCCCCCCCCACCCATCCGCCAAAAGCATCCCTAACAACAAAACTTTTTTACTGGTGGGGGCCCCAAACACAAAACAACCCCCCCCCCCGGCCGCCCGCCCGGGGGGGGGGGGGGGGGGGGTCATTCTTACAGTCCTCCAGTAAGAAAAAAAAAGTGAAAAATAAAAATTGGAAAAACGGGGAATCGGAGGGGGGGCTTTCTGTCAAAAAAAATATATAATAATAATATAATGGCAAACCGTGTTTTCTGAAAAAAAAAAAAAAATTCGTTTTCCACGTTTTTTGATTTATTATTTTTTTCTTGCTATGATATCGGAGGGTATGCATGTCAGCTACCGCGTGCGTACCTTATCCCCGAGTACGGGTACTGTACTGTACTCGAGTATGATAGCGGTATGATATTATTATGATGCGGTATCGTGCTCAATCACCGGCGGTATCATATACATATCATACCAGATCCCAAGAACCCAGAGCCCAGACATGATAATAATATATGATAGTAGCAACACGGGCCATGTTTCGGGGGGTGAGGTGCTTTGTCGAGAACAACTTGAAGTGCTGCACAGTACGGTACCCCACCCCACTATGCTCTACTCTACTCTACAGGGCGGGTGTAATACAGTACGGTAGCACTACCCCTCCCTCCCTCCCTCCCTCCCTGCAAGTAAAAGCGTTTCAATCCAGGCCAGACAACCTAAAGCCACATTATCGCTCATTTCCTGCGGCATCTGCCGCGCCGGCGGGCGAAGCAAGCAAGCACGAAAGCGAGCACGGTATATTTCTTCTCTCAATTGGATCCAACTCGACTCGACTAGTGATAGATATGCGCGCTGCCGATACCCCCTGCCAGACAAACGAGTGTAATACTCTACCGTGCCACAGCGGGAGAAAGTGCCCCTACTGTATGGTACTGTACTCGTGATTGCCTGACGTTTGTAAAAACGACCGCTATTGCATATGGGCAAATTCTTGAGGCTCCGGGAATTTTTTTGCCCATTTGCAATAGCAGTCGTTTTTGCAAACGTCAGGCAATTACCAGTATGGTATATGATATGGTACGATATGATATGTTAGATGGATAACATTCCGGCTAAGGCTAACATCTTTCCCCCTGCGCTGCACGGCGATTCCGAAAAGTGTGCGGTGCGGTAGCCAATAATTTGGGAGACGATAAACAAAGTGCCGATACCATAATCTTTCCGTAGCAGTGTGCCCTCTCGCTCACTTCGGTAGTTTAACCGTTCCATTCGCAGAGGCCATTACTTTACAAGTACCAGAGGGGACAAGACCATCACGCCCGTACCAGTACACGAATAAATAGCACGTCGTAAAAAACTTCTATCCACTCATCCTTTATATTGCCCTCACTCCTTCCATAAAACCCAGGTATAGTGCGAGATGAAAGCCACAAAACGTTTGCTAGCTCCGCCACTATAGCCAGGAAATGATCAAACACAAAGAGAGCATGATATCGTGATATTACAACCCACCCATTCGATGGAACATTGTCCTCCCCCCTTTTTCCCCTTAAAAACAGTCGAGAAGGGAAAAACATCTAGAATAAAAGAAAAACACTGTTGGGCATTAATACGTTTATGGCCTAGTTCCTCATAAACTGCGTCCTAGTACACCCAACAGCGCTCTACCTAGTGCCTATAATTTTTTGGAGTAAAAGAAAATAAGTATAGAAGGAAAATGTAAATCGTGCGCCCCACAAGACAGCGGAGGAAACCAAACGGATCTAATGTTCGAGCAACCTGGATTCATGTCAGCAATTGATTCGGGGGCGAGATAAGAGCTCCAAGGGACTGACCTCAAAGAACCCTGGACGACAACATTCTCCAAGACACTGCCGGGGGGGATATCAATGGTGCTGCCTTCATTTGCAACAATAATAACCGTCCCTATCACCAAGTCAGCTATCACATTTCATAAATCCATAGCCGAAAATAACATACCTTTCAGTGTGACACCTCTACCCAAATTGACCGCACCGGTAATTGTAAGATGGTCCAACTCCAAGATTCTGGGGATGCTCGGGACACGTTTCTGAAAGTCTGAAACCTTCTTAAAGTGACTTCCGAGCTTGATCAGGGGTGCAGGTCCGAATCTCGCGGCGTCGATCAAAAGTTGGCCGTGCTTCATGGAGTAGAGGTCACTCTTAACCAGCATGAGGTCAGAGCATGTCTTGACAGGCAAGAATCTCCTGCGGGGAACGTTGACGCCATGAGCATTTTTAAAGTGGCGGATAGCGGCACCAACGGCAGTCTCGAGCTGAATGACCGAGATGTCGGACTCGCCCTTCTTGTCGACAGGGATAGTCTTTGAGTTGGGGATAATCTCCAATTCGAGTTCGTGGTTCTCGACGACACGCTTGATAGCTTTGAGGTTGAGCCAGATGTTGTTGGTGTTGAAGTACTTGAACTTCTTGATGGACTTGAAGTCTTGTTCATGCTCCTTGGGGACTTGGGCAATCTCAAGAAGCCGGACAGTTCCCTCATAGTCAATGATGGTACCTCCCTTGACGTCGGCCTTCGTCTTATCGGTAAGCTCCATGATGTATTCCGCTCCTGTCTCCTTCATGTGGTTGAGAATGTTCAAGTCACAAACAGCACCCAAGTTGTCAACGTTGCTGAGGAAAAGATATTCGATGCCCTGGTTGAGCAGACGGTCTAAGATACCGGAGTTTTGGAGCGACTCGAAAACATCACCATGGCCAGGGGGGTACCAGTCAACGATAGGCGAGTTGTAATCTTTGGTGGCAGGGAGAAGGGAGTCCTTAAGGACACGGGGGTATCGTGATTGGTTGAAGGTGTGAATGGTTACGCGGTGACCCTCGTACTTCTTAATGATGTTTTGGGTATCATCATCGGTGTTGAACGAGTTCATGAGGACAAATGGGACATCGACGCCGTGGGTCCGGTTAAGATATTCAATCTGACGGACGGACAAATCGAGGAAAGACATGCCCTCACGGACTTCGATAACCGATTTGGGACCAACACAACCCATAGAGGTTCCGAGACCACCATTAAGCTTGAGAACAGCAAGCTTGGAGAGGAGCTTAGTGTCCTCGGTTTTGGGAAGGGTTTCGTAAGGGATAACCTGGGAGGACTGGGGAGGCTGGATGCGATCCCAATCCCTGTAAAATCGATTCCTGCGTAAGCCCATGGCCATGGCCGGAAATTGACGAGTGATAAGTCAAAACTTACAATGTAGTACCCTTGGCCTTATCCTGTAAGTATCTTCTGAACAAAGCAAAGAAGTTATCCATTTCAGTTTCAAAAGCCTAGCCACCGTAAAAGCAATGTTAGTGTTTTATCATTCTACAATTTCAGGGTTCTTACCATTTTGGTCTTGGCGTCTTTGACGCTATCGGCAAGGCCGTTCAAAGCATTCCTCATCTGGCTGGCAGCAACTGAGGTCGAGGTGTTGTCAAATGCCTATGTAAAACTAAATTAGCGCTCCCGTAATTATCACATAAACTGTACATAACGTCGAGTGGCTAATATAGGGGATTTCAGGAACTCACGAAAGCAGACTGAGACTTCCCGTGTCTCCTCCCTGTGGGGACAGCGAGACCGTCATCTGGAGCACTACCTCCAACTGCCAAATTCTTCGCATAGGAAGTCATTTTCTCAGATTGCCGTTGTTCCGTTGGTGTAGTATCGACTGTCTGAACTGTCTGGACTGTTTGTACTGTTTGTACTGTTTGTACAGGCTTGGCTTCGACGGGCTGTACTTCAACTGGCTTGACGTCAATCGGCTTTTGCTGCACTGGTTGAACGGGATTTTGCTGAACTGACTTTTGCTGCACTGGCTTCTGCTGCGTTGGCTTCTGCTGTACGTGCTTGGGCTGTACGTTCTTAGACCTCTTGTTGAAGAGACGGTTTAGCATTGGAAACCAGAATGTCAGATATAGACAAGATATAGGAGACTTATGAACAACGGAAACATGGAAATATTTATATAACTAAGGGTAAAAACCCAAGTCATAATAAAAGCAAATCGGAAAGCTCGAAGATACGAAAACAAAGCGGAGGGCAAAGACCCACCGCCTAAACAGAGAGAGGGGGTAACTCACCAATGAAATGGTAGATCGATGGAAGGTGGTTGATTCAATGGCCTTCTGCAGAGGCTGTTGTTCAAAAGAGCCGGCAGTGATGATGAATTGGCTTGCTGGAAAGTAGAGGTGAAGAAGGGGAGGAGAGGAAGGGATGAAGTAGGGAAGGGGAGGGTCTAAAATGCCGGCTGGCAGAACGTCGAGGAGGGTAGGGTGAGGGGGGTGCTACAACCCTGTCCAGGATGACGAAACTAGCGGCCAACCTTTTTTTCTTTTCTTTCCCGGTCATGAAAAGGCCCACGCAGAGCACGGGGCACCAGCTCAAAGTGAAGGGGACAATTCCCCTTTCTCTTACTATCCACAGCAGAATAGCTGCGCTATCGCCTCCAACCTCAGGCTTTGGTCTACTTTGTCAATGAGGGCCCAAAGAACATCTGTTGTGATTTTTGGTTCAACAATTGCTTTGTTGATGTTATTGAAGCTCCCTTCACCAGTCCAAACATTTTCTCACAGCGCTCTGTGTGGAGCAAACAAAACCACACCCACATTTGGCGGAACACCGACACGGCGGGTTCATTGGTGGCACAGGCTGCAGCTCAATTTCCCTTGGCACAACCCTGAAGGCGGATAAACGGGGGGGGGGAAATTAATGTCTCGACCGACAGGCACCCACCAATGAATATCCAATTTTTTAACGGGGCACCTTATTCGGAGTCTCAGAAAGCCACAGTAACTACATTCTAAATACTTCCCTCTTCACTAATAGTCACAACTCTAGACAGCTCACGCTGTAAATTCTTTCCGTTTTTCCTCTATCTCTTGTCGATGTCGAGGAGCGGGAAAAATACTCAAGCAGTAGCTATTATGCATTCTTCCGAGACAATACCTCCTGAGACTTGTGCATGACGGGGCAGGGTGGGCCCACTGGAGTTGTACGGTAATTACTCTAGTGCTGCCGAATATTGTAAATTGATCCCGCCTCCCCTTCTCCGAGCCCGTGCGTTGAGTTGCACCATTTCCTTCGAGAGAACCGTGAGCTTAGCAATACAACAACACCAAGCAGTGGCCGGGGGCCTCCACGTGTGCTAGCGGGTGCGCTGGCAAGTGCGGCATTGGGCATCAGGAAAATGAGGAGACAGGACGAATTCGACTTCGGCTGAAGTCTTTAGACGGATGCCGTGTATGTCAAAGGTGGTTGTGTGGAAGAGGAAAATCAAAATAGAGAAAAATGTATGTATACTACCGGTACTTACTCATACGAGTGACAAGAGAAGTTCAAAATTAACACCGCCGGCCCCCCATTTCAAAGCCACCGACTGAATTTCCCAATACTTTTGAATCTGACAAGTACATAACGTTGGGAGAAAAAAAACAGCTCAAATTTGCCATCAGAGATAACCTCGCATACATTCCATCCTGGACAACTATTCTTTGGGGACACAGAGAACAAAAAACATAATTCGCTGTCTAAGTTACATATAATACAATGAGCGGTTGCAAAAAAAAGTGCGGCACCTTTTCGGCATGTCTCCGGAGGGGTCGAAGCCATCTTTTCCTGAAATTCATAGCACCCCCCTTTCTTATCTTATCAACCCCTCAATTGGTCCCACTCCTCTCAATACTGACTGGACACATCCTGGCTTCATACATCAATTCAAAGTTTATACGGTACTGCCTGAAGTCTTCTGCATATGCAAAATCCCGGGTATGACATATCACAATGTCAAATTGCCTTCTGCTCGAGCAGGGTTAGGGGAATTTCGAACCTCACTCTTCGAGAACTCTTAATGGTAACTAACGAAGCATCTAGTTTTCAATGCAGTACTGTACAGAGAATAGCCTGTGTTGACGCGTGAAATTGATGCTAAGAGACCGTTTATGAAGCACTAGTAACCTCACAGGGAGCCTTTTAATTCGTTTCCCTCCAAGCACTCTGGGCCATTTAGGGGTTGCAAAGCACGATGTGGTGACCAATCGGCACAAGTACATTCGTTGCGGCTCTGGACCTTTACCCCTCCCCACTCCCCACCAAACACGCTTCAACGTCATCCATACACAAGCGCGAATAAAGACTTCAGGTTTCCCGACTTGAGCCTTACTAGTAAGTATCTCCTGACTTGTTTTGACTGATTCCCGCGGTCTTCTCCGCTTGTCGGAACTCGTCTCCTGCTTCAACTAGTGCGGTGTTCTTGAACTAATGCCATTGTGTTTCTCGAGCTTTCGGTGACGGTGCAGAATATTACAAGTAACAACTTTTACTTTTTAAAAAGGGAAAGGATAGGGTCTAATTCTTGCTTTCCTGGCTTATCTTCCCGCTACCTCAGGATTCGAAAACCCCTCAGTAAGCAAGACCGATAATTGCTGAAGATGAAAATTCGCTAATTTGGCCGGAGCTTTTCGGACAGTATTCTGGTGTGTGCTTCCAGCTTTTTTCCTTCTTCTCTCACCTCCCCTTGTGCTTTTCAAAAATATGTTTGAGGCGACAAAACACCCCTCATTGAGTGTGGATGGGGAGGCGTTGATGCTTGCTGTTTGTTGGTAATACAACATGGCCCTCAAGAACCTGGCTCGAAAATCAAGCTTTGGTTTTTTTCTTCGGTACCGGCATCCGGGTCGATGGTCTTTTTTTTTGCACTTTACCCCTAACCCATTCAATTCGCTGACTGTAATTTCTTATTATCCTACAGCCGACGAGATTCAACATCACGCCAACACTTCAAGTTTTGAATATGACTGAGAATAACCCCACGCCTACCGGAACCTTCAAGATTCTCTATTTCGCCTATGCGAGCTCCCATACGAAGAAATCCGAGGAATTGCTCCCTGCGCCGATGCGGTTATCACAGCTCTTTGAGACTCTCGACAAAAAGTACCCAAGAATGAAGGAAAAGGTTCTCGAATCTTGCATGGTCACAGTCAACTTGGAGTATGTCGACATGGAAACAAACGATGGGAAGGAATTGAAAGCGGGTGACGAGGTGGGAATTATCCCACCTGTCAGCTCAGGATAACCGCAGAAGGGGGATGTCTTGGGGGAATACTACCGGCCAAACCTGAGGCTGTATCTATGATGTAACCGGAGCGGGTTGGAATATCATACCAATGGCCTCTTGGCCACTCGTTCTTTCAAACTAAGAAACGCAATGAAACTGAATTGCACGATTTTCGTGAATTATCTCTCCTGTCCTTTACAATTACATCGGCCACCCACAACCAACCCTCCACCGGAAAGCGCTTCCGAGCTATCAACTATCCATAGCAACTCCACGATACCCGGTTCAAAGGTAGCCACGCAAACCACCCACCGAGCAAACCAATCCCATGGTCCCCTCTCCACGCGTCGCACAACCCGAGAAACAAACTTCCACTCAGCCCCAAACCACCACCACCTAACGCCCTCCCAGCGACGAAAAAAGAAAAAAAGTCTTATCGCGTCCACCAAAGTAGCCACATCAACCACACATCCTTCCTTTTTACGCAGCACAGCCTCCCCCTCTCTATGCCACTGAGAGCCCCACCACTAGTCCGCCACCACTCATGATCTCCGATGGACGTTCACTTCCGTGGATTTTAAACGTTACATCGATGCCTTAGACTCCGATCCCGTCAAGAAGTCCGTTTGCAAGAAGCGTGTTTTTTTTTCCCTCGAGGCTTATTTTGTTTGCTTGGGTTTCAGGGAGCAAGGAAGAAGGCGATCATGAAACATCACCCGGAATATAAATAGATAATGGGCGGTAATTGGTGGGAGGTTTGTTTGGGTAACGAAATACCCGTCTTGAGGGCGGTTTGTCTGTCGATGCTACGAGGCGAGCACCGCCGGTGTGTGGCGTGGGAAGCCGAAAAGATAAGGCGGTTCTGATACGGTAGCGTACTGGGGGGCCAAGCGAAAGCTCAGGATGTGTTTAAGTGCGAAATCACGTCGTCTCACTCGAGTTTTGCTTCAGCTTGAAGCAACCTATCGAGCCGGGTGGGTGGTAACATCGGCCACGGATAAGTGCTTGCTGTCCTGGGGGTGGCCTTACAGTGGGTTCCGGGTGAGCCATAATCACCCAAAGGCCCCCACCGACTATTAAGGCAAAAAGGTGGACACAGAGGACGGAGGCAGAGCCTTAGGGCATGACAGACTGCTATAAACTACTGACGTCCAGTGCTAGGCCGAGCGGCCCTGTCCGCCTTGCTCTCCATTACGTATTATCATTGTAGTGCCCCCCGCAGCCACCACTACGCCTACAAAGTAAGGTTTTGTATCCCGAAGTCTAGGCCTCTTCTTCCCTTCTTGTTTCAGGGCATTGTTTTTTGTATTATACAATCCAAATAGAAGGTCCTTCGCGTAGTTCGGATGGGATTTCCTTTTGCAGGGTGGGGGAATTTTAAATAATTTGTTTGGGCGGGTATTTCGTTCCAAACATGCTGGATCCCGCCATTCTGATACGAGGTTTACCTGGGCCTGGAGTTTATTTTATTTACCACATCTTTATCTGGGGAGGGGGAGGGAAGGGGCAAGTGTGTCCTTCCGTAGCGCTTCAGGTGAAAAGCCCTTTCGCAGTGCGGAGAGCCGGGTGGGCTGGAGCGGTGGCATGGTGTGGAATGTTGAAGGGGGATACTGCGCCGGTACTTGGTGGTTGAATGGCTAGTCTAGCATTCTTGCATTGGGCGGTTGGCCAGTTTGTAGTTTTCGCATGGAGACAAGTAAATTTGAGTACCTACGGACAGTACAAGACAAGTCATTGCTCGCCATGCACCAGCAAGCAAGCAAGCAAAACGGAGGTGGTCGGTGCCCTGCCATGGCGACTGCCTGCGACAGCATTCTTCTTGGTGGTTGAATGGCTCGCCTGTTGACGCATTTGTGCTCCCGTAGATCATGCGCGCAAGCGATCGTGCCAAGACAGCATTGACCAGGCGATCAAAATAGGCGAAACCTTCCTAAAGTGCACCGGCCAATCCATGGATCCGTAGATCAATTGACCAATCGGTTGGTCAACCAACTGCGCTGTACCTTCGTAAGCGCTTCCCAAAATCATCGGTTTCCCCTTGCCAAAATGGGAGAATAAAAATAAAATATATCATAATAAAAATACCCGCTTGAGACCTCCCGGATCGGGAATTTTTTTACTTTCCACGGTTCGGGGAAATTAAGTTGAAACAGGAGGGCAAGTCTTGGCTCTACTTAACTTTTGCCGGCTCTTGGTTAGACTATTCTTAAAGTATCCGGGCGCCCGGGCGCCGAGACACATGTTAATCAATGCCAAGGTGTCGGGGTACAATACAATGTACCCATCAACGGCCAAGAAACAGCCGCCGCGCAGGTTCTTGTGAAACGGTTGAATGATCATCCCTTCATCTCTTGTGTTTATTTGTTGACGACCGCTGCTTTTTGGCTGATTGGTAACTGCCAGTCAAGAATGGGAAGGGGATTCCTGGGAAGCGCGTGTGGAAACTGTTTTAACCCTAAATACCTTTCTCTGGCTTTAGTGTCTACCTCTGCGGCTTAGTTTAAGGACGGTCGGGAAGTGGATTCACCGTAATTGGCTGGAACGGTGGGGGGGGGGGGTAGGGAATCCCGTTTCATGTAGTACCATTCCCGGACCGAGAGAGAGCTAGGGCGATTCTTTCAATGACGGATCTTGCTGAGCGCTAGGTAATCCGTGCCCTCGACGATCTTGAGGTGCGGAATTCTGGTTGACATGACCCGCAGAACGTGGCTGGGGGGGGGGGGATTTTTTTATAAAAAATTCTTGACTGAGGCTGTGGTTGGTCAATCATGCAGCGCACTACAAGGTACATCCATCCATTTCCTGTTTCACCAACCACCGACCGGCTAGTTGGCCCGTTCGTGACGGGTGTTCCTATTATTCCTCTCGACATTATACTCCCGACAGATGGTGTTTCTAACTACTGTCCATTGAGGTTCTAGTTTGTATGAGTCTTCAACCGCCACAGCTGGCGCCTCATGAGGCTTTGCCATGCGAATCACACAAGGACCTTCCTTACTGCCTACCATTCAGTCTCAATGGGTGGATTCGCCTAAAACATCAGAGCTAGCAATAGCTCATCTTTCTGCTACTCCCCGGGCCATTCAGGCTTAGCTTCAGGCCATTCTCAAACCTCAATGAGCCTCCGTACGTTCCCGCCTTTTGTTTCCTTGCTATGGAAAGTGATCGACTTGGTTCCATTGTTCTGGGCCCCCATGAATGGAGCTGTGCGTGCGTGGCTGCCATTGCGCTTGAGATACGTATGCATTGTCTTAGGCAACTTCGTGGTGGTGGAGGTGGTGGTATATAGAAGCATTCTCCAACCCCCCCACCATCTGCACTTCATTACCTCCCGCAGCTTCTACTCACACACACCAGACTTCCGGAGTTGAGCTCTTGGCTATTATATTCTTCTCAATTCTTTTTTTTGAATACTTCTAATATTGCCGCTGGAGTCTTTGAAAGTCTTCGGGTTTCCTTTCTTATATTTTTGACCATCTGGATACAAGGCTCTCTCTTCTCCGCCAGACATACACACATACATAAGATACAAAGCTTCAGACTTGCCCGCAAAAAAGAACGATTATTACGAAAAGGTACTTGCAATTACGATCGCCTTTTACTCATATACGACAATACAAGATGCATGTTCCTACAAGAAACTCTCTCCAGCTCGCTGGAGTTGCTGTTATGGCTTTAATTTCTGGTGTTCATGGCCATAGTTGGGTGTGTATTCACTTCCTCTGTACCTTATGAACGAGGTATACTAACGAATATACCAGATTGATGGCTTGAAGGTAGTCTCTGGCAACAATTCTGGTCCTTTTAAAAATACCTCTACTATTCAACAAGGCCCACAAGGCCCACAAGGGCCGGGCCTTGGTTACATTCGTGCTTACCGTGAGCCCCCCATCCTACTATCCACATATCAGGTAACCAATGCTAACGTACCCTCACAGAGGGCCACACCGACGCAACCGCGGTGTACCTAATCACGGCCCCAAAACTCGATAGTAACGTCTGCCGTCCCAGCCAACAGCAAAACCCCACCACCAACACCGCCCAATTTCCCCGCTTGAGTGCATCCCCAGGGGACTTCATCCAAGGCACCTACCTGGAAAACGGACACATCTCCAAACCTGAAGCTCCTGACGGCACTCCAGGCACAGTCTACTGGTTCGGCACCGCTAACGCAAAGCCTGATGACACCCTTGCGAACGTCAAGCAATGGAGCATCGACGGGAAGGGCGGTGATGGCCGCGGAAGACTCCTGGCGAATCCCAGTAACTTTGATGACGGGACGTGTATCGAGGCTAACGATAGTCCGATTGCTAAGCAACGCAAAGCCGCCGGTGGTGGTGGGCCGTGCAAGAGTGTTTTCAAGCTTCCGGAGGATGCTAAGGTGGGAACTACCTTCACCGTGTACTGGGTTTGGGATTATAGCAATCATTTCGGTCCTACGAAGAAGGGGCATACCGAGTGGTATACCTCTTGCATGGATATCCAAGTCGTCGCGCCGAAGGGGAAGAGGTTTTTGAATGGGTCGGCGAAGTTTAGGGGGAGGTTGTGAGAGGGTTTCTTTTTCTTTTTTCTTTCTTTTCCGTTTATTGTCCTCGTTTTCCCTTTTAACACATAGAGTACACTTCCGGTATATACTTGATACCCCCCCGCTAGACTGCCATCTTGAAAAGTTGAGTGGAGTTATTGTATTATCATCTGCTTTTTTTCTTTTTCTTTTTCGCTCTCCTCTTTGGTTATTTCTTTGGCATTTTGTACTATTGATGCGGTGCATCCCCCCTTTCACGGACTCTACGAGCACATGCTATAATTTCCTTTTGTCTTTTTATACTACTCCCCTTATCCCATAGTTTCTTGTCTGCATTTGCGTTGCTCTGCATCATGGTGGTGTTTGTGCTTTTTTTGTATAACAGATAACATAGATTACCATTTGCTGTTATTAGCTTTGCTTATATCAACTTGTTGATGCTATAGTGACGGGGGGGTAGAAATCTGGGGATTCTTTACCGATTCGCTAGAGGGTTTTCTCCACAATGTACCACGTTGCTGCAGGGAACCTTGCACGTGGCATTTGAGCCTGGCAGGGAACGTTTTGTACTAGCGAGCTCCTCGGTACAAAGAGGTCCATTCTAGCGAGGTGCGACTCGACCTACTACAAGAAAAAGTGCCCGATTATACTTTCTGGGTGGGATCTGGAGTAGTGTCATACACCGGTACAGGTGATGGGGCGAGCGGACACCAATGTCTGCCACATGGCTACTTTGATGCTGGGCGAGGATGGGAGTAACTTTGCTGGGTGAGGTGTCTACCTGCCAGTAGTTGGCGCCGATTTTTTTTCCCATTCAACAAGAGGACATCGAATTCTGGCGATAGTAAGCTGAAGCCGTCACAAATTCACAAATGTGTGTATCGGTGATACGGACGGGATGGAGGAGTTAAGGTTCTGCTGAAGGATATCATTGTGTGGAAACGAGGTTGTTTTAGACAGAAGTTGGCAGGAAAATCACGACTTGGATGGTTTGGTCTTACAGTATACGCTCTTCTGGGCAGATCATTCACTCAGCGATGTAGTTTTCAGGGTAACTCTTTGCCTGGGTCTTTTCGGCGAGGCTACCGTGTCTGCATGGCAGTTTGTTGGGGGGTGTGAATTTTTGAGGATATCGTGTCCTGAAAAGACCGTCACGGTATCTGCTCTCACAATCATTTACCTGCCCTCTGTGTGGGAGTATATAAGGACACCACCACCACCCAAACCACCCATCCTCTCCATCACCCAAAAACACACGCGATCATCGGAATACGAGAAATCTACAAAACTATCTTTTTCTTCCAAAACCTCAAGCACGCATCACTACATACCCAAAAGCACACGCCATCATCGGAATACAAGAAATCTACAAAACCATCTTTTTCTTCTGAAACCTCAAGCACGCATTACTACATTGCACAATGTGCATTTCTTCGCTTCCTAACGAGCTCATATGCTATATGGTCGAGGAGTTCCTCGATCCCGCGGATGTTTTCGCCATGCTGCGTGGCAGCAATAGGCACCTAGCGCCGATTCTCATTACTGCTTTAAATTCGTTTGCTGTTAGACGGGAGAATTCACTACACGTTACCTTCTGGGCTGCCTTCTACGGGCATAGAGACCTCCTAGGCATGATGCTTAAGGAGGGAGCAATTAAACTTCGTCACCCCCGTTTCCTACCCGGGTCAGGCCACTCGGGATTGGTAGATTATGCGATGAGGAACTCGCCGGGGCTTCGGGTGCGAAACGGCACCGAGCGAGATTGGACAATGCTATGGTGGGCGTTGTCCTCGCCACCGCATGTCCGACTGGAGAGGGTAGAGAAGGTTGTGGGATCGGGGGTTCAGTATGGGGGAGATGTTTTCTCTTGGGTAACGTGGGGCCCGTTGAAGGATCGCGACTCTGATGAAGACCTCCGGGACCAGTTGAATAGTGCGACTCTAGATTTGTTGTTGAGGAACCTACCTGTGGAAAAGTTGGGGGGGATTTTTAAACACTTGCATTCTCGCGGGAGGCCCCCAATCCTGAAGGCAATCTTTGCGGGACACCGCCGCGTTGTTGAACTTTTCCTGAAGTATGGTGTTGACCCCAACGTGGGGCTTGAGCTTGCTGGCCGTGCTCCTTTGCATTTGGCTGCCGATTGTGGCCATGTCGGGGTGGCCGGTACCTTGTTGGACTACGGCGCACATATCGATCGTCGTAATGTGGATTCGTTGACACCGTTGCATTTTGCCGTATATAAGAAACGGAGGGAAATGATCGAGTTTTTAGTTAGTAAGGGAGCCCCCTTGGGCGGGTTTGACGCTACTGGGGACACACTCCTTGCCTTTGCAGTTCAGAACTGTGATCCCACGATTGTCGAGATGTTGGTTTCGCTTGAGGTTGATATTAATCAACAATGCCATAAGGATTACCCCTCTTCTCGGCCAATACATATTGCCGTAGAACGGGGCGACATCAATATGGTTGAGGTTTTAGTGCGCCTGAAGGCTGATATAGAGGCACCATCCGTGAGAGGTACCCCGTTGATGATGGCAGCTGAGATGGGCCACGATGAGCTTCTAAGAATGCTTATCAGAAGCGGCGCCAACCCGCACCTCACAGACTCCGAGGGTGCCACTTTGATGCACATTGCAGCCCGGGGTGGCCACGAAAGTACAGTGGTAGCGCTGGTTGAAATGATGGGAATAGGGTGGATTTATTTGAGGGATTCCTTGGGGGGTACGCCAATGCAGCGTGCTGTGGCGGGTGGTCATGTCCTAGTTGTGAGGAGGTTATTTCGCTTAGGCGCTGAAGTTAACGCGGCAAGAAGGAGTGATGGGTGCTCTCCGCTTTCCCTTGATATTGGATTGGGATCCGCAGACACTGTTTTTACTTTAACTTACCCCACCGGGCAACGGGACAGCGCAGGGAACCGGGACACAAGGCAACTGTGCAGTCGCACCCCTTTGTCCGAGATGGCCAAGATCAAGGGTTGACTGTCCAGAACAGTGAAACATCCGGGAGAGTGAAATGGTTGACAAATATGGTGTTTAAGGAAACTGCAAAGCGAGTGATAATGTGTAGATATGACTTCCGGTTATTTTGTATCAGGTTCAGATGAGCGAGTGAGTGGAAAATAGAGAGATGAATGAAAAGATGAAAATTTAAGAAAACCTTCACAATACCAAACTTGAATTGAATGATTTTATCTCGAATGATCAAGCAAAATTATCAACAAAGGTTTGCGTAAAGCTTTTTTTTTTTTGCCTACCAGGTAGACCACAGGCGGTAATCAATCGTGCCATTGAGCAGCCGTGATGTGATATTTTACCCTAGGATTAGGAAAAAAATCCGGAACACAACTGAATTATACTTTCCAATAATTATGTGAATAGGAGTTAGAGATATCTAGATTTGCCATCCGGTCCGAAACCCCCCCCCCTAAAATCCGGGACAGTTGAGGTGTATTTCTAAGTAATGTAGTTTGCACAAATCTTGTAGAAAAATTGTCCGTGACAAACGAAGGATCCGGGAGAGAGTGAGGTCCGGGACAACGGGGTGCGACTGTATGCGACTCCTAGGCAGGGGTGATTATTACTTATCACCACGGACCCGGTGGATAGATGCGGTACTGTACCCGGGTTACCTGCTGTTTATCTGCGATTGTGCATCTGCTCTGGTGGGGGGGGGAGGAGGGGAGGGGATTGGCTTGATTACTATAGTATTAGATAAACGCTTCCGTCTCTGGATTTATCTGGATGCGCATAGAGGGACATCATTTGCCGAGGGACATTTTTCGGGAGCATTTAGAGCTTCGAGGTTTCCCAAGATATCCTTGCGGAACATCTATACACGAGAACGGTATAATATGCACATCCCATCAGTCAAGAACCCCCGCGCCTGTGCTCCCTTTGTCTTCATCATCTTCTTCTTCTTTCCTCCCCGTTCAGTTCACAGAACGTTCCATTTCGCTTCTCTAGAAAACACGAATCCATCCATCCATCCAATCAACAGCACCCAGTGCAATCAATCAATCAATCAATCAATCGAGTACATGTATCAAACACCCCGCTCAAAAACTTCCTCCGAGAGAGAAAAGAGAGGAAGAAAAAGAAAAATTCATTCAAACACCGCATTTCCCAACCAGCCAGCCAGGCAGCCCCTCACGTACCGCCCACTCAAACTTCACCTCACCTCCCCCGATTCCCGATAATAGTAACCAACGCCCCAATCCCAATCCCCACAATCAAGACCATCAAGAAGGCCACTCCGCACAGCACGTACGACCTCCTGCGCTTCTGCTTTTCGCGCGCTAGCCAGGTGCCCTCTTCATCCCTACCGTAGCAAAAAACACACAATTGTCAGTCAGTCAGCGAGGATTTCCCGCGGTGGTGGTGGCGTCCGGGGGGGGGGGTGCATGCATAAA
>Ga0307513_10005955_pt1 | contig 16001 bp, 21 predicted proteins | sample 15_EM_MG_FD_202174 | JGI IMG/M metagenome (GOLD analysis project Ga0307513, IMG submission 202174) | Populus trichocarpa ectomycorrhiza microbial communities from riparian zone in the Pacific Northwest, United States - 15_EM | ecosystem: Host-associated > Plants > Roots > Unclassified | place... | reverse complement strand
ACCTGAACCCCGCACTCGACATCAACCCTCCCAGCCGATCGGCTGCTAGTGTCACGGACAAGTACGGCCTTTTGCAGGTACCGGGTCCTCCTTTCACTGGCATGCATGCTACAATTAGGAGAAGTCCAGTTTCTGAAATCGGCTCCTCTGGACCTCTTCATTCGCCATTCAGCCCTCCTTGTTCCACGCCGTCCCCCGCGGGCGGCTATTACGAGGGGTCGCCCGTACACTTCGGTATGGTAGATGCAAATACTATATCGGGTATCAACGACACCTTCCTCCGTCGCTACCCCCTCTTCCTGGCATTCCACCTGCCTTCGCAGCAGCATGCGCATGCGGAGGTGGCCGTTTCGGGCACCGCGCATACTGATGATACTACACCGCACGCTTCTGGTACCCCCCACTCCACTCGCGAAGTCGTCGCGCCACACGTCGGCGCTGTCGCGAAACCAAGGTTCAAGAACCAGAGGTCGACGCCCGACATCGAGGAGCAGCGCTGGAAACTGCCCTATGACGGCACCCTGAACACACTTATCGACCAGATCCTCAAGACGGGCTGGTACCACAACGACGAGAAGGAGCCGGCGTACAGGCGCGGCTTGCGCCTGACCGAGGGGCTGAACGACCTCAAGCTCAAGAACGGCCAGTCGATCTTTCTCGCCTTTCAGGACGGGGAGCAGAAATGCGTTTTCTGCTCTCACCGGGCTACCAAGCCCAACCGAATGGTGCGCCACATCCGGACGCACTTTGGCTTGCGGCCATACGAATGTCATTGTTTTCGTTGTTGCTCGGGCAAGGACGGGTGAGTCGTAGTCGATCTCTTTTTTTTTTTGAATTGCTCGCTAAGACTGGCCCCACAGCCCGAAACGGTTTCATAGCCCCGAAGATCTGAACGATCACCTGCGGACCCGGCTCCAGGTCTACTGTCCGATTCGTGGATGGTAATGCGTTATTCTCGCGACCCTTTTCGCATTCGACTGACTTGCCTGCAGCAACGGTCAGGTGTTGGAGAATAACCTCGGACGGCATTTGATTAAACAGCATGGAGTTGACCCGTCATCTCATCTCCAAGAAGCAAAGACTGCTGACTCTTTCGACTCGACTACTTTCTGGACCGGTGCTCAGTCACCTCTCACCTAAATATCTGGACATTTGACAGTACGGAACACCCGCTGCCCACTCTCCCGGCGCTATTTAGACTGTACCAAGGCCCCCAGGCCTTATGACGATCGCCTCTTACCAGACACATTCCTTAGCAATCTCTATTCGAATGGTTTCGCCCTCTCCACTGCTTAAATGCATTCTTGGAGCGCGCGGTCTTATCCCAAGTAGGGGATTTGACTATCGCGATATGATATTCTTTGCACACATGAGCTATTGTGCGTGTGCACGTACCTTTTTCTTTTTCTTTTTCTTTTGTTTCTTTTTCCTTTTTTCCTTTTTTGTTTTCTTTGTTACTTGATTTAGTTCTCTGTCAATATCACGATCGCGATTTACATGCCCAAGACTGCGTTTATTGAACCGATGGGGCTGGGATGACTTGCAGGGTCGCTAAGAAGAGAACCGGCTGAGTCGAAGCTCACGTGTTTTACTAACGATGCGGGGGAAACGGGGGGAAGACTGGGGAAGACTTGGGAAGACTGGGGCCGGTGGAAGTGAGTCGCGCGCAGCCGGAGGGACTCCATCGATGTCACCAATGACAATGGTCCAGAACGCGCTCTCGCCACTCAAGCGCTTGTGGGAGGCCCTTATCCATACTGCGTATAGTCCTTTATCTGCTGACCCCCAGCGTCAAAAAGCGACATTACGGCGGCCGCGCGAGACAGTCCCACCCAAGATCCACCATAACAGTAATCGATGGAGCCACAGAACGGGAACGTGGCGGGAAATGGGGCCCAGTAAAATATATAGGCTTTCTGCGCATCTTCCTTGTCTTGCCCTCCCTCTAATCCGCCCCAAGCGTTCGCACTGTACCTCCTAGTCCCTGCTTGCTTTCTCACCCCTCCCCGGGCCCAGGTTCTACACTATGGAAGGCTCACAGCAATACAGCCGAGCACAGACGCGCTTCACCACACACCTACATGACTCGGGCGCGCCCTTGAGCGGCCCTTTGGTGCATTCTATCCGCGCAGGACCTGGTCAATACCCAACAGGTAGGTAATTTATCACATTAGTGTCTCTAGAATGACCCTTCGAGTTTACTCCACACTTTACTGACAATCTGCCTTAGCCACCCTTAGGCTTCAGGCTCCTCACACGAGTCATCAAAAGCGTGGGCCGATGAGTGACCAAGCAAGCCCAGTACCGCCTCCACACCTCGGTGCCGCCACCCGGGACCGGTTCCCTGGGTATGCTTATGTCCAGAGCATGACCGCCCCACAGAACTCCACATCGTCGACCCTGGGGTTCCCTCCGATTCAGGAGCACTCCATTGCCCACAACACATATGGGGCATATCCTGATCTACCGCTCTCGTCATCGCAGTTCGACCCATTGAGTCCGCCCCCTCAGAGGCGCCAAGCACAACCAACCATTGGCAGCCCGGAATACTCTGAGATGAACTTGGACTGGTTATCATCGCTAGTAGGAACACCTTACCATCAGTACACATCCACCAACCCCTCAATTCTGGTTTCCCCCGCTAGCGGAGACCACTCGACCTTCACTGGCCACACAGATATCTCTGATACGTGCGTGACTGGCTCTCACCCCAACATTGGCCCCGTTTACGTCCCCGGTGCCTCAGCCTCGCCGTTCAACTCCCTAGGCGCGGGGCTGACACCACTCTTTTCTTCGACGCCTTCTACCTTTGACCTCAGTGCATCTCCGGGACTGACGCAGCACTCTCCTGCAGTGCCATACACCGCTCGTCCATTGACGGCGGAGTCGGAAGGAGAACAGGGCCTCGACCTCGTGGCGTTGTTCTCCCGTCCTCCTTCAGCACCTTACGGAAACTGGGCGATTGAGCCTCCGTACTCCAAGGGGATGCCAAGTGCCCCTCCTCCAGGCGGCGACCTGTTGACGGTCCCCCCCTCAATAGAACCCGCATTCACCGATCCCAATGCGTTCGGAGTACATAATACTGTACTATATCGCTCTTCTGATCGAACCCCTTACGCCATGGGTCGAAAAGAGGTTCGTTTCCCAAACCAGAAAAAGGTTAACGTCGTGGATGATATGTGCAAGCGGTTTCCCGAAGAATCAGATATTGGGAACCTTTTGAAGCGTATCTGTGAAACAGCGTGGTATCATAATGGAGAACTGGAGCCCACCTTCGGGAATGGATCTGAGGAGTTGACGGCTGGGCTGGCGCTGGGCTTCGAAGTAGGACAGTCCATTCTCCTGGGTTTTATTGGGAAAGAAGGAGTGTGCCTCTATTGTGGCCACATGAGCCCGAAACGGGATCGCATTATCGCGCACGTACGCGAACACCTGGGCCTCCGACCATTTGTGTGCATGGAAGAGAAGTGCCCTTGCAAGGAACTATCAATGTAGGTGCATTTCGGGAGCCTCCTTAATTCGCGATTTCTGACCAATGTTTGCAGACGGCCTGCTTTCTCGAGTCGAGAAGCCCTTACTAGCCACTTGCGGAACCCAATCAGGAACATAACCTGCAACTTCTGGTAAGTTACGTTTTACCGGGCGTGAAAAAAAAAAATGTGTTCCAACCACACTCCCGTAGCCGCAAACCCATCAAATCGAATAATATCAGGCGCCACCTGAATGCACGCCATCGTGATAAAGTACAACTTCCAGAGCAGCAACGAATGGAGAAGCATCGTTCCAAGAGTTTGCCTGCTTAACATGATCAAGTACCAACCAAGAACCCGTTGACTCGCCAATCCCAATAAAGTCGTCAAGTTTCTGAGGGCATCCTCACGTAATGGACAGTATATTGTATTAATGCCTAATGCTTCGCCTGCAGTCCCGCAGAATAGGAATGATCTCACGCCCGACTCCCGTCGTTCTTGTCGCCGTCACACCCCACTTATTGTGCTGTCACTACTTCATGAATAACTTGTTTGCCAACTCTCTGTCTATAATTTTGACCTTGTACGTGCGGCGGCTGTGTAGAGGAGCGCAGAACGGATGTGCGGAATACGCTTCTAGTGTTGTAGTGCAGATGACAGATGAAATGAAACCAGATTGTAGATGAGTCTCATCCATTTGGCACCTTAAGAAGATGAGGAAGGAAGCTGCGGCTGGTCAGCTTCAGACCCACGAGGCTCTAACGGCCCAACACCTCTCGTTTCCTGTGCGAGGGCTTGACTGACACCTTCGCTATTGCCATCGTCCATGGGAGGCGATCTTGGTTGTTCGCTCCTTTGCGTTACCGGCGTGGCCCAATTGGGACTTGCACTCGCACTCGCGCTCGCAGAATGAGCAGAGCCTAAACGCGCTTCACTTATCGCTGGAGCGTCCGGGCTCGCGCGCGAGGTATGGTGATGGTGGGAGCCTTGCAAATGCGCACCTTGCGGGATCGGCACTGGCGTGTCCTCAAACTCGGCCCAACCCCCACGTAAGCCGATGTCGACTATCCTTGACAGGATTCTTGATATTTCTTGGTTCCTATGTGTCAACGGTTTACCCCCCCGTGAGTTCCTAGGTGTTTTCAATGACTCGATAGACGGGATGGGAGACGAACTTTGCGCTCTCTATGTCCTCCTGTTCTTCTACATTTTGAACCTTCTCCTCCAGTCGTCTGATTATTGCATGCGCTTTCGTTAGTCGTTCCTCTAAGTCCTCAATTCGGTCGTCCACGTCTTCCCGCCGCTTGGTGTTTGAGCGGGAGCTTCTATAGGTCTCTGCGAGAATAAGGCTGGCAGCAACTGAGAATAGGAAGCCTTCTGCCAGTGCGTTCGCGCCATTTTGGATGGCCCTAACGGAATGTTGAGAGACGAGTACTGTCACAAGCTAAAATTATGAGGCTTACTTGTTCTCACTGAGCGGTCTCGGGGAGTGATGTTTCTCCCCAAGCAGGTTCTCTCGTAGTCGGATTTCGGTTCGCCAGAGCTGTTGGGCCAGAGATACGCAGAACCCCCGAAAACGCTCGTTTCTAAGTAGGACACGAGCAAAGTGTCTGGTTAGGATAAATTTGACGGAATCTGAGGATTGCAACCATACGACTGAGCGTAGACTTTGAGCTGATTCGATATTGGTTTTGCGGCAGTCTGAGAGGCATGTAATTTCAGTTTAGAAGCTCATAGGTAGTCTGTAGAGTGATGGTTCGGTGGAACGGACCCGAATTGCGAGAGTGGCTAATTTTGTGCTGGCCATTTTCAACGCATGAGGAGCGCGACGGCAGGGCCTTTCAGGTGAAAATGGATATGCGCTTCAAGGAAGCGGATAAACTGGTTGTCAAGTGCTTGAAGGTAGTCGCACGACACGCAGGATTATGAGGGCTCCAAGTGAGGAGGTGAATCTCTCGCGCGCGCTTTGCTCGTTCCTCGGCAACACAATGCTTGCGTTCTTCTTCTCTCAGCCTAGCCTAGAATTCTCGCCTGCGCTCTTCAGCCTTGCACGTCACGGGCCAATGTTGTCGGCATCTTCCACACGTCACGGCAGGACGGCGGATTACTGGAACCTCCACTCCCGGCGGACTATAGTATGGAGAAGATTATTGTATCCAACATACGACTCGATATGAACGTAGCCAAGACAACCACACTTGAGTATACATTGATCAAAGAAGCAGGGAGAACAGATAGAGATATAGTAATTCCACTAAGCCTGGATAGCCCCATCCGCAGCTGTTTGCCTCTCAGGCGGGCCCTCCCCAAGTACCTCCAAGAAACCGGCTAAGCGGGTCTTGTTCCCTTTATTTCCGGCCTTCTTCAATACATACTCCCTCAGTTTTCCCTTCATAACGGGCTGCTTCTCGACCAAGTCCCTCAATTGCTCCTTCGGTAACTGGAGGAGTGCGTCGAAAGAAGAAGGCTCCGTTTGCTTTGCGCAACGAATGAACCCCTCCCAAAGTTGGGGATTTGTCCAGACCTTCTTAGTGATCAGTCGGGAAAGCAAGGTTGAACAGACGAATGGAATGAGTGATTTGTAGGTGGCAACGGCTTGCATGACCTGTCGGAAAGCTCATTAACTAACCCATAAACAAATGGTCGTAAGTCCTGACCGTTCTTAGGAAGAGGACTGGAAGAACAGATTCATCCACGATTTGTTGCATTACCACAGCAAGTATCTCCGATCTGTAAACGTCGGTCATGGAGAAGCAAATACCGATCGCTGTTGAAGGGACTATTATGAATCGTTGAAGATCACCACGAATGAGCGTCGTACCTTCAATAGCCTGCTTCAGACCAACGTCCTTTTCCACGTCGTGCAAGAACATCATCAACTCAGCCGGGGTCAATAGCTCGCTTTGTCTGACTCTCGGTTGATTTGAGTTGACGAAAGTTTGCGGTGGAACAATCACGATAGAGGTGAAAGCGGCCTTAACCATTGCCTTCCTTTCAGGTGTGCCATTGAGCATCGACACTAATCGAGGAAGGTGCTTCATAATTTCCGCCTACGGGCACGTGAGACACTGAAATCGGAACCCAACCACAAAACGCAACGGACCTTGTCCATCTCCGCAATGATCAACATGAGGAATCTTGCATCTGCACCCCGTTCCGCAATGAGATACTTGACTAGGTTGACGATACCAGGCGTCGCCCGTTGTCCGTCAGTGAAAATGTGTAAAATACGCAATGTAAGATTTTCGGCGCCTTCGGGGTAGTTGCGGAGGAGCGAGAGGAGCTTGGGATGATTAGGGCCTAGAGACTTGATGAGCGCGGTAATGAGTTCTTGTATGGCCGCTTGTACAGACGATTCAAGATGAGAGTAAACCTGAAAGAGCCTTCAAGCCGAATTAGTTTTGAACCGTGGATCGGCCTCGAAGCGTTTCTTACTCGTCCAGGAATTCGGGAACCTTCACTGAGAGGGCAAACAATAGTTCGACATGCTGCAAAATTTGCGGCTTTTCTACAGGTAAAGCGATAGATTCCGGTAGGTAAGGAGAACAGGCGTTGACCGCTGGTTCGGTAGTTGCCTCTGAATCGCCGGTCTCGTTTGTCGCGGTCGTACGAAGGCGGTTTAGAAGTTGGCGAGCGAATTCTCGTATCCGAGTGTTCATCGGTTCCACGTCTGGTACCCAGCGTTTTACGGTGATGATCGCTGCACCACGAGTCACTTTTTCTGCAAGAAGTTCAGGGAGAATGCCAAGGGTTAGGTAAACTCAGAGCTAACCAGGATGAGTAGTGAGTTCCAGGAGCACCTGGAGACCCGCTATTCGCATCGGGGGACGAACTGCTACGAGCTCGCGCAGCGTATTGAACCCAACTGCCATTCTGGGAAGCTATTAGATGCCAATGATTTGACGTAGACGGCCACTCCTACCGTTCTGGTTCCAAAGCCAGTGACCGTAGCAACTCAATCAAGTCGGGCGGTAAAGCTGGAAGATCCAATAGAAAGCGCTGAAATACTTTGTCCTTAGCATCGATTCTTTTTGACTGCGTGCTAACGATTTCGTTCATCCAGTACTCGTAACTCCGTCTCTGCGGTTATTAACTTGTGAGTCGAATAGGTTAGAAAGGGAACTCAAAGAACTACACACGATTTGAGAGTTGCTTCCGGATCGTAGTTCGTCGTTGAACCACTCTTCGTTGAGCCATATTAAACCGAGGCGTGACCTAATGGAATAAGCCGTAAGAAAACAACCCAGAGCACCTACTAATGTTCACGAACCGATTGGCAAAGTCACCAAGCACGTAATCGCACAGTATCCGTCTCATTCTTCCAGTGGCCTCCCTAGATGCACTTCTTGCCTTCACCATCACTGTACTCTCTCCTTCGCCTCCCTCTTCTTCTTCCTCCGGCTCATGTGCACCCCTGGTGATTATCCTCACAATCAACAGCATCCATAGTTCCGTCTCCGCGACACAACCGTCCTGAGTTGCTGCAGTCGAAGACGCAATGGTAGCAGCGAGCGATTCCTCTCCTCTTTTTCGTACACGTTGCAAGGCAGATTGAGCCATGGCAGATTTTTGCTTTGCTGTAAGAGGGCGTGGTGCGGGAAGCTTGATTTCGTGCAGACCGAAGTCAGTTTGTGATGCCTAGCGAAATATCAGCCAAGACTTTCGAGTACGGGAAAAAGGCAATGCGCACATCTTGGTTGAGTTGAGAGGCCGTCACTTCAAGATCGATTTGTGCTTCTTCTTCGAGATCCATGTTCAAGGGGTCGATCGGCTCCTCTTTGACCACGACTACGGCCTCCACTGGAGGAGCGACACTATCTCTCCTGCGATCTGCAGCAGGTTCGGTTGGGGGTACTTTTTGGACCTTGCTAGGACCAGCGGTGGTAACTGCGGTCTTCCGATATGTCTGCGAAACGGAAGGATATTCACTCGTGATCAAGAGACACAGGTATTGATTCTAATCACCTCTATAGCAGTTTTCAGAGTCGCCTCAGGCAGGATCTTCAGGCTCCCGACGATGATATCAGTAACAGCTGTAGTCGGTAGCGAGCTGAAATCGAAGTTGGTAAGAATGTCGGATCCTACAGGCCGGAAAACCGGGTTTTGGTCATGGTCGAGCTTCATACGCTTCGCGTCCCCTGATGACACAATCTCATCCGGCGAAGTGGGGTAAGGACGTTTCCGTTCGAGTGCGACAAGGCGTCTTTGTTCTTCCATACGGGCAAGAGCACGGATACGATCGTCAATCGTGTTGATTGGTGGGTCGATTTTCTGGCGGAAAGCAGCACCTTGAGGCATCCTGTTGATATGTTAGCGCTGTCGAGCCGGAAGGACGATAGGCGTACCTAGACAAGTGCATCAGGACAATGCGGATGGCCTTGTTAGCTGATTTTTGAGCTGAAACCGGCTGAGAGATGAGTTGGGAGCCATTCCAAGTTGCGAGGGTCGTAAGGAAGAGCTCTATAAGATTAGGTCGCATCTTGGCTATCGTGCCAAATGAGTTAGCAAGCGCGGTGATTGTGTTGACATCCCTAGAGCAGAGTTAGGGCCAGTCATCTTGCTTCGGGCTCAGGAACATACGTCGAATTCAGGAATAGAACGACACAACGCTCAATCAGTTGGGTACTCTCTTGCTCAAGTTGTCTGACGGCGATGAATGGATGGTCGGCGGGGACAAGAGCTATATTCGGATCGTTGGGGTTCTGCAGCTATAGTACACAAACAGAAAGCGCAGAGGAAGGGTGTCAATAGGGAGATGGCTGTGGATGGATAGGTATAAAGGCCCATGATATTTACCCTTGGATCATTAAGTCGCGTATCGACGAGAATGACGCGCTGGATGAATTTGAGACCGGCAGTCCGAATTCCTGTGGGGCTGGCTACATTGAAGGTGACTTCCACTATACGGACTTTGGCTGCTGTGACCTTCTCCCATGTCGAGCGAGCGTTGCGATCTCTACAGCTACAATAGGAGCCGAATTAGAACGCCGCTCACACAGGCGCTTAATTTTCAGATGCTCACCATTCTCGGAAAATTAGTGGGTATGCAGTTGCAAATGTTTGTATCGCGAGCTTGATATAGAAGGGATTTTGTTCGAGCAGTAAAGCCAGTAACTGATCCAAGCAGTCGAGTGCCACTAAGGAGGGTCAATAAGATTTCAATTGAATGAGCCTTTCACGACGTATAATAGTAGCAGAGAAACATGTCTACATTTACTACTCCTTTGCTATTCTACTGGACCGGGAGGAGAACAGACACTCACATTTTGCCCTGGGCTCAGGGGGAAGATTGGCGTGAACGATGCCGAACCAGAGTAGTTCAAAGAACCACTGCCTTATGAGCCCATCCTGCTGGTGGGCTATCTGCGGAATAAAGGTGGTACAGAGCATGGGGACGGGCTGCGGAGCCGCCTCGAGCACGTCTCTGACGTTCTGGAGCGCTTTGGCTTGTTCATCTGAATCAGCTGGTAGACTAAACGCTGTCTGCAACAGTCCCAGCGGATTGTACGTCCCAGCGCCCACCGCCGCCATGTTACCTCGCTGTGGAAGGAAGGCAAGCTGCACGTACAGTTTGGCACCCAGCTCCGCCCCAGTCGGCTGCGATAACTCGCAATATGGCAAGTGGCATCGCCCGATATAATCAGGAAATGCCATCTAATACCAGTACAGGCAGCTCAGCAGTCCCAAGGCATCCAGACGCTCCTGGAGGCTGAGAAAGAGGCGGCTAAGGTCGTCCAGAAGGCAAGGGAATGTCAGTACCACCCCAACCACAGGTCATATTACGACACAGCTCACGATTTACTGCCAAATTCATAGACCGAACGCAGAAACTCAAAGACGCCCGAAGTGAAGCTCAGAAGGACATCGACACGTACCGAGCACAGAAAGAGGAAGAGTTCAAGGCATTTGAAGGAAAGGTATACTCTAGCATGTTCCATTTGCTGTCCAATCCAAGGTCTCTTATTCCCTCGCAGCACGAAGGCGCCACCAAGACGAAGCAGAGCGCAGTCGACAAGGAGACAGATGAGAAGCTCGCAATTCTGAAGAATTCGTACCAAACTAACAAGGACGACGTCGTCAAGAAGCTCCTCGATCGCCTCCTACTCGTCAAGACGGAGCTCCACCCGAACATGAAGAAGCTATAGCATCTTCACACGCCGAGGCGCACTTTTTTGCCGAACACTTCAAATGTACGTCTTATGTAGGACTGGATCCGGCAATCGATAGTCCTGCAACCTTTCTTTCGGCTACATACGAGACGATTGTTCGCCGTGTAGCCCCCTTCTAATCAAGTCCGTGTACGAGTACGTGTCTATATACACGTCTAGTCAGCAACATTGTAGTTTATGAACGATGGTGATGTTCGGAACCAATGCTGCCGTGTTCATCCGCGCATGGTGAGGGACAGAAGGGTGGTAATGTCCTTGCTCAAAGTCAATCAGTGACTTCGTCTCGCTTCCTTCGAGGCGAAGGTATTCCAGATGAGGGCACCGAAGTGAGAGGGCGCGTAAGAGAACATTCGTGCCCTTACCCGCATCCAGTAAGGTGTTACCACGAACCATCGAAAGCGGCTTAAAGTCATTCTATCAATTATATGTCGGTTTGGGTACGTTCGACGTTTAGTTCTTGTAATCACTTGGACCGTTCAATTGCGTGAGGACTAAGAATATCGGGGTTTGGGGTAGCTTAAATAACCTCAAGGTGCTCGTGGAGGCTATGAAGAAGATATATGGCCCATCCGGCATGGGTGCTTTATGTGTAGTTCTTGCTATTTAATAGAGAGAGCGTGATCGATACATCGTACTTTCTACTGGAAGCCAAACTTGGGAAGTTGTGGAGGTCCCAAACAGCCAGGGACGTGGGGTAGTTACCTTCATATGGGCGTAGGACCGCAAACATGAATATCTTGCGATACAGCTCATCAGGACGCTTATTAATGGACGAAGGGGAGTCCTTATGCTTCCTCTTTTGGGACTTTCGTTCCCGTCTGGACCACTAGGTGGTTCAGAGTGGGAAACTTGACATGACAATGATTTGTATTGCGAGCAAGAGGGTGCAACGGAGGTCAGAGATCTTAGGTTACCAGGAGGGTTCAACTACTAGTTCGTATACACAAATAATGTTGGTGAGAGTATCAATTTTATGAGGATGGTACATTTTCTCTGGTTGACACTATTCATGGCTTCGACTACCAGTTCTGTTTTTAGGACGGTATTGTTCCTGGAAACCAGACATCCTTGTCCTTATTGTCGGCAAACCAAGCGAAATCATGCGCAAGAATAACTCGGACGTCTGATAGTCGCAGGAGTTTTCCGATCCGTTGAGCGTGGTCGACAGCAACTTGATAGTCTGAATGTGCCTGCACTCCTGGCTCCTTCTCTAGAGGTTGGACGCTGAGTCCCCGGCAAGGTAGAGCCAGGACCCGCTTGGGTTCGTACGCGGCAAGAGATTGACATGTCCTTGTAGGTGCCCAGGTGAATCAACGACGAACATGCTTCCATCCCCAAAGTAGTCGTAGGTTCGGGGGAAAGGTCCGAGAGTGCGGTCGAAGACGGCTGGCTGGAGGAAGGTTGTGTGGTCGACGGGAATTGTATTGGTCTGGTGATACAACCCATCTGCATTCGCAGGGTATCCATCCCTTAGGAGGGTGCGAGTCCCTTCCTCGACAATAAATCTCGCATTTGGGAAGTGGGAAGAATCGCCGATGCTGCAAATATTGTGTAAGATGACAAGTCGCTGAATGTCCTCCCAAAGACGTACTGGTCCCAGTGAATGTGACTAAGGATAATCGTTTGGATATCCTCCAGTGATACTCCACCTTTGCGCAAGGAATCCCCCACATCTTGGGGTACATGAACTGGAAAGATGTATTTCATACCCTACTGAACCGTAGGAGGACAGGTGGAGCTATCCTTGCGGATACCGAGATCAAACACTATGAGTTCGTTCGTTTGACTGTGTCGCAAGGCAAAAGCGAGGGCCGGAAAGGTAACTCGTCTGTCCTCTCCTTTGACGAAGTACCCCATAGGTCCATCGACAAAACCACCCTCGAGGGCAGACACGAGCATATATGGCTGATCATGGCTTGAGGCGGGCAGACTCATCTCTCTTGAAGGTTCGCGAGGCTGTTGGCATCTGAAGGTCTGGCTCTATATAGGTATGGGAAATAGTTGCGTCATGCGAGACCTACTCCGTCGCGGGGTGTTAGAATTTCGCGTGTCGTTTTTGCTGAGCACCACTATAAATACAAAACGAGCGTAGCGAGTCTATATATACCTGGGCGTCCGCAGAGTGTTGGGCTGCGCCCTCTGCTGGCAAGCCGAACTCGTGCTCTGATTCAAATCCTGACACGGGGTGGTGAACAAGTCGTTTTGGTTCGCGCGGGCTTATTCGGGGTGCTGGACTTAGTGCTTTAGCTATATCCTCAAGCTTACGTAGTGTTTCAACGAGTTCCAAGTCTGTACTTCGAGAGTACAGGTGTCCTTGTAAAGACTCGAAGATTGCCCGTCCCGTTACGATGGGCCGAATACGCAGTGGAGGTGACGGCCAGAGAAGAGATCCAGAGAAGAGATCCAGAGAAGAGATCCAGAGAAGAGAGAGAAGAGCCGATGTGTTTAGGTCCAGCCGCCTCATATAGAACCAAGTTAGCAACTGATACAAATAATACCTACTAGACATTAGAGCAGAACCCAACAAGTAGAATCACGCATTCCGCCACCCAACTTGGTGTGTATTAATCACGGGTGATTCAAGGTTCGCCCACCGTTCCGAAAAGCCTGTGCCCAGCAGACAGTCACTGTGGTGTCCATATATACTCCGGTCAAGGCGGAGAGAAAAGAAAGCTTGCAAAGGTTGAGATTTGGTATTCGGGTGATAAGCATGAATCTAAGATTGGTCGCATTTTCCCGATTGAACACGAGGGCTGAAATGTCTCCACATTGGGCGTCTAAATACAGAAGCGGCGATTCCGGGAACTTGTCGAAAGTAAACCAGTGTACGCGAATGGCCTTCTTCAGAGTACTCCATTCACCATGGAGCATCTAGTCCTTCTCATCTCTGCTTTTTGAAAGGCTCCATCGAAATATATGCAACCCCATTTTCCCACCACGCCCCTCAGGAATTGGAGCCCATTCGGGAATGTCCTCCATCTGTACAAACCCGTTGTTCAAGAGCACTTTACTGCTCGCTCTGTTTCCAATGAGCGCTGTCCCAGTAATGTTATGGCAATTCACCCGCGGAACCATCCATTCAGACATAAGGGTTCTAAGTGCGAGGGACATGATGCCTCGTTGGTGGTGACCTGGTTCCAAATAATCTACAAGACTAGGTTTTGAGAGAGTTATGAGCCAGGTAAGCGAGACAACTTACAGCCTACTAGCCACACAATCGTAGGATCACCAACTGATTTAAAATCGTTATCCCTCTCGCCCTCTTCAAGCCATGGAACATCTGGAGATTCGCGATATACTCCAAGGTCGCCGATGAGTGTGTCCGACCCATCCTCGTGGACCTCTCTGATGGCCCTCACTGGACACCCATCGATATGGTTATCACCACGTTCAATTGCTTCAAATAATCTCTGCGATTCGGTGTGCGCACGAGAGGTCCAGGCGTCGGCGTGTTCACGTAAATACGGGAAGGGGGCACCGGACATGTGCTGGTAAACACGGGGGTCATTCATATGGACGAATTGGATGTCAGGATCACTGGTTGGTCGGGGTGCCGTTAAACGGATATTCGAATGAGGCGCCGGAAGCGGCAGGTAGTATTCCCCAGTCTTCGAATCGAATCGCAATGGATGGTATTTATCGTGAGAGGCCATTCTGGTAGAGTGTGAGGTCTTCGCGAGAGATACGGGTTTGGCGTTGTTGCTGGTCGGGTCGGAGGATTGGGGACCTGACAGCCGAGTGTCCAGGCCAGGTGAATTTTAACTTAGAGATTTGGCCCAAGTACGAAACAAGTGTTACATCATGGATTTCTGCCGTTGTTTGAAACTCACACTCACACAGGTCAAACACGTCGCAATCCCCACCTAATGGACATCTATTTGAGAACGGTCTGTTAGTCCAGACATACTGTGTAGAAGGTCCACTGACGAGCATCGCGCAGTTTGGACAGTGTAGACCATCTGGACACCGGGGTCCACATTCATATGTCCCGTCACATTCTAGATTGACATCTACACCACCCAAATTATTGGCTTCCCAGCAAGCTGTACAACCGCCCGGGCGGCGCTTTCCCGCAGCCGTCTGGATGAAGGTAGCGGCAAAAACCACGTAGAGGACCCCAGAACGTACTTTCATTGTCGTATTATAATACTTCAGCCCGAATTAATCCTAGTGTGCTGCCACTGAGGAGGTCCAGAGAGATAGACTGACGCGATCGCGAGTTCTTTTGGCTTTGGCAAATGGGGACGAGAGAGTGTGTTTCCAAAGTTCTCTGTTGACATTCGGTGAGGCCCATGAGGCCTCCACATATGGCTGGTTGAAATAGCCGAAAGAGACCAGCATGCTAAACAGAGATCAAAGCATGGAAGTGCAGCACATGGCCAACATTCAGCACGGTAGAGACTGGTGGCACGGCTGACATAGGAAACGTAGCAGCCTCAAAGTGATGGCAGGAGATAGACGAAGGCTTCCTAGCTATTGGCTATCCACGCTTGCCGGTTTGAGGGTTTGAGCCTGATGATCAAGCTCCGCATCCTCTATAGGTACTATACCTCGTTCGTGGACATGGGTACTGACCTGCTGGGAGACATGCACCCTGCTTGCACCCCCTTGTGCTAACTTGTCAAGATATATGTAGACTGAGTAAGCACAATCAATCCTCTGGAAACCAATCAACACCAGCACAGAGTGGAGCTTCAATGCCCATAGACAAGGTCCCTGCTTAATTCTGTATAGTCCCTTCAGCAATCTGACCACCCAGCACTTTGGGTCCTCACCTTCACGTGGCTCACCCTCAACCACAAAACCTTCCAGAATCCTCATATACACCTCTGCGTCTATCTCCCCATTCAGAAACGCCATCAAGATATCCACTGCCTCCAACTCCAAGTCCTCTGCCATGGCCAAAGCCATGGCCATGCACACTGCTGCAAAGTGCACTGTAGAGGCAAACACCTTGCAATAGTGTATCCTAGGAATCTGGCTGAATACCTGAGCTACTAACCACCCCTTGTATTTCTCAATGAGGCCCTCTGGCATCCACTTTATCTTGAATGCCCATCTGCTGCTGATTGCACGCTTGCCAGGGGGTAACTGTGCAAGTTCCCAAGTCCTGTTCTGCAGGTGAGCCTTGATCTCCTTGAGCGCTGCCCCAACCCACTCAGCCACATCTGGGCATTTCAAGGCCTTTGCTAGGGACCTCAGCTTGATTTGTCAACTACTCCCCATTGTCACAATGTCATCAAGACAGTACGTTACCATATCATTGTGCCACTTCACATAGCTTTGGGCACCCTGCAGCTTCTTGAATGCAGTGAAGCTTGACCCCATACTGATGGAGCATGGAAGTGGAAGCATAGTGGCC
>Ga0307513_10005954_pt1 | contig 16001 bp, 9 predicted proteins | sample 15_EM_MG_FD_202174 | JGI IMG/M metagenome (GOLD analysis project Ga0307513, IMG submission 202174) | Populus trichocarpa ectomycorrhiza microbial communities from riparian zone in the Pacific Northwest, United States - 15_EM | ecosystem: Host-associated > Plants > Roots > Unclassified | place... | reverse complement strand
AAAGAAAAGAAAATAAATATGCATGTTTATTTTATTTACTAACTTATTTCTGGCCAGGCCTTTTAGGTTAGAAAATACCCTGGAATGTTACAACCTAAGAGGGGGTCAGGAAGGGTCCACTGAAGTGACTTCCTCTGGGCCAATCTGCGATTTTTTATATTCATTAGAAAGGTATACATTAGAAGTCTGCAGAAAAATTTAGACCTTGTAAATCTGTCCATTATTCGTTGAGTAATTCAATTCTGAGTTTTTCATCAATCATTTAGGTGGAGGGGTACAACTAATCACTTCATATCTTCACTTTCTACAGGCCAATCTGAGCGTTCTCAAGTTCATTGGAAAGGTATTGAATACCACTTTCAATACACATTTACACTTTGTAAATCCGCCCAGTATTCATTGAGTAATTTAATTTTGAGTTTTTTGATCAATGATCTTGGAGGGCAGCTATAGTATTTCCTTCATTTCTCCTCTTCCTCTGGGCCAATCTTTGACTTCTTGGATGCATTGGAATCCTCTATATTACAGCTCCTAGGAAAAATTTAAATATTTCAAATACAGCTATTATTCATTGACTAATTTAATGAAAGGCCTATAAGATCTAGCCGTGGGAAAAAATCAACGTTGGCAGCCATGAATCTTAAAAATCTCACAGGACATGGACACAATATAAATGAGTTCTAAAATAAATTTAGACTCGTAATAGGCCTTTCATTAAATTAGTCAATGAATAATAGCTGTATTTGAAATATTTAAATTTTTCCTAAGAGCTGTAATATAGAGAATTCCAATCTATCCAAGAAGTCAAAGATTGGCCCAGAGAAAGAGGAGAAATGAAGGGAATACTATAGCTGCCCTCCAAGATCATTGATCAAACAACTTGAAATTAAATTACTCAATGAATACTGGGCGGATTTACAAGGTGTATTGAAAGTGGTATTCAATACCTTTCCAATGAACTTTAGAATGCTCAGATTGGCCTGGAGGAAGTGAAGACATGAAGTGATTAGTTGTACCCCTCCACCTGAATGATTGATCAAAAACTCGGAATTGAATTACTCAACGAATAATGGACAGATTTACAAGGTATAAATTTGTCTGCAGACTTCTAATGTATACCTTTCTAATGAATATAAAAAATTGCAGATTAACCCAGAGGAAGTGAAGGAATGAAGTGATTAGTTCTGCCTCTCCTCCAGAATCATGAATCAAAAACTCAGACTTAAATTACTCAGCCAATACTGATCACATTTACAAGCTCTAACTTCGTCCTAGGAGCTGTAATGAATACCTTTCTAACGCATGTAAGAAGGCCAGGATTGGCCCACAGGAAGTGAAGAAATAAAGTGATTAGCTGTACTTCTCCCTGGATCATTGATCAAAAACTCGGAATGGAATTACTCAACCAATACTGGCCACATTTACACAGTCTAAATTCGTCTTAAGACTTCTAATTTATACCTTTCCAATGAATGTAAGAAGTCCAAGATTGGCCCACAGGAAGTGAATAAATCAACTGATTAGTTGTACCCCTCCTTTTGCATCATTTGATCAAAAAGTCGAAATTGAATTACTCCACTAATACTGGCCACATTCACTAGATCTAAGTTCTTCATAGAAGGGGTAATTTATAGCTTTCTAACGCATTCAAGAACGCCAAGATTGGCCCACAGGAAGTGAAGAAATGAAGTGATTAGCTGTACCTCTCCTTCTGCATCATTTGATCAAAAAGTCGAAATGGAATTACTCAACCAATACTGGCCACATTTACAATGTCTAAGTTTGTCCTAACACTTCTAATTCATACCTTCCCAATGAATGTAAGAACTCCAAGATTGGCCCACAGGAAGTGAAGAAATCAACTGATTACTTGGACTTCTCCTTCTGCATTATAAATCACACATCTGGAATGCATTACTGGAACAACTAATGCATGCTTTAATACAATAAAACATTCCTCTTCAAACTGTAAATACATCTAAAATCATTTAATATGGACCACAATATTAAAGTTGCACAATAGGGTTACTATCAGTGTATGCACACTAATCAGTCACAATAGAGTTTAACTCAGCAAGAACTGATGATCACAAGTAAAACAAATGTATAATGCTTGTTTATGGCCCAATGCCCAAATGTAGTGTCCCAGGTGTCCCGGACAAGGTAGGAAACCTATACTACAAGGTGCTACTGTGCCCAGATGCCCTGAGGCATACCAAAACACCAAAATGTGGACGCAACCAAAATACAAGGTACACAAACGAAATAACTACACTACATATTATATATCACCAGAAAGGTCTCATTGAGGAGATTCTGGATCATCAAACCAAATTACGTAAAATGTACTCTATCTAAAGATATAAGCGAAATACTACTAAAATGTCTGTTTATACTAAAGTGTCCATAAATGTTATATCACAATTCTAACACAACCCCCTGAAAAAACACTTTCATAACCACAGATGTTCTATCACTTCCAAGACACAATTGGTGAAGACAAAAACAATCAAATATTTTTTAAGATTCAATCAGAGATCCAGATGACATATGCCAAGACACAGAGATCAGGGATCTGTAGGCTAATGATATACACCCAGCCCTAGAACTGTCATTTTCTGGGTCTTGGCGTATCTCATCAGTCTACACATCCCTGAGTTCTGAGTTTTGGCATATGTCATCTGGATCTTTGATTGAATCTTCAAAAATGTTTGATTGTTTTTGTCTTCATCAATTATCCAAGATATACACATATATATAGAACATCTAAGTGATGTATACAATAGAAAAGTAATTTAGAGACAATATAAATGATTTACATGTGTTGTACAATTGATGTACAGTGATGTATGAGCAATATATGCCTACTATTGTATATCAAATACTAAAAAATTCATAACTCTGCAAGTTTTTATCCAATTCACCTGATTTTTGTGCCATTGCTCTCTCTGCTTTCTGCTTTTTAAATTTCTGCATTGATTATGTAAGTGTGTGCCTGTTAACAGTCAGTCCAGTTCCTGCTGTATGGCTTTTTCTTGAAAAATTCATATCTTATTCAGTTTTTATTGGATTTGCCTAATTTTTGTGCTATTACTTATTCTGATTTCTGTTCTTCATAATTCTATACACCAATTACATAAGTGCATGGCTATGAACACCTTCTTATTAAGGAAGTGCTGTATACATGCAATATGCTGACATAATCAATACACTGGCTTAAAGCGAATAAAATTCTGGTTCTAACAGTAGCAAGATCATATTTTACAAGCAAAACTCATTGAGTTAAAGATTGTGCAGCTGTTTTTATATTTACAAAAACATGTAAAATATTCATATTTCTGTGAGTTTTGCTCAGATTGCCATGAAACTAGTACCATTAAAACCACAATTTCAAACTATTTAATTGGACACTGCAACTTGGGAGATATGATATCATTATCATAGTGCTAAAATTCCAAAACTGTATCTTTCCTCAGAGGTCACTTTTTCATGTGCTTCATATAATGAAAATAGTACCATTGGATTCTCCTCATTTTTACAAATCCCACTATATATAATATGTCATGAAAAAAAAAATGTTTGAAAATTTGACATCCAACCTTTTGCCACATCATGTGCCAGGCACAATGCCAAGCATTTCAATTTTTTCTCATTTGGATTCTACTTATTTTTAACAATTTTTGGGTATATTATACATGATCATAGCTGTTTTATTCCCTCAATGGACTGCATATTCTTGCATTTGATGAACTTTCCCATGGTCGTCATAATAAATCAATCAATGAAAATTGTGACTAAGTTCTGGGCCCATAAAAAATGAGCCTTTGATAAATCAAAGAACTCATAACTGCATGCAGAATGTCTAGTCTTTTCTGATCTTGATCCAGTCCAGTTGCAATATTTTTCAGTCTTAAAACTGAACCTTCAAACACTAGGCCCACTAACACCAAAGTTTAGACTTGTACCTGCCATGCATATGCAATGGCCCACTACCACAAGTTTTTAAGACGGTTTGCTCCCAACATTGATTTCTTCCCATGGTTTGAACATTTGTGATGTGCCAATTATTTGATTACATTCATACTGATCTTGGTAGCTGTTTTGTTGACCGTGAGAACAATATTTTCCAGCCCGCGTATTCTTACTCTTTTAAGAAGGTACTGGTTAACAGTTATTAATTAACCATTGTTACCCGGTGTTGCTACAATACCCGTACAACACTTGTGCAAAGCCCTGATTTATAGCATTCAAACGAACCCAAGAGCGCTAGAAATGGTACAGAATTGATAAACATACAAAGTGATTACTGCTGCATCTCCTCCTGCAATGTGTATCACTGATCAAAACCCACAATTGAATTACAGGATGAATACTGGCCACATTTACCAGCTCAAAGGTGCTCCTAAAAGCCCTGATTCATAGCTTTCAGATGAACTCAAGGACACTAAAATTGGTGCAGTATTGATAAATATACAAAGTGATTAGTGCTACTGCATGATTGATCAAAAACCCGAAATTGGATTACAGGTTGAATACTGGCCACATTTACATGATCAAAAGTGCTACTAAGAGCTATGATTTATAGCTTTCAGATGACCTCAAGAACCAATACTTTACTATGCCCCCTTATTCCATGTGGAATCCATGTGGAACAGATTTATTCCATATGGAATCCAAGGAATCCACATGGAATCCAAGGAATCCACATGGAATCCAAGGAATCCACATGGAATCCACATGGAATATGTTTCACCACATAAATCATGTACTTACTGATGTGGATTCCACATGGAATCCACATGGACTTATTTCACATGGAATCCACATGGAATCCACATGGACTTATTCCATGTGGAATGTACCTAATATTTTCAACTTATTCTCAAGTCAGATTCAAAATTTTAATTTCATTTGATCAGTTAATTACTTCATAAACACTCTTCAAGTCACAATTTATGTAGAGAAAAAACAAATCACATTGAGTTCTAATAATACATATAATATAATAAGGAATAATAATAAAAGGGACAATAAGGGGTGACAAGAGAGAAAGAATGGGGTGGCGTGTGGGATGCGCGCAGCCCCTGTTTATACAGTGGCGCTGCATAGGGGGAGAGAGAACGAACGAGAGGGGCCGAATCCCCCCTCCTTTTCTCCCTGCCCATCCTCCTCCCCGTCTCCTCGCGTGCCTCCTCTTGTGATCCCTGGGTACCTCCTCCTATGCCTCCCCACTCGCTTCTCCCCTCACCTCGGCGTTTGTTGACGGTGCTCACATGTTAATGTCGCATGGGCGCTTATTTGTCGAAGGTGCGCGGTGGTGTCGAAGGTGGGTGGCATTGGGTTGGTTGTCATTGGTTTTGGGGTTTCGACGGGGTTCAGGATGTCGAAGGCAGGTGTGCTGCGGTTTTTGGGGCGTCAAAGATGGTTGGGGTGTGGTTTTCGATGGGTTCGAGGTGTCAAAGGTGGTTGGTGTGCAGATTCGGGGGTGTTTCGGTTGTTTGTCATTGGTTCTGGGGTTTCGACAGCTTTCTCGGGGTAGAGGGTGGCAGTCTGATGGGTTCAACAGTGTCTGCGTGCTGATGTGGCATGGCTGTGGGTGGAGACGGAGGCGGGGGGGTCGTTTGTGTCGATTTTGTGGCTATCGACTCGCATGAGGTCGTGATGTGGCAAGCAAACGGGTGGTGGGTGGTGGTCAGGTGATGGTAAACGGTGCAGGGAGCGGGTGGGGCTTACCTAGCCGCGTTTGGGGTTGAAACGACGGTGATGTGGCACCGTAAATGGGCTACAACGGGGGGTAATGGCATTAGCCGGGTTGCAAACATCCTGGGGGCCGGTTGTTACTCACCTGGTGTCCCTGGGCTGCGTCCTGCTTGCGTTCGCACTCACGATCGTCGGCGTTGATGTTCGAAAACCTAAAACGGTTGTTTTTGTTAGCAGACGCAAGCAGGGGGTGGGAACTTACATAGGGGCCATTAATGGCGTTGGATGGCAGCATGCGCAGTGGAGGGGTTGAGACGGCGGGCAGAATGTGGCGGGATGTGGGATGGTGGTGGTGGGAAGGGAACCGACGACGTGGCACCGTTTGAACCAAGGATTCCGGATTTGGGACGCCACGGGCCGCGTGACCGGCAGGTGGTCACATAATCGATTAAATATTGGTCAATAAAAATGCCGGTATGGTGCAGTGGACTCAAGCGTGGGCTTATATGTGTGCTTGGTCCTGGGTTCAATTCATGTATGGTCCATTTTTTTTCTAGCACCAATAATATAATTAAATCATTACAACTACTGTTTTGTATTGATTTGTACTATTATTTCTATTATTCTAATATTGGTTGTTGGGGATTCCAGGTGGAATCCACATGGAATCCACATGGAATCTATCTTTCCACATGGAATCCACATGGAATTCACATGGAAATAGGATGGAATTCATGTGGAACATTCCATATGGATTCCTAGTGGAAATTCCATGTGGAATGGGCAGATTCCATGTGGAATAAGGGGGCAGGGTAAAGACCTCTCAAGAACGCTAAAATTGGTGCACAATTGATAAATATACAAAATGATTAGTGCCATATCTGCTCCTGCATGATTGATCAAAAACCCGAAATTGAATTGCAAGATCAATACTGGCCACACTTACATGCTGTAAAGTGCTCCTAAGAACCCTAATTTATAGCTTCAAGATAAACTCCAGAACACTAACTGGTGCAGTATTGATAAATATACAAAGTGATTAGTGCTACAGCTTCTCCTGCATGATTGACCAAAAACCCGAAATTGAATTGGAAGATGAATACTGGCCACATTTACATGATCAAAGGTTCTACTAAAAGCCATGATTTATAGCTTTTAGATCAGCCCCAGAACGCTAAAATTGGTGTAGTATTGATAAATATACAGAGTGATTAGTGCTACTGCATGATTGATCAAAAACCCGAAATTGAATTACAAGTTGAATACTGGCCACATTTACATGCTGTAAAGTGCTCCTGAGAGCCGCTAATTTATAGCCTTTAGATGAGCTCCAGAACGCTAAAATTGGTGCAATATTGATAAATATACAAAGTGATTAGTGCTATAGCTTCTCCTGCATGATTGATGAACAACCCGAAATTGAATTACAAGATGAATACTGGCCACATTTACATGATCAAAAATGCTACTAAAAGCCCTAATGTATAGCCTCCATATGAACCCAAGAACGCTGAATTTGGTGCACAATTGATAAATATACAAAATGATTAGTGCCAGATCTCCTTATGCATGATTGATCAAAAACCCAACATTGAATTGCAAGATCAATACTGGCCACACTTACATGCTGTGAGGTGATCCTGAGAGCCCTAATTTATAGCTTTCAGATGAACTCCAGAACACTAAAATTGGTGCAGTATTTATAAATATACAGAGTGATTAGTGCTACATCTCCTACTGTATGATTGCTCAAAAACCCGAAATTGAATTGCAAGATGAATGCTGGACACATTTACATGATGTAAAATGCTCCTAAGAGCCCTGATTTGAATCTTTCAGACAAACCCAAGAACACTGAAAATGGTGCAGAATTAATAAATATACAAAGTAATTAGTGTTGCATCTCCTTCTGCATCATTGATCAACATTCACATGATAAAAAGTGCATCTAAAAGATACAATTTATAGCTTTCAAACAAGCCCAAGAATGTTAAGATTGGGCAAGAATTGGTAAATACATAAACTGATTAGTTCTACTCCTCCTGCATGATTGCCCCAAAACCCAAAATTGAATTTCACACTGAATACTGGCCACATTTACATGATCAAAGGTGGGTCTAAAAGCTATGATTTATAGCTTTTAAACCACCACAGGAACGCCAGGATTGGGCAAGAATTGGTGAATATACGAACTGATTAGTCCTGCATCTCCTTTTGCCTTATTGCTCACAAACCCAAAATTGAATTGCTCAACCACTAATGCCCACATTTGCAAGGTCTAAATTCTTCCTAAAAGCTGAGATTTATAGCTTCTTAACGCACCCAAGAACTCCAAGATCAGCCCAGTGGAAGTGACGAAACACAATAATTAGCTGTACCTCTCCTCCTGTATCATTGATTCAAAACTCGAAATTGAATTGCTCAACCAAAAATGGCCACATTTGCAAAGTCTAAATTTGTCCCGAAAGCTGTGATTTATAGCTTTCTAACGCACCCAAGAACTCTTAGAACAGCCAAGTGGAAGTGGACAAACAAAATAATTAGCTGTACCTCTTCTCCTGTATCATTGATCAAAAACTTGAAATTGAATTGCTCAACCAATAATGGCCACATTTGCAAGGTCTAAATTCGTCCTGAAAGCTGAGATTTATAGCTTCCTAACGCACCCAGAAACTCCAATAACAGCCCAGTGAAAGTGTACAAACAAAATAATTAGCTTTACCTCTTCTTTTGTATCATTGATCAAAAACTCGAAATTGAATTGCTCAACCAATAATGGCCAGATTTGCAAGGTATAAATTCGTCCTGAAGGCTGAGATTTATAGCTTTCCAACGCACCCAAGAACTCCAAGAACAGTCAAGTGGAAGTGAACAAACAAAATAATTAGCTGTACATCTCCTCCTGTATCATTGGTCCAAAACTCGAAATTGAATTGCCCAAGCAATACTGGCCACATTTACAAGGTCTAAATTTGTCATAAAAGCTGTAATTTATAGCTTCCAAATGAATTTTAAAACGCTCAGAATGGCCCAGAACAAGTGAAGAAATGAAGTGATTAGTTGTACCCCTCCTCCTGTATCATTGATCCAAAACTCGAACTTGAATTGCTCAACCAATAATGGCCACATTTGCAAGATCTAAATTGGTCCTAAAAGCTGCAATCTATAGTTTCTTAACGCACCCAAGAACTCCAGGAACAGCCCCGTAGAAGTGAACAAACAAAATAATTAGTTGTACCCCTCCTCCTGTATCATTGATCAAAAACTTGAAATTGAATTGCTCAACCAATACTGGCCACATTTACAAGGTCTAAATTTGTTCTAAAAGCTGTGATTTGTAGTTTTCTAACGCATCCAAGAACTACAACAACAGCTTAGTGGAAGTGAACAAAAGAAATAATTAGCTGTACCTCCCCCCCTGCATCATTGCTCAAACACTCAAAATTGAATTGCTCAACCAATACTGGCCATATTCACAAGGTCTAAATTCATCCTAATTCATAATTGTAAAATATTACCTAAAAGAACAGCATAAAACTGGTAAGTCTGGTACATTTACCATTTTCAACCATATCTCTGTCAAACTTGTGGTAGTGGGCAATTGCATTCACATGGCAGTTATGAGTCCAATTTTCGTTGTAAAATTAACATCAATATTTATGATTTGATACTGATTCTAATATTAAAATTAGACTCATAACTGCCATGCATATGCAATGGCCCACTACCACAAGTCAATTAGACATGCCAGTTGTAGGGAGGATTTCTTAAAAGTATCCCTTGTCCTTCAACAGGACGGGCTCGGATGATGATGCCAAACTATGCCAGACAAGTTCCTGACCTGACCAACCTCTTCAACTGCCGTGTTGACAATATTTCATCCTATCCTCAAAATAAATGTGAACCCCTTCCTAAACAGCAACCACTTATCGAGGTTTCCCAATCACCACGTTCGAGAAGTAAATCATGTACTATCGGACAAGTCAAGGGTTGGATTGATGACACTTTTGGTGTCTAGCAGTGGGTGGTCGTTCTTTAGTGAGTATTAGACATACTCATCTCATAATTAATGCTTATTGTTAATTAGCAATGAGCTGCACAAATCAAACGGCGTCAGTTATCACCCCACAGTATTTGTTTCATTCAAGGCAGCCAAAATCTATTCCTGCATTGTTGGGCCGCCCATGTTTTTGAAGATGATGTATTTTTTGACGTAGATCAATTGACGTAGATCACAAGATTCCTGATGAAGCTATGACACCAGTGGATCTCAAACCACCCCAGGCCCGAGACCATTCGTGCCACCCACCCATCTCCCCGATCTTGGCCTCCTCATCTTCATTCCACAATCTTAACCCATCCAACTACGCAGCTGCCCCTCTTCCATATCTGCTCTTAGTTGAAGGGATAGATGTCGTCTCGGCGGTGCCATTGTTGAAGGCTCTTACCTTGCGAAGGATTCGGATGCAGATGCCGTCATCGCTATCATCGGCCTCCACACAGACTCCCGGAAGATATCGTGATCCCTACTTTTTGCATGTTTACCCTGCAGATATTAAGTCTTTCATATTTCCTGAATTTTAGCCATGCCAATATTTAGTGATAATAGGTATTAATTCTCTCTTACTTTAAATATTAGCTGTCTCCTGATCTCTATTGTTTCAATATGCCGAGGCAGGTTATTGTGGTTGATCCGTATCTTTGTTCAAAATAGGCATGGATTATTTAGAGCCTTCCATATTCGTTGTGGAAATAGTTTGCAAATAAGGAGAAAATATAGGTCACAATGAAATCGCTAACTGTCAATTTTTTTTTGTGTACTCCCTGAATATTCTTTACATAAATAGTCCATATTTTGTGAATTGGAAAGGAACTTTTGTGACAGATCTAGCCAAACCTATTTCTTTCTTTCTTTTTCAGTGTTTGTTGCCCATTGTGTTGCCGAAAAAACTAAAAATAGGTTGTATCGGGGAATTTCGGAATGGTTAAATATTCTTTGATAAAATATGTGACCTAGATTTTGAACCCCAACAATATACTGGTTCCCTATTTTGGGCGTGAATAAACAACAATTATGTGACTCAAAAATGGAAATATTTATTAAATATTCTTCAAAAAAATAGGCATCCGTGCATGTAGTGCATGCAAGTAAAAGCACACATTTACCACTGCACCAGAAGCCTGTATTACGTTTTCTAAATATGATGCCTCATATGCCCCTTTTACAACACTCATGGTATGTTTCTCATCTTATAATACACTTAGTAAGATGTATGATATATCGAAAAATTCAGAAAAATGAGTAGATTCCGAATATTTAAAAATCCAAAGGCTTGGCATCCTAATTTGCATGTGATCTTCGAAAATGTCTGAATTCATTTTTTCAACCTCATAGTTTCATGACATATTATATACCGTTAGATTCGTAAAAATGAGGAGAATCCAACGGTATTATTTTTATTATGTGATGAGCGCGGGGAAACAACCTCTGCAGCAAAATACTGCATTTTTCATTTAGCACTACATTAATAACAATCCTATAACTATGTAATCACAGTATCCTTTTAAAGAAGATCAAATTCTGAATCCAATGGTACTGGTCCCATGTCAATCTGGGCAGAATTGATGGAGGAATGAATATTCTACCTGTTTTTTGTAATTAAAAAAAAACCTAAATATTCATATCTTCATCAGTTTTGCTCAGAAAAATATGATCTTGGTACTGTTAGATTCAGAATTCTTTTTTGATAAATTTTCTGTATTGATTATATAAGGATAATTCCCTGTGTAAGGTAAGGCATAGTATATCCTAAAATAGAACATATACACAGGAGGATAATGATGTAACCCATACATGAGGTGAAAGTAAAGAAAAATGAGAGAGTATTGGCACCAGAATTATGTGAATCTGAGCAAAACTCATTAAGGTATGATTTTTTTGAGAAAAGGTGTTGCATAACTTTGTACAATGACTTGGTATGATCACTAGCACTAGCACCAGAACACCTTGTCTTAAAAAAAATCATAACTTAATGAGTTTTGCTCAGATTCACATGGTTTTTGTGCTAACACTCTCCCATGTTTCTCTACTTACATTCTATGTACTTACAAATGAAATAAAAAGGCTTGGCAGTAGTGCCTAGCAGATGATTTGGTCAACAGGGGGATTTTATAACTTCAAATGTGTTTTTTCATGACATATTATATACCGTTGGATTTATCTGAATGAGGAGAATCCAATGGTACCGTTTTTATTACATAAATTGCGTGGAAAGACAATTTCCGCAGGCAAATATTTATACTGGGTTAATAATGCCAGAGTTATGTAATCACAATGTGTGCTTAAAGGATATGAACTTCGGAATTTAACAGTACCAGTCTCATGTGAATTGGAGCAGAACTGATGGAGGAATGAATATTTTACCTGTTTTTTTAAATATAAACAAGGGTAAAAAATTCATATCTCCATAGATTTTGCTCATAAAAATATGATTTTGGTACTCTTAGATTCAGAAATTTATTCTTATTAATCATCTGTATGAAATATGTAAAGATATCCCCTGTGTGCAATGTGAGCATAGTATTTCTTAAATTATAACATGTAAACAGGGGCATGATTATATAATCAGTACATAGACTCAAAGTAGCAAAACATCTGAAAATTTTGGCATCACAATCATGTCTATCCAAGAACATTTGATTAAGTTATGAGCTGATGTACTGGCAATGTATCTGATATACTACAAATGAGAATAACATATTAGCTAACTATGTTAAGTAACTCAGGTAACTGTAGCAACCTCATTAGCTATTGCATGAAAACAATTAAGTGAAGAGATTTAAGAAAATATGAGTGTGAAGCAGAGAAAAAAAAGGTTATGAAATAAGGTAGATAGGTATGATGGAAGTGAAAGTGCAAAGTAGTCTCACTATGGCTTGTGGTTGACATAAGTTGCTCAACAAGTGGAACTCCATATATGGCTGGCAAGTTGAATACTGAGGGTGTGTGCCTGGTGGGCTCCTGGGTTGATAAAGAATGAGTCTTTTATAAATCAAAGGACTTATAGCAGATATTCAAACTCAGAATCAGTATCAGTATTGGCTATAGTCACAAGTAAAGAGCCTGCTTAGTGATTTTAGCTCTACAGCCCACCCCTCAATATTTTTTCTTATTAAATTAATATATTATAATTACTATATTTTAGTCAAGCATTTAGACTTGTAACTGCCATGCATATGCAATGGCCCTAGTGTTTGAAGGTCTGGTCTGGTCCAGTTATTGGCTTCTCATGGCCCTAACCAAGACCGAGACCAGTCTGTTTTATTTCAAAAAGTGAAAGTAACTGGACTGGACCGATGGAGACTGGTTAGTTGCAGTTTTTTGCAGTTATATAACCGGTTTTAACTGGTCCTGGTTAGGACCAGTTAGGACCAGTCTCATAACTGGTTATGCATGCAAAAATACTTAGAATATAGCTAGCTAATACAGTATTCTATGAGGACCAAGTCAAACCTGAAGCTCAAAGCTATTCCAGTCCATGTCATCAGCCTTATCCCACTCATATGTATCAACATCGTCAGTGAGCATCCCCTCGAAGTCGAGGAGATTAACCTCCTCAACCTGTGTGGCATTCCATGCAGCAGCAACACACACCGCAGTCGAAATGTCCGCCCCACACAAAATGCCTGCCCCACAGTCGAAACGTCCATCCCAATGTTGATGCACACACCCTGCAGTTGAAACATCTGCCCCACACTTGAAACATCCATCCCAATGTCGATGCACACACCCTGCAGTTGAAACATCCACCTCACATTTGAAATGCCAGCCCCACAGTCGAAACCGTCCATCCTAATGTCGAAGCACACACCCCACAGTCGAAATGTCCATCCCAATTGATGCACACCCCGCACACACCCTGCAGTCGAAATGTCTGCCCCACAATCGAAACGTCCACCCTATAGTCGAAACTATTAAACTTGTAAAAGTGACCAGACCGGGAATTGAACCCAGGACCTTCTGGACATATACCAAATGCTCTAACTAACTGAGCTATCCGGCCATACCATAGAGAACCAGTTTCTCCATGATACCCTAAACCATTAGAGGAGAGCAACCTTGTGCTCAGATATCCATATCTGACTTCCCATGCAGGCCTTATATCAACCTTGTGACTGCCTAGGTAAGGGTCCAACCAAACTCAGCTGACCAAGCTGGTCCATGTGTTCATGTGCTCAGATTACCTAATCTAACAGAAACATCTGCCCCATAGTTGAAGTGTCCACCCTATAGTTGAAACATCTGCACCACGGCCGAGTTGTTTGCCCCGCATTTGAAACATCCAGCCTATAGTCATATTGTCCACCTCATAGTTGAAATGTCCACCCAGGTCCGTCCCACAGTCAAAGCATCTGCCCAGCATTCAAAATGTCCACAGCGGTGATATGGCGAGCTGTGTTGGGTGGTTGATAACAAAAAAGCGGCCTACATCCCTCGTTGGAGGGGAGAGGCACAGGTGGTGGCTGCAGGAAAGAATTTGGGGCCTTGGGTGCAGGCAGCCCCAGCTTGGCCCAGCGTGGGCATTTACTGTGGCTCGATGATGCAGGTGGTAGTGATGGAAAATAAACAAGGATGGCTGACGTGGCTTGTCTCAATGTCACACATGTGACTATTGGAATATAATTCACATAGATTTCAATTAACTGTAAACTTGTCAATTTTGAACCAAAAAATATAATTTTGGGGTTGTTAGAAAGCTCGTAAACAGAAGAATATTTCAGTATAATTTTAGGATACAATATCTGGTTATGACCAGTGCTAACCAGTTTTGGTCAGTCTTGAATATTTTGAAATGATGACTAACTGCTAACCGGACCATGGTTACAGTTACGATCTGTTAGGTAAATTTGCGGTCCTGATCAGTTAGGGTCTGGTCTGGTCTTGGTTATTTTCCAGTTAACTAACCTAACCTTCAAACACTAAATGGCCTATTGACACAAGTTTTACATTTATTCCCACATGATTACAATAGTACCAACCTTTCCTCAAATAGCTATGACCTCAATGTAGGGTACGAGTTAACCCACAGGTTGATCTGGATCCAATCCACAGGTATTTCATTTTCAAAAAGTCCAATCTGGATCTGTATGGATAAATTCCCATGGGTGACCTGCCTTAGCAGATCAGGTACCTGTATATCACAGATCACCTATGGTGTACAAGTACCTGCAAGTATCTGCAGGTATCCACAGTTACCCACAGATATAACTTATGATATAGGTGGCTAGCCACTATAGTACACTTTAATATTCATACAAGTCATTCTTCATCACTGATATCCCCTTCATCCAAGTCTACTACTGTAACATCTTTGTCCTTTTCCTTCCCAGCCTTCAAGTGATGGCACTTGTCCTTGAAGACTTGAATGATTTCACTTTCTGGACCAAAGTTGGTTTATTATACAATAATAAACTAAGTAAACAACATACCTAGCAGGGGATTTAAAAAGGAAAAGATAGAGATCCCATACTGATAAGTGGTAAAGTCTAGAATAGAATAGAAAGTCATATGAGATAGAAATAATAAATAGAAGTCATATGACAATGACCCAAGGCCTAATCCCCGAATATCTGCAAACACTGTGTTTTTTGGGAACGTGAATGCTAAGGAAAATAAAATTGTCTAAGTCCTTTGATGAGGTGGTACATATAGGTTGGTGAGGTAGCTGGTGCTATGGTCAGTGCTGGTGTGGCAGCTGGTGACAGTGGGGGTGTCAATGTTGAGCAGTGAGGTGTGTGAGGAGGTGGGTCTGTGGGTGGACATTGGTGGGTGTCAGGGCAAGATGGCCAGTGGCTCGGCTCAACCGGTCTAGTGTTTGAAAGTCTGGTCTGGTCCGGTTATTGGGTCCGGACGGGCGCTAACCGAGACCGAGACCAGTTAGCACCTCCTCGGAAACTCAAAATAACTGGACCAAACTGGTGCTAACTGGTCATAGTCGGTTAGCAGCGGTTATTTTCGGTTACATAACTGGTTATAACCGGTTACATGCACCCTAAAATACTTAATTACCATGTATTTAATGTACTGAAAAGCCTATATAACAAATTTGCAAGAGGGACAATGGTAATGAGGTGGCAGGTGGGAGGGGCATCAGAATGATGAAACACTTCGAACGCACCTGTATATACCACTCTCATGTATCAATACTAGGGTTATGCCCAAGTCACTTCATACATCCATATGGGCAAAACCCCACCAGCCAAAAAAACCATATTGCCGTGGGTGCCGGGGCTCGTTTGGA
>Ga0307513_10005953_pt1 | contig 16004 bp, 6 predicted proteins | sample 15_EM_MG_FD_202174 | JGI IMG/M metagenome (GOLD analysis project Ga0307513, IMG submission 202174) | Populus trichocarpa ectomycorrhiza microbial communities from riparian zone in the Pacific Northwest, United States - 15_EM | ecosystem: Host-associated > Plants > Roots > Unclassified | place... | reverse complement strand
AAGCGCCTGACCACCAACGCTTTAACGCCCTCGAATTGCATTGGCCGGCAGTCCGCCACGGGCAGCCCGAACTCCTGCAGGATCAACGAGCACAGCCACTCGTTCTCCACCGAGTCGCGCATGTCGAGTTTCATGCCGCCGATCAGGCCCAACGGCAGCTTGAAGATGTGCGTCGTGGGTGTGTTGCCTCGAGGGAGAGCCCAGTGGCCGTCCCGCAGCAGCAGGGCCGTTTTCTCCTGGGCGCCGGCAATCGAGATCCGGAAGTCGTCGTCATCGACTCCCCCCATGGCATGCGGGGTCGTCGTGCCGCGCAGGACTTGGGCGACCTGTGCTTCGCTCAAGGGCTCGGACTGCAGAGGCGAGGTGCCGGCAGAGGTCGTGCCCTCTGGAAGGATTTCGAGGGCGCCGACACAGTCCCGGCCGATTTCGGTGAGCAACTCGAACGCGCCGGTTGACCCGGTGTTGAAGCGGCGCGCCAGCCGGTCTCGAATGTCCTTGCTGTCGGGCAGTAGGTTCTCGAAATACGCGCGGACTTTGTCGCCGCGATGCGGCGCGTTGCCCGGCGTGAAGGGCAAGGAAAGGGACAGCGGGCGGCCTTGCTCCGACTGGGTCCAGGCCAGATCGTATTGGAGGGTGTCGGGGGCGTGCGGCGCCATGCTCCAGGTGCCGACATGGGCCCCGTTCATCCAGAGGCCCAGCGTGCGAGCGTGAGAGTGGCGGCCCATGGCTTACCAGACAGACTTGTCCGTGGAGGGCTGGCCGGACGTGCCAGATGTCGGCGTGGGCCCTGGCGAGGGTGATCCGAGCGCCAACTCCACGCCCAGGATATTGAGCAGCTTCAGCAATCTCGCAGTGCCCACCTTGTCCGCGTTCCGCTCCATCGCGGAGTAGGTCTGTTGCGAGACTCCCAGGCGCAGGGCGACTTCGCTCTGGGTGAGGCCGGCTTCCTTTCGGAAGGCCTGGAGCAGCGGAGGCAGTTGCGCGGCGGTGCGGACGGTGAACTTAGGCATACAAATCCTATGCTGTAAATAGAAATTACAGTCTTTGATGTGTGTTCAGAGTTTACACATTGTGAGCTGTAATTTCAATCTACAACTAATAAGCTGTATATCGTAAACACAACTTATAGACTGTGGCCCTATAGCCGTCGCGGTGCTGAGTGAAGGCCGCTACGCCGAAGAGGTGCGCGCGGTCGAAGCCGAGTGGCAGCGAGCCGGCATCCAGTCGGTGCCCAGCATCGTGATCAACCGGCAGCACTTGATCCAGCGCGGTCAGTCGCCCGAGGTCTTCGAGCAGGCGTTGCGACAGATCGCGGACAGTTCGCAGTCGTGAGGTCGGCCCGGTCGAACTGAAGGCCAGGTGAGGCCAACCAGTTCCTCTGCCCGCATGGCGGACTCGACGGCCAACGTGACCAGCTCGACGACTCCCTTTGCGCGGCGATTCGCCAGCGCATCGAGCAGCCGCTCCTGCTCCTCAACGCTCATCACACGGTCCCGCGCGTTGTCGACGGTCGGCAACTCGAGGTCACTGGCAGGATTGGTCTCAGGCTCGCGCCACTTCCAACGGCGGCGTGCATGGTTGAACAGCTGTCTCAGGAGGGCAATTTCCTGGTACACATGGCGGCCGCCGTGCCTTCGTCCACCAACGCGGCGACGAAACTCTGAAGGAGGTCGGTCGTCACCTTGGTGAAGTGGGTGCAGGCAATCTGGGCGCGAATCCGGCCGCTGTCTGCGGTCTTGACCGTCAACAGTTGGCGGTGCTGGCGTCGTCGACTGGCCCGCGCAGTCGAACGCGGGCACCGCCGATCTCGATGGTGCCGCTGCTGGACCGTATCAGTGGCGCTGGCGCGGCGCAGTGAACCTCGCACGGGCTGGCCTCGATGGACACCGGCAGCAGCACTGCGGTCGGCGAACGCGCAGGTACCGGTTCTGCCTGGGCAAGAGATTCCAGATGCTTGCGGCGCCAGCCGAACAGCAGGTTCGCGTTGATGCCGCTGTCCATCGCGATGGCGGCCACCGACACGCCGGGCTCCAGGCTGCGTGCAACCAGCTCGCGCTTGAACTCCGCGCTGTGCTCTCGGCGCGGACGTGGCGCCCTTACGACTTGCTTGTCCATGATGTGCACTACCGGCTTGATGCACACCATCGCAGGCGCGCTCGATCAGGCGATCGTGCTCATCTGGTCTCCGACGGGCAAGAGGGCCTTGAGGCCACGCTTACGCACATCCCCACCCAAGCCACTCCGGATCAACGCCCCACTCCACGTGACGTGGGCAAGTACTACTCCGATGTCGAAGAAGCCGACAAGCTGTTCTTCTGCGGCTGGCTGGACAACACGAAGCAGGGTAATCGGGTGACGCCGCGCAACCTGGCCAAGACCCATCGACTCATGGGACAGCGCGAACATGACTTCGCCGCGAAGCGCAACTACAGCACGCGCTGGACGAGCGACGAGGACAAGGCGGTGACGCTGTTCATCCCCGAGTAGCCGACCCGTCAGGCCGCTCAAGCCACCTCGCACCCCCTTAGCCGCTAAGGGGTAGCTGGTGGCTTTTTGTTGTCGAAGAAGATCAACCCATTCCGAGCGCTGCTTCGTGGTGGTCGATCAGGCTTGCAGGTGTGGCTGCCGCAACGCGGCATCCAGGAAGCCCGCGAGGCGCGGCACGTCGACCATCCCTTTTTTTAACCAGACCTCGTACGGCGCCGGCGCGAGCTTCGGCCCCAGCAGCTCCTGGGCGACCCGGTACAGTGCTTCTGATGCGCCGGTGCGCGCACGATCGCCTTCGATGAGGTTCGACAGCAGCAGCGCCAAGTAGCCGAGATCCTCGCCGCGGCCCGCGACCTCGGCCATGTGTTGCCAGGTCCGCGGCGCCGGCGCAGCCGCCTGCTCCGCGAGGAAGTCGAACAGTCTGCCCTCGCGCTCTCGAGCACTGCCACCGGCTGTGAAGGGGTCTGCGACCACGGTTGCCTTCCCTTGAACGCTTCTCGCTGGGTTGAACGTGCCCATCATGGCCGATGCGCCGGGCGTCGCGCAAGGTCGGGCGGCGCTGGCGTTGCGTCGTCTGCTCGGGGTCTCGGGGCGCAGCCCTGAGTTCAACCAGAAGGATCAGAGTGCGAAGGGGGCCGCAGGCCACCAAGTGCGGCTGATCCGATGTGGCCGCAACACTCGTGTTGTGGCCACAGCTGGCATCCTGTCCTGAACAAATGTCCCTCAGGAGTGGACAGTCCAGTGGATGTTTTGGTGAACGGTTGGGGCAACGCCTCCGTCAAGCCGGCGGGCAACAATGCAGGGGTGTTTTGCGTGAACCCGGGCGTGAACTCGATCGCAGCCGCCCGGTGTACCTGCGGGGAGCTGGGTCGTGGGGCTGTTTGTGGACAGCCAGACAGGACAGGTAGGCGCGTATGACGAACAACGCTCGTGACACCCTACAGCCTGCCGTGCTTGCAGTCCGCCAGCGCGAACGTGCGGCCGTCCGAGAGCACGAACGTCTGTCCGTTCTCGATCCGACCGAGCATCACGCCCAGCGCCTTGGCGCCCTCGGCAATCTGCTGGCGCCAGCCTTCCAGGTCGCCTCGGTACTCGAGCGCGTGGAAGAGCTGGCCGTCGGGCAGGCTCAGCGTGTGATCGGTTGTTCCAACTGAGCCGTGCTTTAGTAATGGTGGCTCAACCTGCCTTGTGAGTCGGCGCATCTGGTCTCCTGCCGAACCAATATCGCTCGTGTCCGAGAAGTACACGGCTTCAAGCGCTGCTGATGGCGCTAGGCCAGGTAACGGCTCTTCGTCGAACGTTGTGATCTTCGCGCCAAGAATTCTTTCCATCTCTTGGCGCCCGGTGCTCTTTTCTGCCATGACTCGTCACTTTCTCACTGCGGGGGTGATGATGAACTTGATGTTCTGCAGGCCGGAGTCGGCGAAGATCTTCGACCACGCATTGGCCAATTCAACGCTGTTCGTGTGATAGACCGCGCCGCCTTCAAAACGGCTCGAGTAGGCCCGCGCCTGATCGAGCATGGTCCCTTGCGCTTCCACATCCATCCACGGGCGCTGATTCGTCGGGTTATACGGCGACCTTGCCCAATCTTCGACGTACTTCGCCTCGACGGCGGTCCTTTGTCCTCCGATCGTCGTCACCGAATCGGCGACACGATCCTGCCATCGCCCATCTTGGAATACGTCGAACTCCTGTCGTCGCGTTCCGCCATAGAGCTCCTGTCGGACCGCAGCTTCGTAGCTGTGGCCTTGCATAGTTGCATTTCTACCTGCGACCTCCAGCGACTGGGTAACCTCGTACCCCGCGAGCTTGCCTGCGCTTGCCTGAGCATTGGCCGCCTCCCAGCGCGCGGCGATCCGCTCCTCTGCCGTCAACGCAATCTTGCCATCCAGTTTGGCGATCGGCCCAAGTCCGGCAAGCAAAAAATCGCCATTGCTGCCGTCGCCAATCGTCCCCATGCGGATGACTTGAATCAGCCCGCCCGCCGTAGGAGAGTAGCGCCCGACATTGATGCCCACGTCGGTGATCGCCTCGGCGATCGGCCCAAGCACCGGGTTCTGTTGCGCAAGCAGCTCGCGCAGGCTCGACCCCGCTTCCGCCTTGCGTCTGGCGACATCCTCAGCAAACGATTTCGCGATGCCGTCGGTGAAGGCATCCGGTCCATTTCGTCTCGGCCCCATGGTTCCGGGCACAGGTTCTGTACGTGGGCCAGGCTCGGCACTGGGCGGGAAGAACCCTCGATCGTCCGCTGGTGTTATGCCCAAAGCGTTGCCCGACAAGTCGGCCGTTGGCCTCATGTCTAAGAAACGCTGGAGACTTGCAACGCGCGCGGGGTCGTTGGCTTGCCGGTAGTCGCGCTCCGACTGCCTGAACATCGCCTGCGATTGCTCGGGCGTCGGGCTGCTGTAGTACGCCGGGTCGGCTGCGACGTTGGCCGCGTTCAACGCAGTCCGGTTGTTCGCAAGCTCCTGTTGCTGCGCGCTGGTCTCGTACCGACCAAGCCTTGCATCCTCAGCCGCCGTCTGATCTGGTGCCTTGGAGTAGTCGTAAGAGCTACTACTGCCCGAGGTCGAGGCCGCCGCGAGCGAGCCCCCCAACGCATTGCCAAACGCATCAGTCGCGACCCGCGCCACGGAGATGCTCCCGCCACGCGCCGCTGCGGCCGCGACACCTGCCGCAAACCCGCTGATCGACGCCTTGGCGATTGCGGCTCCGTTTTGTCCCAGGGTGTCGAACGCCGTGGAGCCCTTCAGTCCATCACTCACGTTCTGGCCGACAGCACCGCCAACCGCCGCCGCAGCGACCCCACGCCAATCGAAGTGATCCTGCAAGCCAGTGGCTACCGCGACGCCTTGAGTGACGGCGTTGCCTACCGCAGCGCGGACCGCCACATTAGTCGCAGAGCTGGCCGATCCGCTGAAAGCACTCCAGTTGCTCAGCCCACCTGCAACCGCGCCGCCGAGGGCACCCAACGCCACCGCCTTCCAGTCGAACCCATCGTACAAGCCGATCGCGTTACCGACGATCTGTCCTGCCACTGCGCCCGCCGCGCCCCCGATGGCCCCCGCCGCGATCAGCGAACCCGTCGTGTAGGTCGCGCCAGCCGCGGCGGCGCCAGTGCCGGCGGCTGCCGCACCGCCGCTCGCCGCAGCTGTTCCGGCCGCACCTGCCGCGCCGACTTCCGTTCCAACGGTGGTCAAGTAGTACTGCTGCGTGACCACGGCCACGACGACGATGACGATGACCACGAGCAGGGCGCCCAGCCCACCGCAATCGCTGCCATTGTTCGGCGCCGGCATGTTCGGCGTGGTGTCGCCGGTGATCTTGCTCGGGTCGTAGGGCTTGAAGGTGTCGGCGCCGTTGTGCACAGTGCCGACCCTGTTCGGAATCGTCAGCGTCTGCCCGACCCGCAGGTCGGCGTCGCCGGTCAATCCGTTGGCATCCGCCACGCGCCACCACAGTTGCGCATCGCCGTACGCCCCCCGCGCGATCGAGCCGAGCGTGTCGCCGGCCTGAACCGTGTAGCTGCCCGGGCTGGCCGTGGGGTAGTTGCCGTTGATGGGCTGGTAGCCGAAGCTGAAATCGGCCAGCGGCTTGAAGTTGGGGTCGCCGTCGCCCACCCGAGGCGTGACCTCGTCGATGCCCACGCCGTAGCGGCCGAGCACCTCGCCGTTGACGATCAGCTGGCGCTCGACGTTGCCGTTCTGGTTGACGAAGAGCGCGCGGCCTGCGGCGTCGTTGACGAAGGTGCGGTTGTTGCTGGCCTTGGTGCTGTCGGTGACGCTGATCAGGTTGCCGTTGACGTCGTACCCGTTGGTCGTCGTGCCCGGCTGGAACACCGTGCTCGTCGCGGCGATGGTCTTTTCCTGATAGCCCTCGCCTTTGGTCAGTGTGTAGGTGTAGGTGTTGGTGTAGTTGGCCGAGGTCAGGTCCGACAGCTTGTAGCTCAGCAGGTTGCCGGCCGCGTCATAGCTGTTGTAGTCGATCTCGTTCTTGAGCGTGTTGTCGCTGGCCAGCACGGTCTGGTGCAGCAGGCGACCGTTGGCATCGAACCGGTTGCGCCGCGTCTCCATGCCGATCGAGGAGCCGGCGGGCACACCGGCGTTCAGCGCCGTGGCGTAGCCCTGCGGCAGGTTGCCGCCGGGGCCGGTCTGCAGCACGTGGCCGGCCGCGTCGTACTCGCGGTGGTCGACCTGGACACCGTCGCGGACGACGCTCGCCAACCGGCCGAGATTGTCGTAGGCGTAGGCCTCGGTCACCAAGGCCTGCGAGGTGGTGAAGGTCACGGGTGTGCTGCCGTAGATGGCCGCCCCGCTCTCGTCGTAGCCGATGATCACCGGCGCGCCGCCGCTGGAGGCTACGCGGTTGCCCCAGAAGGTGTCACTGGCCCGGTTGCCATTGAGGTCGTAGGTCAGCCGGTGGCCTTGCTGACCAAGGTTGCCGCTGGCGTCCACCGCATCGACCACCGTCTGGCGGTTCATCGCGTCGTACTGGAAGTAGCGATTTGCGTCCTTGGCCGTGTCGGCCGCGTTGCTGCCGGCCGTCGCGAGTACGTAGGTGTGGGTGCCGACGAAGCTGCGGTTGCCCTGCTTGTCGTAGGTGATGCTGATGTGGACGCGGCTGTCGGCCACGTCGCGCAGGCGCCCCAATGCGTCGTAGGCCAGGTGGTTGTCCTGGTACACGACACCACCCTGCACCGTCCGCTCCGCGACGTGGTTGCCGGCCAGGTCGTAGGCGATGGTGCTGACCTGCGCCAACGCGTTGTCGGTGACCTTGACCATCTGCCCTGCGGCGTCGTAGTCGAAGCGCAGGTTCTGAGCGGCCACGCCGCCGTTCACGCTGGTCTGGGTGATCAGCTGCCGCGCCTTGTCATACGTGTACGACACCGTCGAACCGCCGATGTCCGTGTGACTCGTCGTGAGGCCGAAGTAGTCGACCGTCCACGTCGCGGTGTTGCCGTTCGCATCGGTCTCGGACGCCTTGTGACCGAAGGCATCGTAGACCGCGCGAACCGTGGTCCCCAGCGGCTGCGTCGTCACGACGACGTGGCCTGCGAGGTCGTAGGTGTAGCTCGTCGTCCGCGAGTCACCGTCGGTCTGCTTGAGGAGACGACCTGCACCGTCATAGACGTAGGTCTCGACGACGTTGCGCAGCACCGGTGCACTCAGAACCATGGCTGAGGAGATGCTGTAGACGTTCATCGGCCCGTGCGTGACGGACACGCGGCGGCTCATCTGGTCGTAGGCAAAGATCGTCGTGTGATTGGTCTTGGTCTGGGCCGTTGCGCCTGCGGCGTTGCCGATCGCATCGATTTGCTGCACCCGGTCGCCGAATGCGGCGTAGCGGTAGGTCACGACGCCGCCATCGGCATGCGTCTCCTGGATCAGGTTGCCGCCAGCGTCGAACAGCTGCCCGTTGACGTTGCCATTGGCGTCGCGCGTCGCGACCTGTCGGCCGAGCGCGTCGTAGTAGGTCTGCGCGACCGGGCTGTTCGCGCTCACCACGCCCGTGCTGTCGGGCCGCTGCACGTAGATGAGCTGATTGTTCGCATTCCACCGGTAGGTGGTCGTCCACGCGCCGTTGCGCGGATCGCTGGTCTGGATCACGTTGCCCCAGCGGTCCAGCACCTGGTTGACCGTCGGCCGCAGCCACACGCTGTTGCCGTTGAGCGTGACGCCCTGCGTGAGGATCGCGCCGGGGTCGGTGGTCGTCAGGCTGATGGCCAGCGTCCCCGCTGACGCGCCGGCCGAGCTGGAGAACTGCGCGGGCGTCCCGGGGATGGTGTAGCCCGGCGTGTAGGGCGGCGTCGTAACGGTGTCCGTCGGCGGCGGCGTCGTGCCCGCCACCCACACCTGCTGTTGTTGCTGCTGCGCCTGCATCACGGTGTAGTCCACGCCCACCACGACATTGCCCGACCAGGCGTAGTGCGCGCCGAGGACGGGGTTGCCACTCTCGTCCGTCCCCACGAACACCGGCGCGCTGTAGATCGTCCGCGGCGCCGTGATCATGTACTGGGCCGGATCGGGCGGCGTCACGGTCACGTTGCCGTACACCGGCACCTGCTGCGACTGGTACTGGGTCACGTAGACGACCGAGTACATGATGTTGCCGTTGCCGTCGCGCGCGTAGATCGGCGCACCGGACTCGTCGTAGCCCGTGATGATCGGCGGCCCCTGCGTCGGGACCTGCACCGGCACCTGCACCGTGTCGTAGCGGATGATCTGGCTCTGCGTGTAGGGCACGCCAACCACCACGTTGCCCGACCACGCGTAGTGCGCGCCCAGGACAGGGTTGCCGCTTTCGTCGGTGCCCACGAACACCGGCGAACGGTAGGTCGCGTTGGTGTAGCCCGTGATGTAGCTGGCCGGGTTCGGCGGCGAGACGGTGATCGGGACCATGACCGTGACGGTCACCGTCTCGTAGTGACCAGGTCCTTGCGGATTGATGGTCAGCGTGCCGGTGCCCAATGCGACAGCGGTGCCTCCCGACGTGTAGCTGATGCGAAAGTCATAGGTGCCCGCACCCAGGCCCGCGATGCTGACGCTTGCCACGGTGCCGCTGGTCGACACCGTCAGGGTGTTCCATGCGGACGTGCCGCTGACTCGATATTCGTAGGCAACCGGGTAAGGAGCCGAGTAAACGATGTTCCCGGCGCCGTCCCGCGCGTAGAGGGGGTTGCCCGACTCGTCGGTGCCGGTGACTATCGGCGCTCCCACCAACGCGGTCCAACTCATGGTCCCGGGGCTGACCGAGATGCTGGACAGGTTGGGAGTACCAACGGGCGGTACGTAGACGGGCGCAACGGCCGCGACCACGGTGAACGTCCCCGTGGCATGGGCGTAGGCGGCCGCTTCACCGGCACGGGTCCAGAGCAGTTCGTACTGGTAGGTTCCTGCGGGCAACCCGGAGGTGTCGACGCCGTCGTAGGACGCGTTGCGCGACGTCACCGCGATGGTGCTCCAGGCCCCGCTGCTGCCGGCCACCCGATAGTTCAGGCGCTGCACGACACCGTTGCCGGGGGTCTGCCAGGCCAGCACGCCGGCGCCGGCCGCCCCGTAGCCGACCGTGGAACCGATAGCGGTCAGCGGTGGATTCGTCAGCGTGAGCGTCCCCGTTGCCGTCACCCGATCAGCCTGCCCCGTGACGGTCGTCGTCACCTTGTAGTCGTAGCTGCCCAGCGCCATCCCGCTGGCATCCAGCCGGTACGCGCTTCCGAAATTGGTGAGCGTGTAGGTCGTCCACGCGCCGGTGGAGCCTGTCGCCCGCATCTCGAGCCGGGTCTGCGTCGACGGATCGGCAGGCGCGGCCACCTCGATGGTGTTGCCGGCATAGCCGAAGCTGTTGGGGTCGATGACCCTTTGCCACACGCCATTGATGTCCTTCTTGGACACCACAAGGCGCTTCGTGCCGCTGACGCCACCGGCCCGGTCCGTGCCGGAATCCGTCCAGGTCAACGCCCGACCGGCCGCGGCCTCCTCGGCGGTGAAGATGCGAGTGACCGTGCGCGCGACCGGCGTCGAGTAGACCGCGGGCGTGACGACGTGTCCGGACTCGTCGTAGGTCGCGGCCGTTACGACATAAGGAACGGTCCAGTACTCGAGTTCGACCTTGACGTCGCCGGATCCCAATCCCGCCAAAGAACTCCAGGACAGATTCACCTGGTTGGTGCCGCTCCAGACGAAGTTGTTCGACTCGTCGAACGCCCCGACCGCCGTGCCCGCCACCGCGGCGGTGTTGAGCTGCCGGTTGACGGCCACACCGCCTTCGGCGTCTGCGCGCTCGGGCTGGTATTGGGTGAAGACGCGGCCCAGGAGATCCAGCTTGGTGTCGGTGCGCCTTGCGCTCGTGAGCCCGGCCACCTGGTCGATGGTCAGCAGGCTCAGGTCGCGATCGTCTCGACCGGACCCGCTGCTGGTGATCGTCGCGGTGCCGCGCCCGAGCAGATCGTGCAGCATCACCTTGGTGTTGCCGTCGCCGTTGTTTGTGCGCCAGAGCAGGCCCGCGTTGTCGTAGTCGTAGCGCTCCTGCCGACCGCCGTTGATGCCCTTGACGACGATGTCTCCGAAAGCGTCGTATTCGAGGCCGGTGTCGGTGACGCCCGCCCCGGGCACCTGCGTCGAGGTGTAAGGGGCCGGTGTGAAGGTGTGGGTCAGCTGCCCGCCCTTGTCGTACTGGAAGGCCTGGTACAGGGTGCGCGTGATGGCGTCATTTCCGACGACGCTTTGCCAGGTCTTCGCAACCTGGCCCCGTTCGTTGTAGGAACTGAAATGACTGACGTTGGACGCGTCGGTCACCTGGGTGTTGTGGCCCATCAGGTCGTAGCGCGAGAGCGTCCGCCTGTCGTTGACCGCGTCGGCCGCGCCTGCGGTGTATCCGGGCGCCGCGGTCGTGGACACGCCGGTGAACTCGGCGGCCGAGGCGGCGCTGTTGGCCATGTCGAGCTTGACGACGACATTGCCGTAGGCATCGCGTCGGAAGATCGTCAGCGGAATCAGCACACTGCCGGCCACCGTGCTGGTCCGGGACGGGGCGGCCACGGCCGTCACCCGGCCCAGGGCGTCGTAGTAGCTGTAGACCGACGCGCCCGTCGCATCGGTGGTGCGCGTCAGGTTGCCGAGCGCGTCGTAGCCGTAGGTCGTGACGACATTGCCGCGCGCGCTCGTCCCGTTGGCCGCGGTGCTGAACTCGACATTGCTGCGTGTCTCGCTGGTCCTTCGGTTGGCCTTGTCGTACGCATAGGCCGTGGAGCGATCGTCGCTCGAGGTCGCGGGGGCCGCATAGGCGGCCAGGGTCCAGGATCCCGCGGCGGTCGCGGTGGCGTATTCGGTGACCGACGTCAGGTTACCGGTCGCGTCGTAGCCGCGCGCCGTGACGAAGCCGAGCGCGTCGACGCTCGCCGTCTGCTGGCCCAGCCGGTTGTAGTAGTTGAACGTGCTGACCCAGGTGTTGGTCGCGGAGCTCTTCAGGACGCTGGTCTGCACCAGGTCGCCGAAGGCATTGAAGGCGTTCTTCGACGTCTTGCCGGCGGTGACGTACTGGCCCGTGTCGGTGTCGTAGGTGAACGAAGATGGCTCGATGATCTGCGTCGCGCGTCCGAGGCCGTCGAACGTTGTCGCCAGCAGGCGATCGCCCGCATGGTTGACGCCCGCGGCGGTGATCACCGCGTTCACCGCCGCGGACGTGGGGGCCTGTGTCGCCGATGTCGGAACGGTATTGGTCAGGCTGGTGGCCTGGGCGTAGCGCAGCACGGTCCCCGCCTCGCCGAAGGCGTTGCGCGTGTAGCCGGTGACGTAGCCCAGCGCATCGACGGCGTACTTGACGCGTCCGGCCAGGTCGTAGGTCTTGAAGGACGCGTTGCCGGCGACGTCCACGTTGGCGACCGCGTTACCGAGGGGATCGTAGAAGGTCTGCGTGAACAAGGTCTTCGTGACCTCGGCGCGGCTGGCCACCGCCGCCTGTCCGTTGGTCGCCAGCGCGGTCGTGGTCTCGCTGTAGACGCCGACCGGCGGATAGGTGACCTTGACCTGCCGTCCGCGCGCGTCGTAGTCGTAGCTGGTGGTGCGCTGCTCCCCTGCGCGGCCGAAAGCCTCGGTCCGGCTGGTGAGATTGCCCAACGCGTCGTAGGTCAGCTTGGTGACCAACGCGACCTGCGCCGTGCTCCCTTCCACCAGTTTGCCGGACCCGTCGGGCGCGACGCTGGTCAGCGCCACGGCCGGGGATGTCTCTGTGGTCAGTCTGCCGGCCGCGTCGTAGGCATAGGTCCAGACGCTGCCCTTCTTGTTCGTGAAGGTGAGCTTGTTGCCCAGGCCGTCGTAGGTGTAGCGCTCGATCGCGCCCAGCGCATCCGTGCTGTTGCTCAGCCGGCCGGCCTTGTCGTAGATGAACCCATCCGCCTGGTCCGCCGCGCTCGTCACCACGGTGCTGGCCGCGGCCCCCGCGGCGATCGCCGTCGCGTAGCGTGTGGCCGCAGTCACGCGGCCATCCCCGTCGTAAGCCCACTTGCGCACGTAGTTGAGCGCGTCGACACTGTAGGAGCGCTGGTTGGCTGCGTCGTAGACATTGACGGTGACGCGGTCCAGGGTCGCGTTCGCCGTGACCGTCGACGGCGTTCCGCCTGCAGCAATGGTCGTGGCGAACTCGGTGCTGCGCAGCAGGTTGCCATTCTTGTCGTACTCGCTCTTCGTCACCGCGCCGACCGGATCGGCCCGCCAGGTCTGGCGATTGGCATTGTCGTAAGTGAAGACGCTGATCCGGTCGTTCGCGCTGGTCGCGACGGAACTCGGGCTGGCGGAAGCCGCCACGAGCGTCGCACTGAGCACCTGGCGGGTCACGTTGCCGTTGCCGTCGTACACGAAACGGGTCACGGCGCCGAGCGGGTCGGCCACGTAGGTGGCCCGGTTGAGCGCGTCGTAAACGGTCCGGGTGTGCTGATCGCGCGTCGCGTCAACGGTGACCACAGGATCCGACGTCCCCGTCCATCCGGCGAGACTGATCGCGTTGACATACGCGATGCGCTCGACGACGTTGTCGTCGGCATCGTATTTGTACTCGGTCACCGCACCATTGCCGTCGACCGTGAAGCGCAGCCGGCCGCTGCGGTCGTAGCGGTTCGCGACGACGGCGTCCTTGCCGGGAGTGGCCACCACCAACGCGGCGATCTGGGCGGCAGTGGTCGGCGTTGGCAGCGTCGTCGTCACGATCGGTTGCGCATAGTTCGTCACGCGGCTGACCCGACCTTCTGCGTCGTACTCCGTGCGCACGGTATTGCCCAGTGCGTCGACGGCATAGACCTGGCGGTTCTCCCCGTCGTACGCGAAGCGCGTGACGGCGCCGTTCGCCTCGACACGCGTGAGCACGTTGCCGTTCGCGGCATAGGTCCAGCTGCGCGCGATGTTCAGGCCACTCGGGTCCACGCGCTCCTGCGTGCGACGGCCCAGGTTGTCATAGACGTACTGTGTCACGGTGCCGCCCGGGCTCGTGACGGTCAGCGTCTTGCCGCGGGCGTCGTAGCTGTAGCTCGTCGTGAGGTTCAGGCCCCCGAGCGTCTGCGTGAGCAACTGGCCCTTCAGGTCATAGACGAAGGTCGTCACGCCGCCGACCGGATCCGTGACGCTGATCTGCTGCCCTAGCGCGTCGTAGGTCCACGTCGTGACCAGGTTCAGTCCGGTCGGATCCACCGCCCGCGTGAGCACCCGATTGGCGCTGTCGTAGGTGAGGCTGGTCTTGACGCCGCGCGCGTCGGTCGTCTGGACCAGTCGGTTCGCGCGATCGAAGGCCTGCGCCGTCGTCGTCAATGGCGTGGCCGTGCCGACGAGGTTTCCGTTCTTGTCGTAGGTGTAGGTGGTGACCTGCCCCTTCCCATCGGTGACGGTCTGCGTCTGCCCGTGGCGCGTGCGCACCGTCTTCACGACCACGCCCTCCGGCGTGGTGATGCTCACGCTGCGCGCACTGGTGCTGTACACGTAGGTCGTGACCTGGCCCAGCGCGTCAGTCTGTGTCAGGGTCCGGTCGAACGCGTCGTAGCTGCTTGCGCGCACCGAGCCGGCGCCGTCCGTGGTCTGCACCACGCGCCCGAGGCGGTCGAAAGCCTGGCGTGTCACGTTGCCGATGGCATCCGTCGCGGTGAGCTGCCGACCGAAGGCGTCGTAGGTGGCCGCGGCGGCCGCGGCAATGCCGCCGACGTCGGCCACCGATCCGGTCTGAAGGCCACGGCGGTCGTACGCGCTGCTGTCGGTGCGGGTGAGCCCGGCGCCCAAAGCCGTGACGTGGGAGGTCTCTTCGCCGAAGGCGTTGTAGGCGCTGCTGCCGACATTGCCCAGGGCATCGCTGCTCGTCGCCACCGTGCCGGTGACGTTGTAGGTGAGGCTGACCTTGCGGTCCTTCGTGGCGCTGGCGACTCCGGCGACAGCCGTGGTCAGGGCGGCGGTCACCAGGCCACCGGTCAGGCCCGTCGTGGCGATTCTCGTGCCGTAGGCGATCGTCGCCGTGAGTTGCCCCAGCGCGTTGTACTGGCGTTCCTGAACTTCGCCCAGGGCGTTGACGGTGTGTGTCAGCTGCCCGTCGACGTTGTAGAAGAAGAGCGTCTTCAGGCCGTTCTGATCCACCGTGCTGATGCGGCGACCGGCCGCGTCGTAGGCGTGGGTCAGACCGCACTGCACCCAGATCGCATCGATCTGGGCCTGCGTCTGGCCCCCGGTCAGCAGCGCCGCGCCTTGAGGCGTGAGCGCTCCGATCAAGCGGCCCTGACGGTCGAAGCGCCCGTTGATGGCGCGCACTTCAGGCTGCCCCACCGCCAGCGTCGTCGTGACGCGATTGCCCACGTTGTCGTAGACGTAGGTGGTGAGCGTGCCTTCCGCGTTGGTCTGCTGGCTGACCCGGTTGAGCAGGTCGTAGGTGAATGCAGTCACCTGGTCCTCGCCGTTGGCGGCCGGGCGGATGGATGCGAGTGCTGCCGTGGCGGCGATCACGCCCGACAACTGCGTGGCATAGCGCACCTGGCGCGTCAGGTTGCCGGACGCGTCGTAGACGCGCTCGGTGAGGTAGTTCTCGCCGTCGACCTGCGCTGCGATCAGGCCACGGCCGTTGTAGATCGTGACCGTGCGGATGTCGCCGGCGGCGCTGGCCGGCCGAAGCGTCGCGAGCGTCCCGCTGGCCCAGTTGGCCGCGGCCGTCTGCGTGGCATAGCGGATGCCGACCACCAGTCGGCCCGCGCTGTCGTACTGGTACTCCGACAGATAGCCCTCGCCATCCAGCTCGGCAACCAGCTGGCCGTCGTTGTCGTAGAAGCGGCGCGACACGCGGTCGGTCGCCGCACTGACCACCGGAGCGATCGCCTGCGGAGTGGGTGCCGCGCCCAGCGCCGTGGTCGCGATGGCCGCCGCGTAGCGGATCACCTTCACGATGCGCGAGGCCCCGTCGTAGACGGTCTCGACGACGGCGCCGCCGGCGTCCACGGTCTTGACGAGCCGGTTCGCGGTGTCGTAGGCCTGCCAGACCTTCTGGTCGGCGGCGTTGGCAGCGGGACGCACGGTCGCCAGCAACGGGTTGGTCGGGTTGCCGGAGGCGTCGACAAGCGCGGAGGTGTTGACCGCGGTCGCATAGGCGATGCGCTGGGTCACCTGGTTGTTCTTGTCGTAGACGTACTCGACCAGGCTGCCGTTCGCGTCGATGTCGGCCACCTTTCGGCCCGCATCGTCGTAGAGCATCCACTGGCGCACGCTGGTCGGGTCCTGCGTCATGCGCAGCCTGCCATCGGCGTCATAGGTGTACAGCGTGGTCCCCAGTGCCACCGCGCCGGGTCCGCTCTGCAGTATCGAAATGGCCCGGCCGGCCTTGTCGTAGGCCGTGGTCGTCACCAGGCCATTGGCCATCGTGATCGCCGTCTTCGCATTGGCGTCGTCGTAGGACTTGAGGGTCGCGACGCCGGTCGCGTCCGTGGTGCTCAAGGTGCGACCCAGGCCGTCGTAGGTCATCACGGTGGAACCGGCCGTTGGCGAGATGGTCTGCAACAGCAG
>Ga0307513_10005952_pt1 | contig 16008 bp, 15 predicted proteins | sample 15_EM_MG_FD_202174 | JGI IMG/M metagenome (GOLD analysis project Ga0307513, IMG submission 202174) | Populus trichocarpa ectomycorrhiza microbial communities from riparian zone in the Pacific Northwest, United States - 15_EM | ecosystem: Host-associated > Plants > Roots > Unclassified | place... | reverse complement strand
GGGTTCCGGTGCTCGTCATCGGTCCTCCTCAGGTGTGGCATGTGCGGCCAGCGCGTCGGACAGGCGCGGCGTCGCAGCCACCAGCTCGGTGGTGAACTGGTGGCGCGGATGCTCCAGCACCTGCCGGGTCGGGCCCGCCTCGACGATCCGGCCGTCGGCGAGTACCAGCACGGTGTCGCAGACGTGCGCGACCACGCCGAGATCGTGCGAGATGAACAGCAGGGTCAGTGCGTACTCGTCGGCGAGATCGGCGACGAGGTTGAGCACCTGCGCGCGGACCGACACGTCCAGCGCGGAGACGGGCTCGTCGGCGATCAGGAGCTGGGGCCGGGTGACCAGTGCTCTGGCGATCGAGATGCGCTGGCGCTGCCCGCCGGAGAACTGGTGCGGGTAGCGTCGGGGCGCGTCGGCCGGCAGCCCGACCGCTGCGATGACCTCACGCACCCGATCAGCCGTCTCGGCTCGGGAGAGCCCGCGCAGGGGCTCGGCGACGATCGCCGAGACCGGCATCCTCGGGTCGAGAGACGCCGCAGGGTCCTGGAAGACGATCGAGACGTCGCCGCGCAGCCTGCGCAGCTCGGCCCGCCCGGCCGCGGCGAGATCCGTCCCGCTGAGCTGGACCGTTCCCGACGTGGGCCGGTCCAGCGCCGCGACCATGCGCAGGAGGGTCGACTTGCCCGAGCCTGACTCGCCCACGATGCCGAGCTTCTGGCCCTCTCGGACGTCGAACGACACTCCGCGTAAGCCGTGCACGACCCGCCGGCCGCCGCGGTACTCGCGACGCAGATCCCGGATCCGCAGGAGCGCGTGCCCGCCGTCGGGGACAGCGTTGAACACTTGTTCGGGTGCATCGTCGGCGAGCACGTCGTGCGGCGCCGCGGACGCCTGGTCCGCCCTTTTGCGTGTGGTCCTTCCGGTGTGCGTCGAGTCGACCGTCCCCAGTCGGCCGTGCTCGTCGACCGCCTCGAGGTCGGACGCGGCGATCAGGGCGCGTGTATAGGGATGGCGCGGCGCGGTGAACACCTCCTGGACGGGTCCCTGCTCGACGATCCGGCCGTGCTGCATGACGGCGACCCGGTCGGCCACCGACGCGACGACGGCCAGGTCGTGGCTGATGAACAGCAGCGCGCTCCCGCGGGCGCGCGCCAGGCTCGAGATCAGCTGGAGCACCCGCGCCTGCACCGTGACGTCGAGCGCGGTGGTCGGCTCGTCGCATACCAACAAGGCCGGGTCGTTGGCCAGCGCCATCGCGATCACCACCCGCTGGCGCTGCCCGCCGGAGAGCTGGTGTGGGTACTGCCCGGCGAGGTGCGCCGGGTCGGGCAGGCGCACCTGATCCAGCAGCTCCACCGCGGCCGTGTGCGCCATGGCGCGGCTGTCGGCCCGGCCGTGCCACAGCAGCGTCTCCGCGACCTGGGCGCCGACCTTCATCAGCGGGTTGAGAGCCGTCATGGGCTCCTGGAAGACGATCGAGGCCACCCGGCCACGGACCCGGCTCATGGTCGACTCGCTCGCGTCCAGGACGTTGCCGGGCACTCCGGTGACGGCGACCTCGCCGGTGGCGGTCAGGTCCTCGTCGAGCAGCCCGAGCAACGCGTAGGCGGTGAGGGACTTGCCGCTGCCGGACTCGCCGATCAGGCCGAAGCGCTCACCGGGTGCGATGTCGAGGTCCACGCCGTGCACCAGCTCGGCGGTCGGCGAGCTCACCCGCAGCCCGCGCACCGAGACGGTTGCAGTGTCGGTCAGCGCGCTCATCGCACTCCCTCGCTGACGCTCGGTCGGCGCTGCGCGCAGCGCGGTATCAATGATTCGCTCGCAAGCTCGCTCATCGGCCCCCCTCCATCCGCGGGTCGAGCCAGTCGCGCAAGCCGTCGCCGAGCAGGTTCAGACCGAGCACCGTGAGAGCGATGGCCAGCCCCGGCCACACGACGAGCATCGGGTGCTCATAGAGGAAGCCCTGCCCGTCCTGCAGCATCACCCCCCACGACGGGGTGGGCGGCCGGGTCCCATACCCGAGATAGGACAGCGCCGCCTCCGACAGGACAGCGATCGCGAAGGCGACCGAGGACTGCACGATCACCAACCCGGCGATGTTGGGCAGCACGTGTCGGGCCGCGATCCAGAGCGGGCCGCGGTTGGCCGCACGGGCCGCCGTCACGTACTCCCGGGACATCACCTGCAACGTGCCGCTGCGGGCCACCCGCGCGAACGACGGCGCCGCCCCGATCCCGAGTGCGATCGCCGCTGTGGCGGTGCCGGCGCCGAAGGTGGCGCCGAGCACGATGGTCAGCAGCAGCGCGGGGAAGGCCAGCGCAACGTCGGTGGCGCGCATCAGCACCTGCTCGACCCGGCCACCGGCCATGGCGGCGCCGACGCCGGTCGGCACTCCGAGCACCGTCGCGATGAGCACCGCGGTGAACCCGACGAGCAGGCTGATGCGGGCGCCGTACATGAGCAGGCTCAGCACGTCGCGGCCGTAGGAGTCGGTGCCGAGCAGGTGCCCGGCAGCGGGCCCGGTCAGTCGCTCCTGGGCGTGCACCGGCAGCGGGTCGTACGGGGTCCACACGAGCGAGACCAGCGCCGCCGCCACGACGATGCCGACGAGTACAGCGCCGGTCAGGAAGGTGCGGTCGCGCCGGCGGGGCCGGGCCGCTGGTGCGGCGACGGTGTCGGCAGGATCGGCGGTGAGGGTCATGTGGACTCCCGGAGGCGCGGGTCGACCACGGTGTAGAGCAGGTCGACGATGAGGTTGATCACCAGCACGGCCAGGACGAGGACCACCACGATGCCCTGGACCGCGACCATGTCGCGGGTGCCGACCTTCTCCAGCAGCATCGAACCCAGCCCGTTGATGACGAAGACGCGCTCGACGACGACGGCGCCGATGAGCATCACGCCCAGCTGCACACCGCAGACCGTCAGCACGGGGATGGCGGCGTTGCGCAGGCCGTGTCGCACCAGCGCCCGCCCGGGTGTCAGCCCTTTGGCACGGGCGGTGCGCAGGAAGTCCTCACGCAGCACGTCGAGCACCGCGGAGCGGACGTAGCGGGCGATCACTGCGCCCTGTACGAGCCCGAGCGCGACGGCGGGCAGCACCAGGTGCGATACCAACGACCCGACGCCCTCCCCGGGCCGGACCCAGCCACCGGACGGGAACCAGCGCAGCTGCACGGCGAAGAACGTGATCAGCAGCAGACCGGCGAGGAACGCGGGCACGGCCACCCCGACCTGGCTGAGCCCGGAGAGCAGCACGCCGTCGGGACGGCGCCGGCGCACAGCGGCGAGCACCCCGATCGGCACGGCGATCACCAGCGCCGTCGCCATGCCGGAGAGCACCAGGGCGGCGGTGATGCCGACGCGGGAGAGGAGTTCGGTGCCGATCGGGCGCCGGGTGACCGCGGAGACGCCGAAGTCGCCGCGCAGCAGGCCACCGATCCAGTCGAGGTACTGCAGGACGACCGGCCGGTCGAGGCCCATCGCGGCGCGCTGCGCGGCTACGGCCTCGGGGGTGGCGCTCAGTCCGAGCGCGACCTGGGCCGGGTCGCCGGGCACGACGGACAGCAGCGCGAAGATGACGATCGAGGCGAGGACGGCGGTCAGGGCGAAGACCCCGATCCGCCGCAGGACGGGCACGATCATGGGAACCTCCAGCAGGGAACGCCGCTCATCGCCGGGTGATCCGGGTCAGGTCGATCGACTCGGACGCCGCGTTCTGCGGCTGCCCGGCCACCCCGCGGGCCGCCACCCCGAGCCACGGGGTGAGGTAGAGGAAGTCGGCCGCGGCGTCGTCGGTGACGATGCGGGCGTACTCGCGCATCCCGGAGACGTAGTCCGCCGGTGGGCCGGACCGGGCCGCTGCGAGCACCGTGTCGGCGCGGGGATTGCGGTAGCCGAGGTAGAACGCCGGGTTGGAGAAGGAGACGATGTCGCGGGGCTCGATGTGGTTGATGATCGCCAGCTGGTAGTTGCGTGCCGTGTACACCTCGCCGAGCCAGACAGCCGGGAACTCCAGGATCCGCAGGTCGACGGAGAAGCCGACTGCCTGCAGGTAGGACTGCACTGCCTGCGCCGCCCTTATGTAGACCTGCTGGTTGGGCACCTTGAACGTCACGGTCGGGTGCGGCTGCCCGGCTGCGGCCAGCAGGTCGCGCGCCCGCTGGGGGTCGTACGGGTAGGGATCGGGACGCTTCTCGTACCAGGGATCGCTGGGCGGGACCATCGTGGTGATCGGGTCGCCGTACCCGGACGCGGCGATCTCGCGCACGGCGTCGGCGTCGATCGCCTGCCGCACCGCCTGGCGTACTCGCAGGTCGTCGAAGGGTGCCGCGGCGTTGTTCATCGACAGCGTCATCTCACCGTTGGTGGTGCCCGAGGTGACGGTGAAGTCGGGATTGCCGCGGAACTGGGCGAGCAGTTGCGGCGCTGTGATCCCGATGGCGACGTCGGCGCCGCCGGTGAGCAGCGCGTTCGTCTGGGCGGTCGGGTCGCTGTAGTACGTGAGGGTGATCCGGCGCATCGGCGGCGGCCCGGCCCGGTAGCCGTCGTTGGCGACCAGTCGCAGGGCCGTGCCGGGGTCGTAGCCGTTCACGGTGTACGGGCCGGTGCCGATCGGCGCGGTGGCGAGCGCGGCCACCCCGTCGGGACTGAAGATGGTGCCGGCCGGGCCGGCCAGCGCCGCGGGCAGCGCGTTGTCGGGTGTCGCGAGGTGCAGTTGGACGACGTCGGGGGCGAGGACGCGGGTCTCCTTGATCCCGGCGAGCTGCTTGGCACCGGCGGTGGTCCAGGTCGGGAGCCGGTCGAAGCTGAACTTGACGCTCTCGGCGGTCATCGGTGTGCCGTTGCTGAACCGGACGCCGTGGCGCAGCCGGAACGTGTAGTCCAGCCGGTCGGTGCTCACCTCGTAGGACTCCGCCAGCAGCGGCTGAAGGCTTCCGTCGGAGTCGATCTTGAGCAGCGTCTCGAGCACGTTGTAGAGCAGCGCCTGTGGGATGGCGCCCCCTGAACTGCGGGTGTAGTCGAGGTTGATCGGCGAGGTGCCCAGCGCGACGGTGATCTCCCCGGGCGCCGACCGGGACGGGGCCGGCCCCGCTGCGCAGCCGGCGAGCAGCCCGAATGCGGCCAGCGAGGCGAGCGTCGGGCCGAGCCTGCGGCGGTGCGTGCGGCAGTGCGGAGTTCGTTCCATCCCAACCTCCGAGCCGATTACTGGCTTGCTGGTCGGACCAGTAAAAGGATCGGCGACCGATTCGGCAAGACCTGGAGTGGACTTCGTTTCCTGCAGTTAACTCGGCGGGCCGAGGTCTGCCGACCGCTCGGCTTGCCAAGTGGTGAGCAGCGCGACGCGAATCGCCGGCCGGGTCGACGGCTTGGAGAGACGCGGGCCGGCCGTGGGTCGGAGGATCGGATCAGTCCGGTAGGTAGCCGCCGCACTCGCGGACAAGCGCGGCCATCACGGCGCGGTCCTCGGCACCGACGAAGTCGGCGTAGTAGCCGTAGAGACTTTCGCGCGCAAGGCGGGACGCCCGCAGACCGTCGCGCGCTTCGATCGCGGCGTAGACGGCGGCGTGATGCCGCGTCGACTGCAGCATGAGCGCCGTTCGGTCGCCCGCGTCGAGGATCGTCTCCTGGATGAGACCGAGGACGGCTTCGCGGGTGATGTCGCCGTAGACCCGCACGAGTCGGTTGCCCCCGGCCTGCGCGATGATCTCGTGGAACTCGAGATCGTGGTTGCTGAAGTCCGCGTAGCCGAGGGGGATCGACGCGCGCATGCGCGCCATGTTCCGCTCCAGTGCCAGCAGTTGCGCGTCGGTGCGTCGGAGTGCGGCCATGAGGTTGGCCGCAGCATCGACGACCATGCGGAGCTGCACCAGCTCGGACAGGGTGATGGCCGTCGCCGACGTGAACATGGCGACCGATCGGCGGATCGGTTCGGTCGATACCTGCAGTACCAATGGTCCACGGGGATCTCGGGGCTGCGGGCGTACCAGCTCCATGCTCTCCAGAACCCGGAGTGCCTCACGCACCGACGAGCGGGCGATCCCGAACTGCTCGACCAGCTCGCGTTCGCTCGGGAGCCGATCGCCGGGTGCGAGCTCTCCCCGCGCGATCGCTCCTCGGACATGATCGACGACTCGCTGGAACGCCCGGGTGTCCGGGACGCGGTCGGCGCGCGTCATGCGGCTCCTCGTCGGCGTCCTGGGTGCACTCCCAGATTTCATCAGGCTACCGGCGTGCGGCAGGGCCCCGTCGTGTTGCGCCGGTAACCCATCGTGGGTCAGCGCGGCATGGGAGGGGTGAACCGGCCGTCCACGGCTGTCCATCCACCGTCGACGTAGAGCGTCGATCCCGTGACGAAGCTGGATGCATCGGATGCGAGGAAGACCACGGCGCCGGCCAACTCGTCCGGCCGCGACCACCGGCCGAGGGCGCCCTTGCTCGCGTAGGCGTGGTACCAGTCGGGGTTCGCCTTGATCTGCGCGGTCAGCGGCGTTTCGACCACTCCGGGCGCGATGGCGTTCACCCGCACGCCCGCTTCGCCGAACTCTGCGGCTGCGGTGCGGACGAGCATCTCTACGCCTGCCTTCGTGGCGGCGTAGACCGACTGCCCGGGCTCGACCGTGCGGCCACGTACGGAGGAGAAGAAGACGATGCTGCCGCGCCTGCGCGCGACCATGCGCGCACCGAACGCTCGCAGGACCGTGAACCCACCGCGGAGGTTGAGGTCGACCACCCTGTCGAACTCGTCGGGTTGGTAGTCGAGGATCCGCTTGCGGACGTTCATCGCGGCGGTGAGGACGACGACGTCGGCGTCGGAGTGCTCGGCGGCGAGCCGCTCGACCGCAGCAGCGTCGGTGATGTCGACATCGACAGCGGTCGCCGGCCCCCCGATGGCCTCGGCGGTCGCTTCGGCCGTCGCCGTGTCGCGGTCTGCGCAGACGACCGAAGCGCCGTGGGCCGCGAGTGCCAGGCCGGCTTCGCGGCCGATTCCGCCGGCCCCGATCAGGACGGCCTTGGTGTCGTCGAGGCGGAACAGTCGCCCGTAGTCGGTCATCGGTGCTCCTCAGGACGGCCGGATGACGGCCATACGGGTGACGGTCAATTCCTCGATGGCGAAACGTGGTCCCTCGCGGCCGATCCCGGAGTCCTTCACACCGCCGTACGGCATGATGTCCGAGCGGAATCCGGGCACTTCGTTGATCACGACTCCGCCGACGTCCAGCTCGTCGATCGCGGCGAACGCGGTCGCGAGCGACCGGGTGAAGACGCTGGCGTGCAGGCCGTACCGCGAGCGGTTCACGGCGGCGAGCGCGGCTGCAAGATCCGGTGCGGATCTGATCGCGACGACCGGCGCGAAGATCTCCTCGCACCACGCGTTTGCTGATTCGGGAACGTCGAGCAGGACGGTGGGCTCGATGGTGCGGTCCACGACCCGCCCACCGTGCAGGACCTTTGCGCCGGCTGCCTCGGCCTGCTCGACCCAGGCGAGTACTCGTGTCGTGGATGCCTCGTTGATCAGCGGGGCGACCCGGGTCGCGGACAGCCGCGGATCGCCGACGGTGAGCTCGCCGATCCGGCCGGTGAGCTTGCGAACGAACTCGTCGAGGACCTGCTCGCACACGATGATCCGCTGAATGGCGATGCATGCCTGGCCGTTGAAGTAGAAGCCGCCGCGAAGGACGGCGTCGACCGCCTTCTCGAGGTCTGCGTCGATGTCGACGACGAGCGCAGCATTGGACCCGAGCTCCAACAGTGTCTTGCGCGGTGCCGCGTCGCGCGCGATCTGGTGGCCCACCGCTGCCGATCCGGTGAAGGAGACCGCACCGATCCGGGGATCGGTGACCAGGATTCGGCCGACCTCGGCGTCGCCGGTGACGACCTGAACGATCTGCGGAGGAGCTCCGTTCGCCTCTGCGGCGCGGCGCACGATGTCAGCGAGCCACAGGGTGGCAAGCGGCGTGGCCGGGGCGGGCTTGCAGACGATGGGACAACCAGCGGCGATCGACGGAGCGATCTTGTGGCTGGCGAGCAGGAGCGGGCCGTTGAAGCCGGCGATGCCGATCACGAGTCCGATGGGTTTGCGCACCCAGAAGCCGATCATGCCGGTGCCGGACTCCTGCATGTCCAGCGGCACGGTCTCGCCGTGGATGTGCGCCACTTCCTCGGCGGCCGCCGACCAGGCGAATATGGTCCGGGCGACTTCCACCGCGCAGTCGGAGCGGGTCTTCCCGGTCTCGGCGATCAGCAGTTCGACGAAGTCGTCCTGATACCTGGAGAGCTGGCACTCGACCTCGAGCAGGATCGCCCGCCTCGAAGCTGAGCTCAGTTTGGCGACCTGGGCGGCGACGGCGATGCCGGCTTCGATCGCAGCCTCCGCGTGTTCGACACGGCCGACGGGGGCTTGCGCAACGACGGATCCGTCGTAAGGGAAGACGACCGGAGCGAACTCGAGATCCTCCCGTCGCCCCGGACCGATCGGCAGCCCGCGGGGAATCGCGGAAGCGATGGCACTCGCTGACGAACCCATGGATGGCCACTCCTCTGGATACAGACGTCGTCCCTACGCGAACAGGCGCGGCGAAACCCACGACGACGATCACATCGGGACTGCTGGTCAGACCAGCAGTGCTGAGAAACGCAGGATGCATGCCAGTAGCCGCGGAGGTCAACCCCGGTCATGCCGACAGATCCCTCGGTGGACTCGATGACATGCGGGTTTGTTCAGACTGCTTGACGTACCAGGAATCTCTCCGCAGGATCACGACGTCGTATCCAGGACTGGATACAGGCGCAAGGGCCGGGTGAACCGCATGACGCGACATACCGAGCGGATCGATGGCGACCATCGGATCCCGCTCGTCGACGAGGTGACCGCGATGCTGCGCGAGCGCATCTATGCCGGGCGGTACCCGCCGGGCGCATGGCTCCGTCAAGAGCAGCTGTCGGCCGAGCTCGGGGTCAGCCGGACACCGTTGCGGGAGGCGCTCCGAGCGCTGGAGCAGGTCGGGCTCGTCCAGGTGGTTCCGGGGCAGGGGGCACGGGTCGTGAGCGGCGACCTCCCGACACTGCTCGCGGCGTACGAGCTACGGGCCGTCGTCGACGGGCTCGCGGCCCGTCTGGCGGCGACCTCGGGAGCGACGAAGAACCGACTGCGCGGACTTCGCGCAGTGATCCAACAGCAGCGGGCGGCCGTCGAGCCGTGGGTCGCGGAGGCCTACACCGAGGCCAACGTCGCGTTCCACGAGGACATCGTGCACATGTCGGGCAATGAGTTCGTCATCGCACAGACACCGATCCTGAAGATGACCGCTCAGGTCTTCGCTCCCGTCGCGCTGGTCGAACCACCCAGTGCTCAGCGGGCCATCCGCGAACACGTCGCCATCGTCGACGCCATCGAGGCAGGAGACGGCACGGGCGCGGAGCGACTCGCCCGTGCGCACATCGAAGCGACGATCGCGCAGCTCCGCAACGTCGCACCGGCCGCACGAGACGAGGGGGAGGCTGGGGCTTCCTGACCGCGCCATCGATCTCAGCACCGCGTCGACGTCCACAGCGACATCAGCCCGACCCGAGGAGGAGCACTTCTCACATGCGCACACACAACCTGGCGGTCATCGGTGGAGACGGAATCGGCCCGGATGTCACCGACGTCGCGATCGCTACGGTGCGCACCGCAGCCGAGCACTTCGGGTTCGCCGTACGTACCACCGAGTTCGACCTCGGTGCCGAAGCGTTCCTCCGCAGCGGAACCGCCCTGGACGACGACACGATCCAGCGTCTGCGCGAGCACGATGCGATCCTGTTGGGGGCGGTCGGAGACCCCCGGGTAAAACCGGGCATCCTCGAACGCGGCCTGATCGTCGCGCTCCGCGTTGCGTTCCGGCAGTCGGTCAACATCCGGCCCGTCCGCCTCTACCCGGGTGTCACCAGCCCCGTCGCCGGCGTCTCACCGGAGAACTGCGACCTCGTCATCATCCGGGAGAACACCGAAGGGCTCTACACCGGCGGTGGATCGACCTCACACGCCGGCACGCCCGAAGCGGTCGCCATCCAGAACTCGATCACCACGGTGCCGGCTACCACGGCCGCCGTCGACTTCGCGTTCCGGCTCGCTGCAGCCCGTCGGGGCCGCGTCACGTTATGCCACAAGAAGAACGTCCTGATCCATGCCGGTCAGCTGTGGCAGGAGGTCGTCGACGACGTGGCGCAGCGCTACCCCGCCGTCGAGCACGACTACGTCCATGCCGACGCCATGTGCCAGCACCTGCCGTTGGACCCCGGACGTTTCGACATCGTGGTCACCGACAACTTGTTCGGCGACATCATCAGCGACCTCGGAGCAACCGTCCAGGGCGGCCTCGGCCTCGCGGCGAGCGCCAACTACAACCCCACCGGCTCCGCTCCCAGCATGTACGAGCCCGTGCACGGATCTGCGCCGGACATCGTCGGGAAGGGCTGGGCCAACCCGGCCGCCGCTGTGCTGTCGGCCGCGTTGTGCCTTGCCGGGCTGGGCGAAAGGGACGCCGCGTTGGCGCTCGAGGCGGCGACCGCGGCCGTGCTCGCCGAACTGCCGGCACTCGCCGGACCGGGCATGGGCTCCGACACGGCCGAGATCGGACGCCGGATCTCCGACCGGATCGGGGACGTCGATCCGGCCACGATCGGCGATCCGGACAAGTCGCTCATGAGTGCTCTGGCGGCGCTTGTGCCTGCGAAGTTCTACGCGCAGGACCGATCCTGATCGACACTGCAGTCCTCACAGCCGAACCGGTCGAAACACACCGCGGCGATCGTGCCGAGGTGACCGTCCGGGATCAGGAACAGCTCCGGTGACGACCGGTTCTGGCGAGCGCGGATCGCGGGAGGTTTGCAATGGTCGACGTTGAATACCTCGACGACGTCCTCACCGCGGCCGCCGCCGTCGAGATCATGCCGCGCTATGGACTGCTGTCGAGTTCGGAGATCCGCGTGAAGACATCGGCGTTCGATGTCGTGACGACGGTGGACATCGCTGTCGAGGCAGCTGTCTCCGAGGCGATCAGATCCAGGTACCCCGAAGCAGTCATCGTCGGCGAGGAAGCGGCGGACGCCGACCCATCTCTGTTGACGGCGATCGACGAGGCGCCGTTCGCGGTCGTCCTCGATCCTCTCGACGGGACCAAGAACTTCACCTCGGATCTCCCGTTGTTCGTCTCGATGGCAGCGGTGCTGCGGCGCGGCCGGATCGTCGGGGCTGCTATCCACGACCCTGTCAGCAGGACCTCAGTGGTCGCGGCCGAGGGTGAAGGCGCCTGGGTGCGGCGTGCAGGGAGTCTGACGGATCGGCTGCAGGTGGCGTCGCCCGCGCCGGTTCATGAGATGGAGGTGATTGCGGGTACCCGCTTCGCACCTGAGCCCATGCGGGACCGGCTGGCCGTGAACCTCGCGCGCTTCGCAGGTCATACGTGGTTTCGCTGCGCGGGCCACGAGTACCGACTGGCAGCGTCCGGCCACGTCCACCTGCTCTCGTACCATCGGCTCATGCCCTGGGATCATGCGCCGGGCTGGCTGATCCATCGCGAAGCAGGCGGCTACAGCGCCCATCTCGACGGGTTGCCGTTCCGCCCCGGCAGGATGTCGGGTGGGCTTCTTTCTGCGCCCGATGAGGGATCGTGGTACGCGGCGCGCGATGCGTTGTACGGGGATGCCGAATCGCCGGCGTGAGCTGCTGCCACCGATCGGGATCAGGACCTGCTCGAGATCGTCGACAGGCGCAGGTCGGCAGTGCGTGGTTCGTAGGACTGTCGGGTTCCGTTCGCCGCGGCGGCGTCGATCGCTGCGATCATCCGGTGTCGGGTGACCGCGTCGTCGAAGCTGGGGACGGTCCGGGTGCCCTCGCGCATGTCCTTCGCCAACCGCGAGTACGTTAGGGCGATGTTGTAGGCCCAGGAATCCGATGGGATGTCGCCGATCCGGGGCAGGTCGATCGACACCTCGCGCAGCTCGCTGTCGCCCTGTCCCCCGTGGAGGACCGTGAGTGGATACATGCCGGGCGAGCCACCCTGCGCGGTCACCACGAGATGACCCTCGCTGCCGTTGATCTCCCAGCGGAAGCTGCCGGGGTGCGCGGTATGGCTGCGGCTGTGGACCGATGCAGTGGCCCCGCCTACCAGCGTGCCGATGACGGCGGCCTGGTCGTGGGCGTCCTTGACGATCTGCTCGCCGGTCTCGATCACGGTCAATGCGGGGACGCGGGTGTCCAGGAAAGCGGCAAGATCTCGCCACTCCCCGAGACTGTAGTTCAACGCGTCCACGCTCTGCCCCAGCATGATCGTGAGCATGGTGGCGCCGTTACGGATGTCCGCCAGGTAGGCGTTGGCTTCGCCGGTTCGGGTGCCGCCCATCGAGGACAGGGTCATCGTGGTCGAGAGGACCTCGCCGAGCTGACCCTGCGCGACCATCGCACGGATGTGGTCGATCGCCGGGGAGGCCCGGTTCTGCAACCCGATCACCGTGCGGACCCCGGCCCGGCGCGCGTGCACGGCCATGCCGGTCGCCTCGTCGAGATCGACGCCCAGCGGCCATTCGCTGTAGACGGCCTTGCCCGCGTCGAGTGCGGCGGTGACCAGTTCCCGGTGGAAGGGCACCTTCACAGTCACGACCACGAGGTCGACGTCGGGGTGCTGAATCATCTCGGTGCTGTTGTCGAACACCAGGTCGAGGTCGTAGGCGTCCTTCACGTCGTCGACGAGGCGGCTGCTGGTGCTCGCTGCGCGGATCTCGTAGTCCGGCAGTGCCCGGAGCGCGGGCAGATGAGCAACTCGGGCCCAGCCGCGGTGTGGGTTGAGTCCGACGATGCCCACGCGGATACGGTCGTTGCCCATCGTCAGCGGTCCTGCCCCGCCGCGCTGTGCTCGGTGACGCGGCGCTCGCCGAGTGCGCGGTAGATGGTGACGACGACGGACTTCTCGTCGAGCGCATCGGATCGGGTCATCGTCGCCGCGGCCGCGGTGAGGGCTTCGACGGTCGCGGCGAGATCGTCGGTCTCGATCTCGTAGACCGTCAGGTAGGGGGGCTGATCCTCGGCTCCCGGGCCGGCCAGTGCGAAGCGTTGCCCGGCCACGAAACCGGGCGCGGCCAGCACCTCCGGCAGGTGGATGTCGTCGTACCAGCGGTTGAACTCGTCCTCACGACCGGCCACGGGTGCGGTCACCACGGTCTGGATGTAGGCCGTCACAGCAGTCTCCTAGCTGGCGTCGGGCCCGTGTGGATGTAGGGCCGATGACGCGACCGTAGCAAAGAACGGAACCACTCGCTCCGTTTGGAGCGTGAGGTTCCGCATAGGTAGGCTGGGGCCATGGAACGTGAAGGCGCCGCCCCGGCCGATGTCGGGCCAGTGCACGAGCGTGCGGACTCGCGTCGGAAGCGGCTACGTCTGGTCGCGGCCGCACGGCAGGTCATCGCGGAGAAGGGACTGGATGCGGGGGTCGCCGAGATCGCGGCGCGGGCCGAGGTCGGCGTCGGCACCCTCTACCGGCGGTTCGGCTCCCGCGAGGCGCTCGTGCGGGACGTCCTCCTCGTCGGTGTCGCCGAAGTTCGGGCGCTCCTCGACCGGGCGCTCGCGGAACAGGATCCTTGGCTGGGTCTCACCCTGTTCCTGTCCGAGTTCAGTAAGGCGCAGACCGTCAACCGCGGACTGCACGAACTCACGGCAGGCAACGCCGCGGCGTTGTCGCCCGAGCTCCACGAGGGCACGATGATCTTGCGGCAAGCGATCGAGGAGCTCGTTGATCGCGCTCATCTGGCGGGTGCCCTGCGGGCCGATGTCACCTGGCGCGACATCGTCGTGCTCTCGCTCGCCTCCGCCCAGGCCAGCGCCTGCATGGGCGTCAGGGCCACCGACTCGCAGCCGGAACGCACGGCCGCCATCCTGCTGGCCGGGCTCCGTGCCGACGACGGCGCTCCCCGATTGCCCGGTGAGCCGCCGACCGACCTGCTGGCCTGACTGTGACCTCTCCGGGAGGCCGCGGTTCTTCGACCGGCTTGCCTCCTACGCCACGATGGACGAGTCATGCGCTGTGCGTGCCGACGAGCACGCTGCGCCAACCCGTGAGGGTGTTGTTCAGCAGGGGAACGGGTTCGCCGAGTGGCTCGAGGCGACTGATGCGTCGGGCGAGGGCGGCGAGGACCAGTTCGCCTTCCAACCGGGCGATCGGTTGTCCGACGCACTGGTGGATGCCCATCCCGAAGGCGACGTGCCCGGCCGCGTTGCGGGTGATGTCCATCTGTTCGGAGTCCGCACCCCACCTGCGCGGTCGCGGTTGGCGGAGCCGAGGAACAGAAGGACCTTCGCGCCCTCGGGGATCGTGACGTCGTCGACATCGACCTCGCGGGTGGTGGTGCGGAAGAAGGTCTGGACGGGCCCGGCGAGACGCAGCGCCTCGTCGAAGGCGAACTTCGCGAGCGTGGGGTCGGCGTGAAGACGAGCCCACTGGTCGGGGTTGCCCGACAGCGCCTGCACGGCGTTCGCGATGGCGTGGACGGTCGTGTCGACCCCCGCGGAGAGCAGCGAGCGGACGAGCAACGGTGCCTGCTCGTGGGTGATGTCGCCGGCGTCGGCCGCGGTCCAGATCGCGGCCCCGAGGCCACCGGGCGCCAGGGCCTCCCGCTGGCAGGCGGCCCAGATCCACGCCTGGACGGGAGCGGCTGCCGCCATCGCTTCCTCGAGCCGGTCGTTGCGCGGACCGAAGGCGTTGAAGGCGAGCGCGCCGTAGGGCAGGAGGTTCTCCCGACCCTCGGTGGGCAGCCCGACGACATCGGGAAACACTGCGAGCGGGTAGCGTTCGGCCAGGTCGGTGGCGGCATCGAGCTCGCCTCGGGTCGCCAGATCCTCGGCGATGGCGTCGGCGCTCGCGGTGAATGCCTCCCGGAACCGCCGCACAGTGCGCGGGGCGATGACCGCATTCATCACTGTGCGGGTCGCGGTGTGGTCGGGCGTCGGCCTCGAGGAGCAGGCTGGGTGGGCGCCAGGATTCTTCCGCCCGACGATCCGCCAGCCCTGCCCCACGGCCGGAGCAGTAGGTTGTGTGCTCGGTGAGCGCGCCGTGCACCTGCTCATACCGGCCCATCGCCCAGATGCCGTACCGCTCCAAGTGGACGACGGGTCCGGCGTCGCGGAGCCGCTGGTGGAAAGGGTAGGGATCGGTGAGGACGACGTCGCCGAACGGATCGTCGTCGAGCACGGGGACCTGTCCAGGAGCATGCTTCGTCGTGGTCACGGCGTCTCTCCGGCGTCAGAGGTCGAGCACGAGGCGGGCGGAGCGGGAGCGCGAGACACAGATCATCATCGTGTCGTTGGCGGCCTGCTCGTCGTCGGTGAGCAGGGAGTCGCGGTCGTCCGGGAACCCGTCGAGCACGGCGGTCTCGCACGTTCCGCACGTCCCCTCCCGGCACGAGGACAGCACGGCGGTGCCGGACTCCTCGACCACGTCGAGGATCGATCTGTCCGCTGGCACGACCAGTGTCGTGCCGGATCGGGCCAGCTCCACCTCGAAGGACTCGCGCGGGCCGTCCGGCGCGCCCACCCGCGGCGCGAAGCGCTCCAGGTGCAGGGCCCCGTGGGGCAGGCGAGCGCACTCCTGCTCGACGGCCGCGAGCAGCGCCTCCGGTCCGCAGCAGTAGATCGCTACGTCGGCGGCAGTGGCGCCGGGTTCGGCGAGAACAGCGGGCAGGTCGAGCAGGCCGACCTCGTCCATCGGATGAACGCCGACCCTGCCGGGGTAGCGCTGCTCTAGGTGACTGGTGTCGAACGGCCTGTTCGGGACAGTGGTCTGCTCGGCAGGCGGATCATGCGGGCTCCTGGATGGGTCGGGATGCGGTTCTGGGCGCGGTTCAGCTGAACCGCCTTGTGGTTGATGGCGCCGCGCGACGCGGGGATCGGGCCCGAATGGGAGCCCTGATCGTGCTGGTCAGGTCACCACCGCCCATCCGTGAGCAGTTCCGCGGACCCCGAGCACGGCCAGGCGTGCGAGGTTG
>Ga0307513_10005951_pt1 | contig 16011 bp, 18 predicted proteins | sample 15_EM_MG_FD_202174 | JGI IMG/M metagenome (GOLD analysis project Ga0307513, IMG submission 202174) | Populus trichocarpa ectomycorrhiza microbial communities from riparian zone in the Pacific Northwest, United States - 15_EM | ecosystem: Host-associated > Plants > Roots > Unclassified | place... | reverse complement strand
GAAAGAACACACAATAGGCTTTCAAGTCAACCAGTAACGAGTATGAAAGCATAAAGGGCTGAAAGAAATATTTGAGAGGAGAAAGGAACCATATTTGAGAGGAGCAGAAAAGCATATACGAACAACAGAATGTGAAGGTGAGGCTAACGACGGGCGTGTCCCTTGGGCTTGGGGGAGGAGGAGGTGTGAAACAGGTGGAATTCGTAACTAGGCGCGCTAAGCCTATCCTAGGATGGTTTAAGCTTTGCGATTTGCGGAGAATATTTGAGTTTACCCAATGTGCTGAGTCATTTGAATGCTGAGCGAGAAGACAGAGAATCCGACCTTCCGGCTATGTTCAGCCGCTCGGGGGGGCAAGAGGCGAAGGAGGAGAGGTGGGCGAGAGAGAAAGAGAGAGAGGAGAGGAGAACTGCTTCTGATCCGGTACTAGTAATCAGTGGACTCGGATAAGCCATAACTAAATACTGCAGCTGATCAGAATCATACTCGAGGCTTGAAGCGGGGGCAGGCCCAGGTAGAAGAAGAAGCGCATAAAGTCCTGTGATTGGCGCTGTGCTACTTGTATCTGGCAGGAAAGTATGTAAAGTGAGACAGTTGTTTTTTTCTTCGCTGGCTGGACACTTGTGTAACAATGGCTGTTAGCCCTCTGATACCTATTGCCAGATACGACTACGGTACGAGTATACTCTACTTTGTACGGGGTAAGCAACCGAAGTACAAGTACCGTAGCATAAGTTTAGTCAGTAAAATCCGGATATAGCTCTTCCTCTACCGGTACTTGTACTAACTACTGCGCCTTATCGTGAGTTTAGTAGTTTTGGGGGTGATAACCTGATTCTGACCAAATGGGCCATTGCGTGGTGTGCACTGCCTTACCGCCCCATCATCGGGTATCCTCCGCACAGTAATATACATTAGTCGCATCGTTCGTTGGTCCGCACTACTGTACCGTCTGCACGCTCAGCTTTTTCCGATCAATTTCACCCCGAGCCAAAAAAGACTGACCACATACGGTAGAGCATTTGACCTTGCATGCACCCTCATTCCCGGTAGCATTCCCGGAGGGGAAGGCGAGAGAGAAGTTGTCTCGTGCAAACTCGCCACAATTTCTTGAGAGTTTGAGTGGGGCGCTCTCGCCCCCCCCTCTGGCATGTTAAGCAAATAATAGCAGGAAGAAGGCGAAGATGAAGATGAAGGATCGACCGGAGAAACTTGTTTCGTACGGAGCAAGTAGAAATTTATCACACCGGAGCACACGGACCCAGTATACGGCACCCGAAGAAATGATTTGACTCAATTCAGTAGGGGGGGGGGGGGCATTTTTGGTACTAGCAGGTAGTTCTATGATAACCAGTATTTCTAGCGTTCTCCACAAATCAAAGATTCTCACCGGCTCACCGCTTTTCATTCCGCCAGGTTTTTACTTGCTACTCGTTACAAATACGCACCACCCCCTCTTCTTCTTCCTCCTCCCACCCGGAGCTAGAGCTTCTCGGGGCTGGCAGTACTGTAAGGAATTATTTATTTAGCCCCATCCTTCGGTGGCTAATCACGACGTGTTAACACGCCAAGAGCCACTTAACATATTTGATGTCTTGTAGGGGGGAGAGAACCCAACTATTGAATTACCCCCGCTCCCCGGTAATACAGTACAAATACCTGTTAGCATTCAGCTGGGTGCATGCGTGCAGATTAATAAGTGGAGTCTTACCACTGACCGCAGATCGGTCTTTTATTTTATTTTAAAAAATAATAGTAATAATAATAATAAATAAATAAAATAAAAATACCAGATGCGGTCTTTTGGTTATTTATGCGGGGAGAGAGGGACCGGTAGCAGACAGCAGGAGCGCAAGAGATGAATGAAAGAGGAGGAAGAAGAAGAAGAAGAAGAAGAAAACTCCGCCCCCAAACGCAACATTCCACACACAACACAACAAAGCCTGGGGCGCGCCAAGGAAGATAACCACCTCTTGTGGTCCAAGACTTTTTTCTCTCTTTCTAAACAACTGACCAACTAGATGAATTGCACGCCTAGACCACCGGTACCTTAAAGCGGCGATGCCTAAGGCAAGCCATATGCAAGCGTTTAACTCGATTTACTTACTGGCCAAGGCTAACTATCACGGGTTAGACACAGCGAGAGGGATAGATAGGGCGCACGGATCCGGTACTTGGAAAAAGTAAGGTAGCTTTTTGTTAGTTACACCAGGAAAGCCCTACCAAGAGACGAGACATCAGACTCTTTCTTTCTCTCTCTCCCTCTCCAACACAAAGATTAAAAAAAGGTCCCTGGCTGGCTAAACCTTTTCCTACTGTGTGCGGTAAGCGACACTTCCTGCATTGGCGCAGGCCTCTTTTTTCTTCTTTCTTTCTTGTGATCCTTTGATCACATTATTATTCTCCCAGACGAATTTCTGATCGCACTTGAGGCTTTCAATAGGTTACCTGCAGTACCATAGGGCGGGAGGGAGGGAGGAGGAGGAGGAGTATTACCATACAACTCGAATAAGCTCGCGAAATTAAGTTTCGATATTAGAATATACTATACTCTACGAGTACGGCAATGAGTGGTTGAAAGCGGGACGGAGTGATCTGTCCTGTGTGTGTGCGGCATGTACCGTAGGAAATACTGTATTCCCAAGGGGGAGGAGGCTCTCCCGGTATTGCGCAGATTGCAATGTATCAGAAACGGAACGTTGTTGCCACGACGGTAGTTGAGGGAACACGGATATAGTGATGGTCAACGAAGGGCTTACGGTACCCGCACTCATAAACTCTGTAGGAAAGAAAGGAAAAAAAAAGATACTACTGTACCGCATGATACGGTAGGTAAGGGGAAAGAGGGAAAAAAAGTGAAATAAAAATAATAATTCATGATAGGGGGTTTGTTTGTTTTTTCTTTCTATTTTTTATGAAGTTACCAACGAGGATCGACTAATAAGCTTTTACCGATTGATGTCGTACTCGTACCATAGCCAATACCCCAGCACAGGTTTTGACGTGAGTCTGTACTGACTACGCTGGGGGCTATAATACTTAGTACACCCCCCTCTTCTTCCCCCCCTTTCCCTCCGGACTGGGCTCCAGGTTATGGGTCCTGCGTTGTTTTCCCTTATCTTTTGCCAGTCCTCTAGAGATTGGTAGAACCCTATTAATGAGCACTACCCTAGATCTTCGTAGTTAGTTACTTATTGTGAACCCAGCTAGTTCGCCCTAGCCGCGCAGGTAACAATCATAAATAAACAGATAGACAGGCGGGCAAGCAGGCGACTCTAACTAGGTAGTCATGTGTATGATAACTCGGAACCAGCTGAGTGACCGACCGACCAGGCCAGGCCATGTCACTCCAATATATATCTTCGTCCATAGGGTAAAAAGAGATGCTGGGTCCGAAACCGGAGTACTGTACGTTCCTTTAAATGCCGAGCTGACTGGTTATCCGCTCTAGTGAAAGTAATCCACCGTCCTCTTTTTATCATACTCCTACTTGTACTAGCGCAAGTAATGTGCATTGTATATCGTACTGTATGAGTCCGGTATTCTGACAATCATTCCCCCCCCACCCCTCCGCCCCTCACATCCTCTCAATCCCTCCTGTCCCCTACCCCCCCCGCTCTTTCCATACAGACTGGGCGAGAGAAAGGGATCCATTGAGAAGGAGGAGCACCCGACATTTTGAGCCAGTTATCGTAGTTTTTAAGAGCTGGGCGCATATGTAAGTTCAGTGGGTCATTACCGGTATTCCATGACGAAAAGCCCATTCCTTGCTTTTTCAGCTTAGTCTAGCTTTCTACCGTATTATCATTATTATTATTATTATTATTATTATTATTATTATTATTATCATCGCTTTTTTTATATCCTTTATTTCCTTTTATCGCCAAACCATCCTAACCCTCCTTTGCTTTTTTTATTTTTATTTTTAAAAGTGTGTGGCCGTTCAGGCTTTTTAAGAGGGAAATACTTCTAATAATTGAGTGAGTCCGGTACCGGTATCAATAATAATATTATGTATTTGTTTATTCATTCATTCATTTCGAAAGAAGGCAGAAAGAGAAAGAGAAAGGAAAGGAAAAAGCAACAGCGCGTTGTTGCCCATTGGTATTATTATTTATTACCGATAGCCAATCCGTCGGGGTTGCTGACCGGCTTGGCCAGGGTTAGGGTTTCCTGTCTAAATGGGTCGTACATACAACTAGCAAGATCCAACCTGCCAACTATGATAACCAAGGTTGAGGTGCCGTGTCTGGGCATAGGTTAAAGTGAAGTGGGGGGTAATCGGTATGTGGAATAAGACAGAGGGCAAGAGGGGGGAAGGGAATCAGGACAAGGCAGGCAAGGCAAGAGTCTCTAAGAGAGAGGAAGAGGAGGAGGAGGAGGAGGAGGAGGAGGAGAAGGAGGAGAAGGAAAAAAAAGGTTGCTGGACAAGACATTGTCAGTTGGTTGTGCCTCAGATATGGTACGATGCCGGAATTATCAACGAGCATCGGCCAGGCAGCACAAGCACGAACCCTGCAAAATATCCATCAGATTACTTATCTATTTCGTTTACCGACGAACCGAGAGCCCCAAGTAATCCATGCTTTTTTGTCTCGAGTCCTTTTCTCTTTCGCTCTTCTCCTCTCTCTCTCTCGCTAGCCGACGTTTCCTACTGGTCGTGACACAACCGGCATCTTGCACTGTTTCGGCGAATCCGTCCAGAGAGGCCTTCGGGCCAGGCTTCTACCTGACCGGCACATACCTGCCTGCCTACCTGCCTACTTACCTACCTAGCCTACCTTACCTACCTTACCTACGTGTACCTATCGTACCGTAACCTACGGTAGTCATTCCCCACAGTGCACTTGCCTAAACACGAGCAGAGCCTCGTCGAATAGCTGCTGCGACATTGCCGTATCATACCCGCTACGGGGGGAATGCACTCTTTTCTCACAGTATGAAGTGTATCAATTTGAATGACTAAATCATTATATTACCAAAGGAAAATACCTGAGGCAGAAAGCGCTCCACTTCTACCGGTACTGCACTTGTGGGGGGGGGGGGAGGGGAGGGGGGGGAGGCTAAGGCAAGGTAAGGTAAGGTAATGGATTGCACATTCATAGATAAACGACTTTGAAGGGTTGAATTTCTCCGACTTGCCCCCCCAACATGCCAGCAGACCTGTGGCACTCGCTTTCTTCGCTGGTGTCTTAAATTTGGTGGTGGCGGGGTGGGGTCACACCGTTGTTTACCTCACATATATATATTTTTGTGTTCACCTTACTGTACTGTACTGTATTGTACTTCGTTTTCATATGCCAGGTAGTACAGTACAAAATGCCACGATAGCCACCTTTAGAAACCCAGAGTTGTTACTCGCACCGCACGCGGTATTTGATGGATGGATGGATGCGACGCTACCGTTTGTCATCATCTCGAGTTATTATATCATACCAAAAATATTGGGGGGGGATGTGATTGAAACATAATTAATAAATCTGGTACAAAGTGCAGTGCAAGTACCTGGGGGGTGGGGATGTTTTCGTACAGTACCGGTAGAAGACAAAAGGTCAGCTAACTAACTAACTAGCAAAAGTAATCCCTGTCTTTGTACCGGTACTGTACGAAAACATCTCACCTAATACAGTAACGTACTCTACAAGTACTTTGTTTCTGGGTGACACTCACACTTTCAGATGATATTAATCTATCAAGTTACATAAAGCCAAGTGAACGCACGTGGAAATAGAGTGAGAAAGAAATAAAATCGCCGAGTCGATCCTGCTTTATTAGGCACAATTGCTGAAGAGGTGGGGGGGGAGGGGGGATCGATAGAGAGAGAATATAATCAGTTTGGTGAAACAAATCACACCTAGGATGGATATAGTGTTCACAAGTAAATGGGGGGTATGGTAATAAGAGAAAATGCAAAAGTGGTACAGAAAAAAAAAAGACCTCTATGCGATTCAATTTCAACATAGACTACGGTACCCTACTACTATATCCTCCTGTCTGTATAGAAAATGCTCATATCGGGAGAGAATAGTAATAAAAATAAAATAAAATAAAACTTAAATTCCAATCAATTGAAGAAGAAAAAACCCCCAAATTTTACGCAAGGTGTCAATCAATCAATCAGTTAATCAATTGCAGAGTAATATTAATATATACATATTATTATAACTTTATGATCTCGGGGCAATGTTATATGCGCGCCCTATATCGACGCCAACTCCGTAGAAAAGAAAATCGGAATGGCAGCGCAAGATCTTTCTTGATTGTTCTTCTCTTCTTCTTCTTCTTCTTTTTTTTTCTTTTTCTTTTTTTCTTCAAGAGGGGGGGAGACGATGGGACTTTGGCTGGCTGATTGATTCAGATCAAGTCTTCTTTTTTTTTTTGAATATGCCGCTCCCATCCCTTCTCCCCTTCTCTCATTCTGCCTCTTCACGGAGTACAGTATCATACTCCATTCATGCCTCCCTCCCTCGCCTTGCGTTGGACAGGTTTTATAAGAGAGGATTCGGATTAATGTGTTACAAAGGTTTGAGGTTTGCGTGCCATTTTATTTTATCCCCCCCCCCTCCCCCGTTGAGGCCACGTTCCTCAAGGTTAAAGGAGAGGAGCAGGAGGATACCGGTACTGTAGTTGAAGCGGAGGGGGGGGAGAAAACTCCTCAGGGAAAAACAGAAACACCCAAGAGAGCAACATTAGAGGTGGAGCCTAACTTCCTACCGGTACGGGTATCCATACAGTTATGCCTCAACCCAAAATTATGTATGATAATTGAACATGCATTAATAAAACGGTGGGCGTCTGCCTTTCCTTTTCCTTTTCTCTTATTTTTCTTTTTTTTCGCAGGACGGACGGACAAACCGATTGTAACGTACGGGTACTGCACTGTGCCGCCTGAGGTGGGGAGGAGGAGGGGAAGAAGAAGGGGAGAGGAGAGAACAGGGAGGTCAGTTTGAATCGGGCAATAGGCGCAAGCAATTAACCTTTTTACTCCTCAGTTGTTGCTCCTTGATACTTGTCACTTGTGATAACAATCGAATGAAATTTAGCGGAGGATAAAAAAATAATTAATTAAATTTCACACACCGGAGGTTTATCGCTAGGTTGTTGTGCTCGCACAGCAGTGACAGCAACTGGTATGATAGGTAAGTTTTTTCTAACCGGTACATACCGGAATCCAGGACCGTCTGCCACCCACTCTCTCTCAATTGTGGGTTGAAAAAAGGTGAGAAGGATACCGGTAATCTGTTATCGATTTCGAAAAAAGGTTCGTCAGTGGTGTTTCCCTTCTTCTCGAACGCAATTTCCCATAACTCACTTCCACTTTTTTTATATTACTTTTTCTGTTTTTTCTTTTCTTTCTTCCTTTTGGCTGTGGATTTCACCCTTTTACTTGTAGTTAGAGAACCAATCTGATCCCTACAGCGGCGTTTGATCGACTTTTCCTTGGGAGGGTTGCAGGACTGACAGACTAGCGATGGTGATAATAATACTTTCAAATAGAGTTTATATATATATATATATATATATTCATTTATTTCACAGTAGTCTAATAGTTTACCGTCTGATGAAAGATGGAGTTGTTCCCGGGACATGGGTTTGACGGGCAGGAGGGCAGGAGAAGGAAGGAAGGAAGGAAGGATGGGATGGTTCCTTGTTACACGCAACAAGTAAAGTACCCGAACATTTCGAATTTTGTACCAGAGGCGGGCGCACTGATGCGCACAGACAATTAGCCATAAAGTTACACTCGTTTGAATCCTCGGCACCCGAGTACTTGTACTTTGTACCAGGACTTCCTACCTGCAACAAGTGCGGTACGGTATGATGCCCATGGAAAATTCCGTGGGCCGGCCGAGAGGACAGGAGCTGAGAAGGGTTCGCTCGGGCCATTGGTGACCTTGGCGTGGGTTGGCGGCTTCCGGTGTCTGATTCGGGTGTGTTCCGGGGAGTTGGAAGACTGACACAACTCGAGTACGATATGATGGCACATACGGTACAAACACTACAATTACGGGGGGTCATCCGTTTGTGGTTAGCGGGAGGGGAGTTGGCTTCTGCTTACGTATTATTGAGCCACATGCCCCGTGCTTTTTATAAAACCTTTCGACAAAAGAGAGAGTTTTTCCCACTACAGTAGCTCGTTCTAGTCAAGAAATGGGCGGCAGTATGATAACATGATGCCTCCCTACTTTCAACTCAGTATGTCACCCTGGCCCTAGGCTAATATTGAAGAGAGCCACAACGGTGCAAGGGTAGGGTTGGATCCCATTAACCGGAACAAACAGGGATATATCTGGCCGGTTAACCTTCAAATAACTGTTCCCTAATTTCTTGCCGGAACCTTTTAGGTGTTATCACAGTACCACTCACGGTACCATCCCGATGCTCTCCCCCCAGAGTGCTTGGATACCGTAGTATAAAACCTTAATATCAGGCTAACTTTCCCACCCACATAGCACAGCCCAGTCTGCCGGATACGATGTCCCCCCCCCCCCCACCTCATGTGAAGATACCGGTAGCTATCATATCCGATCACACCACACTATGACCAAAACAACCATTATATAATATTTTTATTTTCAAATTTCGGACGTCCTTAATTGCATGGGATGGCAGGGTGTGTATTCAAGGGGGCGGACAAAAGTATGTACAAAGTCTTGTCATATGGAATCTACACATTTTCCCATATTGACATGACATACTCCATGTCCTGTGCTCTCCCTCTTATATATCCACTCGCTCCGTGCTAGCAAGGAAGGTGGAGCTCGACATTCCGAGAGTGGAGAAATAACCTTTCTCCCTCCGCTCGGGTATGGTGTGAAGATGGCAGAGGAAAGTGGAGAGTACAGTAGGTCGCTGATAGACCTTAGCCGATCGAGCTCTCTGTTCAACTAAAAAAGTCTATTGTCGTTGTCGTATTTGGCGAAGATCATTTCCTGAATCGCTCAGGTAGCCTAGGAAGGGTGGAAGGGACGGAAATCGCCGATGCGCCCCATGTGAATCAACTCCTAAACAACGTAATAAAACAGCCCTCTTTAGTACGATACACTTAATCTTTCCTTCCCGGCCGGTGGAGTCCCCAACATTTGGTCTAATTTTCCTCATCCGGAATTGGATTGGATTTGGTACTGATCCATTTATGACCAAGGGGAAGGAAAGGGTAAGAGAAGAAAAAGAAAAGGAGAGAAGAGAAGGCAAAGAAAGACAAGGCTTTGTGTGCAGCGCTCTTGGACAGTGAAGGTGAACTCGGGGGTGGGAAGAGGGGGGGGGGGAACACCGGTAGCCCGCTGTGAAATTGTAATAAGAAGGCCTAGCAGAGCCTCGGCAGCTATTGGTGTTTCCATCCTCCAGTCAAATTCGTTTGTGTGCGTACTGGCAGGCGCTCTTTCTCGTTCGTCGTGCGAGGCAGTAGGGAAAGTGCCGGTAAATAGTGCAGCGCCTTACGAAAGTATGAATGGCGCAATAATCTGCTTGGAGAGGGAAAGGAAAACAAGATTAGTTGCTGGAGCCCGTTGTGGATAACCGGTTCGGATGGGGAGGGAGGGGTGTTACCCAAGGGAAGTTGGCTTAACTTACCCAGCAGTCATTTGTCCAGAACTTATTGGACTTGCGCGGCCCGGTTGAAGTCATGCACCCAGACAGAGATTGATCAGTGGACCAATCATGCAAGAGGACACTCAATATCTTTGCCCTCCAGCTGGCCAGTGGATGACTAAGGTAGCCACAGCGCGATCCGACTCGGCCGTGCAAGTGCTTGGGGGGAGAAGCTACGCATTCCTCAGGCTCTCGGAGGAAGCCTTTCGAATAAGGTGGTACAACAGAAGTATCATAACCTATAAGTGCTCTGCTCGGGTACCGTAGCATACAAGGCTGATGGTCCCAACTCTGGTAAAGGCTAACCCACAATAAGGCGACCCTCTTGGCACAGGTTATGGAGGGCGATGTACTATACTCGAGTAAGAGCATGGAACGGGACTGGTAGGGTTTTCTACTAGTACCATATCCGTATTTTAAGTTACTACCTAGAGCCAGACGACTCATGTGCCGCGGCGTCGTCTCCATTATATGCGCTCTCGTTAGGTAAGTGTCGAGTCCAAAATATCAGCACGAGCAGCCGTAGTACGGTAGCATCATAGCGCTCGACTCGCTTTTTCGTTTCGGGAACCAACGAAATCCTAGTCCCACCTTGCTCTCTTGCCCCCCCCTTCATTCCGATAATATTATAGCCACTTTTTCTGCCCTTGGATATCATACTGTTATCATACTCGCCCCGAGCTGAAGGAGGGGGAGGAGGAGGAGGAGGAGAGTGTGTAGTTTCCATTCGCCCCACTGTTCCGGCCGCAATCTTTTTTTTAAAACTTTATGAATCGCCCTTTTCCATATCACAAACAAAGGGAGCGTATCATGCATAGTAATAACGATAAATAATTGCTGGACAACGGAACCTGTACAGTCAGCATTTCCTTGTTTCGTGGCGTTATTAGGGCGGGTTAGCGGCAAAATGGGGAATATTTGTCGGTAAATAGCAAAGGAAATCGTTTCAATTACTGTGGTCGACCGGAGGACGGGTTCCGACGCATACAGTAGTGGCATTACAACTTGATACCATCCTTCTCGCCCTTTATCATCCACTAAACTTTAGAGTATGATGTGTCTCGAGTTGCTAAGACGATAGCTTGTGAGGCTTAACTTAAGGTCGTGCTGTTTTCCTTTTTTTCCTTTTTTTTTCCCTTCCTCTTTTCTTATTCTATGATTGTGCAGAAGCATCATCATATGGGCAGATTCAACCCTTTTTCTTTTTCCTTCTCGTTCTCTCTCTTTTTTTCTCCTTCAGTCATAAAAGGCGAAGCAACATGGTTTCCTGTTTTCATGTCTCTTTGTTTTCAACATTTTTCTTCGTTCATTGTAGACTCGTGCGTGCATTATATCTTACTGGGAGTCCTTGACGCCCTTTTTATTTTATTTTTTTGCCCTAGGAGCGCTGTTGTGATCTGTTATCATGTTGTGCACCATTTCTATTCCCTTCACCTTTTGAGGGGTAGTTGGCCGAGCTCTCATTCTCGTTTGATATGATTTGGTCTAGTACGGCGCAGTTCTTTTCGAGTCAGCTGAGAGGAGGGGATAAGGAGGGAAAGGGAAACGAGAGAGGAGATAGTCCACTGTGGGAAATATGGTGATATCAGAGGGCACAAGCAGCAAGTAGGACCAGGCAGCTGAGCCTGCGCCATCGCATCGGTGCTAACGGCTAGCGCGCCTCATTCTCATCTTTTTCTTTTCTTTTCCTTGCTTATAGAGATTTTTTTGTCAGAGGGTGGGAACTTCTCGTGAACTGTGATGACAGCCAGTTAATAGGCTCCCTTGGCAGAGGCATTGCATTGATTGATTTCCTTGGAAGACCGGAGGCAAAATAGCAGTACCATACCTTAGAGGAGTAGCTGATGTTGAAAGGTGATTCGCACGGATACCAGCCCAGTCAGGCTCTACCTAGAGTAGCATACCGTAACACTGCTTACACTACACTAGGGTACAGTGTACGAGTACAATAGCAGCGATATGATAGGTATTTCAACATTATTTTTTGGTAGGGCAGTGAGAGAAGTGTCGGGGGACCTTTTTCACGCTCATTATTCCGCCACTTCCTCTTCACCCAACCGGGAATACGGCAGTGATCGGTTGTACGAGGTTTCAAGTGTGGCAAGGATTTCATTTGCTGTCATTTATTTACCTGTTTATTTATTTTTTATCTTTTATTTCCCTTTTGTCTGCTGGGAGCCCCAAGTTTGTTCTATTTTCTTTCCTTTTTTTGTTCTGCCTTTTTTTTTTCCTTTTTTTTCCCTCCCCGTGCAACTAATTATCTCTCTCTTACCATTCTCGTCTTTTAGGTTGTACCATACACTAAGCCTTTCCGGCCATACTTTTTGGATACCGTTCTCTTCGTCGTCAACTGTTTTATGCTTTCAGATCTCCCTCTTTCTTTTCTTCCGCTCCTTCTCCCTACCTCCCTCGCCCAACCCTCCTTTCCCCTTCTGCTCTCTTCTGTTCCTACTTCTACTACGTCTATCACTACCTCCGTCTTACCTCTCTCCTTTCTCTCTCCCACCTTCCCTCCCTACTAAACCTTGTGACTGCTACTATTATTGCTGGTACTACTGTTGTCTCTTACTACCCCGGCACCACAACCCTCTTCAACCTCTGCGACCAAGCTTCGTCCTCTTATCTTTAGGGTGGAGGTTGTTTGATATCATACTAGCGATCGGTATCAGCCAAATTCTCTCATTTGGGAAATCGTCTCGGTAAGTCCTATACTTTCCACTTTGTGTTTATGCTGTCGTCACCCTTACCTTTTGTACGGTTCATTTTATTTTATTTTTATTTCCCCACGATATCCTGAGCTGGGCCTGCCATTCTCAATTAAAACCAATACCCGGGAGGGAAGAGAAAAGAAAGAAAAAAAAAGAGAACATTTCGTTACGGTTCCGTTTTCCGCCACCGATATCTATGTCTCCTTACATTCATTTCGCTCCTGTGGTAGGCCTATTGGGTATTTGTCTTTTATCTCCTGTATATATTTCACCCCTTTCACCCGCTCGATCATGGGCTTTTTCCGGCCGTGGCCCGCTTTCTTTTTGGGTTTGTTTTCATTATGACAATTATTGCCATATTTTTACGCCCCAAGCACTACTGTTTTATATATCCACATTCATGCTACAGTATGTTGTGCCCCCCAAATTGTTACCGCACCTATGCATACCCATACATTCTAAACCCCCCAAATACCCACCCTTCACACCTACATACGTGGGATATTCACCCCCCCCCCGTCGAGTGACCTTTACTCGAATTCCAATTATATCTCTCATTCCTCATTGATTACAACACTAATCTCCGGTGGCTATTACATAGTTACTGAAGTTTTACTTTTAGGCCTGCGATTGTCCTCATCGTCCGGATCTAGTCGTAAAACACTACGAAGGATTGGACACATTTAGCGAATACTTGCATCCGTCTAAGAACAGATAGCAAACAATTTATTACCTTAGCTGCTTTGGTAGGTACTTGCCCCCCCCCCCCCCCTCTCCCGAAAAACCATACTCGATACAATCAATCCCTTCATCTTTCCCCCTTCCCTCTCCCAGTTCTCCTTCGCACTCACAACTTACACCACCACCCCCCACTCTTTCCTTCCGTTCTTTCTTCTTTCTGCCTTCGTATTTTTTCTGCACAACACACTAAGCAGTGTTGACAGAAATTTGGTACAGCCGTACTCTATCGCTTCTATAATTCGACCCCGACCACTCATAACGGGCGTCCTCTACTAGGCTGAGGCCACATATACCAATCATTGAATATCTACTGGCACACCAGGGCAGCTCGACCCCGCAGCTCAGCCCCCCTCTGCCGGCCATGACGAACGACCAAAAGTCCCTCGCCGAAAAAGAGGAGGTATTCCTGGGTCCCACCACCGCCGAGACAGATGAATTCTACGCCTACCAACGCGACAATCCGGGGAAAGAGAAGGCTGAATACCTTCAATGGTTCGAGGGCAAATTTGGCAAAGAGATCGAATTGAGACGGAGAAGATCCGACCAACCGTCCGATCTGGAGTATATGGTCATAAAGAAGAGATCCAAGTATCGGGAGCGTATCGGGATTGAAAGTGAGAAACTTGTAACCTACTACGAGAATAATCCCAAAAAAACATACCGTGAGCTCGCTTCCTGGTTTCAAAAACAGTTTGGGAAGGAAATAGACATCACAGCCATCTCTCGTGAGTGCGCGAGTATTAATTAATCATTGTTACCATGCACCAATTTGGCTGTGTGTTTGTTGTTTCCCGCCGTATGATATACTAACCTTTGTCATTTGCTCCTAGTAGGCGCATTAAAACGCTCGCGAGCCTCCGAGGCTAGTGCAGATAGTCCCCCCGATCTTAATAGCGGCGGTCCGAGCTCAGCTAAGAGGGGAAGACGGTCCTATGGCTCCGCGGGCCCAATGTCATCGTCAGCATCCGGGCCTCCCCCCTCATCAATGCCGACCTTTTCCGTTGATATCTCGAACAATCGGCCGCAGCCCGATGGCGATATGAACACATCTGGAAACCAATCTCGCCAAATGACGCCCCAGATTCATAGCAACGAGGCCCCGGCATATCCTAATGGTGGGATGAGGGATGATGGCAGCCCAAGAGTGGTTCATGGGGACCCCCCCAAATCTGGAACTCCTCTACCCAGTTACCCCAACAGAGTACACCAGCCACTGGCGCCAGCTGGATCTCCGGGGACCCCAACTCACCGTGATCAGCCTGGTATGCCCTTACCACAGACACCTATGTGGGCGGCGGTTAATAACAACGCTCCTTTTATTCCAAAGGGAGGAGTGGGGAAGATTGCTCCTAAACTTGAGCGACCTTCTGGTGGGCCTCATCAACCTAGCAGGGAGCCTCCTCCTCCTCCTCCTCCTCCTCCTCCTCCCCCCCCTCCTCATCCTCATCCTCATCCTCATCCTCAACAGGTATCACCGCTTGGTCCGAATCCTTCGCCAGCCGCAAGAGTGCTACGCAGTAACAGTGTATCTAAGAGTGGTGGAGCTCCGGCAGCAGCACCGGTCCCTCTGCCGCCAATGGGACCCGGAGCTCCGCCCCCGTCCTCTCGGATGATGCCCGGACCGCCACCCCCCCCTCCCAATCCACAGTCACCGGAGGTTCGCCCTCGGCACGCTGAACAGAACCAGGATGATGATATGGATCTTGATGACCTTAGGGGCCGTCTTTCCGAGGCGGCCCGGAAGCAGGCTCAATTCACGGCGGAGGTTAGTGGTTTGGAGGAGCAGGTTCGATATTATGAAAGGCAGGAACTGCTAAGGCAGCATGAATTGGATGTTCGAAGCTTCAAGGGAGTTGAGCAGAGTTTTGTTGCGGAGAGGGAAAGGCTGGTATCCGATATCATGTCACACAAGGCGTGGAATGCCGACCTTCAGCGTGGAAATTTGGAATTGCAAGATATCAAGGGCAAGTTGGAAATGGATGTCAACCGGCTTTTGGATGAGCGAAACCATGCTATCCACGCTCTTCGGCACCACGAGGCTAAGCTCTACACCATTACTCAGGCCTTTGAAATTTTGGGTGGGCCTGAGGCTCGTAAGAGGGCTGCCGCTGCGAAATACGGACCAGCAATAACGTCGCCTACTGAGTATGACCATCGCTCTCATAAAGACAAGGAAGATCTTGACTCGTGGGTCAACAAAAAATTTGCGATTGATGCTTCTAACGAGGGTCGGCTCAAGAACCTTGTGACCGAGCTCGCGAGGGCCGGTGTGACCGATCTTGGCAGTAGAATTCAGAACCTGGAGGTGTTTGTGAACGGCATCAGTGTGGAAAGGGAGAAACTCCAGGCGGAATGGACTTCAAGGCTGTCTTCTCCCTCCAGGAGGGAAACGCAAACACCGGAAGCGGAAAAGTCGCATGGTAGGTGAAGGTGTTTCCTCTTCCCGAACTGGATGGCGGTTTTCTAATTTATGTTCTAATAGGTTCTTATGCAGCCTCTGATAAACAGACTCCTCCAGCCACCACCACTGCCGTAACAACCCCCCAAGAGCGTTCTCCCCTGCAGCAGCAGGCAAAGTCCAATTCTAAAGTTAAACCAGATCCGAGCCGCCCCGCAACCCCGGAACAAAGGACTGTTCGAGGAAACCGGAGCGGAGATATCGAAATGAAGGACTGAGTGAATTATTCTTGTGAAGGGTTGTGAGTGAATTTCCTTGCGTTAAAAAATCTTGTAATACTAGCTATCCGCTGTTCTTTTCTTTCAACCATTTAGTTCTTGTACAGATGAGCTATTATCCCTTATCAGCATTTCCCGATACCTCTATTTTTTTGCCTCTTTGCTTCTTCCCTCTTTTTTCATTTCTTTGGCACTTTTTTTGTTATTATTTACTTTCTTGTCTAAAGCTTGAGAAACGAGATTATGAAAAAGTTTGGGGGGGGGGGGGGGGGGCAAATGGATTAGAGTTTTTTTT
>Ga0307513_10005950_pt1 | contig 16014 bp, 13 predicted proteins | sample 15_EM_MG_FD_202174 | JGI IMG/M metagenome (GOLD analysis project Ga0307513, IMG submission 202174) | Populus trichocarpa ectomycorrhiza microbial communities from riparian zone in the Pacific Northwest, United States - 15_EM | ecosystem: Host-associated > Plants > Roots > Unclassified | place... | reverse complement strand
GAGAGTAGGCGACGGACCGCACATACTTGGTATGCCCCTCTAGAGGTTTGCCAATTGCAGCACCAGTCTCGACATCCCAGATTCGAATCGTGTTGTCACCAGATCCAGAGATGATGTGCTGCCCATTGGGAGAGTAGGCGATGGACGACACATAGTCGGTATGCCCCTCTAGAGGGTTGCCAACTGCAACGCCAGTCTTGGCATCCCAGATTCGAATCGCGTTGTCACCAGATCCAGAGATGATGTGCCGCCCATCGGGAGAGTAGGCGACAGACGACACATACAAGGTATGCCCCTCTAGAGGTTTTCCAACTGCAGCACCAGTCTCGGCATCCCAGAATCGAATCGTCTTGTCACCAGATCCAGAGATGATGTGCCGCCCATCGGGAGAGTAGGCGACGGACGACACATACGAGGTATGCCCCTCTAGAGGTTTGCCAACTGCAGCACCAGTCTCGGCATCCCAGATTCGAATCGTGTTGTCACCAGATCCAGAGATGATGTGCCGCCCATCGGGAGAGTAGGCGACGGACCACACATAGTCGGTATGCCCCTCTAGAGGTTTTCCAACTGCAGCACCAGTCTCGGCATCCCAGATTCGAATTGTCTTGTCACCAGATCCAGAGATGATGTGCCGCCCATCGGGAGAGTAGGCGACGGATGACACATAGAAGGTATGCCCCTCTAGAGGTTTGCCAACTGCAACGCCAGTCTCGGCATCCCAGATTCGAATCGTGTTGTCACCAGATCCAGAGATGATGTGCCGCCCATTGGGAGAGTAGGCGACGGACGACACATACAAGGTATCCCCCTCTAGAGGTTTGCCAATTGCAGCACCAGTCTCGGCATCCCAGATTCGAATCGTGTTGTCATAAGATCCAGAGATGATGTGCCGCCCATCGGGAGAGTAGGCGACGGACGACACATCCTCGGTATGCCCCTCTAGAGGTTTGCCAACTACAGCACCAGTCTCGGCATCCCAGATTCGAATCGTCTTGTCACGAGATCCAGAGATGATGTGCCGCCCATTGGGAGAGTAGGCGACGGACGACACACCCGAGGTATGCCCCTTTAGGGGCTCACCAATTACAGCACCAGTCTCAGCATCCCAGATCCGAATGGTCCTGTCCAAAGATCCGGAAATGACGTGGCGCCCATTGGGGGAATAGCTCACGCAACTGATCTGATCAGCATGTCCAATCCAGGTCAATGGCGGTGCTGGCCATGACGACAACTTCCCTCTCAGCACCTTGATGCCTTTAGTAAACATCGTGCTGAAGGTGTCTGATAAAGTCGACTCTGAGGGCAAGAAGGGTTGGGTAGAAAGATAGGTGTGTGGAGCGCTGGTGGCGATGGGGGTCCGAAAGGCGATGATGAAACGGCTAACGTCCTGAATTCTCTCAAGAAGGTTCGAATCGCCATCCTACAGCCTGTCAAAATCACCCTGATTACGAGCTGGAGCTGGACTGACCTTGGCCCAGGATATCACGCTTCGAATGCTCGGAGCACCAATCGGGACCATTCCCATAACGCTCAATACTTCAATCCAAAATAATGGGCAAGGTCCCTCAAAGAATTCCTTCAAGCTTTCCCACAGGCGCGGATCATTATTGTCGGGAGTAGAACAAAGATGATCTGACCAATAAAGAGAACTATACTGCAAAGAGTCGGAAATATTTTCTATGATTCGGGATGGAAGATCTTCAATGTCTGCATTAGCGAGCCGGGAATCTTTGAGCCCGCAGATATTGAAACGGAGTTGGCGAACCATCGTGTTGAGGCAAGCGATTCCCAGCTGCATATTTGCGTCTTGGGGGCTGAATTGATGGTCGGAGGGACAGTCACCGCTGACAAAGAACTCTGAAATTGATAAATGCCGGACACGAATCCCTCCATTTGTCCCTTCGTCTCGATATAGCAAAGAGCTGAGGTCATCCACCCATTTTTTAACAAGATTGAGTTTCACTCTCGCCAGCTCTGCAATTGTCTCCTCGCGCAGTGCGCGGTGTGGAGCCGTTGTCAGAAGCACTCCAATCATCCGCTGAAACTCGGCATGACTATCCTCTATTCGTGACGCTAAGATGCTTGAGTAAAGTCTGTATAGAGGTTTCAGCCCAGCACTAGCTGAGTCTTTGGCGGTTGCCTCCAAAAACTCTGTGGGATCCCCACAACGCTCAAGAGCAAGAACAAGGGTCCTGATGAAGATGAAAAGGCCATTCGCCAGAGAGATAACTCTGTTCAAGAGCGATTCTTCTGGCCAATGGGAGAGATGACATTTTCGGGCCACTAGATCGAACTCGTTTTGGGCGACGGCTCGCAGATCACCACTGGCTTCTTGATCCTTAGCCAAATCATATCGCAAATGTGACGACGGGGAGAGTGCATCAAAGGAATGTTGGATATCGGCTTCGGGCCTACTGGTGATGATAATTTTGAGCCACGAAGCACGTGCGGTTGCACTCGTGAGAAGCTTCAGGAGAGCTGGGCGACTGCGATAGTCGCCGCATTCGTCGAATGCGTCAATGACAAACACAAGAGATTGGTTTGGGCCGTGAGGGAGGTTATGGAGAAAGTCAAGGAAGAGTGAGTCCTCCATCGACTCTGCTGTCAGATTTGCCTCTTTACGAAGACGCTTTGCCACAATACTTCGAAAGGCGGGGTAGACTCCGGCAAGTCTGCAGATGAGAGTCGGGAGTATATTCCTGGACTTGCACAATTTTTCGTCATCCCTCCGGCAGAAAAAGGCCCCAGCAAGCCGCCCTTGACCATCAAGGCTTGCACAGATCGAATGAGCTAACGACGTTTTGCCGATTCCAGGTAAGCCATAGATCCAATACGTATTGCTCTGGAGAACATCTTTCTCGTCCGGTTTATCGGCCACCCAATCTACGATTTCTTTGAGGAGAGATTTGCGGGTACCTTCCATACAGCGGAGGTCCTGGTGATAGCCAGTCTTGACAGGCTCAAGCCGCCCGAGTAAGAGATCTTGCTCTACGGAACTACTGAGAATGGAGTAACGCTGGATTGGGGCAATTAATGCTTACCAATCCTTTTGGCTAGGCGTAGAGCCTCGACATCTACAGCACGCATGAAGTCTTCGATGACCTTATCTAACTCTCCGTCCATTTCTTCCATCATTTCTTTTTCCTTCGAAAAAATGACCGCATCTCCGATTCTCTCTGCGATCATCAGCATTTGCAGATTCCAGAAAAGAGGACCACCTACTGAAACGCCCACGCTTGACGTAGTCGCATGAAATTTTAGCGGTCTTGTACATCACTCCGAACATTCGCGGGATGAGTTTATACAAAATATCTGTCTCTTCGCTGACAATTTCGTCTGCGACCTTGTCCGCCAAAGGCAAGATGCGTTTCAACCGATCCAACAGGCTCGATGGGATCTGATCGTACTTGTTTTGTTCCTTCAAGAGCTGAACAATCAAGCGTTACCTCTGCTTCTGATACGCCAGTAGAGAGCACGAACCTCAAATGTGACTTTGACAACACCGAAGGTAGCCTTTGTGATCGGGTCGAGCTAAAAGGGGTCAACGTCCTGCTGGTTTCCAAACGGGAGAGCTAACCTCAGCGAATACAGTGCCAAGTTGAATACCTGTTCCCAAAGCCCTCTCTACTGGTCTATTCATCAAAGGGGTGTACTTCCCCATCAGCCCTTCAAGCTCGTGGAGCGACGAGCGTAAAGATTCCGCCTATTCAGACGTTCTTAGCTGGCTGCGGTGGGTTGTTGCAAAATGACTAACGGTAGCGTTCGCAGAGAATCGTAATTCTAGAGATCCATGATGCTTTCCAATGACAACGTCCTCTGCCCTTCCCTGTCAGACATGAGCGGAGTAGTCGGTCATCACGACTGACCCGGTACAGTGAACTCCTGCTTGTCGGAACTCCAATAGTCATCGAAAATCCCTTGTAGGTCGATTACATCGTTCGCCTGTCGGCTCTTCGCCCAGAACAGGTGACCGGTGATCCTTTGGATCTCCACGCGTATCTCCGATGTCGGGGAAATTTCTCTACACATGCACAACATTCAGTGATTGTATGTAGTGAGGACAGAAAGGACATACAAGCGTTGGGCTGGTGTCCAGGTCCGGTCACCTTCCTTCTGTAATACTATCTTCTGATTTCCCACAAACAACTCAAGCTCATACTTCGATTTTGGAACACCTTGCAACGTGATTTCTGTATGGACGCGCAAGATCAGTGGTGTGGGCTGTGTTGTAGTGAAAGCGCCGCACGGTCTAAGCACAGGCTGGGAGGTGATTAACAATAATGGCGCGCTAGCTAGCTGTGTAGATGCTCACACGTTGGCTGTATTGGGTGCTTGAGTTGCCATGTTTATTTGCCTTCGGCGACGTAGAGTCCAGGATCTGGAGAGGGCAACGTGGGATCGGTGTGGATTGCCGTTGACAGCTGTCACGCTGTCACGAGAGGAAACGAGCGCCAATCAGTCAACTCCGCTCCAAAGAGTTGGACACGTCCCCAACTTGACCATTAGCAACTGGTCAACCCACCCACTCGCCTTGGACAGTAGAGATACGACGAGCATGACACCCGACGACGAAGCGGCCGTTGCCCACGCTCACGATGTCGCGCTCAACCAACGCGTTGGCCCACCAGCATTCCAACTCTCCGTGGACGACGCCTGATGATGATCCAGATCCATTCGCAAACTCCCTCTCCCGCGCATGCTCGTCGTTGTCGATCAACTCGTCCCCCGAAGACCATATGTATACCCGTACCCATTCCCTATCCGCCGCTGCCGCCTCTCAGTCATGAACCAACATCAGTGATCGGGTCGTCCGCACATATCGAGCAGCACGCCTCGACTTCGACCTCGACGTATAACAAGTACGCGTTCGTTCCGACTCCTCTGCGCCCACATTGGCCAGAGGCATACAGTGCTGCCCATATGAACACTGCAGGAAATATGACACCCTTTCTCCAGTTTCCGCATAGCCTCCATTCGCTACAACAGCAACAACAACAGCAACAACGTCAAGCACCCAATAACTTGCAGCACGCAACGTCCTCTGCAACGCCCCTACTGAGACCAAGGTCGAACAGACCGTCCCACGAAATGCCCGAGTCCCGGGAGAGGACGGAGACGCCCCTCACCCGCGAACACGCTCTCTTCGTTTGCTTCTCCACGACCCACCACCAGCTCCACGTCGTTCCACCACCACCCACAACCGTACCCGTACCCACACCCACACCCACACCCACACCTCCACCAGTGCCGACGCTGCCGGGGCCAGGGTTTGCGCACGCCCGTGAGGGGGGTCCACCATGCAGCAGCGCGTATTCGTGGGCGACATGCAGACCCTTTCCGTCGTCGAGATTGGGCACAGTACCAAGGCGCGCGACGTGATCGCCATGGTGGACGAAAAGGGCGAGTTGCCGGATGAGACCAAGAGGATGTTGTTCGAGTTGAGCAACCATGTTGGGATGGGTGAGTCACTTTTGGTTTTCTATTGCTATGGTGGGGAAGGTAGTACTGACGAGGTTTTGGGTCTTCCCTTTTGGTAGAGCGACCGATTCGCGAGTTTGAAGCTGTCATGGAGACTTACAACTCGTGGAATACGGATACAAGGCTGGACACTATTATGCTCAAGAAGACGCCACTGGCTAATACTTTGGCTCCCCAGGTGCGCTCGGTTCGGTTTCTCCAGTGGATGTTGGTTGACTGTTGATGACAGAATATACCCAACGCGCCGCCCAAGTTTGGTGGATATATCGAATGGGAGCAGAAGCGCGGAAAGTGGTCTAGAAACTTACGCCTCTATTCGCAGACACCCGCGAGAGAGGCAACGCTGATCTGCTTGCTGTCCAACTTTGATGCGTACCTCGTCACCCGTATCCACAAGGTGCCCAAGCCGTTTACCTTTTCCGTCAAGTCGGTCGATAACCTCACCGAGCGGCCGATTATCATCATGTCTTCTCTTGTCCGGTGGGAGATGGCCTTGTTTGGCTGGAGAAGATCCTCTTAGCAAGTGTGAGTGTGCAGATCCGGGGCTATGGGGTGTCGTTGTCGTTACCCTAACCTAACATTCTACCACCAGTCACACGTCCTCCGTCAAGAAAGAGCCTCATTGTTTACCAATACCCAGAGTTCAACTCAACTCCAAAATGCACCGGTGTGAGCCGCGCAGGGACCACCAAATGCGGTGTACACCCCCATGGACCTCTCTTGTGTTTTGATCCCGCAACCCATAGCTCCGCTCCTTACCCCTCTCGAAACGACCGTCTTCGAACCGGGCTCGCTCCTGGCTAGACGAATGGCCGGGGATAGATATTATTCATGTTTTTTTCTGTGTGTTGTGTTGTGTTGTGCTACACAGTCTGGTGTTGCTGTTTTGTACAAGAAAATTGGTTGGTGGTCGTTTGAATCCAATTGTATGCTCGATACAGCCATAATCGAATGCTATACCGAGGCACAAGGAAGTACCTCGTCTATACATAAGTTGCATAGCATGATTTGGGAGATATCAAGGCTTCTTCAGTTTGAGCCACCACGTCCCTCCGTCTATTCCTCCCGTTGGCATCTCGCGAACGGGTAGTCCGTCTATCTCCGTGCGATCGCGCACCAATCCAAGCCAGGTGGTCCTCTTGCCCAGTACCGCTGCGCACTTATGACCAGAGGTTCTGGTGGCGTTCATGCGAGTGACCGTTTGCTTAGTGAGCCGCGTGTTTATGCGCGGTGATAGATTGGAGGAGCGCGCTATGGATTTGCTCGATGACGTCCCCTTTGGATTGAACATTTACAAGTCAGAATCACCATACACGAATGGCCCAATTGGATATACGCACGAGCACTGACCCATTATGAGGTCGCTTGGTACTTGATGGTCCAACCTGTTTGAAGGACGACATGCATTACCTAAAGAACGCGTGATTGAACTCAATAAGCTGCTCAGACTTTGTGTGAAATAATATGTCCTACCGTGCACCTAGAGAATATGATTTCAGTCTACACGAAAAGGAAAAATAATACAACGTACGGTGTCCATAGAGCCTCAAGATTTCATGATAGTCGAGCAGCGCTCGCCTCTTCATCTGCCTCTTTGTCAACGTTGGACCGGAGAACGGATACGGGCGGGCGGTGACGATGAGCGTCGAGGGGCCCATATTCGTCGTAGGTGTGAAACGCGGGGACAAAGTTCGGGGGCTTGATATTTGTTCTGGACAACCTGGAGAGGAAAGGATCGAGCGAGTGCGCGACTTTGTCGTCCATTTCGTCGTCTGGGGTGAGTTTGGGGCCATTCTCGTCCACAAGGCGTGCGAGGATCGAAATATCCCCTACGAGCCATAACATAATCGCAGCTCCAGCTTATGTTTGGGCCGTTGTAAAGAAAATGACCGGAATAACAGGGTCCAAGGTGGGTAACAGGATTTGCCTCTCGTTTTCTTACCACTTGCCATAGCCACCGCGTAGATATATCGAGCAGGAAGATTGTCAGCTTAGCTGTACGTCTAATTCCCGCACTTGGTGCTCTCCAAATCGACCACTAACACGCACAAATTCAGGTTGGCCAAGTCAGTCTCGCGGAAATCAATTCATGTTCTAAGTCAGAGGTTTGCAGGCCGGGTACCAGATGCGCGTCGTCCATCCAACCTTCCGTAGTCGTCGTGGCCGAGGCAGATTGGCAAAGCCTTCTGGAGCTGCTCGCTGAGCACGGGCGCGCGTGACCCACAAGGAGTGCGCGCGCTCCATGTCCCGCCGAGTTCGAACTGCACACGCGTCTTTTCCTCTCCTCTACCGTTGGATGGCACGTACGTGCGTTGGCGCATCGTCGGCGGCGGTCTGCGCAGGAGTAGAATCGCACGAACCCACTCGAACTCGATCGGATCACGACCTACTTTGAGGAGATCGAGCCCCGCGCGGGTATCCTCACTAGATACGCACTGCGGACCACCTAGGTCGATCTCGAGGGCGGCGTGCTCAAGTCGGTGAGCCGAGTCGCTTGTTATCTCCCTATAAAATCTGACGAATGGCGGCTTGTGCGTCGTACTGTAGCTTCGAATCGGGCCATTGGGCCAACTCTTTATGCCTGACTCCTGGATCCACGCCGAACCTGGTGTGGGAGATTATTGGGCCCGAGGGTGTGCGTATCTGGCTCTCCTTCACCCTTCCTCCGCATATACTCAAACCATTTATCTGTTCACCAGTCTATACGGAAGGTGCAGAGCTAGTCGATTAGCTCCTGGTCCGTCTCTCTTCTCTACCTGCGCTCATTTACCCTCCTGAGTGACGGATATTGGGTGTGTAGGACTACAGCCTCAAGCAAGCCAGAAAATACGACTCGCTCCAAGGATATCAGCTCTTCCATTCGCTCGGTGGAGGCACTGGCACTGGTAGCGGCCCGGACACGCTCCTGCTGAACAGACTGCGCGAGGAGGAACCTGATAGGATACTCGTGACGTTTAGCATCACGCCTTCGCGCAAGGTCTCCGAGACGTGTTGTCGAGGTGCGTCCCTACTCCACTCATAATCCCTCATGTGTGGCGAACGAGCTTGGTACTAATTGGGGGCGGAGATAGCCATACAATGCGATACTCTCGCTGCACCAGCTCACTGACTCGACGGACCTGACATTCTGCACGGACAATGAGGCGCTGTTCGAGATTAACTAATGATAGTTTGCCCATCCGGGATTTAGTGATCTGAACCGCGTCGCCCCACCTTTCTGACGCGTTGTCGTCCTCTATTACTTATCAAATATCATCGACCTCATTTGTAGATCGTCGCCCGTGTCATATGCGGCGTCTCGACGAGCTTGCAGTTCCCCAGATTTTTTTGGAAGTCCAATTTATTGTAGGTACCTATGTTATACGTGCTATTGGGTGCTTCTATTTATCTACCTATGCTGCTCCACCTCTCGTTACTGTCATAAATCTTGCTGTGACTCTGGCGTTCGGTTGAGGCAGCTTGTTTTGGGACGTGACAACGTGGTTAACATCAACTACATAAGGTGGAGCACTGGGCGTTAGCATTACTCGTTATCCTCGACTAGCTCCGCGCTGATCCAGAGCCAGCTTAATGGGGTGCGTTACGCAACCAAAGGGGGGAGGTAACGAACAAGACGGTCTGACGAGTGTGGTGGCTATCATCACAGTGACCTCCGAAAGCTGGCAATGAATCTCATCCCTTTCCCTCTGCACTACTTGCTACCGTCGAACGGCCCACTCGCGGCGGGGCATTCGGCATACCAAGGCAGCACGGTAAACGAGTTAACCGGGTCGTGCGTACTTATCCTCCCTGTTGTTGTTTCCTTCCAGTCTGATACTGACTAACGCCATCCCTTCTGCCCATCCTCCTTGTTCACCACAGACCGCCGCTTTGCCCCTCTGCCAAATTGCCTCCACAACCCCTTGCCCTATTATACATTCGCTGTCACCGGTCACTTCCACAAATGAGTGCACGCCGCCAGGTCATGCACCAGGGTTGAAGCTACTGCCCCGACGCCGCACGCCTCGCTGGATGAGCACTCTCAAGAAGGCGTTCTTAGTACGTGGAGGTTGGAGTACGCCCGCCTGGAATGTCGACGAGGTCGTCCGTCGCTTCACTCGCTCCGATCATTTGCATTACACCATTTTGTTGATGAGATGAGCAAGCGCCAAATGGTCCAATTACCCATAGAGCAAAACAGGCGGCGTTTTCTGTCGTCCCGTTGCGCATCCGCTTTCGTGTCGCTTTTGAGCTGCGGTTTAAAAGAGATAACGTACTAAAAGAGATGAGGTTCTCCTAACGCGTGGACAATTGATATGTACACATGAGTTCATAAAGTTTGTCAGAGTCAACCCAATGCATGAACCGGCGCAACACGTCCAAATGATGTAGGACATGTCGAAAGATATCTCTTAATTTCACCGAACATCAAGCGTGTAAGTTATGGTTTTGGTCAACGTTGAAGGACTGTGCCGGCCTTGTGGTGTCTCAAAGACTTGAGGCCCTCTAGCAGCCAGATTTCGGCATCCAGTCTGATAAGAACTCACAAAACGTGACCGGTGGGGTTGCCCTTTGAAATGGGTTCCATTTTGGCCCGCCGTACAAACGCGGTTCTCCGGTACCACCAAGTCTTCTACGTGAGCGATTGGCTGGTAAATAAATTTGCTCAATGGCGACGTCTGTTACTTAGAGACCGAAAAAAGGGCGTGTTGGGGTTAGAATTGCTTGCCTGAAGGAGGACCAACCACGCTCTTACCTAGAAAAATCCACGGGCCTCCTCTAAAAGTCTAGATAATTCTATCCATTCCAGGGTCAAAAACGCGCCCGAGTCGTAGTCATAGATATCTACTTGTACAACGGCAGAAATCCACGCAGTGCCCGCCCTGGCGAGCTGCAATCGGTCGCGGACTATTTTTTGAACGGTGAAAAATGCATTTGCGTTCGGCTGTGTCATTTCGATATGGCTCACACGCGGTAGCAGGCGCCTGGACCAGTCGTACGGGGCGATGGGGAGCAGCGCACAGAGGACGGCGGCCATACTCGCTATCGGGTGGACGACGAGGTGCGTTACGCCAACAAATGGGACGAGGAGCGCGCGCCAGCTGTCGTCCGTACCCGGAGCCGCGAGTATGTCGATGTCGAGTCGGGTGACGGTACCTGCGTTGATATTGGTGGCGAATCGCGACCATCGTGGTGTTAGTTGTGGACTCGAAAGGGAGCTCGAGGAGGGTGACGCGTGAGACGTTCGGTGCGGACAGGCCGTATTCAAACGGGCTGAGTGCAACACCGAGGTCGTTTGGAGAAATTTGCAAATATTCCAGAGTAGGGTGAACAAATGCATCACCCTGGCCGCGAGGCAAGAGAGACCCGCTCGTCGTGTATCCGACAGCGAGTGACTGAAGCTTTGGCGCATTTTCTATAATGTACTGGACGGCGTGGCTGGGGAGAATCTCTTCGCAAGGGTCATCTGTGAATTCCATGAACAGGTGCTCGGTCTGCGCCAAGCATCCTTGATAAGGCAGAGTGGCAGACTGATACAACTCCAAAGTCTGGGCTGAACACAGAAGCGGTTTGAGGGAGGCCCAGTCCTGCCTCCCAAAGGAGACCAACGAGACATTGGGTGCGCAGTATCGCAAAGGCCATGGCTCAATGTGTGCTCCAGTCGTAATAATACCACCAGCACTTGTAATAACAATAGACCGAATGAGATTTGTCGTTCTCGGCGGTTGTCCCGGCTGTATTCTAGTGTCGAGTGGCACACAAAATAGGGAATTGAAAAGGTTTGTGATGTAATTTGATTCCGTAGACGACCATCGATGAATGATAATATCAAGTGGTAGCGTTTTGGCGCGTTGTAAGTAGCGATACTGCCAGGTGAGTTTGAGGCTCGAGGAATAATCATCCGGGATGTCACATAGATCGTCATTCTCTGAAAGAGAGAAAGAGATCCGCCGCCACATCGAGGGTTTGCACATGAGAATCGAATTCCATTGCTTGCAAACGGCGGACAACACTGATGGCAGCACAGGCGGTCGGTATGCGTCGGCATTGCGTTGTGTCAACTCGTCGAGCAAGTTGCTGAATTCGGAGTTTATGGCGAAGTCGAAGACGGTAGCGAGGATTTCCGATGGAAGCCGCTGAGACGACGCGACAGCTCCGCGCCCGGCGCTCGAGCGGAGTATGCCCTGGGTGGACACAACTTGCCCGGCACGAGGATTGTATCTTGAAGCTGCATGTGAAGATTGTGACACTAGCTGCCCCGCATCGGGCACCCCGACATCCTCATGGAGGCGACGCTTCTTTTGGCTGATTGCTTGCAAGGGGACTGCGTGCTTCATCCCGTGTGCTTGGATTGCAGCCTTCATTACAGGTAGGTTCGAAATATACGAGGTGCGGTTCGTGTGTCCTTCAGTGGTGTAATCCCGCACCAACTTTACTGCAAACTGGTCGGCCAACGTCAAGAACCAGGAGGGAGAGGACGACTTACGTGACATAGTATGGTTTCGAGGGCCCTCGAGTGGTCGTCGAAAGGAGGAGGGAGCAAGGTAGAAAGGGGCGGTACCATAACTTGTTTACGTTTGAGCGCCCATTGTACAAATTTGGAATATTTACCAGACGTCGACCGCGGCGAGTTTGACACAGCCTGAGAAATTCAAACCAAGTCTTATGAATGCCGCCGTGCTCCTGAATGCTTGGTCGTTGCCACGGAGAGGTAGTCTTTCGTCAACACACCCTCCCTCGGTGCAGGGAATGCACCTCTAATTACACTGCCCAGGTCATACCAGGCTAGAACCGGGGAACAAAATTGATTTGCTTTGTCGATACACTTGGTCCCTGTCCCTTTCTGCTCGATTTCGTGGATCGACGCTGGCTACGTTGTGCCGTTAAAATGAACTCGGATGAGGAGGATGACCTTCTCTTCAATCGCAACCGTGCCGGGTGGAAGAAGGTTAGACTAGCGCCAGAAGAACGTTCGTCCGAATGTCCCGGCTTCTGCAGTCGTTCCCTCTGAGGCTCTGTTGTAGCACATGTTATGGAATTATCATCCGGGGGAAGTGATGGAGAACCGGCGAAGAAGAGGCGGAAAGTGGTGAGCAGCAAGGGAAAGCTGCCAGATTGGACGAGGGGCTTCAAGTAAGACAGACTGTTGTGAGGTTTGACTATGTATGTCTGATGTTCGACTATCTTCCTCTAGCGATATCTCTGACGGCTCGGAAAGCAAGTCGCCCAAAAGGCGATCGAAGAAAGGGAAAGAAACCGCAAACGAGGTTCCAACAAGCCCCGGCGTCAACAGGGACGTAAAAGGAAAGCGCGCTAAGCGGAAAACCTTACCTAGAGGGCTTACTCCGCCACCCGAACTGGACCCAGCTCAAGTAGAGGCAACATTTAATGTTGTCAGGTCAGTGTAATCGTCTCGCATCCTCGGAAACACACCGTCTCATGCTCATCTTGGTAAATAGCTTTGCTCTGTTTCCGAAACACCCATCGCATCCTGTTACTCAGGAGGGTGTAGTCGATTTGGAGGACGACAAGAGCATTGATATAGAAGATGAGGAACCAGAAGATCCGGAGCTTACTAGGATATTAGAGGAAAGCCGTGCGGCTGCTGCAAAGAAGGTCGAGCAGGAGCGTCTCCTAAGAGCGGGTGCTCAACAAGCGGACAACCAGCAAGAGACTAAAATCAAAATTAGGGTTTACTGGGAACCCCCTCCTGGTGCTCATGCAAAATGGGCTTTTGCGTTCACTTACGTATACCAACTCCGTTCGGTAAATACACTCTTGATTGACTCCACCTCCAGACGGCGCCATTTCGGAGGCTATTCGAAACCATCACACAGAAAATTGAGGGCGTCAGGATGCAGGATATAGTCTTGCTCTACGAGGGGACGCGACTCTACGCTGGTGGTTCGCCAAAGGCAGCTCATATGAGGACGGACAAAACGTCTGAAATTCGTACGTGCCACCTCAGCGTCATCAAGCCGAGCCTGATAATATCTTTTGTAGGTGCTTGCCACTTATCGACTTGGGCCGAACGCGACTCGCTACCTTATATTACCACTCCTCCTTCCACCTCGCACATTTCCGGCAGAGAACAAATACCCAGGATGTTGGCTTCTGAGAGGGCGCTGCGAGAAGCATCCGTAGCGCTGGAAGACGACGATGCTGAAGTCATCAAACTTTTCCTGCGGTGCCGAGCACGGCCAGACCCACTTCGTCTCAATATTAGGACTAGTGCCAAGTGCGGAAGGGTCATTGACGCGTATCTCAAAAAGTTGGCCAAGGAGGGAATTATACCCCAAAGTCGTAAGGAAGTCAGGATAGTGCTTGATGGCGAGGAGGTGGATGACAATGCCACAGTCGAGAGTCTTGAAGTCGAAACTGGAGACCAACTAGATGTAAGTGGAGTGTAGCATTAGGGCTCATCTCAGTTTCGCTGTTTCACTGGGTCGGGGGGTATCAATAAAAGGAGATAAAATATTCAGCGCGGCACGGCGCAAAGCACTCCGAAGATAATCCCCGTCGTGAGAGCAAGCAATACGCTGACAGCGTGGACCTCGAGTCGAGCTGTGGGGAATTTCCCCTTGGTCAAAGCGTGCTGAATGATGAAGTAACGCACAAATCCTGCACGTAGAGTATCAGGCTACGTAGTTGTCATATGCTGAGGAGGACACGCACCTAATAAGCAGACGCCGAGGCCAATGAAGACGATGGTAGCCCCTATCGGTCGCGCCCAAATCTGGATTGTAGCACCCAACCGATCACCTGTTGTCGGTGAACATGACGCTGCAATTGTGAAGAGTTGAACCAAGGCGACTCCCGCTGACGAGATCGCCAATGAGGTCCGAATGTAGGCTAACCATGTGCGTTCAGAGGCGAAATGATCACGAGCTACAAGAGGGAGATATCAGTGCAATCCTGGGGTGCCATTGCCACTGGCCTTTGATGGGAAATTGATGGGATATGGCTAGGTGCAAGCCGTTTCGTCGGCCAGAAACGTGTCGAACGTCTAAGAGACACGACAACTCGATAGCCATGCATCCAGCCTTGCACTTGCCTTCCGTTTCCGCGGCAGAAATGTGCCTACCTACGCTGCCTGTGTTCTCGAGGACCAATGATGGGCTCCAATCCTTCAGCTGCTGAAACCATGATCGCCGATCAGACGATGGCGCTTCGCTCGCCGCGTCGGACTCTATGTGCCGAGGCGAAGAGGATTGTGCTTCCTGCGGGGGTTTATTTCCCTCGGTCGGGTCTGCCATCGGAGGAGAGGAGGTGATATGAAGGCAGAGTGACGTAGAGATGCTTTTGTGCTCTTAGTTGCGCGCGCTAAATACAATGACGCGAGGACTACAGTGGGACTTGCCTAAATGTATACGGTCGGGAGTCACCGAGCCGTAGAACTTTAGACAGGTATACCACTAAGGCAAGTAACGGCCTTATCACATCTTAGGAGCTTGTAAAATAGAAAAAAGATGACTTTAGACGTGTTAAAAAACAAGATGATTCGACAAAGTGCAGATAGGTAAGTGCAAATTACGAGCACGGTCAATGGCCATGCACAAAATGTCGCTCAGTCAACTAAAATCACCTCTCCGCCATCAGTCTCGCTATCTGCTTCCTCCTTTTTTTTTTTTTCTTGACTCGTATCAACTGTGCATCGTCCTACTTTTTGAGTCCGTTTCTTGGGGATGTTGCTGACATGTCAGGTGCTGGAGAAGAACCAGACACTGTTGCAGGCATGGACGAAGAATGTTGAAGACAATGAAGTTATTTATTTTTGGTTGCATCCTGACATGCCTCCGGCCCTGCTTCGTCCCTGCCTTGCTTTGTTCTTTTGTCGGGTCATGTGTATATTTCACAAAATTTCTTTCACATTAGTTAAATACAAGGGTATACATTTATTTCTATGGAACCGAGGCCGTTTCAGTGGCTTTCACGTACATTTAGGCAGGTATACATTTAGGCATGTATACATATAGGCAAGTTCCACTATACTGAGAATGACGCGAGGTCCAGACAACTTTTCACTTGATAACTCGTATGCTACCAGGGACCCATTGTGGACATACTCTCTTTTTAAATATTGGAAGTGCTAACAGCCGGACAGCGAACGCAACCTTAAGGTTACCACTCGACCCGCGCGATTGTCAGCTAGGCTTGCCAAGGGCGTAGTTTACGACCTCGGTGTTATTACTCTCGAACGTTCTGACTTTCGTTTATGTTTATATAAGACCCCTATTGCTGTCTATTGAAAAGAGTTTGTGGGGTTCCTTTAACCTCAGGCTCATTTTCCGTCAGGGACCAACGGAGGGAGCACATGTATTTGAAAAAAAAGCACGATTGATTGCAGCACGGTACTGTTGGAGTTGATGATTCCTCCAACTACTGGCTGGGTAGCGTGGTGGCAACGCACCCTTACTAGATTTACGGAGTCCCGGTTCGAACCCCGGTCTGGCCTATCTTTTCTCTTCCTACAGGTATATTATCCCCAGCTTTTTGGAAACCAGTTGTCAAACAGAAAGTCAGATTTACCATTGTGAGCATTGAGATTAGATC
>Ga0307513_10005949_pt1 | contig 16015 bp, 13 predicted proteins | sample 15_EM_MG_FD_202174 | JGI IMG/M metagenome (GOLD analysis project Ga0307513, IMG submission 202174) | Populus trichocarpa ectomycorrhiza microbial communities from riparian zone in the Pacific Northwest, United States - 15_EM | ecosystem: Host-associated > Plants > Roots > Unclassified | place... | reverse complement strand
AGCTGGAAATTAAGGTTGTTGACTTTGATTGGGCAGGGAAGCTCGGGTCTGCAAAGTATCCAGCAATCATGAACCCTGCCATCGAGTGGCCTGGCACCGCGCTACAGGACATTGGTGAGGATGATGACGAGACTCTGCTGATGAAGACGTTGGTGAAGGTATAGTAATGTATTAGATTCTCTCGGCGTTCTGTATGTTTCTCGCTGGGCAAGTCACAACGTTCGAAGTACCCTTTTTTGGTAATCCAACTTTACATCCTAAGATCTAATCTATGTCATACGATTCAATGTATTCTACTAACAGAATCTCGTTACTGTACCGAATGTCGGCAGGACTCTGGCTTGGGCCTGTTGGTATTGTTGTGTGATGCTAAGCATAATGATGTGTTTCCTACATCTGCCTATGTCTCCAAAGGATGCTTGAATCTTCCGGTCGTGTCGAGGTAGGGTTATGTCTTCGTTGGCGAGGAGATTGGTCGTCGAAAGGGCCTTTCTGCCAGTTTCTTCGTGAAGAGGTATCTGGCGTGGGTCGAAGTGTACTATTGCGGCCGTCGATTTGGCAAAGAACAGACGAAAGTAAGCAACCGACCTCCTAACGAGGAAGGGGAGTTCTCATCGTATGACACCGCCGGGTTTGCCACCCAGCCAACTGAGGCGGCAGTAGATCCTCCCCATCCTGGGATCAAGAATTGACAGATTGAAGCTCACAGTTGGAGGAGATAGATGAATAAATTACTGGTGTCAAGGAGCCCCATCCTTGTTACTATACAGATCATCGAGGATGTAGAAACTGAGGCTAACACAACGTGTGAGCTGGCGAAAGAACCATGAGGATCTTTCGCTCCCGCTCGCTGCGCTCTATATACATAGCAACGGTGGCAAAACGACCACATACGTCATACGATAAACAGTGGTAGCTAAGGAGACGATAGAGGTATATGGCAGTATTGCAAATAGGGAATACGGTCGGAGATTCTGGCCTGCAGAGTCGGATACATTATGCCGCCGTGTGGCAATAATCCAACAGAGGATTGAATTACATCGACGCAAACCACAACAAGTCTGAGAAACAAAAGAAAAAACATATTCAATAAGCCATCTTCAATCACGCGCCCACCTCCATCCGCCGTTGTGTAGGTGAATAGCACAGTTTGCCAATAACTTGGAGGAGTCAGAACTGGCAGTGCAAAAGGAGAGCCGTCGGCAATGGCAAGTGGATCCAGGTGGCGTAATATCCATCCCGCCAACTGGGCAGTATTCGGCAGTTGCAGGTTGGCAGCGCACATCCTCAGAGAATAGAGTAACACACACCACCTTCTGCTGCTATATCATCCACTCATCCACCTACAAGAGGCAGTTCAGCATTCAGGGAGGATGTCAGCTAATCCAGGAATCGATCTATCCCTGCACACTTAAGACTAACCTCGGTTGTCTGGGTGTATTAAAAGTCTCCTTAGAATAAAATTGCTGCCATTGCAGCATGTAGGGCTCTCACAAGGCGCTTTTTTAAGATACTGGCCAAGGAAGAACTATGTCATTGTCGAAATATGGTGATCGTAGTACTTGTCCCGATCATCGCAATAGTCGATTCCAGATCCTATTCAAGTTGCCTGCCATTCAAGCATTTTGGATTCCGCCATCTTCGAAAATTCCTTTGTCGCTGACCAGCCACGGAGTGTTACGGCAATACCATTGCACTCAATCCCAGGTGGTCAACAAGCAAAGCGCACACGGCAAGCAAGCGATCGCCTATCGACGAGTGGCCCACGTACATGATATCGACCTCGACAACCCCACTGCCCTTCCGAAGTCGCGCGGATCCGGATCTCGTTCACAATCACACGCAAACTCGATCGATGAATCCTTGCCGCCGTTCCCGACGAAACGTCTCCTCACCTCCCTTCTTAGGACTACTCACATTCCCCCGGTCTCGCCGTCGCTTAGTTAACCAACGCCTCTGGTTCACATAGTAGTTACGTTTCGGATCTCATCCGTTCTTCCATTCATTTAGTACTTTCGTTTCAGTATTCATTTGTTCTACCTCCTGTATTCGACATGCAGTCGTTTTCCGACGTCCTCTCGTTCGACCTGTTCTCCGCACGAAGACATTCATGTACTATTTCAGCTCTATGTACAAGTGCAGAAGACAGCAGTCGGAATATCGATTTAGTTCGCCCTTTCACAGTTATTGCATCTTAAGTTTAGGTCTCCCGACCTTCCTTTCTGTCCCTTGTGTGCAATCGGCAGCTTAAGAGTTATACTCTTAGGAGTACCAAGTCACGACAAGTTAGTAGCTGAACACGGAGGGCCAAATGGCCAGCCGTTTCTGTTATATAAGAGGCAGCACTACGGAATTCAAACATGTACCATGTCCTCCTCCAACCGTATTAAATCGTCCTTGGGGTCCTCGTCGTATCCGCTATGCCCAAGGCCAGCGCCAAGGCGTCGCTTCGTACGCACGCTCCACTTGCAGAGCCAGTGTGTTTATACTAGTGCAATATACAATACCTATAACAAGGATCCTAGCGCCTCAGCAAGACCTAGCAAGCTTCATTCGGAGAACCGAGATGCTCACCACTGCAACACTGATAACTGCACCTCCAGCCACAAGGTCTGGTCAATCGTCTCTCGCCATAAATGGTCACACATTCCTAGAACAAGGCTTCCACGCTGCCAAGGCCTGAATGCAGGCGGTTCCCCGTACAAATGTTAAGCTACTAACTCGTCGTGACTTGGTATTCCTAAGGGTATAACTCTTAAGCTGCCGATTGCACACAAGAGACAGAAAGGAAGGTCGGGAGGTCTGAACTTAAGATTCAATAACTGTGAAAGGGCGAACTAAGTCGATATTCGACTGGTAGACCATGTACATATTCAACTAGAATATATAGGAGTCGGTGGTCCGGAAAGAGTCGGAAGGAGTGAGTGACTAGGTGGTTGATAGAAGTAAGGGGTTTGAAGCGGAGGAGTACATGTGGGGAAGACTCGTCCCATGAGGGGTACAACATAAATCAGACGTAGCACATGATACGAACGAAACCAAAGCGGTGATGCCGTCGGGCGTATGACTCTCGAGCGAGTGATGAACGAATGGAAACTGAGAGTTGCGCGTGGCAAGGTTCCTAAGCCGTATCCCAACCACAGGTCACTGTGGTCACTCCAGCGCTTCGTTACCAACCCCGCCAAGTCTTGTGGTGAGCATACGCAGATGGTAAGCCTAGGGGCTCGTCCAGAATGGCTTTGGTGAGCTTGACAACTTTAACAAGCAGTTGTATTACACCAGAGCAGCAGGAACCGAGGACAAATATCGACAGCGGAGTACTCATCAACAATGCCGACCATGTTCTATGGGGCGAGAAACCCTTTTCATGTTCTTGAGAATACCCTCGTCTGCTTCAAAGTTCGCTGCAAAGGCTCCTTGAAAACGCCAAAGAACGTCAGGGCCTTCTCAATATTAAATACCACTCCTGCAAGGTCGTCGCAATAGTCAACATTGTTCTTCAACACGGCCTCGTCTGCTACGCCTTTGTCCTTGACAAGTACCAGTACTAGTTCAATCATCCTTTTCAAATTGATAGCTTCCGCTTTTTCTTCAGTCTGTCAAGCTTGCTCTCTCTCATTGTAGCGGGCTGGAGGGTGTCACCTCCTTCACGAGCCGAGTCTTGTGTAACCAATGCTAGTGTGTGCTTTAGGCCACTGTTTGTATTTGCGCTGGCACCTGCATCCTCGTGACTGCGTCTGCAATGTAGTAGACCTGTGTTGACAAAACAATGTACGGACACCCTATCTATTCGCTGCGTACCAGTGTAGAGATGGAACCGATATGTGTGCTATCCACAGATACCGAAACGAAACCGGACGCGAGTAATCCGAAACTAGTTCGAGCTCATTTTACCTCCCACAATATAGTGAATGTAACCTGACCCAAGCCATTGCCTAGACTGAAGAAACTCCATTGGGCGTTCGATGAGAGGGAGGCACATAAGATCAAACAAGGCTCAGAGACGGGCGAATGGGTGCTAATCGACCCCATCACGATCTCACGATTGGGGGGGTGAAAGCAAGAGGTGCGTCAGAGATGGTAGTCAACAGGACTTCGAATTTCTGTCAATTGGCGTGACTGGCAAACCACTGGTCGAAGTCGAACTGCCCAGACATGGTGGACTGATCCATCACCTCAAGAAGCAGACCCGGTCATGATGGTTCAGCGAGACGGACATGTGGTAGCCAAACCAAGCAACCTCTAAACTGCATATTTCTACACCTACGACTATTTAGAATGCACTCGCCCATCAAGACAGCTTCGAGACTCGATCACCTTCCATGTCGTGTTCCAGTGCGACTCACCTCGGCTCTACGACCTCAATCTGAGTAGAAAGCGCGCAATTACTCTGTGCCTCCCGGATCTACAACCTCCACTCCCGATAGTCATCAAAGGGCAATATTTGCGAAAATTAACCAACTCAAGGCCGGTGGTGCGACTTGAGAAACGTGGGTAGGAGAAGACGAAGCCTTAGAGTTCATAATGTCCCGCTCTTTGCAATACTCCTCCCAATACCTCGCGAAATTGAGCTTGACGGATCGACAAAACTCCTGGTCCTTGTGAGTTTTCAACCAATGGCTTTTATAGGCGCCATTGCGGTAGTACCTTGCATTGCTGTCTTTGAGGTTTGCCCTATATCGTGAGCAAAGGCTGCTTACCAGTGTTTTCTGTTACGGCAATACCATTTGTTACAGGTCTATAGTAATTCCACTATGCTACGTCACGTGCACCGCTTAGCGCTTTGTCGAATGTCGTAGGACCGGCATAGCCTGGAGCCTGGCTTCGCAAAACATTTGGTCCCGCCTTCGGTTAACGACAGCAACTAATCGACCGACGGCATAGGACCGGCACGGTGCTTCTTCCCATATGATCAACCGAACGCACCCGACGCAAGCACGCATGTCAAACATGGTGATGTCGAACAGCTTGAGGTGTCATGTGTCCTCACCTGTTGGAGGAGAGTGATGGGAGCATTCGAATCGACTGGGTTGGGATTGGGCGTGTTCTTGCTCATGGGCTTAGTGAGGTCGCGCACTAGGCGTTGGCATTGAACAGGTCATCACCTGCGAGGATGACAATCCTTACGCCGGAACATGACGTCAAGCTGGGAATGAAAAGGAGGTGGACTACAGCTGAGAGGCCCACTCCATCTAGGTGCGTTGCTTCGTTTGGAGCTGGACCGCAACCATGGCAAGCGCAGTCACGACAAACGCAAGTGCCAGCGCAACCATAAACAGTGGCCTAAAGCGCACACTATCATCGGATACACAAGACTCGGGTCGCGGAGGAATTGACAACCTCCAGCCAGCCACAAAGAAACTAAAGAGGGAGACCAGGCTTGACAGACTGAAGGGCAAACAAAAAGAAGGAGCTATCATTTTGAAAGAGTTAATTGAAAAAGTACTAAAACTCATCAAGGACAAAGGCATTGAAAAAGAGTTTTTCTTGGGGGTTCACGTTGACCTTTGCGACCTCATTCTCGCAGGCGTGGAGCTTGATGGGGATGCTCTGGTGGTTTTCAGAACAGACATTGGAGTTTACTTTGCGTCGGAAGCGGTTTTACTCAAGAACCTAGATAACCGTATGTTGTCCGTAGAAGACGGTCAACATCGCTGATGAGTACTACGCAGTGTCGAGGTTTCAACTCAAGATCCAATGTTCAGCTATAGCCCAACTGCTTGCTAAAATCGCCAAGATCACCGAAGCTGTTCTGGACGAGGTCCATGGGTTGCCAGAGCCATCTGCGTACGCTCACCACAAAACTTGGCAGGTTTGGCAAAAGAAGAACACAGCAATTCTTAATCTCCGACCTCCGACTACTCAAGGTCTCCCAATTGAAACACTTCATCCCGCCTTTGCCGCCTTCCTTCATGACGTCAGGTCGATGTCCCCTGATGAGTGGGTGCTTGAAGACGACGAGGACGACGCAAATCAAGTCTCCCTAGCTCTTTGCGAGGCGATGGCATGTGGTTTTGGGAGCGAAACTGCCCGGCTCGCCAGTCTGAAGGAACTGTTATACCGCTTCGATCTTCGATTGCAAGATGAATTCCATATCGAGCGGACTCCCCCCTTAGAGACCCACAGCATACGGCCGAATCTATCTCTCTCCGCTCGGGGCACGACGGTTCTCCTAGGAGAGATCAAGTCGGAGTTTGAAACTGGCGACCCATATATGCAAGTCTCGCGCTCCTATCAGGCGCTCGTACATCACCTGGACAACCAAAATCGGGCGTCAGATGGAGTCCCATGCATCCTTTTGGTGGTTTGTGGTCAGTAGACAGCACCTCAATGAATCCATGAAATTACTGAGCGCTTGCTATTTAGGCCCACTTCTCACAGTGGCAGCTGGATTCTTTGATAGAACGAACATCATCGTCGGGCCACTAACGGACCCGTGTACGATGCTGCCGTCGCGTTACAACCGGCGAGAACAGCGACTCGCTCAAGTCCTATATTTCATGCGAAAGGTAATCAAAATGCTCTCGCAACCCAGGTACACCGTGTTATCTCTTCTCGTTCTTCTATTGCTAATGGCCCTCCAGTGAAATCAAATTGTCTCCTCCGGGGACGCCAAGGATTTACCCAACGTACATCGACTATGTAGCGGGGAGTGTTGATCTAGAGTTCATTGGGTTGCTCGCACCTGGCCCCCTTACTCTCTGCTCGAGCCTCCTGTTCACTGCGAAAAGCGCTGGTCACCCTGACGGTCAACTACTTGTCAAGCTTGTGGATCCGAAGTGCTACAGTGAGGAAGTCCACCGTACCCTTGCCGCTGAAGGCCTTGCACCTGTGTTGCATGGCATTGCTCATGTGGCGGGCGCACCGTCCGCAATTATTATGGAATATCTCGATCCGGCTTGCGGTTGGATGACCTTGCAAGACTACATCAGGGCGCATCCAGAAATTACGATCAGCACAAAGCATCCTGCACTCGTCAAACTGCTCAACACAATGAAGGAGAAGGGGGTCGTCCATGGTGATTTGCGACCAAATAATATCATATGTCGAGCAGAAGGGCAAGAGCTGGAAATTAAGGTTATTGACTTTGATTGGGCAGGGAAGCTAGGGTCTGCAAGGTATCCAGCGATTATGAACCCTGCCATCGAGTGGCCTGGCACCGCGCTAAAGGACATTGGTGAGGATGATGATGAGACTCTACTGATGAAGACGTTGGTGAAGGTATAGGGATGTATCATATTCTCTTGGCGTTCTGTATGTTTCTCGCTGGGCAAGTCACAACGTTCGAAGTGTACTATTGCGGTCATTGATTTGGAAAAGAACATACTGAGTTGGATCAAAGTAATCAACTGACCTCCTAACAAGGAGGGGGGGTTCTCATCGAATGCCACGGCGGGGTTGGTCACCCAGCCTACTTAGGCTGCAGTAGACCCTCCCCATCCTGGGATCAAGAGTTAACAGATCGAAGCTCACAGTTGGAGGAGATAGATGAATAAACTACTGGTGTGAAAGAGCCCCGTCCTCGTTACTATACAGATCGTCAAGATCCCCCGAACCCCCCCTCCTTGTTAGGAGGTCAGTTGCTTACTTTGATCCAACTCAGTATGTTCTTTTCCAAATCAATGACCGCAATAGTACACTTCGAACCAGAGTAGTTGCGTGTTTTCTACTCAGATTGGGATCGTAGAGCTGGGGTGGGTTGTACTGGAACACATGGAGGGTGATCGAGTCTCAATGCGGTCTTTATCTGTTACTTCTAAATAGTCGTAGGTGTCGAGATATGCACTTCAGAGGTTGTTGGTTTGGGTACCACATGTTGTCTCTCTCATAGACGGGTTCTCTTCTTGAGGCAAGCAGGCAATTCGACTTCGACCAGTAGCTTTCTAGTCACGCCAATCGACGGCGATTCGAATCCCTGTTGACTACCATCTCTGACGCACCTCCCCCCCAAGTCGTGAAATCGTGATAGAGTCGATTATTACCCATTCGCCCGTCTCTGAGCCTTGTTTTCTCTTATGTACCTCCCGTTTATTGAACAGCCAATGGAGTTTCTTCAGTCTAAGCAATGTCTTGGGTCAGGTCCCAATCGTCTTCCACACTTTGACCTTAACAACGATGACGGACTACGTTCGACGGCTGGTATCTGGTGTGATCTATGTCTATGCATTATATGTATTCACTATGATTTACACTCGGGTTATATAGGTCCCAAAGCGAGATTCAAAGACGCTGATCTCCAATTGGAACTGGATCTTGTCTACTTGACCGACAGGGTTGGCCTCTCTCATGGTCTCTTGGATGACTACGAGAGCTCACGAAGTGCCTTGTAGATAATTATAATGGGGTTCCCTGGAATCGGTGTCGAAGGGTTGTATCGAAACTCTCGCAGGGACGTGAGGCGTTTCCTTGATACAAGACACAAGGACAAGTATCATGTCTTCAACTTCTGTCCTCTTGCGGAGAACGGCTATCCAGCTGAAACATTCAATGGACGAGTATCCCGATATCCTTTTCCCGATCACCAGTACGTAATCACCACGTTCCTTCTTGTATATTGACTGAAAATACGCTGTAGTGCACCTCCTCTCCCAATCATAGCATTGGCGAGCTGGGAGATGGCCGCATGGCTACGAATGGACGATGAAAATGTCGTTGTCTTGCATTGCAAGGGTCGGTGGCACCTACACTGCTCCGATTCACAACTGAAATTGAACCTGAAGCCGGCAAGGGACGCTCTGGGACGCTCGCTTGCGCGCTTCTACTATTCCTAGAAGGAAAGCCCATGCCACCTAAACTTCAGCGATCGTACAACCCATCTGAATGGGCGGACAAGCGTGCAGACGAGGTCATGCAACAGGTTGTTATCGAAAATGATGATGGGCCTATTGCCGATGTGGCAAGGGAATCCGACCCTCCCAGTGTCACCGAGCAGGAGGGGGCGGCCAAGGGGGAAAGCAACAATAAGCTGGGTGTTCTCAACTCTACCACGGCCTCACGTTCTCCATCTCCTTCCGATATCGATGATCACGAGATAAGAAAATCGACCGCCGCTGAAACATTAGGAGACATACTTGCTCTCCACACGGCGAGGAGGATGAAAAAATCGACCTCACGCCGAGGTGTTAGTATTGCTTCACAGAGAAGGTGGCTTCGATACTGGTCGGAAATTATCTACCAAGTACAACCCCCGCAAGTATGGCCCACGCCGAATGTACAGCGTCCCAAGGCGAAGATACACAGTATCAACGTACGGATGCGTACCACAGGAGGAGGCGCAAAACTTGCCGTGGTGCGAATGGCCAGTGTGCTTCTCGACTCCGCTGCCAAGCGGCGTGGTGCAGTACCCGATCGTGGAGCCTCCACCATTTGGGTGTCTCTTGCGCGATACGAGGACGAATTTGTGGAAGAGCTGGAGAAGAGAGTCCAGAGTAAGGAGGAGACCAAGTCGATGTTCACAGATGGGAAGTACGACGACAAGAAGATGGTGAGGTCTTTTGCACGCATGGGTGTAGCGGAAGGGCATACTCCAGCCGTCGAAGACGTTCCAGGCGAGGGCTCGGTGGTCAACTATCGTCTTCATCCCATTCCTGCTTCCGAATGGGTCACAGTAGACGGAGCTGAAGACAAAGACGACTTTATGATGAGCAGCGAGGTCGATTCGGAGGGTGGTATCGCCGTTGATGCCTCAAGAGAGGTCCGAATAAAACTCTATAATGCTCAGGTGGGCTCTTGGGTATTGGCCGCGGATGCTGTGTCTGACGGTTCCGTTCAGGTCTTCATGGGGTGGCTGTGGTTTATTCCGTGCTTTCACTTACCTCAGCCACCGATGGCCACTGCCCCTCCTGTCAAGTTTGTTCTGCCACGCTCCGAGCTCGACTTTCCTTTGGGCTTCGGTGCACTCCTACTGGACGTGGAAGTAACTTTAGGGTGGACCACGGACGAATCAGTCCCTAGCCTAGTCCCCGAAGCAGAAGCTACGGCAGCCGAGCCCAGCACTATGGGCATCATTGCGGCGGATGGTGTCCCTAAGGCAATACAAGGTGCCCGTGATTAGAATATATGCCCATGGTGTTCCTGCTACCGGCCTCATTCTCGTACTTGCCAACGATGGAAAGACGGTGCGGCTGTTATTTTCTGTTTTTGCATTGTGTTATTCTACCGAGTTCGTATTTACATCCACACGACAAACGAGGTTGAGATCCAACATACAGAATCATGCCAACACCCATGTTAGATAGATGCTGTATTCATCATGCGAACGCGATTCGTTCCCGGTATACCCTTCGTGACAGTCATTGCTCCACGTCACACCAGATTTACACAGAACGGAATCTCTTCGACCCCCTTCAGCCACTGAACGGATTCTCGCTCGCACCCTCATCCCCCAATATATAGCCCATAGGCGTCCGTGAATGGATAACCGGGGGAGCCGACGGTGTTGGACTCTATGAGTTCCTCGTACGTATTACCATGTCGTGCTCGCCCTCGTAACGGTGATAGCTGCACTCGCAAAGGACCGGGAGAAGGCGAACAAGAGTGAGCTGCCATTTGCTAACGGCTCATAGTAGGATACTGTTGAACTTGACTGGTTCGATTAGGGATTTGGTGTACAGATGCGTCAAATGAAAGACGAAAAACCTGCCAATAACACAGTTTTCCGATTCGATAGCAGCTTGCATATCCATGTTCGCGACATTACTCGCGAGTGCCTCCTGTGTACTGGTGACTGTTTCACTACCACCCGCCAAGGACGCTTCGGGTGCATCATCACAGCGAAACGTTTTCAATAACTGCGCGGTAGCCAGACTCGATACGCGTAATTTCATGCAGAATATCAGGATAAAACGCAACACAGTGATTGGACCCCGACCCATAGCGCTCTGAGTCATTAAGGACGAGATGGTTGCCCAACATTGTGGTGTCGCCCAGACGACTAGGACTTTCTAACAAGATTTTACTCAGAAGTATCCATGCGAGGCTTGAATTGACCCTCTGGTCCGTAGACGTGAATTTTGTAGGGCGTGGCGCTGACACCTTTGGGGAAGAAACACATCGACCAAAGATTTTCAACCACCTTGATGAGGCTCTCGTCCACCATAAATTCCGAGGAGCTAATTTCGTGGGCGTTGCGGACGTCGAGGTTGATCTCGGTTTCCTGAGTCTTGACGATGCCAAATCCCGACAAGAGTTTTCATACCACTGGGGTAAGAGGTCTCGGCGTCGTGGCTAGTTACACCATCAAATTCACATCCGGAGCAGGTGGCCCTCAGCGAATAAACGCTCTCTCATAGCCACCCCTCATTCCAATCTTTATGATTGACACTGAGATATCTGTGCTCGTTTGCGAGCCTCTAAGTGCATTGTTAGATATCCAGAACTCGATGGTTCGATAGTGGCGCACCATTTGCGTCTTATCGATTATGCCACCACCTGAAACCACTAGGGTATTTTCGTCAGGGTCGGCGACAGACCTCGCATATTGGATCGCGGAATACCCATCTTCGAGGACTGAGGCATCGAAGCCGATCTTGGTAAGCATCAACGGAGCAGCCTCGATGGCTCACTTGACAACGACGGCAGTCTGAACACGGAGGATCATTAGGTTGGTTGTCGAGTAGAGCAGGTTGAAAGAGCGGAGGAAAGGTGTTGGCGGAACTTTATAGCCCCTCGCCACTGTGACCCGGTCATTTCGGAGTATCAGCCCCTGTATTACACTACCCCCTGTGACATGGAGCCACGGTCGAAATTTGTCGCCCGAAGGCGAAGGGTGGCTTTATTGGTTCTCCTTTCCAGTTCTACTGTGAAGATAGTCCCTTCACGATATTGAGTCGTCTCCCTTCTCAATTTGTGCACCCCTTCGCAAGATTGTGCCACGGCAGCACGTTTACAGATCATACTTACAGGAGTGACAACTCCGGAACAAGGGTAGAGCTCCCAAAGTAGAGCTATTCGCCCAAGAGTTCCACCGGGGGAAGAGGGTCAAGCAGTGGCTTCCACTGTCCATAAAATCTCATATCCTCGTCCTTCCCTCATTTTTCGAGGACGGGAAGGCGCTCGACAATCAAGGAAACCTGGCGCGTTGATTGCAGACCTCCAGGCCGCCATGAGTTCAATTTTGATGGAAGAATAGAAGAAACTTCCTTTTATTTGTGTCACTGAACCTATCGAGGCGGACCTGGGGGGTGACTATCAGTGCAGGCAGACGGAAGAGTGAGCACTGCACTCCGAAGCCAGGCAGTTGACCAGCTCTTAAATTGGCAAAGATGTGGCCATTAAGATAGATCCGTGGATAGCGATTACCCTCGAATTCGACTTTGAATGGTGAATGGGACCTCGGCGCCTCATGGGTATCAGGAGGCACCCAGAGGAAGTGGCAGCGAGTCTGGACTCTATTGAAGTGCCGTAAGACTGCCGTAAGTAATACATTTCGTAGCCCCGCTATATAAACTCGTCACTCCCTCAAGGCAGCCTTCCCTATCCTTGCCCCGCCCCTCACGAGGCAGTGTCCCTATACTTAGCCAAAGGGAGAGTCATTGATAAGAGCTCCATCTCTACCCAGCATGAAAGAGGATCCCCGAGACTGCGATCAGTAAGTCCTTCCATTTTCTGGTTCGAATTTTATCAAAACCCAACGGCACATTCATCTTTCAGTCATTCTCATAGTTCTGGTGGGTGTCGCTTGTGCGACTTGACCGCTAAAGTCCTGGCTCGTGTAAACCCGTCATCGTCGACTGACGCCGACGATTTCAATGAGGTGAGGGTTGGTACATGTCGTTTTCCTCTATTGATGTCCACTTTTCCCTCAGTTTCTGGACCTATTGCAAGCGATATACGGAAATAGGGCTCCTTCTCAAAGCACGACCCGAACCACAATGTCGTTAGGAGGAAGCACTGGGATCATAAGCTCAGAGCTCAACGGCCTTGACACGGTCCCATTATTCAAGAGCCACAATCATTCGTATCCTGAGTTTATAACCAAGACGTCTGACCCATACACAGGGAAGCAGTATATAGAGTGGGATGGTCGACGTGCGAGTTTGAAGAGTTGCAGGCGTCTAAATGTGCTCTTGACCAAGCTACTTTGGAGTTGTCGTAGAATATTATTGTCGAGCGAATGGATAGTCACTATTTTTTTTGGTGTCCGCGTGCTTAATGACCACTCAATACGTGGGGTTGAGATTGGAATGCCTAGGGCGGCCATCGATAGTCTAGCATGGCGGGCCATTGAAGTGAAGTGCAGCGAGGCTGCAAGAGCACGAATGGCATTGAAGTTCATAGAACTTGAGCAAAGTTCCATCACGGTCGTGATAGTCCCTAACACAGTAAAAAACCTCCCCGTGATAATAAATATTTTAATCATATAAAATTCACCGTGGCCTGACTTCACGTCCTCAATTCATTGGCTCTTAATGAGGCTTACCCTTAAAGGGTTTAACAACCTCAAACAGTCTCTGGAGGTTTGGCCATGACCCTTGGCTTTCTGTACGATTCTTATAGCGGATAACAAACAAGGCGCACAAGGGAGATTCCCATGGGTTGGCTATGTGAGAGCCGATGGTCAGAAAATTACCTAAGGACTGGTTTACAGTTTACGTGACTGCGCCTGCGGGAAAAGTGTGTGCGCTGACAGTCGATTTGTATCAGATATCGTTGCTAGGGTTGTTCTCATCCTGTTATCATGTTGTAAATGTTGGATGATATCATCGTGCCTTAAGTTAATTGAGATGCCGAAATGAGCGGGCGATCACCGGTGTCGGAACCGCTTCGATCCATTCACCACATCAACATTGTTTAGCCAGCACAGTGGGAGTGGGAGTGGGAGTGGGAATGCTCTATCTGGTCGTGCGAAATAACACTGCGAATTTCCAAATAAACATCTCTTGCTGACCGCTCCACTCTGGCCACCTTGCTTGCAGTTACGTTATGGACGGCGTATGTACTATGTACTACTTCCGACTGACTCAGGTCTGGGTCCGATCAATCGGAAGAAGGACACACAATGGTGAGTAAGCCAGACAAATCTGAAAACCTCCGACATCACGATCCGTGGGCTGTCGGAAGAAGATGACATCAGAATTTGCCGAGCCGGCATGGGTCTTAAAATATGTAGCAGCATTGACTACTTAACTCCCCCAGCCACCGTCCTCCCATTCATCTGGCTACCCAAACACCCCAGACCCAGAGATGACGGATACAGCAGTTGCAAGTCCACGAATGTCCACCAACGACAAGACCGTCGCGAATTCTCCCCCTCCATCCGTACTGGAGACCGGTCATGGACAAAAGAAATTGGGCTCTGGACTGCAAAAATTCAGTTATAACTGTACGTCTGCGATAAATTGCGATAACTCTATGTTGTTAATATTGTCGATGGTCTTGTAGTCTTTGCCCCTGAAATCGCGCATTTACGAGCCCTTTATACGAAGATCATCCTTCGGGCCACTGTACTCCTAGCTATCATTGTCTGGATTTGTTTGCCTGTGTGAGCCGGTTGAAAAAATGAACGCTTTCCTGTATAAACTTACACCTCTCTCCAGGTACTGGGGGTCGCTATGGAAGGCTCCAGTTCTCGCGCATCAGCTTCGTGCCTGGGTAATAGATCGCGAGGGTGGTCCACTCGGTCAGGCCGTTTCGCAAGCGATCATGGCAACTACAGCTGCCGGCTCGAACGCAGCCTTGGGATGGCAGCAAATTGATGCAACCCAGTTTACCGCAGATGAAGATATCGTCAATGCCGTTGTTGACGAGCGGACGTGGATTGCGGTCGTCGGTGAGTTTAGCCAACCTATCAATTACTGGAATCTAATGTGCTCCTCCCAAGTCGAACCGAATGCCTCCAACAACCTTGCTGTAGCAAGGCAAACTGGCGATGCCTCGTATAATGCCTCCACGGCTATATCTGTCTATTACGCCCAAGGTCGTAACGAGATTGCTATTGGCAGCTATATCCTACCGATTGTCCAACCTCTCTTGGGTCGGATCCTAGGCCAGTTCAACGCGAGGTCCGTGGCCGAATATATTGGGGCCAACAGTGGCAACGCCACTGCTCTCCAACTCCTCAGCCGAGCGCCGCAGACCCTGTCACAGCCAATCTGGTATACCATGTCCAATGTCCGACCGTATACAGTACAAGTCGCCACTGCCATCACTCTTGTCGGACATATCTACGTCATCATCTTCGCGTACGCTCCCCTGGTCGAAATATCCGCTCGTGTACTCACCACGCATTTAGGTTCTTCATCTCTATGTCTAGCGCTGGTGCTCGAGAGATAATTGGCCCATATCTCAATACTACTTCTTTGATCAAGCTTCGCATCGCTTCCCCTCTTCTTATTTATCTTCCGGTTTCCCTCATCTACGCGATGATCTCTCTACCCTTCAAGATTCCTTTTGACGCCAAATATTCTTACGCTGGAGGATTCTTCCTCTTCGTAACAATGGTATATGTCGGGATGGCTGCTCTAGGCCTGGCCTGCGAGGCGGTGATCACTGTCTTGGGTCCCCGGTTTATGACATTCTTCCTACTACCCTTGTAAGTGATGGTCTACTTGAACCCTGTAGCATTCGAACTGACGGTGTCTGAATCAGGATCTTGGTAAATATTTCCGTCACTATCCTGCCAACGGAGTTGGAGGTCTGGTTCTACAAGTACGGGCTCGGGTTCCCCGTCTACAACATGTCCCAGGCCGTCCGCACCATCATCTTCAACACCAAAAATCACCTCGGGCGTAATTTTGGCGTCTTGCTCGCCTGGGTCGCGCTCTCCCTCATTACTCTTCCTACCCTCCAGTATCTCGTGCGAAGGCGCGAGATCGCAGCCGAGAACGTACGGGCGCATGGTGATGACAGCAAGGAGCTTGTGCAGGAGAGGGAAGTGTTCGGGCGAGGTACCACTGCCGAAGTTGACGAGACGCTGGAGAGAGACATCGAGAATGCAGAGAGACTTGATCGAACCGCGTTGGGGGACCGGTAATTGAACCGCACCAACGATCCCGATGGCGGCCCTTAAATATTT